>Ga0075017_100003108_pt1 | contig 10442 bp, 6 predicted proteins | sample AleBraG_ABR_2012_FD_71475 | JGI IMG/M metagenome (GOLD analysis project Ga0075017, IMG submission 71475) | Freshwater sediment microbial communities in response to fracking from Pennsylvania, USA - Alex Branch Run_MetaG_ABR_2012 | ecosystem: Environmental > Aquatic > Freshwater > Creek >... | reverse complement strand
CGGTTATTCCACCGGAGTTTGTCGGCTGGCGAGAGGAGCAGGGTGCCAGCGCCAGAACCGTTGGCTTCTCGGACCTCTCGCATCACATGTCGGATCTGTTCCTTGAGGGGCCCGATGCGACGCGGCTGCTAAAGGCTGTCAGCGCCAATGACTACGAGAACTTCGTCGTCGGTCAAGCGAAGCAATTCATCCCGGTTACGGCGCAAGGCAAGATTGTCACCGACGGCATCCTCTTGCGGGAAAGCGCCAGCAAATTCACCTTGAGCGGAGTGCCTGCCGCGCAAAGCTGGGTAAACTATCATGCCATCAAAGGTGGCTATGACGTAACGGTGGCCATTGACCCGGATTCCGGCGTGCGCAAGGGCGGCGATCCCGTGCTGTTCCGCTACCAGGTACAAGGACCGCGTGCGCTCGAGCTCGTGGAGCGAGCATTTGGCGGCCCACTGCCGAAAACCAAGTTCTTTCATTCGACTCCCGTGGCCCTGGCGGGCAAGTCGTTCCGGGCATTTCGGCACGGCATGACCGGTCAACCAGGCTATGAGTTTGTCGGCGCCTATCAGGACGGCGCCTTCGTCAAGGAGGCGCTGCTGAACGCCGGCAAGCCACTGGGGCTCATTCAAGTCGGGGGCCTGGCCTATGCCACCAACGGCATCGACAGTGGCTGGATTCCCACGCCTACTCCGGCCATCTATACCGCGCCAGAGTTGGCGGACTACCGCCGGTTCTTGAGTCTATTCTCCTTTGAAGGGCAGAAGCCCCTGCATGGCACGTTCTACAGCGACAACATCGAAGACTACTACTGCTCGCCTTATGAGCTCGGCTATGGCAAGTCCATCGCCTTCAATCACGAGTTCATCGGTCGCGCGGCCCTGGAGCGGGCCGCAGCTCAGGTACCGCGAACCAAGGTGACACTGGTAGTCAACATTGACGACGTTCGCGAACACTTCGGGCGCGACCATGGCTTCATCCTCAGCTACGCGCGCTATCGAATCGAATCCGGCTCCCAGCTGGTTGGCATGACGTTCTATACGGGCTACATCGATCCGGTGGGGACGGTGCTCGCTCTGGCGTTGATTGAGAACGCTTACGCGGCGCCGGGTACTGCGGTTACACTGGTGTGGGGCGAGCACCCTGGCACTCAGCCACCGGCCGAAGTGGCGCAGGGATTCGCGCGCCTGCGAGCCACTGTGCAGCCTGCGCCTTACAACGACTTTGCCCGCACACAGTACCGCAAGAACAGCTAGCAGTGCGCACCTTGCCGAGCGGATGGGGGCTGATGCCGTTACGAGCAAGCGTAGATCTGGAACTGATCAATTGTCCGAATTTAGTGATTGGGCTGGCTCAGAGCAGCTCTGCAGCCTAATTCAAGGAAACGGGAGGGTGATGGAGATGGAGCGGCACAAAGGTAGTTTGCAAGCGTCGAGAGTTGCGGCGTACATCGCCGGGTCAATGGCTGCGCTGGGTTGCGTGATGGGCTTGTCAGCGGCGGCAGCGGCGGACACTGTGGCCAATACGTCGGCGCTCGAGGAAGTGGTGGTCACGGCGCAACGCGTCGAAGAGAACGCGCAGCGCGCCGCGATCGCCATCAGCATCATCTCCCCCGACGATCTGCTCCGGGCGGGCGCGGGTCGCCCGGGCGAAATGACGGCGCTGGTGCCCGCACTCCAGGTCTCCGACGATACCGGGCCCTATTCCATCTTCTACCTGCGCGGCGTGGGCAATTTCGCCGCGAACGGCCTGTCCGACCCCGCGATCATCGTCAACTTCGATGGCGTCACCGTCAATCGCTCTGGCACCGGTGGGTTGTTCTACGATCTCGAGCGCGTCGAGGTGCTCAAAGGACCGCAAGGTACGCTCTATGGTCGCAACGCCACGGGCGGCGCGATCAACGTCATCAGCAAGCGCCCGCTGCTTGGCCACACGGAATTTGAGGGTTCGATCGATGGCGGAAACTACTCGTCACTGCGGGTCACGGCCATGGCGAATGCACCCCTCGGTGAGACCACGGCCCTGCGCGTCGCGGCCAACGTCATCAAACACGACGGGTACATGAGCGATGGTAGCGGCAACCAGAACGACGGCGCGGCGCGGCTATCCTTTATCTACGTCCCCAGCGAGGCGCTGTCGTTGCTGGTCGTGGGCGATTACATGACGCAGAAGGGGGTCAATTCCGGCGGTACCATCAGTGCCAGTGACAGCAGTTTCCTCCCCGGTCCCGCCTTTGGTATTGATCAGCGCTATGGCCTCTCCTCTGCGCAGGTCGGGGCCTACCTGGCGACGGTGCCCAATGGCCTCGATGGCCGGACTTTTGCGCCCCTGCAGACCAACACTTTCCAAGACAACAAATTTGGCGGGCTCTCGGCCACCCTGGATTGGAAGACGGCGCTGGGCACGCTGACCGTCATTCCCGCCTATCGGAAGGCGGAGGTCAATTACAACCTGTTTGCCTCAGCCGTGAACCTGGCGGAAAACAGTACGGAGACGCTGAAGTCTTTCGAAGCGCGACTGGCCTCGGACGAGCAGCGCGCGTTGCGGTACGTCGTCGGCGTGTATTCGCTGACGGATACCCAGGATAACCCTGCGTTCACGGTCAATCAGCAGGCGGTGCTCACCTTTCAGCAATTCAACACCCAGGCAACGAGTCGCGCGGCCTTTGCCAACCTCACCTATGCGCTGACGCCGACGTTCCGGCTGACGGGCGGGGCGCGCTATACGAGCGATGAGAAGACCTTCAGCGGCACATTGACGGCCAATACGCTCATTTGTACGCGCGGCTTCCTGGCATGCCCGGGTGCTGCGGTACTGCCCTACTCGCTGACCGCGCCGGTTGCCCCGCAGTTCATACCCAACGCGGCCGGCACCATCACGACATTGACCGTTGTTCCCCGTACCGGGGCCAATGCTTCAGATGTCACTACCAACAAGACGACGTGGCGAGTCGGCGCAGCCTGGGACCTAACCGACCGGAATATGCTCTATGTGAACGTGGAGACCGGCTATAAGTCGGGAGGATTCTTCTTCACGGCGGATGCCAATGATGCCTATAGGCCGGAGACATTGCGCGCCTACTCCATCGGTTCCAAGAACCGCTTTCTGGACAATCGGCTGCAGGTGAATCTCGAGCTGTTTCAATGGAAGTACCACGACCAGCAGATCAGTCACCTGTCGCGCGACTCCATAGGCGATACCATCTTCCCGACGGAAAATGTCGGTCTGGCCACTTACAAGGGTGCCGAGCTGGAAGTGCAAGGCAAACCCGTGCCCCACACGCTGCTCACGGCGGACATCCAGTACAACAGTGGCAGCTACGACAGCTTCGTCTACACGGTACCCAACAACAACGGCGGCTTCGGCAACGGTACCGGCTGCCCGAGCCTCGCGGTCAGTGCCACGATCTACACGGTTGACTGCTCCGGTAAACAGCCACCCTATGCGCCCCTGTGGACCATCGGTGGCAGCGCGCAGCAAACCATGCCCCTGGCCAGCGGTGCCAAGCTGGTGGCTGGGGCGCGTGTGCACTATCAGAGCCAGACGCTCACGGCCCTGGATTTCCAGCCAGTAGAGTACCAGGCCAATGCCACGCGTTGGGATTTCGATCTGACGTACGCGGGCCAGAGCGATCGCTACTACGTGACCGGCTACGTCGACAATGCTTTTGACAAGACGGAGATTCAGTACTCCTTTGTCATGCCGTTCAGCAGCGCGGTGTCGGCTATTCTGCGCCCGCCTCGCACCTTTGGTGTACGCGCCGGCGTGCATTGGTAGTGGCGCGTAGGCCGGCGCGCGCCATGGCCACGTCAGAGGGTGTGGCGCGCGACTGAGCACCGGCGGGCTTGCGGACGAGTGTCGGGGCGCGCAGGATCACGGCTCAGAAGCCGTACCGGCCGAGTGAGCCCATGCGCCTCAATCGCTTTGACCTCAATTTGCTGGTTGCGCTCGATGCGCTGCTCCGGGACCGAAGTGTTACGCATGCGGCCGAGCGCGTATTCGTTTCGCAGCCGGCAATGAGCGCGGCGTTGGCGAAACTCCGTGAGTACTTCGCAGACCCACTGTTGGTACGGGTGGGCCGAGATCTGGAGTTGACGCCACGAGGTCGCTCGCTCGTCGAGCCCGTGCAGCAGGTGCTGCTGCAGGCGCAGGCCGTGCTCGGGTCACAACTGACGTTTGATCCGGCGGCGGAACGCCGGACCTTCACGGTCCTGAGCCCCGAACACCTGACGCCGTGGGTTATTCCGGCGGTGCTGCGCCGGCTCGATCGCCTGGCGCCGGGCATTCGCCTGCAGATCGAAAGACCGACGACTGCCGGCCTGGCCCGCCTGACGCAGGGCAATCTCGATTTGATGTTGGCGATCGATGGCACCGACCTGTTACCGCTGCCGCTGCTACCGGAGTCCTTGTGCATCGCGTTTGTGGCGACGATCCGCTACCTGGGTGTGGTGGCGGTTCATAACTCTCAAGTGGCCGACGTGCTGACACGCGATCAGTTCTTGGAACTTCCTCATGTTGTAGTGCGCAGTTTCGGCCTGCTGTCGCTGGAGGAAAAAACCGCCCAGGATCGTTACGGCAAGTCATTGGATGTGCGAGTCGCGACGGAGAACGTGCTCGAAGTGCCGTACCTGGTCACCGGTACGTCGCTGGTGGGGATCGTGTCCGAGCCCCTGGCGAGGCCCTTGCGGGACTCGCCGCGCCTCCGGATCGTGGAACTCGAGGCTGGCGTCATGCCCGAGAGCAGGCTGGATCTGGTGTGGCACCGTGCCTTCCAATCCGATGCCGCTCACGCCTGGCTGCGAGGCGTGATTCTGGAGGAGGTTGGCAAGCCATGAGTTATTGCACGGCAATTGGTGCGCGCGCTCGAGAGCGCCCGCTCTGCCTCGGCCTGTGGATGGCATTCGTGGCTGTGGCGCTCGGGGTTGCCAAGGCGGCCGATCCTCCGTCGGCTCCGGGTATCGTGGCGGCTGGCGACACTCGGCTGATTCTGCTGGGTACGCAAGGTGGTCCGGTCAGCCACGGCAACCGTGCTCAGCCTGCCAGCCTGCTGGTGGTGCGCGGTACTCCTTACTTGATAGACGCTGGCAGCGGCGTGGTGCGGCAGCTTGCCCTGGCGCACTTTCAGCCGGCCGACGTGCATCAGATCTTCATAACGCATAACCACGACGATCACGACGCCGACTGGGGTACGCTCATGGGCCTGGCGTGGAGCACGGGGAGCGCTGACCCGATGACGGTGCACGGTCCGCGCGGCACCGAGTCCATGCTGGGCGGCTTCCTGCAGTATTTTGCCCCCAACGTGGCCGCGCGCTTCGTAGCGGGTGCGCGCAATACAGCGCCCGGGCGGATCATGCATGCCGTGGACATTGCCGCGCCAGGGTTGGTGTACGAGGACAGCCAGGTACGCGTGACGGCAGTGGAGAACTGTCATTATCACTTTGCGCCGGGCTCGCCGGGCCGCGTCAATCCACAGTCTTTCGCGTACCGCTTCCAGACGCCAGATCGAGTCATCGTCTTCAGCGGCGATACTGGTTCCTGCGGTCAGGTGCTCTCCGACTTTGCCAAAGGCGCGGATATCCTCGTCCATGAAGTGATCGATCTGCCGGGCATCGAGCGGCTGCTGCCCGCAGGTCCTTCGCCGCAATGGCGGGAGAGCATGATGAACCATATGCGCACCGAGCACAGCACGCCCGCAGAGGTGGGTCGCGTCGCCCGCGATGCCGGTGTCAAAATGGTGGTCCTGACCCACGTGATTCCGGGCCTGGAAACCGACAGCGACTCGGTATACACCGAGGGCGTGCGCAAGGTTTTTGCCGGCCCTGTCGTATTGGGTAAGGATCTGATGGAGTTCTAGCCGGCGTTGGCCAGCGCAACCAGGGCGCTGAGCGGTGCTCTAGGCCGCAGATGAGGCCGGCGCCACAGTCACCGTAATCGAGGGGAGCTGAACTGTGCTTATTCCTGACGTGAAGACCTCCGGCGCTGCTAGCGCGGACCTGTCGGCTCTCAGACGGACGGCCTACGCACCGTTCGATCCAGACGTTGACCTGTACTTTTATAGCAGAACCACGTTGGAGATGGGCTGCGCGGTACCGATGGAATATCGCGGCTGGCGCGAGGAGATCCTGTCCTTGAACCAGAGTTGCTATATCCACACTGGTCTGAATCCTTCCTTCAGCTATCGCCTCAAGGGGCCGGACGCACTGCGATTGCTCTCCGATATTTGCGTCAATAGCTTCAAGAGCTTCGCAATTGGCAAGCTGCGGCACGCCATCATGTGCAACGAGGCCGGCCTGGTCGTGGCCCACGGAGTACTGCTGCGACTCGCAGAAGATGAGTTTGTATCCCACTACCTGGGTCTATGGATTGACTACAAGCTAAGAACCGGCAAGTACCAAGCGACGGGCGAGTTTATCCAGGATGGGTTTGTCTTTCAGGTCGCGGGCCCAAAGTCACTGCAAGTACTGGAGGCGGCCACAGGTGAGTGCCTGCATGGCGTGCGGTTCGCCGACCATTGCCTGAGCAAAATCAATGGCATGGAGGTACGCGTGGTGCGTATCGGCATGGCGGGTGCGCTCGGGTACGAGGTGCATGGCAGGCTCATGGACGTCATGGCCATCTATGCAGCCATCCTCAACGCCGGCGCGCCGTTTTCCATCGTCAAGCTTGGCCGCATTGCCTATACGATGCACCATACTCAGAACGGCTTCCCCCAGTTGTTTGTGCATTTTCCCGCGCCCCTGCATGAGGACCGGGGGTTCATGGAGTACCAGGGGGCACAATGGAAGGGCAGGCCATCGCCACTGCTGTCGGGAAGCATGGGCGCCGACATTCGCTTGCGCTATCGCAATCCCGTTGAGCTCGGCTGGGCGCACATGGTGCGTTTTGATCACGAGTTCAGCGGGCGCAGCGCACTGGAACAGGAGGTTGCGAATCCGCGCCGGCACATGGTGACCCTGGAATGGAATACCGAGGATATTCTTGACGTCCACGCGTCACAATTCCGGGCCGGCGAACACTATTTACCCATGGAGGCGGCACATGCCAGCCAACACCGGGGCCGACATCAGATGTGGGCGGATCAAGTGCAAGCTGACGGCAGAGCGGTTGGCATCAGCTCGGGCCGCATGTACAGTTACTATTATCGACAGATGATTTCGCTGTGTTCGATTGATGTGCAATACAGCGAGTTGGGCACTCCGGTCGCTGTGCTGTGGGGTGAGGCGGGGACCCGGCAGAAATCCATTCGGGCAGTGGTGTCGCGATTCCCATACCTGAACGAGCATCGCAACGAGCAGGTCGATGTGAGTGCGATTCCGTGTCAAGCACGTGGTTAATGCCGCGCGCTGCACGGTTCGGCGCCGCTCACGTGCAAGGCGGGCCATCGTGTGCCGGCTGCGCGCCGGAGTCCGAAGCTCAACTCAGCGCCGCTTTGAACAGCTCGAGCATGCGGCTCCAAGCCTTCTCGGCCTGCACGGCGTCATACACGGGCGAATCCGGAGGGCACCAGCCATGCTTGGTGCCGGTGTACACCTCGATCTCGGCGGGTTGCCTGGCCTTGCCAAAGGCTTCCCGGAGCAGGGTCTTGGCAGCCGGATCGCGCTCGTCATCGTTGGCCGCAATAGCGATCAGGTAGCGGGCGTTCATCTGCGGAACCAGCAGGTGCGGGCTGTCGGGCTTGGCGCTCGCGAGGTTGGCGCCGTGGAAAGAGGCTCCCGCACCGATGCGATTGGGCAGCGCCGCAGCGGCGCGCATGGTGATCGGACCTCCCATGCAGTATCCCGCGGTACCCAGCTTCCGTTTCTTGTCCACGGAGGCTTGGTGGTCCAGGAACTCAACGAATGCCTTCGCGTCGGCCACCTCGGTCTCCGGAGTCAGTGAGCTCATCAGGGACATCAAGGTCTGGCGCGTGGCGGCATCGTCCATGCTCGCCCCGGCTGGTACGACCGGCGCTCGGTTTTTGCGGTAGAAGGGGTTGGGGACCAGGACGGAGTAACCGGATTCGGCCAGGCGCTTGGCCATTGATTTGAACGCGGGGCGTAGGCCAAAGATATCAGTCCACATGAGGACGCCAGGGTAAGTGCCGGTAGTGGGATGGACAAAGTAACTGTCGGCGACGCCATCGGCGGTCTTGATGTCTATGTCGGCTTCTGCCACGTCACGGGCGTTGGCGATACGTGGCAGCATCGCCACCAAACCGCTGCCGATGGCGAGCGCTCCGAAGCCCCGTCGTGTCAGGGTCCCGGAGCGGTGCGCCTGCTCAATCATGTCGTTCATGGAATCGTGATCGCACATGGGCCAGTCTCCTGAGTAAGGTTAAGGCAGTGGCGTGCAAACCTGCGCCTTGGGGATTATAGACGCCCTCGCCCCAGCCGGGCCGAGGGGCGGGATCTAGAATACGCTGACGAGCGCCGCGGATCCACGCGCTATCGTGCGAGCAGCTTGCGAGCCTCGGCGGCCAGGGACATATCCGCGACGCGCTCGAAGGGCATGATGCGACTTTGCACCCCGAAGCCCACGTTCATGGCCTGCATGTAGCGCAGGCGCTCGGGCTCCAGCACCAGGTCGACGGCAAAAGGCTTATAGGTCTGAATGTAGGTCCACAGCGACTCATGCTCGATGGCCGGCGAATTCGGAAATACGGAGCGACGCGCACGAAAGAATGCCTCTCGCGATTGTGGCATCTGCACGAATCGATACAACGTGGCGTAGGCGGCTAGCGTCCGCACCAGTGCAGCGCGCTCAGCGGCGATCTTGTCAGCCGAGGCCCAAGCGCCTTGGAACGTGAATTCCGGCAGTTCCACGGACATATTGCCATGTTCGATCAGGTGCACGTGGTAGTTGGCTGCGGCACCAATGAGTGCGGCCTCGCCGGCGCCAGCGTCGACGGTACCGGCACTCACGGCGCGGAAGATGTCGGCGCTTGATCCAATGTTGACGAATCTGATCTTGGACGTATCGACCTGGTATTTCCGCAGCAGACTGACGGTGAGCTGATAGACGAGTGCGCCGATTGATCCCGTGCCGATGGTCCGTCCCTCGAGATCCCGTGGCGTGCGCACGTCGGCCTTGGCGCTGAACAACGCCAGAGTTGGCAGCAGTGCACCGCCCGCCAGGATTTTGATCGCCGCGCCGTGTTCGATAGCAGGGAAGACCTGCCCAAAGCCCGACATCATGGTGGCATCGACTGACCCACCGACGACGGCCCCGAGAACCCGAGTGCCATCGGCAACTGTGATGATGTCCGGTGTCAGGCCAAAGGCCTCCAGGAACCGCTCCTGGCGCATCAATGCGGCCATGGTCAAGTTCAAAGCGCCGCTCGCATTGGCGATCCGGATGGGTCGACGCGGGGGCTCTGCCGCCAGGGCAGCGCGGGGCAGCGTGGCACTCAGCACCAAGTTTGAGGCGCCGAGCAGTAGCGCGCGACGTGAAAGGAGCCCTGGCATTCATTCTCCATGCCTCCTCGGAGGCGCGCGGCAATCGATCAGATTGCAGAAACTTATAGTTGAGCAACGGAATCTAATCAATGGGCGTCGCGTTGGCCATGGCATAACGATGACCACCAAGGCGTGCAATCGGCCGGCGGGGCCGCTGGACGCTGGGTTCGGTCCCTACCGGTCATTGCGGAGAGCACTGCGGATGTTCCAGAAGACCATGTGGTTGGCTGTGATGCTGGCCCTGCAGCCGTGGGCCGAGGCGGATGCGACGGGTCCGGTGCACACGCAGTCTGGCTGGGTTGCAGGCGTCCCGGCACGAGATCCAGCCATCACGGTCTACAAGGGCATCCCGTATGCCGCGCCGCCGATCGGTGCGCTCCGCTGGAGCCCGCCGCGACCCCCGGTTCGCTGGTCCGGCGTACGCGCCGCGGATCATTTTGGCGCCAGCTGCCCGCAGGCGCGGCCCGATCCGTCGGCACCGATGAGCGAGGATTGCCTGTACTTGAACGTCTGGTCCAGCGCCTCGTCCACGAGAGCGCTGCGGCCCGTGTTCGTCTGGATCTACGGCGGGGCGTTCCTGGGTGGCTCTGGTTCGAGCCCGCAGTTCGATGGTGAGGGCCTCGCGCGCAAAGGCCTGGTGGTGGTGACCTTCAATTACCGCATCGGCGCGCTCGGGTTTCTTGCGACCCCCGAGTTGAGCCTGGCATCCGGTCACCACGCCTCCGGCAACTTCGGTGTGCTGGATGATATTGCCGCCCTGCAGTGGGTGCACCGGAGCATTGCGGCCTTTGGCGGGGACCCGGCTCGGGTGACGATCGCCGGGCAGTCAGCCGGCGCCGGAGCCGTCGGCTTTCTGTCGATGTCGCCTCTCGCCAAGGGACTGTTCCGGCGATCCATCGCCCAGAGTCACGCGCGCTATCCACGTGACCCGGAGTTACGTTACTTGTCCACGTCCTGGCGGTCGCTGACGGCGGCTGAGGGCGCCGGCGTCAAGTTTGCCCTATCACGCGGTGCACATTC
>Ga0075017_100003107_pt1 | contig 10444 bp, 21 predicted proteins | sample AleBraG_ABR_2012_FD_71475 | JGI IMG/M metagenome (GOLD analysis project Ga0075017, IMG submission 71475) | Freshwater sediment microbial communities in response to fracking from Pennsylvania, USA - Alex Branch Run_MetaG_ABR_2012 | ecosystem: Environmental > Aquatic > Freshwater > Creek >... | reverse complement strand
TCGAACTTGACGTAGTCGATGCCGGGGGTGGGAATGTGAGCGCCAATACGGTAGATGGCCAGCAGACCCAGGGTAAACAAGACACGTTTCCTGAGATCCGGAATCCGGAACACATTCGCGAGCGCTTCAAAAAACTTATTCATCGTTTACTCTAGACCGGTTAGCTCTTTATCGGTACAACACTATTTACTTGGTTTCGCTGGCTTGACGCCATTTTTTCCGGGCACTGGGGTAGGCTTGGCGATTACCTGCGCGTCGCCGCCATGCTTTTGGATTTTATCGAGCGCCGCCTTGGAATATACATGCGCAGTGACGCTGATTTTGCGGGTAAGGTCGCCGTTGCCGAGAACCTTCAGGCCTGCGCCGAGCTTTTTCACGAGGCCGCTTTTTACGAGCGACTCGGGGGTGAATGTGTCGCCATCCAACTTTTCGAGCACGCCCACGTTGATGATGGCGTAGTCTTTGTGGAAGATATTGGTGAATCCGCGTTTAGGGAGGCGGCGGTGGAGCGGCATTTGTCCGCCTTCGAAACCGCGCATTTTGCTGTAGCCGGAAATCGATTTCGCGCCTTTGGCGCCACGGCCGGAATACTTGCCGCGGCCGGTACCCATGCCTTGGCCGAGCCGGCGTTTTCTATGCTTCTGACCCTTAGGCGGGCGCAGGTTGCTTAAATTCATTTCCTTTATTCCTTCACGATCTCGAGCAAATGCGGAACCTTGGCGACCATCCCCCGGAAGGACGGTGTGTCGGGTCTTTCCACCACGCGATTAATTTTGTGAAGCCCCAGGGACTTCACGATGTTCTTGTGCCTCTGCGGCGTGCAGATGGGGCTGCGCACCAGCTTAATCTTGATTTTCCCGTCGGCCATTTCAATTTCCTTTTCCTACAGCTTCTCAATCGCGAGTCCGCGCATTTCGGCCACCGCCGTTTTGTCGCAGAGCTGTTCGAGAGCGTTAATAGTGGCTTTGACCACGTTGTGGGCGTTATGCGAACCGATCGACTTGGTGAGCACGTTGGGAATGCCAACCGCCTGAATCACCGCACGCACCGGGCCGCCGGCAATCACGCCGGTACCGGCCGGGGCCGGCTTCAACAGAACAAGCCCGCTGCCGAAACGCCCCAGTACAGGGTGCCGGATGGTGGTTTCGAGCACATGAACTTTGCGCAGATTCTTCTTCGCCGCTTCGATACCCTTCTTGATGGCGGAGGGCACTTCTTTGGCTTTGCCTGTGCCATAGCCGACCACTTTCGCCGCCGGGTCGCCAACGACCACCAGCGCCGAGAAGCTCATGTTCTTACCGCCCTTGACCACTTTGGTCACGCGGTTAATGCTGACTACCTGTTCCTTGAGGTTCAGGCTAGCCGCGTCCAACCGCTTGGCCGTTCCGTTTGCTGTCATTCGATTAAAACTCCAGTCCCGCTTCGCGCGCCGCGTCGGCCAGCGCTTTCACGCGGCCATGATAAAGATATCCTCCGCGGTCGAAGACTACCTTCGTAATTCCTTTTTCCTTGGCGCGCTGGGCAACCGTTTTGCCGATCAGCTTGGCGCCATCCAGATTTCCGCCCTTGCCCTTCAACGTTTTTTCGGTGGAAGCGGCCGCCACCAGCGTGTGCCCTTGCTGGTCGTCGATCACCTGGGCGTAAATGTGATTGATGCTGCGGAATACAGCCAGGCGCGGGCGCTCTTGGGTACCCGCCACGCGGCTGCGAATGCGCTTATGAATGCGCTGACGAATTTCGTTTCTTCCCGCCTGTGCCATTACTTAGCTCCCGCACCGGTCTTGCCGGCCTTCTTGCGCAGCACTTCGTTGGTGTAGCGCACGCCTTTGTTCTTGTAAGGATCCGGCGGGCGCAAGGAACGGATCAAGGCGGCAACCTGGCCAATCTCTTCGCGATCCGCGCCGTTCAACACAACGTGAGTCTGCTTGTCGATCTTCATGTCCACGCCTTTCGGCAGAACGAACTCGATGGGATGCGAGTAGCCGAGCGTGAAGGTGGCGATTTTGCCTTTCACGTCGGCGCGGTAACCAGTGCCGACAATATCGAGTTCCCGGACGAAACCAGTGGAGACTCCGGTGACGGCGTTCGCTGCGAGCGCGCGCGTCAAACCGTGTAGGGCCGCGAGCTTGTCGTTGTCGCGGATCAGCTCGAGCGTGTTGCCTTTCTGCTCCAGGCGGATACCGGCTGGAACGGGCACCGACAGCTTGCCTTTAGGACCTTCCACCTGCAGGTCCGCGCCAATCTTGATTTTGACCCCCGATGGCAGGGGGATGGGCTTTTTTCCTACTCGTGACATGCGTTGGTCCTTACCAGATCTGACACAGAACTTCGCCGCCCACGCCTTCTTTGCGCGCGGTCGAGCCGGTCATCACGCCTTTCGGCGTAGTGAGAATGTTGATGCCAAGGCCGCCCAGAATGCGCGGGATATCCTTGCTCCCGATGTACACGCGGCAGCCGGGACGCGAGACGCGTTCGATGCGCGAGATCACCGGCAAATTACCGGGCGTGTACTTGAGATAGAGGCGGATAAATTTCTTGGCGCCTTCTTCCGTCAATTTGAAGTTGAGGATATAGCCTTCTTCCTTCAAAATGCGGGCCAGTTCGTTCTTCAGCCGCGAGGCCGGGACGTCCACTTTCGCATGACGGGCGATGAGAGCGTTGCGCACTCTCGTCAACATGTCGGCAATGGGGTCTGCTGTCATTTACTTACCTTCAGCACCTTTCATTCCTTACTTTCAAACTCTTTCCGCACCGGCCACCGCGCTCGGCAAGAGCCGCGGCCCATGCCTTACCAACTCGCTTTGGTCACGCCCGGAATTTCGCCGGCGAGCGCGAGTTTCCGGAAACAAATCCGGCACAGCGTGAACTTTCTTAAGAATCCGCGGGGACGCCCGCAGCGTTTGCAGCGGTTGCGCAGACGCGTGGGAAACTTGACCATCGTCTTGGTTTCCTTGGCGTGCGCCAGAGCGGCCAGCCTACTGTCTTGTTTCGCGATTTTTGCAGTTGTTGCCATCTAAAATCCGCTTTACCCTTCTTATTGCCGGAACGGCATGCCCATCTGGCGCAACAGCGCCAAACCTTCAGCGTCGGTTTTGGCGGTTGTCGTGATGGAGATGTTCATCCCCTTCGTTTTTTCCACCTTGTTGTAATCGATCTCGGGGAAGATCAATTGATCTTTTAACCCGAGCGTATAATTGCCACGGCCATCGAACGATTTCGGCGAAACGCCGCGGAAGTCGCGGACGCGCGGCAGCGCCACGTTCATCAGCCGGTCGAGAAATTCAAACATGCGGTCGCCACGCAGCGTTACCATGCAGCCGATTGACATGCCTTCGCGCAATTTGAACGCCGCAATCGATTTCCTGGCTTTGGTCACAACCGGCTTTTGACCCGCGATGGCGGCCATTTCATTTACCGCACCATCCATAAGCTTGCTGTTGCCGGTGGCTTCGCCCAGTCCGATGTTGAGCGAGACCTTTTGCACCTTCGGCACCGCCATCGGATTCTTGTAACCAAACTCTTTCGTGAGCGCGGGGACGACCGATTTTAAATAGTGCACACGGAGGCGCGCCTGGCCGCTGGAAGCCTTCGGCGTATCGGTCTTTTCGAGAACCATGCCACCGGCTTCGCCCTTACCGGCGCGCGGCCGCTTTTCGCTACCAGCCTTGGCGTCCTTGGCCGGCTTCTGCTCTTTTGTCCCGACCTTTTGTTCCTTAGCCGGCTTTTGTTCTTTCGCCGGTTTGTTGTCTGTCTTGTCAGCCATCTGAGTTCTCTATTTCCGCTATCTCTTGTCGAGCGTTTCGCCGCCCTTGCGCGCAATGCGCGTGCGCCGCACTTTACCGCCCACGCTGTCCATCTTGTAGCCTACGCGTGTCGGCACGCCAGCCGCAGTCAATATCATTACGTTCGAAATGTCCATCGGCATCGGCTTGTCTGCGATGCCGCCTTTGATCTGCTTGGACGGGTTCGGCCGGGTGTGTTTCTTAACGACTTGAAGCCCATCGACCGTTACCTTGCGCAAAAAACGATCGACTTCGAGCACTTTGCCCGTTTTGCCGCGATCCTTTCCCGCAATGACACGTACCAGGTCGTCCTTCTTGATCTTGACGCGCACCGGCTTGCGCTCGCCTTTTTCCTGACGGCGCTGATAAGCAATTTTCGGCATAAGTTAGATCACCTCCGGCGCGAGCGATACGATTTTCATGAAGCGCTTGTCGCGCAATTCGCGAGCGACCGGCCCGAAGACGCGGGTACCGACGGGCTCACCCACTTCGTTAATCAGCACCGCGGCATTGGAATCGAAACGGATGTAGGTACCATCCTTGCGGCGCGTTTCCTTGCGCATCCGCACTACCACGCAACGCACGACTTTGCCCTTTTTGATGGCCGAATCCGGGGCGGCTTCCTTCACGCTCGCGGTGATGATATCGCCTAACCCGGCGCGCAATCCGAGGCTGCCGCCACGCGGCAAAATGCACTGCAGTTTGCGTGCGCCGCTGTTGTCGGCGACCTCGAGCATCGTTCGCATTCCAATCATGACGTTTCTCCTAAAAACCGCCGGCGGCCAGCGCGCGGCGCTCCAAAGCTATTTCTTTTTCAAAGTCTTCTTCACGCGCGTATCGGCCTGTTCGGTCAGCGCCGGGTGATCGACGGCTACCTGTACGGCCCGCCGCACCACCGCGCCTAAACGCCAGCGCTTCAAGCGGCTGAGCGGGCGGCACTCGATGATGCGCACCACGTCACCTACCTTGGCCGATTGCTCTTCGTCATGCGCATAGAATTTCTTGCGCTTGATTACGATTCGTTTATACATAGGGTGCGAGGTCCGGCGCATCACTTCAACGACAATCGTTTTCGCCATTTTGGTCGAGACGACCTCACCCACTTTTTCGTTCTTGTGACCCGCTTTATCCTGCGTCTCTGCTATTGCCGGCATGTCTTTTCCCAAACCTTCCTACTTCGCTTTCCGTCTGAACAAGCCGCCGAGTCCCTTACGCTTGGCGGGGGCTTTCATTGCCACCGGCGCCGCTTTGGCGAGTGGCTCGATCTTTTCGCCGGCCAGTTCCTTGGCGCGCAGCACGGTCAGCATGCGGGCGCGGTCTTTCCTAAGCGCACGGTATTTGTTCAGGCCTTCAAATTGCCCCATGCCCATTTGAAAACGCAGCCGGAACAGTTGTTCCTGCGAATCCTGTATCTGGCGTTGCAAATCGGCGGCATCGACGCCCGAGTAATTCTTAGTCTTCATGTCAGGCTTCCTTGGCCTTTGCTATCACTTCGGGCTGATTGCGTGAAATGAACTTGGTGGGAACCGATAGCTTCGCCGCAGCGAGGCGCATGGCTTCCGTTGCGGTGGTAACTGAGACACCTTCCATTTCGAACAGGATCTTGCCAGGCCTGATCACAACCACCCAAGCTTCGGGGGCGCCTTTGCCTTTTCCCATACGAGTCTCAGGCGGTTTCTTGGTGATGGGCTTATCCGGAAACACTCTGATCCAGACCTTGCCGCCGCGCTTGATGAAACGGGTCATGGCAATACGGGCAGCTTCAATCTGCCGGTTGGTGACCCAGCCGCAGCGCATGGCTTTCAAACCGAATTCGCCGAACGAGAGCGTCGAGCCGCGCCAGGCTTTCCCGGTCATGCGGCCGCGCTGTTGCTTGCGAAACTTGACTTTCTTCGGCATCAACATAGCGGTATTCTCCTCGCGGTGGAGCGCTCTAGACGAGCGCTATTCTTGCGGCTCCTTTTCTGTTTCGGCTACCGGCCCTTCAGCAGCCAGCGGCGGAATTGCGTCGGGCTCTGGCGGATTTGCATCGCCAACCGGAAGGTCGGCGGCTTTCGGCTGCTCTTGCTTCCAGGACGGCACGATGGGCGCGGACATCGGCGGGATGATGGGCGCACTGGCAGGCTTGGCCATTTCGGCCGGCGGGGCATGCTGTGTGATCGGCCCTGAAATTTCGGCCGCCGCTGCCACAGGCTTACGTTCCGGGCCACGGTCCATACCGCGGTCAGGACCCCGGTCGCCACCGCGATCGTCACGCCGACGACGGCGCGGTTCGCCTTCGTTGCGCAAAGAATTGCGGCCACGGTTGCCGCCTTCAATCACTTCACCTTTGTAAATCCAAACCTTGATGCCAATCACGCCGTACGTGGTGTAGGCTTGGCTGAAGCCGTAGTCGATGTCGGCGCGTAAGGTGTGCAGCGGCAACTGACCTTGCAGATACCACTCGCTGCGGGCGATCTCGGCACCGTTCAAGCGGCCCGATACGCGAACCTTGATTCCTTTGCAGCCGAAACGCAGAGCTGAATCGACTGCTTTGCGCATGGCACGGCGAAAGGCTACGCGTTTTTCGAGTTGCAGACCAATCGATTCGGAAACCAATTGCGCGTCGAGTTCCGGACGATGCACTTCCTGGATGTCCACAAAAACTTCGCGCTTCGTTTTCTTGGCCAGATCGCCTTTGAGCTTTTCGATCTCGGCACCTTTGCGGCCGATGATGATGCCGGGGCGCGAGGTGCGAATCGTGATGCGCAGCTTGTTGCCGGGACGGTCCACCTCAATCGAACTGACGCCAGCGGCTTTCAGGCGCTCGGTCAACGACTCTTTGAGTTCCAGATCTTCGTGCAGCAGCTTGGCGTAATCCTGCTTAGCGAACCAGCGGGACCGCCACGTTTTGGTGACGCCCAGGCGGAACCCGTACGGATGTACTTTCTGACCCATGATTATTCCTTCTCCGCTTCGGCGGCGCGCTCGCTCACCTTCACCACGATGTGGGAAGTGCGGCGCTGGTAACGGTAAGCGCGGCCCATCGGCGCGGGGCGAATGCGCTTCTGCCGCGGCCCTTCGTTCACATAGGCCTCCGAGACGAAGAGCTTGTCTACGTCCACTTCTTTGGAGAGGTTTTCGGCATTGGCGATAGCCGATTTGAGGACTTTTTCGACCGCACCGGCGATGCCTTTGTTCACGGCGTTGAGGATGTTCACGGCCTCGCCCGCCTGCTGGCCGCGGATCATGTCCACCACGAGGCGCGCCTTTTGCGGCGATACGCGCAGGTAGCGCGCTTCCGCCGCCGCTAACGAACCCTTACGTTCTGCCATAACTTACTTCGCCACCTTTTCCGTAGATTTCGCGGCGTGACCTTTAAAGGTTCGAGTTGGCGAAAACTCACCCAGTTTGTGACCCACCATGTTTTCGGTGACGTAAACCGGAATGAACTTCTTGCCATTGTGCACCGCAAACGTATGTCCGATGAAATCGGGCACGATGGTCGAGCGGCGCGACCAGGTCTTCACCACTGTCTTCTGACTTTTGACGTTCAGGACCTCAACCTTTTTGGAAAGGTGGGTATCGGTGAACGGTCCCTTTTTTAACGATCGAGCCATGAAAAATTCCTCGTCCTCTTAGCGCTTCTTCGCCTTGCGCGTCACAATATAGCGATCCGTGCGCTTGTTGTTGCGGGTTTTGAAACCGCGTGTGGGCTGACCCCAGGGCGTGACCGGATGACGGCCACCCGACGTTTTGCCTTCACCGCCGCCATGCGGGTGATCGACCGGGTTCATGGTGACGCCGCGGTTATGCGGACGACGTCCCAGCCACCGGGAGCGTCCCGCCTTGCCGAGCGACACGTTTTCATGCTCGACGTTACCGACTTGGCCCACAGTGGCCATGCATTCGACCATGACTTTGCGGATTTCGCCCGAAGGCAGTTTAAGAAGCGCGATGCCCGCTTCTTTGGAAACCAATTGCGCCTGGGCGCCGGCCGAGCGCGCCATCTGACCGCCCTTGCCAGGACGCAGTTCAATGTTGTGAACCACGGTACCAGCAGGAATGTTCTTCAGGGGCAGTGCGTTGCCAATAAGGATGTCCGCTGCCGGACCGGACGTCACTTTGCGTCCGACTTCGAGACCGACCGGGCAAATGATGTAACGCTTCTCGCCGTCAACATAGTGCAACAACGCGATGCGCGCCGAACGGTTGGGATCGTATTCGATCGATCCCACCACGGCCTCAATGCCTTCCTTGTCGCGTTTGAAATCGATGGTGCGGTAGGCCTTCTTGGCACCGCCGCCCATGAAGCGGCTCGAAATGCGACCGTTTGCCGTACGGCCGCCGGTACGCTTTTTTCCTTCGACCAGCGACTTCTCGGGGCGGTCTTTGGTGATATCTTCGCGCGTCAGGTACGTTTGGAAGCGGCGCGTCGGGGTTGTGGGACGAAAACTTTTGATAGGCATGGCGTCGAGCTTCCTTTTCTATATCTCCGTGTATTCGGGCAATTTCTGGCCGGCGACCAAGCGAACGTAGGCCTTCTTCCAATCGGATGCGTAACCAGTAAAACGGCCCCGGCGGCGCAGCTTGCCAACGTAAACGCTGGTGCGCACATCGCTGACCTTCACTTTGAAGACCGTCTCGACAGCCTGCTTGATTTCGATTTTGTTGGCGTCCTTATGGACTTCGAAACAAAGCGTACTTTCTTCTTCGCGCTTCACGTGGCCCTTCTCGGTAATGAGCGGGCGGCGGATCACTTCGTAGACGTTCATTAGCTTAGGGCCTCCGACAACTTCCTGGCGGCCGTCTCGCTTAGCAGCACTTCCTGATGCTTCAGCAAATCGTAGACCGTCACTTCCTTGGTGGGCACCAGCTTCACACCTTTTATGTTTTGTGAGGCGCGCTGCAGGTTCGTGTTATCGCCGTTCTCCACCAAGAGCACAGTCTTCTTCGCCTCGAGTTTGGCGAGCACTTTGACGATGTTCTTGGTCTTGTGGTCGTCCAGATTGAAAGCGCTGATGATGCGCAATTCGCCATCGCGGAGTTTGGCAGATAGAGCCGAGCGCAAGGCACCCAGCAGCATCTTACGGGGCAGCTTGTACTCATAGCTGCGCGGTTGCGGGCCGTGGGTGGTTCCCCCATGCCGCCAGAGTGGCGAGCGAATGGAACCCATACGGGCTCTACCGGTGCCCTTCTGCTTCCAAAGCTTCTTACCCGATCCGGAAACTTCGTGGCGCGTCTTGGTAGAGGCGTTGCCACCGCGTTTCGCGGCGGTGTATTGCCGCACGGCTTCGTAGAGCAGCGCTTCGTTGACTTCGGCGCCAAACACGGCATCGGAAAGCTCAATCGAGCCTACCGGCGCGTTGTTCAGATCCACTATATTTACACTCGGCATTTCGTTTTCGTCCTTGCCTGATTCCTTAATCCCGGGCGCGCACTAGCGCTTGGCCCGGCGCACCATCACGTAGCCGCCGTTCGGACCGGGGATCGCACCCTTAAGGGCAATCACGCTGTCTTCGGCATCCACGCTGACAATTTCAAGATTCCGCACTGTCACCTGATCGGTTCCCATGCGTCCGCCCATCTTCATGCCAGGGAACACACGGGACGGAAAGCTCGACGCGCCAATCGATCCAGGCGCGCGATGAAACATCGAACCGTGTGTCGCATCGCCGCCACGAAAGTGATGGCGCTTCACCACACCGGCGAAGCCGCGGCCTTTACTGGTTCCGATCACATCCACCACTTCGTTCGGCTTAAACTCTTCGGCCAGTACGCGGTCACCTTGCTTGAGGTCGCCGCTGCCACCCCGCAGATGGAATTCGCGTTGAAATCGCACGCCCTCAGCACCCGATTTGGCCAAATGCTTGGCTTGCGGCTTGTTCTGTTTCTTGGCGTATTCGACCAGTCCCAACTGGATGGCGTCGTAGCCATCGGTGGCAGGCGTCTTACGCTGCGTGACGATGCAGGGGCCCGCCTTGACCAGGGTCACGGGGACCACTTGGCCATCTGCCGTGAACACCTGCGTCATTCCGATCTTCTTGCCGAGAATTCCTGGACTCATGTTTCTTTTCCCTGTCCTGAAGCCCCCTGATCACTGCTCAGTGCGGGCCAAATTTCTTGTCCTACTTCTTGCCGAACGCCTTGATTTCGACGTCGACGCCAGCCGGAAGGTCCAGCTTCATCAATGCATCCACTGTTTCCTGGGTTGGCTCGAGAATATCGAGCAACCGCTTGTGCGTGCGGATTTCGAACTGCTCGCGTGACTTCTTATCCACGTGCGGGGACCGCAGAACCGTATAACGGTTCTTCAGGGTCGGCAGCGGAATCGGTCCGGCTACCGTGGCGCCGGTGCGCTTGGCCGTATCGACGATATCGCCGGTGGATTGATCCAGGATGCGATGGTCATACGCCTTAAGCCGGATGCGGATGCGTTCTTTCATTTTGCGTTCTTGTCTCTTTTCACCTTTCGGGCGGCGCTAGTTTTGCCAGCCCCGCCCGAAAACTTAGTTCTGCTACGAAACGATCTCAGTCACCGTTCCGGCGCCGACGGTGCGGCCGCCTTCGCGGATCGCAAAGCGCAACCCTTTATCCATGGCGATCGGCGTGATCAATTCCACTTCCACCGTCACATTGTCGCCCGGCATCACCATTTCCATGCCTTCCGGCAACTTCGCCAC
>Ga0075017_100003106_pt1 | contig 10445 bp, 19 predicted proteins | sample AleBraG_ABR_2012_FD_71475 | JGI IMG/M metagenome (GOLD analysis project Ga0075017, IMG submission 71475) | Freshwater sediment microbial communities in response to fracking from Pennsylvania, USA - Alex Branch Run_MetaG_ABR_2012 | ecosystem: Environmental > Aquatic > Freshwater > Creek >... | reverse complement strand
CCTTAATTGCATCGACGATTTTATCATACCACATGTGTACGCCACGTGTAACAGTGTGACTCACATTATCTATGACCAGTACAATGTTACCCTTTTGTATTAGGTATGGAAATGCCATTCTTTTTCTCCTCGTAAAAGTCAATTGCCTTTATGTAATGTATTTTATCCAACTCTGCAGCATAACTATCCGACAGCAATGGGTACCTTTCAGTTATACGCTTGTATTCATCATCAAGACTTTGAACCATCCTACTAACATCCACAGTATGGTTAAATCGTTCATGCAGAGCAATTAGCGCCTTACGCTTGGAGTAGCCATATACTTTAGTACTGCATGCGCGTGTTTCAACGAATCGACGGTACGGTGAATCTTGTGATAATCTCTTCGCAATGTCTTTCGAAGAGTACGCTTTTCTTGAACTACTGTCAATGTATTCAGATAAAACCAAATCCTCTATTTCTGACTTGGGAGTAGATACCATTATCTCTGTAAGCTTTTCAGTCAATAACTTCCACCCTGGTTCGGTAGTTGTTGCCAGTGCACTTTTTCTTACGCCGTAAATATTTCCAATTGGTATTCCAGAATCGACTATGAGTGTGGTCAATGCTGCTAAATCCAGAGTCACAAATTTCCCATTGGCTTGTGGTACACATGGAGTCACGTTGGTCAAGTGCACATAGTATCGCTCAGAGGCGTTGCCCAGTGTGGTGCACTCTTCCCAGGGTATTTTGTCCTTGCCACAAAATCGAGAATTTGTTCGAAATGCCTGCAAAATGCCCGGTGCCACCCTTTTAACTTTCGTCTCAGACCGTAATTGGCTGCTTTTTAACACTGTCGGTGGCGACATTATCTCTGACAAGAATGTGTCGTAATGTGCAGCCCGTTCCGCAATGGGTAATGGTGATGTAACTAGATATACTGTACCATAGAACCCAGTCGATTTGTAATGGTACTTGAGTCTAGCAAAACTGGTTTTAGTTAAATCATCAAGTACGAACACCACATCGCTGTCCATACGAATAGCATGCGATAAAATACCTTCATTCACTACGACCGATGCCTTGCGCAAATTGCCAGCTGACACGGTATATGCAGTTATGGATAAATTGCGTGCCAACAGGTCTGGTGCAGTGTATACAAATGTATGCTTACTGAAGTACGTTCCGGATGTGACTGCATACTTAAACGCCGTTTTGGATACATATCCTGTCACTGCTGCTCTATATATACTAGATTGGTGCTTATCGTAAAGGAATGTTGTTTTGCCCCACACCCCATCAATCTTATCCACCTCATCGGATATCCACGCGGATAATGCAGATGAGAACTGTTCCAATTTATGCACAATGGCTGCAATTGTCTTTGGCGTATATGATAACTCTTCGCGAGATGCAGCAACTTCTAAGTCACCAATACCAAAATGCAATTCTACACCGTATCGTAAAAACGCACGCACGTCTTCTGGTAAAATGTCTAGGTTAGGGATATTATTAAGCGGATATGAAATATTACCCATTACTGCACATGGTCCTGAATCACCAATGTGTGCACCAGGTATAATACTCTCATGTGTGTATGTCCTAACGCTCTTGGTATACGCACCAATTACAGTTGGGTGCACTCGGAACCACTGCAATGTATATTGGGCCTCATCCCTAAACTTTCTATAATCGCTAGTATTTAATACGCTAAATTTTACTTCAAGCCCGTTTGGTTCGTTAGTGGTATTGGTCGAAAGTAAAGCAATCGATGGGACTCCGACCTCACTAATATATGCGCTAAAAATATTCTGGATACCATTTTTGATCGTTGTTACTGAAAAATTCTCAGTGTATGCGAATGGACTTTTTGATCCGAGGCCAAGTGCCCCAGTATAGTCATCAGAATCAGTTTTTGTTGAGCAAAAATATGTAGTGTATATATCAAGGACGTCATCGTAATCCAACCCGGTACCATAATCACGCACACTGAACCATGGCTCAAGCAATGACGGTAAGTGGACCTCGAATGGAGTTTCTGGAATACCCGCCTGTATGTGACTATCTGCTGCATTCGTACTCAATTCGCGCACTATTGCACGTATTTTATTACTGTACAACCCACTTGACAAAATACGAAACGAATGTGCAGTAGAGCGAATTTTAAACTCGCTCGTTGTACTCACATTCGACAGTACCACTGGGTTTTCTTCATGCACCAACTTCATTAATACTCTCCACTTACCTATGTGCCGCCAGTATAACAGTGACCGTGTATATACGCAAATTGATAAGTAGTAGTGTGCCAAATGGCACCTGGTAAGTCCATTCATTTTCGAATGTTTGACGACCACCTGTCCATAATCTAAGGAGAAGAAAGTCATGGCTCGTCCACTCAACAAAAAATGGTTTGGTGTTGCAACCAATCCAGGGTACCAAATAGTCGTAAACGGAATCAAGTGGGTTGATGGTACAACATCAACCAACGGATACATTGTAAAACAGAAAGGGTTCAACTCTTACATCGTTTCTAACGGTGTTAAACAAGAATTATGCGTTTTAGCAAATGCCATATCCACTGCGGCGCTCACGAATGGCCAATGCTACATTACTGCCATACCATTCGGTGGTTCAGCATTACCATGCTACAAGATTCAACAGAATCGTCTCAGCGTGTTCAACATTGACGGATCCATCGTATCGTATTCATGGGGGCCAACTGATGCTACTTCTGCTGATCAGGCAACCCTAATTGACACCGCGATTGATATCAGAACTGCAACCGGTACAGTATCACTGGTATCCGGTGAGGTTGATAGCGTAGTTGTAACTGATGCTGGTGATGGATATGCTGCAAGACCAACGGTTACTATCACTGGCGATGGTACTGGTGCAACTGCTACTGCAACATTATCGAACGGAAGTGTTTCTGGTGTAACAATTGTCAATGCAGGTTCAGGATATACTACTGCATCTGTGACTTTCTCTGCTGCGCCATAACCCGTGAATCAATAGAAAGGGCACATTTTGTGCCCGTTCTATTTGGTATACTTTGGATTATCTGTTCACATGATTGGTGTTGAGTATAACCCATTCTTGCAAAAACCCAAGTCGTTTGTACCGATGTAATATCACCGATTCAACATATGGCGGTACGGTTTTTGAACTGGCGTATTTCTCTATAACCACTTCCTTTTGCCATTTGTCACTGGTGAACTCATCGCTCAAATGACTCATTGCATCTAATGCATCTGAGAACCTGGAGTAATGCGAGATGGTGTATGGGTAAAACGTAAATCCAAAAATTCGATAACATTGTTCAACGGTATATACGATACCCATAGGTGTATACTCGAAATTTGATAGCCTATATCGTTCTAATACTGGAGTTCAATACCTGTTGTAATCCTGTAAACCCGCCCGGTATATGCTCTCCATCCACAAATATCTGTGGTACTGCCTTGACCTTGCATCCTAATCGTTCTTCTAGTTGACGAAGAGATGCAGTATCATCAACATCGGTATAAGTGTACACTATACCCTTTACATCACACAATTTTTTGGATTGCTGGCATGATACACACCAACTAGTCCCATATATTTCTACCTGCATACATACTCCTTATCTACCTTGTGCAACCATACTTATCTACAACTACGCAGCGTACCATTAAAGATCGTCGGGTTTTACGCTCAACATACAAATCATCATGGTTACAGTATGCTGGTATCAACTCGCCCAAGTTGCTCAAATCCCCATCTACGCTCATTACACCCATTACAATTACCACACCTCGTAATAGGAGTTATGCAACTATGTGTTAGCTCAAATAGTTTGTGTAAATTGAGTTGAAATACAATATCCGTAATGTGACTCTTGTTTAATTTCGCAAAAGGTGTTTTAAAATTGTGTGTTTCTATCGTAATTATCGGTGACCACCCAATTGCGTGTATAGGTAAGGTTTCTATTACACCCACATACGCTATGTCGCACATATCATGTGTTAGTACTTCCACTACGCCTGACTCTACCTGTTTATCTTCAGGCAGAGTGTTGTCTCCCACGACGTTTAACTCTTGCGGTGATTCACCAAAGCATGAGTTGACATAATTTATGACTGGGTTAGCGTAATGTTCAGACCCTTCTTTTCGAAGTACTGAAAATGGGATCACTTGATGGTGATTGCCAGCTTCGTGATTTACCTGTTTCAATAGATAGTAGAGTAACGCACTGTCAAGTCCGCCGCTTACAAACACGCCTATGCGTGAAAGATTCTCCGGTGGTAGCGATAACTCAAACAGACGTCTGTCTGGTTCTGGGCCGCATTCAATCTTCATCGCTAATGTCTTCACTTCCAAAATCTGAATCTGCAAACACGAATGTATCTAAATCAAGTACTGGTCGCTCCACTGCTTGTTTCATCCATTCTAAAGAAGTGAGAATACTTTCTTCACTGTCAGCAGCTATACCCTTCGGATTCTCTGTAACTGCCCAAATGCCACCGTCCTTGTTATAGTATGCCTCCCTAATCTCATACGATACTTCTTCATAATCAGTACCTTGATTATATGTTATTTTGCATACTCGGTAATTCCAGGACATCATTTGATCTCACTATGCTGACTTGCAGCTATCATTTTCATTGCAATTTCAAAAGCTGCATCTTCTGCAGTCTTACCATTTCGCTTTTTCAATTCAAGCAATTCTTCCTTAATCCACATCGGAAAATGTGTTCCAGTCAACCCACGTATGCCATCTTCAGTATAATCGTCCAACGAATCCAGCACTCGTTGCACGGCTGGTTTCTTTTTCATTTTTTGAAAAAAATTACCAGTGCTCATTGAACTTCTCATCGTATCCTTGTGACCTTATGTCTACCCTTTATATATTGGTGGAAGAACTTTCCTTTAGATGGTGCTGCCTTCCATTTGTCAAACTGTGTTCTAGTGATCATCTCCACTGAATACACCCGACCGTTATTTAACTTCCACGTTAGTATTTTATTCGGTCGGTTGTAAATCAGATTTGAGATCCACGACGACTGGACCGCCACTTCTTTTAAAATTTCTCGTATTAGCATATCAATCTCCCAATATGCTATTTATCGACGGTTTTATTCCGTGCATACTCTACAAATGTATATTGAGTTTCACCATTGTTGCTACCACGTGCAGCAACAATTTTCCAGACTGTCATATCTATATGTGGGAAGAATACGTCAGCATCATGGTCGACATCACATATATGTGTTATCAAAAGTTTATCTGCCATGGCCATTGCTTCCGAATACAATGCACTGCCACCTATTATCACTGCCTCCTCTGTCAATGCATACATATGTATTGCCCCGACCAATGACAATGCCGATTCGGTACCGTCGAATGAAGTTTGCGATACAACAATGTTTCTGCGCTTAGGTAACGGTCTTCCGATGCTTTTGTAGGTATTCTTACCCATGATTACCGTTTTTCCAGAAGTATACTCTTTAAAGAATTGCATATCTTCTGACAACTTCCAAATCAAGTCATTATTCTTTCCGAGCTCGTTTCGCAGACCGATCGCTGCAATTATTGTAACCATGATAACTCCACAATAGTGTGTGTAAATTCGACAGGTGTTCTCTCGACAAATTCTCTACGGGTAATCATAGCATCGGGTCTATCATGCATGGCGGCATTGCCCACCCTTGGTTCGTGCACCCCAAACAGAACCATATCTGCCGAAGATCACAAACAAACTACGATCTCTGCGTTACAACCCCCGGTAATTTTACAGTGGAGTCAGTTGCCAGCACGTCTCCCACCGGTTCTTACTCGAAACTCCTTAGATGATGGCGATATCAACACCCACATTCCTGTCGAATTTACACACACTACTATATGACATATTTGTCCGGTAATATTACGCCCAGAACCACATAAAATACGCACACTGCAATCGCATGACCGCTAAATATTGTCGACGCCACAACAACGACACGATAGATACTAGAATCGACGTTAGTAAATCGCCCAATGCCTGCGCATATTCCCAAAAATACACCATTGTTACTACATCTGTATAATCTACGCATACTCTCCCTATATCACAACCGCACCAACACCATGCTATTCTCAGTGCCTATATGCATCTTGAACTCTGTTCGTGTAGCCAGATACTGATCAACCACATCAGTTAACTCATTATCGCCGTATGTGTGAATCACAATCTTACCGCCTGAGCCAACGAACTCTCCCCAGAACAACAAAGATGGGAGAATATCATTGAAGTCGATGACCAACAAATCTATCTGTTTGGACACAGACAATACCATGTTACTAATTAATATTGGACTCTTTGCCCTTAACGGTTCAACATTTTTCAAATATGCTGTGGTTTCAACCCAATCTGAAAATCCGTAATCACCATTCCATTCAGGAAATTCATCAACGCATGTAAGTAAGACACTATCATCCTTTGCTCTTCCCAGAACTATACTCTGTCTACCACAATAACAACCTACTTCGACTATCCATCCATTCTTAGGTACTTCATATGATAATTTGGACACCAACTCGAGTTGATCAGGTGATGTGGTACCCGGTATATCCTGGAATGTCATATTAGGTACGTGGTAAAGTCATTATTGATTACATTTCCGTTTATTCTGCTTATATTCCTTTTGATACCTACGATATAATTCGCCACTCCCAAGTGACTCATTGTATGTATTCGTGCGTTCTTTCCGGCACGTTACGCACTCGCCAGTAGAGGTATACCTCACTGAGGCATGTTGATTTTTACACGGTCCGGGGTAGTAGTATTTACTTCCTAACTCTTTAGCAGATACCCTTGTATCAGGTACATCCCGCGTGTCAATTCTAACATTCTTCAATCCAGTCAAATTTGGAAACTGTTTATTGGTATACGTACCTCGATACATGTTCGCCTTTATAGATGTACATTCGATGCATGTTCCATTGCACACACGCCTCATCGAATGGTGCCCATACTTACATATACGACCAGTACAATACAATTTGCTACCAGACGCAATGGCCTCTTGGCGCGATCTCGGGATATCATTCGTACCATTCATAGTTACTTATATCCTACCCAACACCCCAACGGACGGAATGCCAGTGGAAGTGCAAGTATAACAACGTACGCCATTTGCAAAAATGCTACATCTACCACAAACTTGTATACGAATAGATCCACCATACCCGCAATTAAATAAACGAGTGACACTGAAGACATACATAAAAATGGTGACATTTTGAACCGCTTCATACTACTCTACCTTGGGTGTATTGTTATCATCGGATGCATCTATCTCTTTGACCGCACGATCATAAATACGATGGTATGCTCCACGCAATATCCTGGTTATAACAATTTCTGCCACTGAAACAATATCTGACACAATACTGCTCATCATACTGAATGGCCACACTATAATCCATGTGACTATAGTAGTCCACATGCGAGTTGGGTGTAATCTTTTCATCGCCTGTGTTTTCTGAAACTCATCACACGTATATCGTGTACGCTTGACTACCGCACACACATATCTTTTATATCGCCAGAATGAGAATACAGTTCCGGTAGGTAGGTATATTGCAATGCCCGCACACACCATAGTCCAAGGGACCGCATAGTATGATATTAATTGAAATGCAGAAATAAATGCAAATACAATTGACCAGCGATTACTCTCATAATACTGAGATGCAACAATGGCTCCTATAACCACCAACATTGTAGGCCACATAATCATAAAATTCATCATATTCACGTCACCACCTCAGCATTCTCAAGTGCATTCACTAACGCTTCTTCAATCAATTTTTTTGCAGTGCGCTTCAATTTTTTCTTAAACTGAAAGTTTGTTATACGGTTGGACTTTTTCAATACCGTGTATTCTACACGTATGTCATTTTTGGACGGGGTCGCATCTAATGCAGATGCATCGAACCCCGTAACTAGGATAGATGTATCCTCGTCACTCAATAAAAACTGTGGGGTACCGTCTACGTCAACAGCGCCTATCTCAAATGTCTTCATTTAGTACCTCATGAAAAGGTTTGCCCCGCGAAGCAGGGCAACCCCAATTATTTAGCGACGATATTTGACGCTTGTTTGCCTTTTGGGCCAGTGGTGATTTCAAAAGTTACCTTTTGGTTTTCCTTCAACGACTTAAACCCTGTTCCAGAAATTGCCGAGAAGTGTGCAAAAAGATCTTCGCCACCATTATCCGGTGTAATAAATCCAAACCCCTTTGCATCGTTAAACCACTTCACTGTACCTGTTACTGTTGCCATTACTATGTTTCCTTAAAAATTAAAATACACCAATAATACGAATTACTATTGCTGCGGGTGTTCCCTTTTACACAAAAGGGTAAAGTTAGTTATCAGACTTCTTACTGGTCTGATGTCTTGTCCTGTCACGAATATTTGAAACCTCAGATCTTAACTGATCTATCTCTTTCAGAGCTCTGGATGCATCTTTCATCGCTGCTGATTCAGTAGTGTTAGTTTTGGTACCTAGTGTGATCGGAGGCTTTATTGTCGGTAAACTATCGACTAACACGATATAGATCATCTTGGTTTCTATGTGCCATTCGATTGTATGTACGAATAGCTCCTGTCCACCCATGACAATTAAACTTCCGGTGGTTGGCAATGCTGCCCCAAAGTAATCACCTGGGAATTGCGCCATAGGTTGGCCATATTCATCCATAAAATTAATAATCACAAAAACCTCGCTCCTATTTTTATTTCATTGTACGCATATTTTCAATCATAGTCAACCAAACCGATTACTTACACCTAACCACGACCTGTAGACTACCAAACAATTCAGATATTAACTCATCAGTGGGCTGGGTATATACCCATTGTACCGGTTCATTTACCATAGTGGACTCAAACTGCATAGTGCACATGTTGAACCGATATCGAACCCTTTTCCTGCATGCCAGATATATTACCTCGATGTTCTTCATACCTTACCACTACACTAATAGTTGAGTTGTTACTTGCATTTCAGTCATTTTGTTACAATCGCATTCAATCGTTTCGCCAAACTCTGCGCATACTCATTTTCCCGTAACCGGAAGGATAGATCAGTAAGTCAAAAATAGCGGTGACAGTGCATACACTCTGCTGCTGTCACATATTCTACCGGCGTCTACCTTTCTGAGTTGTCCGTTTACTCAACTATTTGTCAAAACCACCATTGCATATTCAGGTGTTCCGGTGCCCTCACGATAATGCAAGGTGCTTCTCCCGCTATGCGAATTCAATGAAAACTCGGCTCCTAACCATCGGATCCTCCATACCTCAACTGCCCCTAGTGTAGTTTGCGTATATGTGGCTTCGCCGCACAAGATCGCACTTACCAACTTTATGCGTAAAGAATGTGTCCCCCAAGATACTGACGTCAACCGACCACACAAATCATCGATAGTCCTATCTGTAGGTTTGAACGTACTGTAATTTCGTAACATTTGAGTTGATTTCATATTGACTACCTATCACGAGTACATAAGATGTTGTACGGTTTAAACATCATGCATTAAATTTCGAAATATATCTAACCAAGTCTGCTGCGACCCCAATCTTTTCAATACCGGCATCATCACTACCCTCCGATTGGTCAATTACATCGTCAAAAGATATCATCTTTCCTATAGCTCTACCAAAATCGATGCCTCCGCCCAAATATAACACGCCCGAATCCTTCACCAACCCAGTACGTTTCCAGGTTGTAAAGTCATCGGCATCCCATACATTCCACCGAATCACATCACCAACAACAGCGGTCTCGCCATTTTTATATTTCATTACCCGGATCCCCTCCGATCACCATGTGCATTGTAGTTTAGCATGGACTCAATCGACCTGTACATTCTCGGATGTGACTCTGTGCCCACAATCATATTCTACAAACGCTATATCTTTTGCCCACATTGGCCTATATTCAGGCTCACCGTCTTCGGACGTATCCGTCAACTACTCGACGAGACGACTAAAGATCGTCGAGCTTGCCCACTCCCATGACTAACTGACGAACATATGCCAGATCTCTCGATTTTACTAGTCATTTTCTGTAGGGCCAATGGGATTACTCCCAAATCGCCTATTGCTTGCGATTTTCTTGCTTCTCCGTGACAGTCTATTTGACCAACACGGAGTATATTTTTAGCAGCATTTACATCACGATCATGTGCAGAACCACATGAAGGACAAGTCCATTCACGTGTACCAAGATCGAGCTTTTCAAGTTTGTAATCACATGAATTACATGTCTTACTACTTGGGTACCACCTATTGATCCGATGGTATGCCCTACCTGCCCAATTTGATTTATATGCAATCATTCCGGTCAATGTTGACCACGCCACTTCATGAATTGCTCTACTTAACTTCCTGTTTTGCAGCATATTTTTACTTGACAAATCTTCAACATAGACGGAGTC
>Ga0075017_100003104_pt1 | contig 10446 bp, 6 predicted proteins | sample AleBraG_ABR_2012_FD_71475 | JGI IMG/M metagenome (GOLD analysis project Ga0075017, IMG submission 71475) | Freshwater sediment microbial communities in response to fracking from Pennsylvania, USA - Alex Branch Run_MetaG_ABR_2012 | ecosystem: Environmental > Aquatic > Freshwater > Creek >... | reverse complement strand
CCCGACAGTGCGTAAGCCCTGCCCAATTGCAGGTGCGCCAATGCGCCAATTGGATCGCTGATCACGAGGCCGCGGTGATCGAGAAGTTTCTGGAATTCCGCAGCGGCCTCGGCGCCCTGACGTGTGGCCAAGTATGCTAGGCCACGGACATAGGCTGGGTAGAGAGTACCCGCTCCCAAGAGAAATTCAGAGCCGCCCTCAATCGGAGTTCCGCCTTCATAAGAAATAGTGGTTTGCAGCAACTCGATCGCCTTTGAGGGCTGGCTGTGGTTCAACGCCACGAGTGCGCGAATCGTCGGAACATACGTGAATCGGACTATCGTGTCCTCGGGGAAGCGCCTAGAAAGGTCCTCCATCAGTTCTTGAGATCGAGAAGAATCTCCCGAGAGAGCTAGCGCAAAGGCAGTTCCATATTCCACATCCCTGCTCTTTGAAAGCTCCACTGCGCCCCCAGCTCTCTGCCTTGCGGCCAATGCATTTCCGAACAGGGCCTCTCGCATCGCGGCGTCTGCTTCGTAAAGTGCCTCGGTATCCCGCCGCTCCGCCTTCCGAGCCAAATCCGCTGCCCGTTGTGACATCTTCCTGGCTTCTTCCAAGTGACCGGAATAGGCCGATACGAAAGCTTCGGCGTTGGACATCCAGTCATCCACGCCAGGTTTTTCCCTAGTCAGGGTTGCTTCCCGCTCCATACCTGTCTTGTCGTCTTTCAAGAAGGCAATGACGTATCGCTGGACATTGAAATCGGGGATATCAAGTTTGCGTTCGGACGCTCGCTGGAGAGTCTTCTCCGCTTCAGCAGTGCGCTCCAGCGCCAAGTAGCCGTCGGCAAGAAGGCTGTATCCTATGGAAAAGTCCGGGTCAATACCGAGAGCTATTGTGACTTCCTCGACGGACTCTTCACGTTTACCGATCGAAGGATAGATTCCCCCTGCCAACAGCGCGTGGGGGAGCCACGCGCGAGGATAGGTTTGCATCCACAACTCGCAGGTCTGCTGCGCCTTCTCCAGGTTTCCCGTGACCTGCAAATCGTAGGTGAGAGAAATAAAGAACCTCTCCTGGTCACTGGCGCGATCCCGCAGTTGATAGGCTTTGCTGGTATTCACTGCAGAAAGGGCCGATTCCCCAATGTCGCCATACATGCGTCCGAGCGCCGCGTAAGCGCTGGCGAAATTCGGGTCAATCTCGATGGCGCGCTTGAACAAAGGTAATGCGGCCGCAGAACCCGAAGAAAATGAAACCTGCCAGCCCTGGCTGTAGGCTTTCAAGGCTTCGAGTGATGGCGTCGTGGCTTCGGCGAGCGGAACGTCGTACTTCTTGACCGTGGTAAGTGATTCGCCGACTCGGCTTCTGAACCTCGTGGCAATTTGGCTTAAGGCATTCAGCACTTCTTCTTTTCTCGCCACCTGGACCTGTTCATCCGCAAGAACAGCCCCCGTGCGACATTCTTCTGCGCGTAGCCCCAATACATACTGGCTGCCGAGACTTGCAATCGAGCCGTCGAGAACGGCCGCACTTGCAGTGCGCTCGCAGATTTCCCGTGCGATCTCTGGAGTAAGCCGGGCATCGGCTGGCTTGCCCATTAGCCTCAGTACCTGCTGGATGCGCTCCTCGGAGATGAGACTGAGGAAAGGCGACTGCTCCAGTTGCACTGCCAGGCCTTGCCTCATCGTCCCATCAAATACGGCGTCGCCTGTCGTGTTATTGAAGTCGGCCAGGACAATCGTGTCTTTGTCCGTGAGCTTCGGTGCGCGGCGGAGATAAAAATAACCAGCGACTGACAATGCCAGTACCGCCAAGGTCGCAGGAACAATCACTCTCCAGCGCATTCCAATAGCGACCGCCGCTCCAGCACTTGGAACCGGTTTCTGCTGAACTGCAAGAGTCTCTGCGATCTTGGGTGCGCCAACCTCCGCTACCTGGGCGATGAAACGGTAACCTCTACCGGTGACGGTCTGGACAAATCGAGGTTGTTCGGGATCGTCCTTGAGGGCTTGGCGGATTTTCCGGATTGCAGTATTGATTGCGTTATCCGTATCAAGGAAGACGTCCTTGCCCCAAAGCTTTTCAATGATCTCTTCCCGCGTCACTAACTGGCCCCGCCGCTCTACCAGCAGGAACAAGACTTCCATGGGGATTCGTTCCAGCTTCAGCGTGCGGCCGGAGCGTCGCAACTGGTACCCGCGAAGGTCCACTTCGAACTCATCGAATCTGACCAGGCCTGCAGCCACGGTTGAGCTCTCCACCAATGGGCTGTAATTTTACATCCCTTCCTGGGCCGCCAATAAGACCAGACTTTTCAGCAAGTTCTGAGTACAGGTGAATACAGGATTCTCCAGACCTTCTCCATTGCCTGCCTGCTCAGACTGAAACATGATGCGCGCCAGTGTGGGGACCATCCGAACACGATCCGGGCCGAGTTCTTGATGGGGTAAGACCCAAAACGACCTTGCTTTTGAATTAAATGCGTATGCGCCGGAAGGTCATACCCCGGTGCATACGCGATGATCCTGGACAAATCCGCAAAGGAGAAACACAAATGAAGAGACAGAAACTCGTCAAAATGGGGTTTGTTTTCGCCGCGTTCCTCGCAGCCATCCTGGCTTCGTCTAACCGCGTTCAGGCCCAACAGAATTGGAACGCTACCGTCGGAGGTCAAAGTGCAGACATGTCCAAGCAGGCGGTGGCCTTCCTTCCTAACGAAATTTGGATCCATGCCGGTGACAGCATCACTTGGACTTTCGCCAGCGGAGACATTCACTCGGTCACCTTCTTGACAGTCGGGCAGGTCTATCCCTTTGACTTCACCCAGGGATGCCCGCCGGTTACGACCAGCGGATCGCCCTTCGATGGTTCCTCCTGTGTCTCCAGTGCGCCTTTGACGTTGGGCCAAACCTACCAGGTGATTTTCCCCAAGGCGGGTAACTATGAAATCGTCTGCTTGGTACACGGGCAGATGTTCGGTACCATTCACGTCCTTGACCCAACCCTGCCCCTGCCTTACGACCAGGCGGCTTATGACGAACAGGCAAAGGAACAGTTGAAAGCGTTGCTGGAAAACGCGGACCGCCATCAGCATCACGCCGAGCATCAGCACTCGATCGGAGACATGTTCTCCGCCAAAGTAACCTCTCACACGAAGTCCGTAACTGCGGGGGTGGGCGAAATCGCTGCAACTGCCGGTGGCCAGCAATCGCTGTCCGTGGTGCGCTTCTTTAACGGCACGGTGACGATTCACACCGGTGACACCGTGGAGTGGACCAATCTGGATCCGGAAATCGGACACACCATCACCTTCGGTACAGTACCGCAGGATCTTATCGACCCATCATGCAGTCCCAACTGCGTTGTAAGCACAGATCCCGACGGCGCGCTCCACGCGACGATCACCAGCACGCAGCAAAACGTACACTCCGGGCTAATCGCGGCTCTACTCGAAGATGAGCCCGGCGTACCGCAAGGGCCAGTCTATCCACCGACACGGTTCCGCATCACATTTACTACGCCGGGAACCTACCCCTATGTCTGTGCCTTTCACGACAATCTGGGCATGGATGGGGAAGTCATCGTCCTGCCCTGACCGGATTCCCTAACAACGGAAGGATGGTAAGCACATGGCAACTTTCGCGGACGGAATAAAACCGTTTCCAGTGGTACGCCCGAAGTGCCTGCTGTTTGCCATCCTGGCATTCATGCTGGTCTACGTCGTCGTTCACGATGAAAGTTTTCTCGTGCATCCGAAGGATCCCATGTGGCAGCACTACGAACCCTTTAAGTGGTGGCTGTTGCCACATGGAATCGCCGGTGCGTGCGCTCTGTTGCTGGGCCCGATGCAGTTCTCCGACCGACTTCGCCATCGTTTTAGGCGGCTCCATCGTGTTGTCGGTCGAATCTACGTCGCAGGTGTATTCGTGGCTGCGCCACTCGGCTCTTACATCCAGTACTTCGAGGAGCGCATGGGCGATCCCCGATCTTTCAGTATTGCCGCCGCAGTGGACGCCGCGTTGTGGATGATTACCACCGGGATTGCGATAGTCTTCATTCTCAAAGGCGAGGTTCAGGAACACCGGCAATGGATGACTCGCAGCTTTGCGGTGGCAATAGTTTTTCTGGAGGTGCGAGTGATCGGTGGGGTGACTGGATTGGAGAATCTAGACGTCCATGCGAACGAAACCATCGTCTGGGCCTGCCTTGCCTTCTCGATCCTTTCGGCGGACCTTATGCTTCAGTGGCAGCAACTGGGGGCCTCGCCCTCGGTATTTCGGCGGAACTCGCCGGCTCCTCCCGAGCGGATGGGCGAAGCTCCATTGGACGCCCCCGGGCTATGGGATTTGTAAGAAAACCACCAGGGCTCTGATGATTCTCGATATCACTTTAGCGGTCGGTCTACTGCGGAGTAGGTGGCAGATTGCAGAAAGAAGAGTCTTAGAGAGGCGGATGTGTGCGCAATTATAGCCCGCGCACCACGTGGGCGACGATCCGACGATTCTGGACGGTTGGTCGGCAACTGGGAAGCTGACTTCTGATTTACCCGTCATAGGTGTCTTCCGCAGTATTCGTTCTTAGAAGTGTAGGCTCGATCGGGAACGATAGATCGGCTAAACTACCGCAGCTTCCCGCGAACCACGGTGATTGAGCCGGCTGGTAGTGCGTACACGCCGTCGGGTGCGGCGGGAATAGTGATGTTCTTGTCCTCAGCAGAGGTGTTGCAATACTGCACGAGAGCTACAGATCCCATGAAAGAATGGCTGACGTGCTTGGCATCGTCGATGATGAGACGCACCGGATGGGCGGCGTTCAAATCATGGTTGATCAGCATCAACGACCAGTTCCCGTCGGGACGTTTGACGACGTACGAGGTAACGACCGTCCGTCCGACAGCGTCCTTCAGGTCCGCCGATGCCGGAAAAATCTTGTTCGCCCCTGCCTCGTGCTGCAACCATTCAAAATTAATAATGTGCGCGGAAGAGTACGGATTATATGCAGGCGTGCCGTACGCGCCACCGCCATCAGCGCCACTCTCGGGATCGAGGATTCCGTGACCAACGGCGCCATTATTGATTGCAGGACGATAGAACGCTGTGCCGCCCTGTTCAAAGAAAGTGCCAAACGCATCGACTTCCCAGATGGAGCGGCCAGTCACGCCCAGGTAGCCCAATCCGCTTTGCCCCGCGATCATTCCACTCTCGGAGATAATCAGCGGCACCTCGGTGGGAATGCCATCCTGCCGCCACATGTGCAGCACATGCTTCATAATTCCGGGTTCCAGGTAAAGCGATGCCCAGTCGTTCGGTGGCGTGAATCCGTTGATCATGAATGGATAGTGTTCGAACGACATGAATGCGAGATCCTTCAGATGACCGTGGGCTTTCAGATAATCGACGAATCGCTCCATCCAGGAAGTGCGGCCCTCCTCGTCCGGCCAGAGCGTGATGTCTTTATCCACGCCTTCAAAAATCGGGCCGCCCAACTTGGCGCTGGGCGTCAACTTGTGGACCGCATCCGCCACTTGAATATAGATGGCGCCATAATCTTCCGGCGTCATGTGCTTGCCGTCGCACTCTTCCCCGACTTCAATTCCCACCACGGGATAGCCACGCTTGTGAATGTAGGAAACTTCATTCGCGCAATCTTCGGGAGTGTCATAGATCGCCGCGCATGCAACTAGCGCCGCGTGGCCCATGGTCAATCCGCTGGTGAAGAAATTGTCCATACCGTTGTATTGATCGTGGCCGCCGGTGATCAGATTGTCGGCCTGGTGCCAGGGATCGACCGAAGAAGCGAAAAACGATCCAGCCAGGTCTGCCTCCGAACCGGCGATCGCTTCCTGCTCTCCAGCACCCTGCAGAACCGGCGGCGGCCCGGGTCCGGGCTCTTTGCCGTTCGGCGGATACACGATCGCGTATTTCCCCTCAGCATCGATCGTACCGGCCGACAGCGTCTGCAGGGCGTAGCCGACGCAGTTTCGAATATCCTGCGACCCGTGAGTGTCGCAAGTTCCGGAGGACTTCGACATCAACACGCGGACGAAGCGCGTAGTGACGGGCTCATCCGAAAGCTTTAGACGAACATCCCCGCCGCTGCCATTCAGCACCGCGCCCGACGTGAAAGCCTTCCACATGCCGTTCGGACCCATGTCCCAGTCCATGGCATTGTTGTCGCCAACCCAGTACTGCACCACAAAGACCACGGCATACGGATTAGCCCATTGGATATGGATCGCATTGACAGCGCGTGCCGTGCCCATATCGATCACCACCCATTGCGGGTGCAGCGTGTCGCTCTCGCCCGTGAAGTGGCTGGTCAGGTAAGGATTGCTCTTCCAGTAACTTTGAAAACCAGCAACCAACGGTAAATCTCCGCTGGTCATAAAATCGCGATGGGGCAGCGAATACGAATAGCCGTAGTGAATCGGTTCGCCTAAATCAGCGCTGCCGACGTAGTAGCCGCTCTTTGTCGCTGGATCGCTCCATGTGCCGTTTTCGTTCCAGTGCCATGCCGACAAGCGCAACTCGCTGTTGTTGCGCATGGTGATGGAACCCCAACCCAGGTTCTTGACCCCCTGAATCACCTCCGGCTTGCTCAAGTTGTCTATTTGCGCCCTGCTCAAATCATCCATCCACGCGCCAGTAGCCGTATCGGGATAGATCGTATTCAGAACGTGCGACGGCGTTACGTCCACGTGGACAGTGGCGACGGAATCAAGCGTGCCAATCCGGGCGACCGAATCCGCCGGGAGCTCCTGCCGAGCATGTCTTGGGTGAGCTGTTTGTGCCTGAGTCGTTTGCGCCTGAGCCGTTTGAGCATGGACGCGCAAAGGAAAGTGCATCGCCATCGCGATCAGCCCGAACGCCGCAACGACAACACACAACCAAACGCGGGACGAAACCCGGGAGTCAGAACCGGCAATCATGATGTTATCGCCCAATTAAAACGATTAGTTACGGATTATTGCACGTCGAGTTTACACGAACGGTAGGCAACTGTTTGGATCGGTGTATGTTGCCGCTCGGTGGCAGGCAAGCTCAACCCGCAAGTTGGAGGCGATTGGAGCCGCCTTGTAGTCCCGGTGTAGCGCTGGCCATCATCGCTATTATCCTCATCGTTTTCCTTGTTCTGTTACTGATCGGCTCATCGCTCGCTACATCCGTCTTCCGCAGTAGGTCGAACGGGAAAGAATTGACTATAAGTCGGCCAAGGCGTCGAGAACGGCCGCCGCTCGCGGCAAAATGGCGGTGGCCCCCCGAAAGTTGCAAGCGCGCGTCATATCATTTGGAATTACTAGACAGCGTAGGCCAGCGGCGCGGGCCGCAGCCAGTCCGCGCTCTGAGTTTTCCACAGCGACACAGTTGTCTGGCGCGAGCAGGTAAGGCTCGGGATTCGGCTTCGTCTCGCGGAAGTCCTCCCGTGCGAGGACAAATTCGAAATATCGCATCAAACGGTATCGGAATGCATGACATCGAAATGTTGGGACCACCTAGGTTCGTCATTGAAGTGGTGCAAAGCGCTCGGGTGCGCATGGACAGTGCGAGTCAAGTCCCATTTCGAACCGTTATTCACAAATCTTGCTGAAAGTGGGGTCTACAAATGATTCGGCAGTGAGCACGAAGATTTTGCCGCGTTGAGAAGCGCCGGGAGCCACGAAAGGGACGGGCCGTGACGTTGGGTATGCTCTAGCCGCCAGACGGCGCCGCGACCTCTGATAACATCGTGCAGAAATTTCCTGGGAGGGCTGATTGGCCGAGAGAATGATCCCCCAGCGGGAATCGTCATCCGCCGCGGAAGCAACTGCGCAGACTCGAGTGTTGGGCATTGTGCTGGCCGGCGGCAAAGGAACCCGGTTGTTTCCCCTCACGCGGGAACGCGCTAAGCCCGCGGTTCCCTTCGGAGGCAAGTACCGGATCATCGATTTCGTCCTTAGCAATTTCATTAATTCCGGAATCTACTCGCTCTACGTGCTTACCCAGTTCCGCAGCCAGTCGCTGCTGCAGCATTTGAGCGAGGGTTGGCAGTTCGGCGGAATGCTGAAGAGCCACTTCATCATCAACGTGCCGGCGCAGATGCGTTCAGAGAACGAAGTCTGGTACCAAGGGACGGCCGACGCCATCTACCAGAACATGAACCTGATCGAGCAGTCCGATCCGCACTTTGTGGCTATCTTCGGTGGCGACCACATCTACCGCATGAACATCGCCAGCATGATCGACTTCCACAAAGCGAAGCACGCGGAAGTTACCGTGGCCGCCATTCCGGTTCCCCGCGAGCAAGCCCGCGAATTTGGTGTCATTGAGGCCAATGAAGATGGACGCATCATGGCCTTTCACGAAAAAAATCCTAACGCGCCCACCATACCCGGCGATTCCAGCCGCGTCCGTGCTTCCATGGGTAACTACATTTTCTCCACAGGCACGCTGGTGGAGCTGCTCGATGCAGACGCAAAGGACCCCAGTAGTCATCACGATTTCGGCAGGGACATCCTGCCCAAGCTTGCCGGCAACGCCCCCATCTACGCCTATGATTTCGAGACGAACCGGATCCCCGGCGAGGCCGAGGACGCTGCTCCCTACTGGCGGGATGTGGGAACCATCGAGGCCTTCTACGAAGCCAATATGGACTTGAACCAAGTGAAGCCCGAGCTCAATCTTTACAATCGCGAGTGGCCGGTGCGCAGTACCAGCTATCCCGATCCTCCCGCCAAGTTCGTGTTCGACGATGAGGGCCGCCGCGGCGAGGCGATCGACAGCATCGTGTCCGGAGGATGCATTCTATCCGGCGGCCGGGTGCGCAGGTCCGTTCTGGGGCGAGGCGTCCGGGTCCACACCGGAGCGCTGGTCGATGGTTGCGTCATCATGGACAACTGCGACATCGGGCGGCGCGCCAAACTGCGCCGGGCCATCCTGGACAAGAACGTCCGCATTCCGCAGGACGCTACTGTCGGCTACGATCTCGAGGCCGATCGCGCCCGCGGATGGCACGTCACCGAGTCGGGCATCGTCGTCATTGGCAGGGAACACAGCACGGTTCCGGTGGCGGCCCTGTTCAGCCGAGGCTTGTCCGAGGGGTGAGTGTTAGTAAGCGGGAGGGAACTAGCGCAACATCGCTGTGACGCTCGTTGAAAGGCAGGTTCTCTTCAATGGTAAGGAGCCTCGCGCTGACTCTGCAGGTCTCCTTGACGGCGTACCGCCCGGCGGATACCATCAACCGGCCAACATGAACCAGGATCCGCTCATCGGCCAATCCCTCTTGCATTACAAGATCCTCCGCAAACTTGGCTCGGGTGGCATGGGTGTTGTGTACGAAGCTCAGGACTCGCAGCTCGGCCGCCGCGTGGCCCTGAAGTTTCTTCCTCAGGATATGGCGCAGGACAACCAACTGCTCGAACGCTTCCAGCGCGAGGCGCGGGCTGCTTCCTCTCTGAATCACCCGAACATCTGCACCATTCACGCCATTGAACAACACGAACGTCGGCATTTCATCGTCATGGAATTGCTCGAAGGGGAGACGCTCGCGCAACAGATGAGCCGGCAGCCGATGGAAATAGACAAGCTGCTGGCTCTGGGCATCCAGATTGCCGACGCGCTCGAATCGGCCCACGCCAAGGGGATTGTGCACCGCGACATTAAGCCGGCGAATCTTTTTCTGACTGAGCGCGGACAAGTGAAGATTCTGGATTTCGGTTTGGCGAAGATGAGTCGTGGCGAGATTGCCCAGGGACCTTCGGTCGAGCAGGAGGAGACCCAGGTTTTCGCCAATGAACTCACTTCACCGGGCTCGGCCGTGGGTACGGTTTCTTACATGTCGCCGGAGCAGTCACGCGGGCAGTTAGTGGATGCCCGGACAGATCTGTTTTCCACGGGCACTGTGCTCTACCAGATGGCTACCGGAACCCTGCCGTTTCCGGGAGACACCTCGGCTGTGATCTTCGACGCGATCCTGAATCGCGAACCGAGACCGGCAGTGGAGTTGAATCCCGTGCTGCCCGCTGATTTTGTGCGCATCCTGGACAAAGCCCTAGAGAAGGACCGCAATCTCCGCTGTCAAACAGCCACCGAGCTGAAAACGGACCTCAACCGTCTCAAACGGGACCTCGAATCGAGTACAAGGCGGGCGCGGGAGAAGACCGAATCGGATCCCGGCGTGCAGAAGCAGACGAAGAAATCCGTGGCCGTTCTCTACTTTGAAAATCTGAGCGGTGCCAAGGAAGACGAATACCTGCGCGATGGCATCACCGAGGATGTCATCACCGAGCTCTCCAAGATTCGGGGACTGAATATTTTTTCGCGCCCCACCGTTCTTGCCTTCCGGGACAGGCAGGTGACCCCAGCGCAGGTCGGACAGCAGCTTGGTGCAGCCTATGTCCTCACCGGCACCTTGCGCCGGTCCGGAGCTCGCCTCCGCATCAATGTCCAACTGGTGGATACGCACACTGATTTTCCGCTGTGGTCGGAT
>Ga0075017_100003103_pt1 | contig 10449 bp, 5 predicted proteins | sample AleBraG_ABR_2012_FD_71475 | JGI IMG/M metagenome (GOLD analysis project Ga0075017, IMG submission 71475) | Freshwater sediment microbial communities in response to fracking from Pennsylvania, USA - Alex Branch Run_MetaG_ABR_2012 | ecosystem: Environmental > Aquatic > Freshwater > Creek >... | reverse complement strand
CGGGAACGGTGAGCGCGGTCCATTTCCCGGAAGATTCCGCAGCGGCGTGCTTCGCGAGGAAGACGATTTGTCCGACGTGGTAAGAGTAGTGAGCAGTCTGGCGGTTGATAGCTTGCATGACCGAATGCGGCTCTGTGCGAATGGTTACGGTGCGGGACATGTCTGACTCCGTCAGTGGATCGATGGCGTCAAACAGATACTTCCAGCCTTGTTCCCACATTACAAGGAGTTCGGTGCGAGTTTGGGGAGGGGTTTCAAACTCAGTGTCCCGATTGCGATCGGGCTTCTCCCCGTCGCTGGTGAGAAACTTGGTCCAGCGGGAACGCATATTGCCGGCCAGGTGTTTGACGATGACGGCGATAGAATTGGACTCGGCATCGAGCGTGGTGAAGAGGCCTTCGTCGGGGCACTGGGCCAAAGCACCCTCTGCCAGCTTTTTGTAGTAGCGGAAAAGGTCCCGGGAATCTTTTGTAAAAGAGGCGCTGAACTCGTGTGCCATGTGGCTATTTTGCGGGTTGATTGCAAACTGTCAACGAGAATTCACGAGCGTTTAGGGCGATGTTTGGCGTGTGAGAGGCAACCGCAAAACAGGACCGGGCACAACTAACCAGGACGGGGAGGAGGCGGGGCAGAGCGAGGTCAAGAAAAACTGCTTGACAATTCGCTTTTTATTCGCCTACTATCTTCGCGCTGTAAGAATAGAACTCAAGCTGGAGAGGGAGAACGCGTATGAGCATCGGACAATCACTGCTGTCGGAATTTGATCAAGAGATGGCGAGCACTCGGAAGGCGCTGGAACGCGTCCCCGAAGAGAAGTGGAATTGGAAGCCGCACGAGAAATCCGGTAGCGTGGGCTGGCTTGCGAGCCACGTCGCCACGGTGCCTGAGTGGATTACCATGACCATCAAGACCGACGAACTCGATTATGCGCCGGTCGGTGGTCCCGCCTACGAGCCGCCGAAGATCGCCAACCGCGCCCAGTTGCTGGCTGCATTCGACAAGGCTGCAAAGGAAGCCCGAGCGGCATTGGCTGGTGTGAACGATGCCGACATGATGAAGAACTGGAAGCTGCTCGCGGGTGGCCAAGAGATTTTCACGATGCCGAAAATCGCCTGCATCCGCGGCATGTGTCTGAATCATCTTTACCATCACCGCGGACAGTTGACAGTATACCTCCGGTTGACCGGAGTGCCTGTCCCCGGACTCTATGGGCCAAGCGCGGACGAAACCGAGGCCGGTGCAGGAGCTTCGGCGTAAGCAGTCGCCGGCTGGTGGGGCGGCAAATGATTTCAAATGAACAAGGAGGCGAGAGCAATCTCGCCTCTTTGCTTTTATGCCCCGCGCGTGAGTATCGCTTATAATCGGGGCTGTCGCTCCCCAGGAGGCAGTTCATGGAGATCCCCGTCATTCTCTCCGCTGTTCGTACACCCATCGGAAAATTTCAAGGAGGCCTCGCGAGTTTTTCGGCGACGGAATTGGGCGGGAAAGTTGTGGCGGAAGCCGTGCGCCGCGCAGGACTCGATGGCAAACAGATTGACGAAGCGATTCTGGGAAACGTGGTGCAGGCAGGACTCGGCCAGAATCCTGCACGGCAAGCGGCGCTCAAAGGCGGATGCGATCCGCGCGTCGCGGCGATGACCATCAATAAAGTGTGCGGTTCTGGACTGAAGGCCGTAGCGCTCGCGGCGCAAGCGGTGCATCTGGGCGAATCGGAAATTGTAGTGGCGGGTGGAATGGAGTCCATGTCCAACTGCCCCTACCTGCTACAGAATGCGCGAACGGGCTTTCGCATGGGCGACCAGAAACTAGTGGACTCCATGATCGCGGATGGCTTGTGGGATGCGTACGAGAATTTCCATATGGGTGTGACCGGTGAACTGGTGGCCGAAAAGTACGGCATCGGGCGAGAGGAACAGGACAAGTTTGCGGTCGAGAGTCACCGGAGAGCCGTTCAGGCAAGGAAGTCTTGTTTTTTTGAAGCGCAGATTCTGCCCATGGAAGTGCCCCAGAAAAAAGGTGACCCAATTGTTTTCAAGTACGATGAATCTCCGCGAGAGGATACGACACTGGAGGCGCTGGCAAAGCTGAAGCCGGCGTTCAAGAAAGACGGAACGGTGACGGCGGGGAATGCTCCGGGGACAAATGACGGAGCAGCTGCACTTGTCGTAACGAGCGAGCGAAATGCTTCGCGGCTCGGTAAACAGCCGATTGCCCGCGTGGTGGCGCAAGCTGTCAGCGGCGTGGAGCCGAAGTGGGTGATGATGGCCCCCGTGGATGCCGTGGAAAAGCTGCTCCGGAAAACCGGCTGGGACCGCGACAAGGATGTGGATCTGGTGGAGTTGAACGAAGCGTTTGCGGTGGCGGCGATTGCGGTGACGCGGCAGCTGAAGCTCGACTCCGCGAAGGTGAATGTGAATGGCGGCGCGGTGGCGCTGGGTCATCCGATCGGAGCAAGCGGAGCGCGCATCCTAGTCACCTTGCTCTACGAATTGCAGCGCCGCAATCTCAAGCGCGGCGTGGCCGCCCTCTGCCTCGGCGGCGGCAATGCTGTCGCCCTCGCCGTCGAGCGTTTCTAACGCGCGCAGGAGACGGGGAGCAGCAGTGATTGCCCTGCGCGAACGTGGTCGGCATCCGGTAGTTCTGGATTTGCGGCGGCGACGCAGCCAGCCGCCTCAGCGCGATGGAAATGGGCTTTGGCAATGCCGGAAAGTGTATCGCCGGGCTGGACGCGGTACTGCGCATCAGAAGTTGGGAGCAACTCCGAACTAGGCATGCAGATTTTTTCTCCCACGCGAATGTGGTTGCCGTTACCCAGATGCGGATTCGCGGCTACAAGGTCACGCCATCGTTGGCCACGGCCAAGATGCTCCTCGGCAAGTTTCCACAGCGAGTCTCCCGGCCTGGCGACCACGATGACGGTCGTCGGAACATTGCTGGGGTCAATTGCATTTCTAACCACAGAGTTTCGAGCAACACTGATAGGACTTGCTTCTGGGTCGATGGGGACACTTGGATGGACGAGCGCGGCGGGGACGGGGGTCGCGCGGGGACTCACAAATCTCAGTTGCGATGGAGTGGCAGGACGCGGTGCCGCAGCGATATCGCGCGATGCAAGAGGTCGCAGCGTAGGCCACGCAGCGCGCGGCGCAGCGTAGAGATTCCGCGGACGCTCGAATGGCGATCGGCGAACCACCGGCCCACCCGGCAGCGGACGTGACTGCGCGGACTTAAGTACAGGCGGAATGATCGGCGCAAGTGGTGGAGATGTGTTTGGCGGCGCCGGCTTTGGCGATGCAAGCCGCGGTTCGCCAGCCAGCGGAAGCGAAAACTGCTCAGAGTGCTCCAAAGTGCGGAGCTCCTTTTTCTTGCGATTGATGCGAGCGACTTCACCGAGCGACGGTTCGACCGGATGCGGCTTGGCGATGTTGCTCGCCGCGGCAACAGAATTTTCCTCACTTGCCGGCAACGCGGGCTTTCTTGCAGCTTCAAGTTGAGCGCGATCTTCGGGCGTCAAGATTTGCGCGCGTTTCAAATCTTCGTCGGTATAAACGTGCTTGGATTTTTTGCGGGCTTCTTCCTTGCGGGCGCGCTCTTGCTTCGCGGCTTCCGCGACGTCTTGCGCCTGCGAAGAAGCGACGGAAATTCCTAAAGAGAAAACCAGAGCAAGCGCCACGGCCGAAAGGCGCAGGATCGCCCTCCCACCCCTGGGAGCACGGGTGGACGCAAAGACACTGCTGCACGATGTAGACAAATTCATGGGAAATCACTACGGGGGGACTCCGGTAGGACGGCAGTATACCCAAAACACGATGAGTTGCAAACGGAAATTTTTCGCCGTGTGGGATGGAATACGTAGGACGAACATTCCGTGATTCGGTCAAACCCTCGAACAAAAGTTTTTGAACTAATAGCGTTGAACGCCTTAGGGATGGAGCCTGGCGCTGCACTTATTTTTTGTAACTCCTACGGTTTCGGTGTCGCGGGACTCGGGCTCACGAGCGGAGCGACGCTGTTTTCAGTCAACGAACGATTGAACCCAGCAAGATCGTCTTTGATGAGTTTCTGGAAGTCTGCGTCTACTTTTGCCCAGTCGCTTTCATAATTTTGTAGCAATGCCAGTTGTGTGTCCGTTGGAGCGAAGTCCGCTCCCCCGGCGACGTCGCCGCCGCCAGTGCCGATTTCGGCATTGAGCCAGAGCAGGTTGAGGTAAAGCCCATATCCTTGCACGAAATATTTGTCGTCGCTGTTGGCGAGCGCGGGGGAGACGAGTTTGTCCTCGATGCCGCGCAGTTTTTTGTCCGTCTCTTCCGCCTCTTTCAGCAACTCGGCTTTGCGTTTGGTTTGAGCTTCACCCAGAGGCTTGGGCGGAGCCGGCGGCGCTTCGGGATATTCGTACTCGTTTTCGCGTTCGGCGGCCGGCCTCTCCTCCGCTTTCTTTTTCGGGGGACGCAACATGGTTTCAATCACTTCGATCTGTTTGCGCAACCATTCGATCTGGTTGGCCGCATCTGAAACTTGGCTCACGTCGTCCCGCACGCGCAGTTGAGTCTTCACGGAAAGAGAAATATCGGAATCAGAGCCAGGTGAACGCGGGTCGCGCAGTACCGTCAGAGGTTGCGAATACGTTTGCGCTTCCACCGTCAGCCGCACCGTGTATTTGCCCGGAGCCACGATAGGACCATGTTCGGCCGGCTTGATGCCCCAATGTGTGATCGAGCGGGAGTCCGAATCGCGGAACCGCGGCTCGTTCCAGATATGAGAATTTTCGGGAGCCGCCGTTCTGAGCGCAATCACGCGTGGAGAGTCGTGGCGGAGGTCCCACTTCACACGGTTGAATCCCACACGGCCTTTGGCTTCAAGCTTGCGGATGACTTTGTTGTCCGCGTCGAGAATCTCGAGTGAGACCGGATCTTTTGGCGCGGCTTTCAAGGAAAAATTGAGAAACGCCTGGCCGTTGCGCGAGAACCGATAGGTTTGCCGAGGTTCAAACAAGACAGCTGCGGCTTCCGCGTGATTCTTGGCCATCTGTTCGAGCGGAGTGATGTCGTCGAGGATGTAGAGCCCACGCCCGTAGGTGGAAATCACTAAATCGTGAAACTCTTTTTGAACCACGGCCCAGGTGACAGGTGCGTGGGGGAGGCCCGAATCCTGAGCGGTCCAGTGAGCGCCGTCATCGAGCGAATAGTAAAGGCCGTTTCCGGTTCCGGCGAAGAGAAGCCCCGCGCAGTTCGGGTCTTCGGCGATGGTCCGCACATAAGAGAGTGGATGCTTGGGAAGATTTCCAGTAACCAGCTTCCAGGTCTTTCCCAAGTCGGTGGTCTTGTAAATATAAGGATCGCGATTGTCCATCAAGTGAAAGTCCACGCTGATATAGGCCGTGCCCGCATCAAACGCGGAAGGCGCGATGCTGGTGAGGATACCCCATGCAGGAAGTCCGGAAATATTTTTTGTGACGTTGGTCCAATTGGATCCGCCGTCGCTCGTATTCCAGAGCTGGCCATCGTTTGTGCCAGCCCAGATCAAGCCTTTCTGGATTTTTGATGGCGCAATGGCGAACACGACTTCGCCGTAGAACTGGCCGAGGTTGTCGCCGACGATTCCACCCGAAGGAACAATGCGAGAAGGATCGCTCGTGGAAAGGTCAGGACTCGTGACGGACCAGCTCTGCCCGCCATTCGTGGTTTTGAAAATCACCTGGCAGCCGTAATACACGATGTTGTGATCGAAGGGATCAACGGCCAGGGGAGAAGTCCAATGGCAGCGGTACTTCAGGTCGTTGGGCGGAGAATCGAGCGTGTGCATCCACGGGCTGACCGAACGCGCGTGCCGGTGACGAGCATCCCAGCGCGTGACGGAATTGCCGTAGCAAGTGGCCCAAACAATATTTGGATCGACAACATCTGGAACGGTGAAGCCGGATTCGCAGCCGCCCATGCGGCGGTCCCAATCGGCTTCATTGTAGTCCTGCGGGACGCTTGGTCCGCGCATGTTTCCGTCGTCCTGCATATTGCTATAAAAGTAGTAGGGAATTTGGTGGTCCACGTCGACGTGATACATCTGCCCGATCGGCAAGGTGACGTTGTGAAAGCCGCGGCCATGAACCGTGGTGATGAGCATTCCGCCGTCGTCGGTGATCACAAAACGATCTGGGTTCAGAGGATCGATCCAAATGTCATGAGTGTCTCCGCCCCAGCGCGTTTCCTGAAAATTCAAGCCCCCATCGAGGGAGTGATGAAAGGAACTGTTCGCTACGTAAACTTCATCGTCGCTGCCGGTGGAAACGGCGATGCGAATGTAATAGCCCGCGCGGCCAATCAGTGCGCGCTGAAAGTTGATGGCCTTCCAGTGTTCGCCCGCGTCGTCCGACCTCCAGACAGAGCCCTGGTCTTTGGTTTGAATCAGCGCAAAAACGCGATTGGGATTTGTGGGAGCGACGGCGACGTCGATTTTGCCGAGAGGAGATTTTGGCAGTCCGTGCTCCTCGATGCGAGTCCATTTTGTGCCGCCATCGCGCGAGACGTAAACACCGCTCCCGGGGCCGCCGCTCAGTTCCGCCCAGGTATGCATTTCCACTTGCCACATTCCAGCGAAAAGAGTGTGCGAATTGTGCGCGTCCATGGAGAGGCCTGAACAGCCGATGTTTTCTCCGGCAAACAAAACGCGCTCCCAATGCTGGCCGCCGTCAAGTGTTCGGAAGACGCCGCGTTCCTGCTGAGGGCCGGTGGCGCGGCCGAGTGCGCAAGCAAAAACGATGTCAGGATTCGCCGGGTTGACGATGATGTGGCCAATGCGGCCCGTCTCTTGCAGGCCCATGTTGGTCCAGTTCTTGCCGCCGTCCACGGATTTGTAAATTCCGTTGCCCATCACGTCGCCGTCGCGAATCACCCAGGCTTCGCCCGTTCCCGCCCACACGGTGCTGGGATCGGAAGGAGCCACGGCCAGCGCGCCGATCGCTGCAGCGGGCTGCTTGTCAAACAGTGGCGTCCAGCGATTGCCGCCATCTATGGATTTCCAGACGCCGCCTGAGGCAGCGCCAGCATAGTAAGTGCTGGGATCGCCGGGGACGCCCGTAACCGAGGCGATGCGATTGCCGACTCTTGGCCCGACGAAGCGGAAGCGAAGCGGGTCTTCTTTTTCTGGGTCGGGCTGCTGCGCACCGACTGGCGCCACGCAAGCCAGAATTGCCATCAACCAAAAACCGAGAACGTATTTTCCTTTAAGAGCCACCAAAGCCTCCACGCAGCGAAAATCATTTCAAATGTTCGGTGACAATATATACGGAAGCCGCTCTACGCCGCCAACATGAAATTTGTGGGAAGAAGCGAGCGGTTTGATACACCCGAATTACCGGCACTGGCACGGAGTGATTCTTTGTAATCCCGCTTTAGAGCTGTTGTCATGTCCTAGATACCATGAAAGCCAGGACGCTATGAGACACATTGCTCGCTTGCCTGCGCAATTGGTGATCCCGTCGGCTCCGCGCTTCGGCAAGCTTGGCGTTCATTGACGCATCCGCAGGCCCGGCCTAAGATGTCAGCCAGCAGAGGGTTCCTTCCAGAATGATTGGCCAGACGCTCGGCCACTACCGCGTCCTCGAGAAAATCGGCGAAGGGGGGATGGGTGTAGTCTATCGGGCCCACGATGAGCGCCTGGACCGCAGCGTAGCGCTGAAGTTCCTGCCTGTAGGCACCCTAACTGACGAAGCTGGTCGCAAGCGTTTTCACAAAGAAGCCCTTCTCCTTGCCAGGTTGAGCCATCCGAACATAGGTGTGATCCACGATTTCGACGCACAGGACGGCGTGGACTTCCTGGTCATGGAATACATTGCTGGAACTAACTTGGCTCTCAAGCTTGCGGCCTGCTCCCTTCCCGAGAAGGAAGTAGTCGGACTGGGGGCGCAAATTGCGGCTGCGTTAGAGGAAGCGCACGAACATGGTGTCGTGCACTCCGACTTGAAGCCGGGCAACGTGATGGTGACGCCCAAGGGTCTGGCCAAGGTGTTGGATTTCGGCTTAGCCAAATTGTTGCGGTATCCAAACGACGCGGCCGCAACCGAAAGTCTATCGGAGACCCAATCTGCAGTAGGCACGCTGCCCTACATGGCACCCGAGCAGCTTCGGGGGGAGGCCGTGGATGGGCGGACAGACATTCACGCTCTTGGGGCGCTCCTGTACCAGATGGCAACGGGCCAACGGTGCTACCGGGATGACAGCACACCACGGCTTATTGATTCGATTCTGCATCAGGCGCCGGTGCCGCCGCGAGCGCTGAATCCTCGAACCTCTCCTGCCCTGGAACAGGTCATCCTTAAGTGCTTGGAAAAGGACCCCGAGAATCGCTATCAATCCGTGAAGGAAATAGCCGTCGACCTGCGCCGGCTGAGCGCGCCTTCGTTCGTCACAACAGCACAAGCAGGCGGGCCGCAGCCCCTGTGGAAGCGTCACTGGGCGCTGGCCGGAATTGTGGCGTCTCTGCTCATTGTCGTGTTGGGCTCACTTATTGCGTTCCACTTCCTGCAGCCCGCCAGTCTTCCTCGCCTGGAATACACGCAGCTCACCAACTTTGCCGATTCAGCTGTAGCACCAGCGCTTTCCTCCGACGGCCACCTGCTGTCGTTCATTCGAGGAGAAGATACGTTCGTCGGACCCGGCGAGATTTACGTCAAGCTGCTTCCCGACGGCGAACCAGTGCAGCTAACGCACGACGGCGGCAGCAAGATGGGGCCACTCGTCTTTTCTCCAGACGGCTCGCGCATCGCCTTTAGCGCGAACATAAATGATACGTGGACCGTTCCGGTGTTGGGCGGCGAGCCAAGCCATTTGCTTGCGAATGCGGGCGGTTTGAGCTGGATCGGTGCCGGAACCGGCCAGCGTCAAGTCATGTTTTCTGCACTCATAGGGCAGAGCATCCATATGGGCGTCTACACGGCCACAGAGAGCCGCGCCGAAGAGCGAACGGTTTACCTGCCGCATGACGTGAGTGGGATGGCCCATCGTTCATTTCTTTCGCCCGATCGCCGGTCAGTTCTGACCGCCGAGATGGACATCACAGGTTGGCTGTCCTGCCGCGTCGTGCCTTTCGAAGGGAGTTCAACTGGAAAGCAAGTCGGCCCCCAGCCTTCGTTGTGCACAGACGCGGCCTGGTCGCCGGATGGAAGGTGGATGTATTTCACTGCCAATACCGGAGACGGATTTCACGTCTGGCGTCAACTTTACTCCGACGGGGTGCCCGAGCAGGTTACTTCTGGCGCTACCGAGGAGCAAGGTATTGCGTTCGCCGGCGACGGACGCTCGTTCGTCACATCGATCGGAGAGAAACAGAGCACCATCTGGCTTCACGATTCGACGGGCGATAGGCAGATCACCTCGCAAGGGTATGCTTTCCTGCCGTCGTTTTCTTCCGACGGCAAACGCCTGTACTATCTGCAGCGCTCCCAGACAAGCCGGAGGTTCGTGAGCGGGGAGCTATGGGTCGTCAACCTCGAAACGCGAACACGCGAGCGTCTTCTACCTGACTTCCTACTGGAGCATTACGACGTGGCGGCGGACGGCAATCATGTTGTCTTCGGGGCTGTCAACGATGCAGGCCATTCCCCTGTTTGGATCACCACGCTCGACGGAAGCTCCCCTCCACGCCGGTTGTCGTCGTTTGACTCGGTGCGGGCAATGTTCGGCGTCCACAATGACGTGTTCTTCGTTGGCGGAGAAACAATGGCAACGCCGGGCCTTTTCCATATCAACGTCGATGGCAGCGGTTTGCAGCGGGTCGTGCCGAATCGCGTGCTATTCCTCTTCGATGTTTCGCCGGACGGGAAATGGTTGGCCGCCTGGGAAGGGCTAGCGGTGGTCCTTTATTCGACCGACGGTGCGTCTCGCAGAATGGTCTGTGCTGACTGCGCGACGGCCGGCGGAGAAGACCGCGGCCTCATGCCACCACTTGTGAGCTGGTCACGCGACGGTAAACTTCTGTACTTGCATGCTTCCGAAACTCTTCACGCGATCGAATCGCGCAGGACCTACGAGATTTCTCTTCAGCCCGGTCAAATGGTGCCGCCCTTGCCGGACTCCGGATTTCGATCGATTGGGGATGCGGCCAGATCGCTTGGGGGCCGCGTGATCTCAGAACAGCGGGCGTTTCTCGGCGCAGATCGGTCCGTGTATGCGTTTCTGCGTCGCGCTTCGCACCGCAACATCTTCCGAGTCCGAGTGCCCTGAAAGCGCTTGGCTACTTGCCTGTATTCTCATCGGGTATCACCTCGTTACCGTTTGGCGATGCGCTTATGCCTTCTCTGACATTTTAACCATCGCCTCAGTGTATGGTGATCGCGAAGGGGTGACGTCAAGCTGCTTGTGTAAATAGTTCGAGGGTGTGGTTCTTCCAGTCTTCATTGAACCGACTGAAAATCGCATAGATGATCCTATCCACGCTTTCGACGTTGGTGAACACCAC
>Ga0075017_100003101_pt1 | contig 10451 bp, 6 predicted proteins | sample AleBraG_ABR_2012_FD_71475 | JGI IMG/M metagenome (GOLD analysis project Ga0075017, IMG submission 71475) | Freshwater sediment microbial communities in response to fracking from Pennsylvania, USA - Alex Branch Run_MetaG_ABR_2012 | ecosystem: Environmental > Aquatic > Freshwater > Creek >... | reverse complement strand
ACCGCCACCCCGCTGCTCGGCTTCGCCGGTGCGCCCTTCACGGTGGCCAGCTACCTGATCGAGGGTGGACCGTCGAAGAGCTTCAGCAAGGTCAAGTCGCTGATGCACACCGAGCCGACGCTCTTCGCCGACCTCTGCGATCGGCTGGCCGATCTGGCCATCTCCTTCATCGGCGCCCAGCTCGACGCGGGCGCCTCGGCCTTCCAGCTCTTCGACTCCTGGGCCGGGGCACTCACCCCCTCGGACTACGGACGCTTCGCCCTGCCCTCCACCAAGAAGGTGTTCGCGGCGCTACGAGACCGTGGCGCCCCCGGCATCCTCTTTGGCGTCGGCACCGGTGAGCTCTTGAGCCAGATGGCCACCTCGGGCGCCCAGGTGCTGGGCATCGACTGGCGCGTCCCGTTGGATCTCGCGGCCAAGCGCGTCGGACCCCTCGTCCTCCAAGGCAACCTCGATCCCGCACTCTGCCTGGCGCCGTTGAACGTGGCCGAGGATGCCGCCCGCGACGTGTTGCACCGCGGGGCCTCGGCGCCAGGGCACATCTTCAACCTGGGCCATGGCGTGCTCCCCGAGACTGACCCTGGCATCTTGGGAGCCTTGGTCGAGCTGGTCCACGAAGAGGGCCGAGCGCTCCACGCCCAGGGCTCCAGCTGATGGCCGAGACGACCGGCGTGCTGGTCATGGCGCACGGCACGCCTGAGCGGCGAGAGGACGTGGCCGAGTACTACACGCGGATCCGACGAGGTCGACCACCGAGCGACGAGCAGCTCGCCGAGCTCCTCAGTCGCTACGACGCCATCGGCGGCCTCTCACCGCTGGCGCAGAGGACCGATGCCCAGGTCCGAGGGATCGCTGCTGCTCTGGACGCTCTCGACCCCGGAGCCTTCGAGGTCCGGCTCGGCACCAAGCACACGGCACCTTCGATCGAAGACACGGCGGCGAGCTTCGTCGCCGACGGCTTCACCTCCGTCATCGGCGTGGTGCTCACGCCCCACTTCTCCTCCATGGGGACAGGTGAGTACCTGGAGCGAGCGAGCACCGCACTCGGAGAGCGTGTCTCGTTCACTGCGGTGAGGCAGTGGTACGACGCTCCGGGCTTCGACGAGCTGGTGGCCACACGCGTGCTCGACACCCTCAGGCGCCTCGATGAGGCAGAGCGCGACGGAGCGCTGGTGCTCTTCACCGCCCACGCACTCCCCCTTCGAGTCCTCGAAGGTGGCGAGTACCCCGCACAGCTGGCCGAGAGCGCTCGGCTGGTGGCCGAGCGAGCCGGGCTCGAGCGCTACGAGGTCGCTTGGCAGAGTGCGGGCCTCACCCCCGAGCCTTGGATCGGACCGGACGTCTTAGAGGTGATCGCCTCCCTTCCCGCACGAGCGATCACCGCGGTCGTGGTCTGTCCCATCGGCTTCGTCGCCGATCATCTCGAGGTTCTCTACGACATCGACGTCCTCGCTCACGAGAAGGCACTCGAGGTCGGCGTCACGCTCCAGCGCACACCCTCGCTCAACGATGACCCTTCGTTGATGAGCCTCTTGGCCGCGACGATCACGACAGCCACGTCCAAGGTGGCCCACCCGTGAGCACCCGGAGAGACGACGTGGTCGTGGTCGGCGGGGGCATCACCGGCCTCGCCGCCGCCTATGAGCTCACCGGCGGGGCGGGAGGCCCGAACGCCGCGACGCCCTCGGTCACCGTCCTCGAGGCCAGCGATCACCTCGGCGGCAAGATCACGAGCCTCGAGCTGCAGGGTCGCACCCTCGACGCCGGCCCCGATGGCGCGCTCGCTCGGCGACCCGAGCTCGCCCAGCTGTGTGACGACCTCGGCATCGCCGACCAGCTCCGCCCCATCGGCGCCAGGGGTGCCACCGTCTTCGCCCGTCGCCAGCTTCGGGTCCTCCCCGAAGGCCTCAACCTCGGGGTCCCGACCAGCTGGTCCGCACTTCGCTCGTCGAAGGTGCTGACTCGCCGAGGTTCCCTTCGTGCGCTGCGGGACCTGCTCTGGGCGGTTCCGGCCTCTCGAGGACCTCTCCAAGACCGGACGATCGGCTCGCTCGTCGAGACGAAGCTCGGTCGCGAGGTCGTCGCCACCTTGGTCGATCCCATGGTCGGAGGCATCAACGCGGGCCGGGTGGCCCAGATGAGCGCGGCAGCGGTCTTCCCTCCCCTCCTCGACGCCGGCCAGCAGCGCGGCAGCCTCATGCGAGCGATGCGCTCGACACTGCCCACGCCGCCAGCCGAGGGGGAGGAACCCGAGCCTGCGTTCGTGTCGCTCTCGGGCGGCCTCTTCGTGCTGGTCGATCGCCTCGTCGCTGAGCTCGTGGCACGCGGGGTCGTCTTCCGCTGCGGTGCCAACGCCCAGGATCTCGTCCGCCAAGGGGGCGAGAAGAGGGGCTGGAGCGTCGACACGCCGACGACGGCCACGAGGGCCGACGGGGTCGTGCTCGCCGTGCCGTCGTGGTCTGCTGCCCAGCTCCTGAGCGGGCACGACGATGAGGCGGCGGCGCTCGCCGGACAGATCGACTACGCCAGCGTGGCCATCGCCACCTTCTCCTTCGCCGAAGAGGACATCTCGCTCCCCGAGCACGGCACGGGAGCGCTCATCCCCTCAGGATCGGTGATCCCCGGAGGAGAGCACGCCGGGAAGACCTTCTTGGCCACCGCGCTCACGTTCCTCGATCGCAAGTGGCCCCACGCGAAGGAGGAAGGCACGACCCTGCTGCGCATCCACTGCGGTCGCATCGATGACCAGCGCTTCGAAGCGCTCGATGATGCGACGCTCCTCGAGGCGCTCTCCGAGGAGCTGGGCCAGCTGATGGCGGTGCGCGGCGCTCCTCGCGCAGCGACCCTGACCAGGTGGGAGCACGGCCTGCCGCAGTATCGGGTGAACCACCTCATGCGGGTCGCCGGCGTCGAAGCGGGCGTCGAGCGGCTCGGAGGGCTCGAGATCGCTGGAGCGGCCTTTCACGGCGTGGGTGTCCCTGCGTGCATCGGCTCTGGTCGGCTTGCCGCGCGGCGTCTCCTCGAGGACCTCGGCTCCGTCACTCGATGACCACGGTGTCGGCGTCTGCCCGATGGGGATCGGTCGGTCTCGGACTCGGCGGAGGCGCCGTCGCTGCCGCCTCGCTGCCGCCGTTCGACCTCTGGCCGCTCGCGTTCTTGGGCGTGGCCCTGTTCTTGTTCGCGTGCGAAGACCGCCCCCTCGGCACCCGCACCCTGGCAGGCCTCGCCTTCGGCCTCGGCCTCTTCATCCCTGGTCTCTGGTGGGCCCAGCACTTCAACTGGTACGGCGCAGCGCTGCTGATGCTGATCGAGGCGACCTTCATGGCGGTCGCCGGCGCGGCGATGACACCCGGTCGAGGACGCACGCTCAGCGCCATCGGCGCCATCACGTTGCTCGAGGCTGCCCGGCTGTCGTGGCCGCTCGGCGGGCTGCCCATCGGCGGCATGGCGCTCGGCCAGACCAACGGCCCGCTGCTCGCTCTGGCTCGGCTCGCTGGCCCGATGGGCATCGTGCTCGGGATCGTGGTCATCGCGGCGGGGGCTCGCGTCGCTCTCACCGCGCTCGCCATGCGCAACACCCAAGCGGTCGAGGCTGGACGCCGGGGTCTCCATGCTGCCGCGCTGGTGAGCGTCGTGGCCTTGGGCATCGCCTACGGCGCGCTCGCACCCTCGGGCGGACCCGCCTTGGCACTGCGCACGGTGGCGGCCGTCCAAGGCGGTGGCCCTCGAGGGACCTCTGCTGAGCAGGTCGATCCGGCCACCGTGACCAAGGCGCACCTCAAGGCTCTGGCCAAGGTGCCCAAGGGGACGCAGCTCACGGTGCTGCCCGAAGACGTCGTCGGGCTCTCGCGACCGCTCAGGGGGAGCTGGCAGAGCAAGGCGCTCTCGTCCGCCGCACGCTCGCTCTCGACCACCCTGCTTGCTGGGGTCACGACGCCTGGCGGCCCCACCAGCTTTCACAACTTCGTCGTCGCCTACGGCCCTCGAGGCCAGGTCCTCGGTGCCGTCGAGAAGGTCCATCGCGTCCCCTTCGGCGAGTACGTGCCCGCTCGCTCCCTGCTCAGCCACATCGCCGATCTCTCCGGCGTGCCCAAGGATGCGATCGTCGGCACCCAACCTGAGATCCTGACCACTCCCGCAGGCCGGCTCGGCGTGCTGATCAGCTTCGAGGTCTTCTTCTCGGATCGAAGCGGCGACGCCGTCGCCCACGGTGCCACCCTGCTCGTGGTGCCCACCAACACGACGTCGTACCCGACCAGCCAGATGCCGGCCCAAGAGCTCGCGGCCGCACGGCTCCAGGCGGTGGAGCGTGGCCGAGACCTCGTGCAGGCGTCGCCGACGGGCTACAGCGCCATCATCAACAACAAGGGCACCGTCGTCGCCCGTTCCTCGCTGAGCGCCCAGGACGTCCTCCTCGGCACCGTGGCCCTTCGCAGTGGGGCCACGCCCTTCTCGAGCGTCGGCTCGTGGCCCACGCTGGTCCTGGCTGCGGCTTGTCTGCTCGCCGGACAGCTGCGCGCGCACGGCCCGAGGCTCCGTCGGCGACGGGTTGCTCCCCCCGAGGGCGGAGGTCCAGCACCGGGTGCCCTGGCGCTCAGCGACGAGGATCCGGAGCTCGAAGCGACCTGACGGGCGAGCGTCGCCACGTGGGCCCTCTGGCTACTCGTAGTACCCCGAGTGGATGTAGACGCACGGGATGCCCTCATCGACGTACATCGCATGGTTCTGCGGATCGTCCTCCAAGGCCAGCAGCAGCTCGAAGCCGGCGCCGCGCAGCTCGTTGACGATCCCCTGCTTGAAGTTGGTCACGTAGCTGTAGTCAGTGTGGTCGCGCATGATCAGCACGTCCCAGCGCAGTCCGTAGCGCTCCAGCCACGCCAAGGTCTGTGGTCGGACCCTGCGAGGCCGACCGGTGAGGAGGACGACCTGGAGGCTCTCGTCCAAGAGCTCGAGCAGGCGTGCGATCTCCTCGATGACAGGGTCGTCGCCACAAGCCTCGAAGAACGCGTTCCAGTCTCGGCGTCCCTGCTCGATGAAGTGCTGACGACCCACCGCGTCGGAGAGGACGCCGTCGATGTCGAAGACCACCGCTCGACCAGGGGTGATCGGCGCCTGGTTGAGCGCCCAGTTCTCTAGGAGTGCGGGAGTCGACATGACCGGACCATCCTACCGAGGGAGAGGAAATGACCCAGATGAGTCACGAGGCACCGTGGGTGGGAAGATGAACGGCGATGGACGAGGTCTCAACCACCGCCGCTGCGTCGCGCCTCGCCGTCCCTCTCGGCAGCCGGGTCCTGCTCCGAGCCGTCGGGGGACTCGGCCCGGTCCCCTCTGACGACAGCCGACGAGCAGCTCACTCCTTGGCCGAGGAGCTCGATCGCTGGCAGGGCACGGGGACGGTCCTCTTAGGTGAGCGCTTCTTCTGCTCGCCTGCGGACGTGGCGCTCGCCCTCGACAGCCACCTCGAGCTGCGCGAAGCCCTCCGACGCTTCTGCGCCGCGCCTGATCGGAGCGTCACCATCTTGGATCCTGATGGTGCGCTCCTTGGCTCGACGATGGTCTTGGGGGACCTCGGGGTCAAGCTGGCCCACAGCGTCGAGCTCTCCTGCACCACGGGTGCAGGAGAGCGGAGGGTGCTCGTGACCTCCGCCGAGGTCCGCGACGCTGAGATCGACGCCGACGCCGGCTCATGGCTCGAGGGGCGCGGCCAGCTCGTCAACCCTCTCCTCGCTCGCCGCTTTGCGACGTCTCGAGCCCTCTACCGACGGCTCGGGCACCTGGCCTGGATCCCACCCGTCTTGGCCATCGTCGTCGGCTACCTCACCCACGTCGCCTTCTTCGGCAACCGGATCAAGCGACTCAGCCACGCCGATGACCGCCGCGCGCTCAGGCTGCTCACCGCTGGCTCGTGGCACACACGGGTGCTGGTCGTCCTTGGTGTGATCCTTCTCGTCGAGCTGCTGGTGGGCCTCTTGGCCGTGGCCCTGGCTCGCCGCGCCTTCGACCGAGGCCAGCTCCCCGGGGACGCGGAGGACGCCGGTGAGGACGTCGACGACGACCTTGACCAGCGCTCCTTGGATCTCGGCCGAGAGCAGCTGGGGCTCGGTCGCCATGGCACGGTGGTGATCGGCGGCCCCAACCCCTCCCTCACTCATCTGGGCCCAGGCTTCGTCGGCCTCTGCGCGGCGAGCACCACCGTGGTGCGAGAGCATCGAGGTCGCTTCGGGCTGCCGCCGGTGTTCCTCTCGCACCGCCAAGACGTGGCCTTGGTGCTCGAAACCGGTGCTGACCTGCACGTCCAGCTGCTCGGGTCCGACGAGATCCTCAAGACGCCCCACCGCACGGAGCGCCTGGCCGCCGGTGACGCCCTCGACGCCACCGCTCCCTCGGCGCGAGGCCTTCGTCTCCTGGCGTCCTGGCCCACCGGCGCACCGTGGCCTCCCCCGGTCGATCTCGCCGCCGCTCGCGGCCGAGCGCGGCTCATCCGGCGACTCTGCGCGCTCTCGATCCTGATCACCGGGCTGCTCGACCTGCTGGTGGCGGTGGCCCCGCCCTGGCGGAGCCGGCTCCACCAGGTCCTGACCTACCTTCCTCTCGGGATCTCGCAGTCCGCCGCTGCTGCGGTAGCCCTGATCGGCATCGCCCTCGTGATGGTCTCGCGCGGCGTGCTGCGCGGCCAGCACCGGTCCTGGTGGATCGCCGTCGCCGTGCTCAGCCTCTCGACCATCCTCCACCTCCTCCACGCCGTCGCCGTCGGTGCTGTCGTGATCACCGCTGCGGTGCTCGCCCTGCTGCTCGTCGAGCGCCGTCACTTCCGAGCCACCAGCGATCGCAACTCGTTCCACGCGGCGTTCCCCGCGCTCATAGCCATCGTGCTCGTGGCCATCGGCGCGGCCTTCTCCGGGGTGGAGCTGTCCAACCTGCACCGCGGCAACCTCGCCGCCTGGCCGCTCGTGCTGCTGGCGGTGACCGAGCGGCTCGTCGGCCTCTCGACGGTCAACCTGCCTGACCACATCGACGACTTCATCTACCCCACGATGGCCACCGTCGGCGTGGCCGTGGCGATCACCGCCCTCTACCTGCTCACCCGCCCTGTGGTCGATCGCCGGATGGCGGAGAACCACCGGCCGCTCGAGCGCCGAGCTGCCGAGCGCCGAGCTCGAGACATCGTCCGTCGTCACGGCACCGGCACCCTCGACTACTTCGCCCTACGCGACGACAAGCAGTACTTCTTCTACGGCGATTCGGTGGTCGCCTACGCCGTCTTCGGAGGGATCGCGCTGATCTCCCCTGATCCGGTGGGCCCCGACGCAGAGCGGACCCAGGTCTGGGCGGCGTTCCGAAGCTACTGCGACGCTCGTGCCTGGGGCGTCGGGGTCATCGGCGCGGCCGAGGCGTGGCTCCCGATCTACGCCGAGTCGGGCATGCGCTACCTCTACCTGGGTGATGAGGCCGTCGTCGACGTGCAGCACTTCTCGCTGGCGGGAGGCAAGATGAAGTCGCTTCGCCAAGCCTGCGGCAGGATCGAGCGAAACGGCTACACCGCTGAGTTCCTCGATCCCCTGAGCATCGATCCAGCCCGGATCCCCGGTCTGATCGATCTGATCGGGCTCAACCGCCGAGGCGAGGGCGAGCGCGGCTTCTCGATGATGCTCGGACGGCTCTTCGACCCGCGAGACGAGGGGCTCCTCCTCACGGTCGTCAGCGACGCCGCAGGCAGGCCTGCGGCGATGTGCCAGTTCGTGCCCTCCCCCGCCATCGACGGCTACAGCCTCGATCTGATGCGCCGCGACCCCGGTGAGCACCCGAACGGCCTCTTGGACTTCGCCCTGTGCACCACCATCGAGCACCTCGCCACCCGCGGTGCGACGGGGCTCAGCCTCAACTTCTCGGCCTTCCGCTCCACCTTGGACGGCGAGCGGGGCGACGGGGTCACCCAGCGGATCGAGCGCTGGGGCCTCAAGCGACTGAGCTCGGTGATGCCGATCGAGACGCTCTGGCGCTTCAACGAGAAGTACCAGCCCGCCTGGCTGGCGCGCCATCTCGTCTACGCCTCTCCCGAGATCTTCGTCCCCGTGGTGGCCGCAGCCCTCAGAGCCGAGTCGATCACCGAGATCCCGGTGGTCGGGCGGTTCCTGGCCCAGGACCCGCTGAACCGCCCCGGGACCGTCGTGCCTCCAGAGATCCTCGAAGCGGCGGGCGCTGCCAAGCAGCAGCCCTGAGCCCTGGCCCCTGGCCCTTCAAGCCGCTGCGCGCCTGAGGGGACGACGGCGCCGTCCGCGGCCTAGGGCAGATAGCCGAGGGTGGCAGCTCGAGCGAAGTCGAGCAGCGGCCCTGGGAAGACGCCGAAGACCACGGTCACCGTGACGCTGATGGCGATCGCCACGCCGGCGATGGCCGGCACGGCGATGCGAGCCGGAGCGATGACCTCGACCTCGTCTTCCATGAGCAGCGACGAGTCAGCGCGTGCGGTCGAGGCGGAGGCGCCTGAGGGGGGCAGCGCCTCGTCGAGGGAGCGGGCGTCGAGCGGGGTGAGCGCCAAGAGCACCACCCGCAGGTAGACCGCGATGCCCACCGCGGCCGAGATCATGGCGATCAGCGCCAGCGGCCAGCTGCCGGCCTCGATGGAGGCGGCGATGACTCCGAACTTGGCGAAGAAGCCGGTGGTGAACGGGATGCCCGCTTGGGCCAGCAGCAAGATGACCAGCGCGCCCCCGAGCCATGGCTGGCGACGAGCGAGGCCTCGGTAGTGGGCCAGATCGTGGTCGTGGTCGCCCTCGCCGCCGACCAGGGTGAGCACCCCGAAGGTGCCCACCGTCATGATCGAGTAGGCGAAGAGGTAGTAGAGCGACGCGGAGACGCCTTGGGCCGTGGCCGCCTCGACCCCGAGCAGGATGAAGCCCGCGTGGTTGATCGAGGAGTAGGCGAGCACCCGCTTGAGATCTCGCTGGACCAGGCCGGCGAAGGCGCCGAGCAGCAGCGAGGCGATGGCCAGCGCGTAGAGGATCGGCTGCCACGTCGTCGCCTGGGTGCCCATGGCAGCGACCAGCACGCGCATGAGGGCCAGGAACCCTCCCGCCTTGGCGATGGCGGCCATGAAGCCGGTGACCGGGCTCGGGGCGCCTTGGTAGACGTCGGGCGTCCACATGTGGAAGGGCACGGCGGCGATCTTGAAGGCGAAGCCCACCAGCACGAGGCCGAGGCCTGCGTAGAGGAGACCGGCGTGGACGGGCTGGTTCTTGGCCAGGAAGCCGGCCAGCTGCGTGAGGTTGGTGGTCCCCGTCGCTCCGTAGGTCAGGGCGATGCCGTAGACGAAGATCGCCGAGGAGAACCCACCCAAGATGAAGTACTTGAGCGCGGCTTCGCCGGACTCGGCTCGCTTGGCGTTGAAGGCGACCAGCACGTAGAGGGCGATCGAGAGGATCTCGAGGGCCAAGAAGATGACGATGAGGTCGTTGGCCTGAGCCATGAGGACCGCACCAGCCGCCGAGATAAGCGCCAGGACGTGGTACTCCGCCGAGGCGATGCCCTCGCGCTTGAGATAGGCGTGACCGATCAAGGTGGCCAGGATCAGCGACGAGGTGATCGTGACCGCCCCGAAGACCGAGAAGCCGTCGAAGCTGATGGCGTGGGCGATGGTGGTCGTCGAGCCCTGGGTGGTGACGCGGTGCCAGCCGACGAGCGAGGCGATCAGGGCGGCGGACGCCGTGGCCAAGGTGAGGGTGGTCGCGGCGTCGCGCTTGAGCCCGCCTCGCAGGAGCGAGGTGGCGGCCAGCACGACCAAGGCCCCGCCGAGCAAGATCAAGATCGGCATGATGGCCAGATAGTCGATGCTCGGCACGTGGATCTTGCCCGGCAGCGCCGAGATCGGGGTGGGGGTGACGCCGATCACCTGACACCTCCCTGGAGCGGGGCGCTGGCGGCACCGCAGAGCAGGTGCGGCGGGCAGTTGACCACGGTGACCTCATCGAGGATCCGGTTGACCGACGGCTCGATCCGGTGGAGCACGAAGCCGGGGAAGATCCCGAGGACGAAGATCAGCGCCAGCAGCGGAGCGACCACCAGGCGCTCGGCCACGGAGAGGTCGCTGATGGTGGCGTTGTCACCCTCGGCCTTGCCGTGGAAGCTGCGCTGGTAGGCCCACAGCAGGTAGATGGCAGCGAAGATGACGCCCAGGGTGGCGATCGACGCCCACCAGACGTGGACCTCGAAGGTGCCGAGCAGCACCAGGAACTCCGAGACGAACCCGTTGAGCCCGGGCAGGCCGATCGAGGCCAGCATCACGACGGTGAAGATCGCCGCGAGGACCGGGGCTGGGCCTTGGAGGCCGCTCAGGTCCTTCGTCTGCCAGGTGCCGCGTCGACGAGCGATGAAGCCGATGAGCATGAAGAAGGCGGCGGTGATGATCCCGTGGTTGAGCATCAGCAGCACCGCACCGGTCAGCGACTGGG
>Ga0075017_100003100_pt1 | contig 10453 bp, 7 predicted proteins | sample AleBraG_ABR_2012_FD_71475 | JGI IMG/M metagenome (GOLD analysis project Ga0075017, IMG submission 71475) | Freshwater sediment microbial communities in response to fracking from Pennsylvania, USA - Alex Branch Run_MetaG_ABR_2012 | ecosystem: Environmental > Aquatic > Freshwater > Creek >... | reverse complement strand
TCAAGCGCAGCCGTGAATCCGGCATTGACGATCATGGCCAATGCGATGCGGGTTGGCGACCATCTGATGGAGCGCATGGGAGTATCGCGCGAGGGCATGACCCGCAGCGTGCAACCTGCGATGGCTTAGGCAATAGCTGCCGCGTCAGCTTGAGATTTTCGTAACGGACTGGAAAAGAAGATTAACAGAACCCCAGTTTCCAGTTGTTGGTTGTTGGTTCTTGGTTGTCAGTTTGTGTTTCCCGATTTCCCATGAAGAACAGAATAAGAATCCTGCGCCGGAGTGTTTTGATTGTCTGGACGGTCCTGCTGCTCATGGCGGCTTCGCCGGCGCAGTTGGTGGAAAACACCGACGCGATCGGGATCACGGTCTCGGACATGGATCGGGCTGTCGATTTTTACTCGCGGGTGCTGACATTTGAGAAAGTCTCCGATACGGAGGTCGCAGGCGACAACTACGAACATCTGCAAGGAGTCTTCGGCTTGCGCATGCGCATCGTCCGCCTGCGGCTGGGGGACGAATTTATCGAGCTCACCGAGTACCTGGCGCCGCACGGCCGGCCGATTCCGGTTGACTCGCGCAGCAACGACCGCTGGTTCCAGCACATCGCAATCATCGTGAGCGACATGGACAGGGCTTACCGCCTGCTCCGGCAGAACAAGGTGGAACACGCCTCGTCGGGACCGCAACGGCTGCCGGATTGGAACAAGAATGCCGGAGGCATTTGGGCTTTCTACTTCAAGGATCCCGACGGCCACCCGGTCGAGGTGCTGCAATTTCCGCCCGACAAGGGACCAGAGAAGTGGCACCGTCCGAGCGACAAGCTATTCCTCGGCATCGACCACACCGCCATCGTAGTGGCCGACACGGACGCCAGCGTGAAGTTCTACCGTGACCTCCTCGGCATGCGAGTGGCTGGGGAGAGTGAGAACTACGGAACCGAGCAGGAGCACCTGAACAACGTGTTCGGGGCGCGCTTGCGTATCACGGCTCTGCGCGGCGCAGGCGGGCCGGGAATTGAGCTTTTGGAATACCTGGCGCCGCGCGACGGCCGGCCCTTTCCGCTCGACGAACATGCCAATGACCTGGTCCACCGCCAGACCATGCTCGTGACCCACGACGCAGACTCTACTGCTCGCCAGCTCGGTTCCGCAAGAATCCAGTTTGTTTCTTCTGGCGTGATTGCGAATCAGAATGGACAGCTCGGGTTCAGCAAAGCTTTTGTGGTTCGCGACCCAGACGGTCACGCGGTTGAAATCGAGCAAAAATAGGGAGGATAATCCTATGAAATCCGGCATAGTTCGAACTGCTCTCACCAACGAACTGCCCCTGGAACTAGAATACCGTGAGCCATCCTGCGTGAGAGCGGATGCCAGATCACGGGAGTGGGCGGTAAACAGCGAAGAATACTTTCAGCGGATCCAGATTTTGATTTCCAACGACTTCAAACGGTTGATGAGCGAGCTTTGACGACAGGAGCAGTTTCCATGACACAGGAAGAGATTCGGCTATCTGAATCCGATGCGCGACAAAAGCACTGGAAACGCTGGGGGCCCTACCTCAGCGAGCGCGCCTGGGGCACGGTCCGCGAAGATTACAGCCCTTACGGCAATGCCTGGGAATATTTTTCTCATGACCAGGCTCGATCGCGCGCCTATCGCTGGAACGAAGACGGCCTGGCGGGAATTTGCGACCGGCGACAGATGATCTGCTTTGCCGTGGCTCTGTGGAACGAGCGTGATCCTATCCTCAAAGAGCGCATTTACGGACTTACCGGAAACGAAGGCAATCATGGCGAGGATGTAAAGGAGTATTACTTCTATCTCGACAGCACGCCCACTCATTCCTACATGAAGTATTTGTACAAATACCCGCAAACGGAATTTCCCTACACAAAGCTGGTGGAAGAGAATCGGCGGCGCGGCAAGAACCAGCCAGAATACGAACTTCTCGATACCGGAGTGTTCAGCGACGATCGCTACTTCGATGTATTCGTGGAATATGCCAAAGCCGACGTAGAAGACATTCTGATCAAGATCACAGTCTCGAACCGCGGCCCGGAAGCGGCCAACCTACGCTTGCTGCCGACGGTCTGGTTCCGCAACACGTGGTCATGGGGCGACGGGACCGCACAGCCTATCCTGAAACTGGCAAGCAACGCGCCCAACCCGGCAATCGCGGTGGAACATCCCGAAGCGGGCGAGCGCTGGCTGCACTGCGAAGGTTCGCCCGAACTGCTCTTCACCGAGAACGAAACCAACGCGCGGCGCCTCTTTGGGGCCGAGAACTCGTCGCCTTACGTGAAAGACGGCATCAACGACTACGTGATACACGGTGCTAAAGATGCCGTCAATCCTGCGCATTCCGGCACCAAGGCAGCCGCGCACTACAAACTTGACGTGGGCGCCGGTGAGACTGTAGTCGTCCGGTTGCGGCTGACCAAGGCCGACCTAAGAACAAAGAATGCGTTTGAGGGCTTCGACCGCACTTTCGCGTTGCGGCAGACCGAGGCCGATGAATTTTACGCGACCGTCATCCCCCAGGACCTTTCGGCCGACGCGCAGAACGTGATGCGTCAGGGCTTCGCCGGCATGCTGTGGTCAAAACAGTTCTATCACTATGTGGTAAAGCCATGGTTGGACGGCGATCCCGGCAATCCTCCCCCCCCGCCGGAACGTCGCAACGGTCGCAATCACGAATGGCCGCATCTCTACAACGCCGACGTCATCTCCATGCCTGACAAGTGGGAATACCCGTGGTACGCGGCATGGGACCTGGCATTTCATTGCATTCCGCTGGCGCTGGTCGATTCAGATTTCGCCAAGGAACAACTCGTACTGATGCTGCGCGAGTGGTACATGCACCCCAACGGACAGATGCCGGCCTACGAGTGGGCATTCGGCGACGTGAATCCTCCGGTCCACGCCTGGGCTGCGTGGCGAGTTTATAAGATTGACAAGAAGCGCCACGGCAAGGGCGACCGGCAATTTCTGCAGCGGGTGTTCCACAAGCTGATGCTCAACTTCACCTGGTGGGTGAACCGCAAGGATGCCGAGGGCATGAACATCTTCCAGGGCGGGTTCCTCGGCTTGGACAACATCGGCGTGTTCGACCGCAGCGCTCCTCTTCCCACCGGCGGCTATATCGAGCAATCCGACGGCACCAGCTGGATGGCCATGTACACGCTGAACCTGCTGGCGATCGCCCTGGAGTTGGCGCAGGAAGACCCGGCTTACGAAGATGTGGCCAGCAAATTCTGGGAGCACTTCATCTACATCGCCCGCGCCATGAGCCATCGTGGTCATGATGGTATGGGACTGTGGAACGAAGAGGACGGTTTCTTCTACGATGTGCTCCGCCTGCCGGATGGAACCAAGTTCCCCATGAAGATCCGTTCCATGGTGGGTCTAATCCCTCTGTTTGCGGTGGAGACTCTGGAACAGGATGTGCTGGACCAGCTTCCCGGCTTCAAGCGGCGGCTGGAATGGTTCGTCGAGAATCGTCCCGACCTCACCGACAACGTGGCCTGCATGATGACCGGAGGCAAGGGTGAACGCCGTCTGTTGGCCATCGCCGACCAAGATCAGCTTCGCGACATTCTGAAGTACATGCTGGATGAGCGGGAATTTCTCTCCCCCTACGGGATTCGTGCCCTCTCACAGTTCCACCGTAACAACCCGTATACGCTCCACGTCAACGGCCGGGAACATCGTGTGGATTACGAACCTGGAGAATCCTCGACCGGGCTGTTCGGGGGCAACTCCAACTGGCGTGGACCCATTTGGTTTCCGGTGAACTTCCTCCTGGTGGAGTCGCTGCAGAAGTTCCATCATTACCTGGGCGAAGATTTCAAAGTGGAGTTTCCCACTGGCTCAGGAAAGATGATGACTCTCTGGGAAGTGGCCGGCGAATTGTCGCGCCGCATGACCAGGATATTCCTCCGCGACGGACAGGGACGCCGCCCGGTGTTCGGCAATCTCGAAAAGTTCCAGACCGATCCACACTGGCGGGATCTGGTCCTCTTCCACGAATACTTCCACGGAGACACCGGAGCCGGAGTGGGCGCCAGCCATCAGACGGGATGGACCGGAGTTGTGACCAAGTTAATGCAGCAGAGCGGTGAATCGCGAACCCGCAAAAACCGTAAGGCTGAGCCGGCAGTAGTCGTGGCCGCAGATTGAATTCGCAAAAAGGAGAATTGCAGTGAAAGCTATCAGCGTATTTCCAGGAAAACCCGGCAGCGTCCACCTGACCGATTTGGAGAAGCCCTCGATCAACCAGGTCCCCAACGGCCGTGGAGTACTGGTGAAAGTTCTTCGTGTCGGTGTGGACGGTACCGACAAAGAGATCAACGCGGCCGAATACGGCGCAGCACCTCCTGGATATGACTTCTTAGTCATCGGGCACGAGGGGTTCGGCCAGGTTGAAGCCGTAGGTCCGAATGTCACGGAACTGAAGCCCGGCGATTACGTGGTCGCCACCGTGCGTCGGCCCGGCAAAAGCATTTACGACCTCATCGGCACTAACGACATGACTACCGACGATACCTATTACGAGCGCGGCATCAACCTGCGCCACGGATATTTAACGGAATACTACGTGGACGACGCCGAATTTATCGTGAAGGTGCCGCAGGGCCTGAAGCACGTCGGCGTGCTGCTCGAGCCTACAACCGTGGTGGAGAAAGGGATTTACCAGGCCTACGAGATCCAGCGCCGGCTGAAGGTTTGGAAGCCGCGCAAGGCTGCGGTTATGGGCGCGGGCACGATCGGCCTGTTGGCGACGCTCGTGCTCCGTCTGCGCGGCCTGGATGTGACCACATTTGCCCGCAGCACCAAGCCGTATTTGAACGCCGACCTCATCGAGGAACTCGGAGCTCGCTATGTTTCGACTAAAGAAACACCGATTGCCGAGGCCGCCAGGCAGCACGGCCCGTTCGACCTCATCTTCGAGGGCACCGGAAATTCCTCGGTCGTGTTCGACAGCATGCAAGCCTTGGGAAAGAACGGCGTGCTGGTGCTCTCCAGCGTGACCGGCGGCGACAAGAAACTCGAGATTCCCGCGGACCGCATCAACCTGGAGTTTGTCCTCGGCAACAAGGTGATGGTGGGCACAGTCAACGCGAACCGGGAATACTTTGAACTGGGAGTGCGCGATATGGCCCAGGCGGAAGCGGAGTATCCCGGCTGGTTGACCAAGCTTCTTACCGACCCGGTCAAAGGCCTGGAAAATTACGGCGAGCTGTTCAGGAAATTGACCTCGCCCAACGGCGCGATCAAGGTGTTCTGCCAGGTCGCGGAGCTGTAAGTAACGGAGCCACGCGTAGGGGCGCGTGTCTCACCCGCCCAGCGGAGCAAAGCTCCGCAGGTGTTTGACGCGATTCAGGCTCGATTCGCATGACAACAACTGGCGAGCTTCGCTCGCCTGCCCAGACGGGGACGTCTGGGCCTACGTGGATCGCGTGTGGGAGTGGTTATGATTCAGTTCAACAAGGAAACCTGCGGCAACCTTGACGCCGCGCTCAGACGCGAATGGCTTGAGACCAACGGTCTCGGCGGATTCGCCTCCTCGACCATTACCGGGCTGAACACTCGCCGCTATCACGGGCTGCTGGTGGCTGCGACCAAGCCGCCAGTGGGACGCGAGGTGCTCCTCTCCAAGCTGGAAGAGACGTTGTTGATTGACGGCCGGCCGTACGAGCTCTCAGTGAATCGCTATCCCGGCGTGGTCCATCCTCAGGGCTTTCGCAATTTGACGCAGTTCCGCCTCGATCCCTTCCCCATTTTCACTTATGAAGTTGAGGGTGTCGTGATCGAGAAAACTATTTTCATGGTTTACGGCGAGAACAGTACCGTCGTGCAATACGAGCTCATGAGCAAGAATCCAGCGCAACCGACAAAGAGCTTGGGGCTGGAGATCCGGCCACTGATCGCGTTCCGCGATTACCACAGTACGACTCACGCAAACAGTGCCCTGAACCCGAGCATCGAGGCGGGACCAGAGCTGGCAGCTGTGGCCCCGTATCCGGGGCTGCCCACCCTGTACCTGGCGCACAACGCGGTGGAATTACAAAAGACGGGTGATTGGTACAGAAATTTTGAATACGACGTCGAGCGCGAGCGTGGTTTGGATTTTACCGAAGACCTGTTCAATCACTTCGTGTTGCGCTTCGATCTGCTGGCGAGCGCCCAAGCCTCGATGATCGCATCGATCGAACACCGAGATGTCGCCAGGGTAAGCCAGTATCGTCAGGCGGAGATCAAGCGCCGCCGGGCCGCGATGCAGGCGTCTCCTCTGGACGACGAATTTGCCCAGACTCTCGCCGCCGCCGCCGATCAATACATCGTTGCCCGCGGCGACAAGAAAACAGTTATCGCCGGCTATCATTGGTTCAGCGACTGGGGCCGCGACACCATGATTTCCCTGCCCGGCCTCACGTTGCCCACTGGAAAGCATGACGTTGCACGCAGCATTCTCCGCACCTTCGCCAAACATGTCGATCAGGGAATGCTGCCCAACCGTTTTCCGGATGCCGGCGAAACTCCGGAGTACAACACGGTTGACGCCACGCTCTGGTTCTTCGAGGCTGCGCGGGCCTTCCTGGCTTACACCGGTGACGAGGAATTTGTTCGCACCGAACTCTATCCCGTCTTCACCGACATCATCGCATGGCACGCCCGCGGCACCCGCTACGGAATCAAGGTTGATCCAAGCGGACTGCTGACCTCCGGCGAAGCTGGCGTGCAGCTTACGTGGATGGACGCGAAAGTTGGCGACTGGGTGGTCACGCCGCGCCGTGGCAAGCCAGTAGAGATCCAGGCCCTCTGGTACAACGCGCTGTGCATCATGGAGGAACTGGCACGCAAGTTCGGCGACGATGCCGGCCAAAAGCGTTATCGCAACATGGCCGCGATGGCGAACTGGGCCTTCAACCGGCTGTTCTGGAACGAGAAAGACGGTGGTCTCTATGACGTTGTCAACGGCGGGCCGCCCGACGCATCGATTCGTCCCAATCAGATCTTTGCCGTGAGCCTTCCCCATACCATGCTGTCGCCCGAGCGAGCCAGGATTGTAGTGGAGAAAGTCCGAGAGCATCTGCTCACGCCATACGGATTGCGCAGCCTCGCACCCAGCGATCCACAGTATCGCGGCCGCTTTACCGGCGGTCCCGCAGAACGCGATGGCGCGTATCACCAGGGAACGGTATGGGCCTGGTTGCTCGGACCGTTCATTACTGCGTACGTGAAGGTGAATGGCGCTACCGACGCGGCGCGCAAGCAAGCTGCCGAATGGCTCTTACCGATGAAAGAACATCTGTCGGATGCCGGACTCGGTCACATCTCGGAAGTCTTCGACGGCGACTCGCCCTATCATCCCGGAGGATGCATCGCTCAGGCCTGGAGCGTAGCTGAGGTTCTGCGCGCGCATGTCGAGGACGTACATCTTCTGCGGCCGAAGCCCCGGCCTGAAGTGACTGCTTCGCCAGTCACTCCGGCGGTCGTGGCAAGAGAACCACAGAAGGAAGTGGTTCTTGCGAGATCCAAGCCAATTCGGGCAAAAGAAAGCACGAGCGCGTAGTTCTCGTGGTTCGGAAGAACTACTCGCGTGCAGCCGCGGCCTTACGCTCAATCTTCACCGAACAGCCGAATCCTGTCATCGTGCAGGGACTGCCAGAGAAATAGTTGCATTCCACCGACTCCTGCGAGCTCACGATCTCTGTGTAGCTAAGGGTCGCTACGCTCTCGCGGTGTACACAAACACTGAACGGCCCTGGTCCGTTGGCGTGCGAGGCATGCAGTTTGCGGAGCCACGGCAACGAACCCGCATCTGCGCTGTTCTCGTCCCATGCGTTCTCGCATGCGGCGCCGCGCAGGGCTGAGGCCTGCTTATCCGAAATACTGGAAGAGAACCAATGATAATGACTGCGCGAATCCCACGAGTACGCTTCAGACTCCAGATGTTTCCCTTCCCATCGCCACTCGACGATTTTCGCTTCTCCCGGAAAAACGCCGATAAGGCGAAAAGGTAAGGTGTTTTTTAAATCCAGCCGGCTGAGCGCCATGTCTGCTTCGCGATGCGAAGAAAAAGGAACCAGGGCAGGAATCACCAGCCCTCTGCTTCGGGAGGCGGTCGGCGGCACCCCGGCTGGCTGGACGTCATTCCAATTCAATAGCGCGAAGGCGATTCCCTGCTCGTTGGCCGCGATCCATGTCCCGCCAGCGTGATCGCGGGGATAAATCGATCTGCTGCCGCCAAGATCGACCAGCGCCGGAGGATCGGCCACACCTCGACTCGTGCGCTCATCACGGTTCATCGCAAGGTAATAGCTGTTGTCGCGAGGAATAAAGGTCAGCGTGCACATAGCTCAGATTTGTTCGCGACAGACCACACAGGCCTAGACGTCCTCGGGGCAGGCGAGCTACCCTCGCCCAGGCAGGTGCGGACACATGCCCCTACACGAGCACCGCCAAACCCTGCATTCAGACGGTTCAATCCGCCGCCGGATACGCTGCCGAAATCGTTCGATACAGCTGCCAGTCTCGAAAGACGTCAAGCGCCGATGCAGCCGTATGGCCCAGATCCCGATTGGCGCGCCCGATAGCGTACACCAGTTCCCATTGTCGATACAGCGTTCTGTAGGCAGACAGCAGCGAATTGCGTTCGTCGTAAATGTTGGTGGCTTCCGAGGCCGCTCCATTCAGTTCGATGATCCGGAAATTCTCGCCACGCCGCAGGTCGCCATCGTCTGAATATCGAATATCGTATCGCCCGATAAAAAATCCCGGCAGAGCGCGTGAAATCTTGTCGATACGCTCGCGTAATGCTTCAGACACGAGGTGTCCACCGTCGCGAAAGATGCAGCCCTGGCAATGGTTGCCGGCTTCAACCAGCCGCACGCGCTCACCTCGCGGCAATATCCGGCCGTTGAGCTGCGGAAAACGTTCGAGGTAGGTCCGGGCAATCAGCGAGGCACGCGCGTCCGCGTACAGCAACTCGTCAAACGTCCGCTCTCCGTCGCCGACCACAGCAGGAAAGATTTTCTCGGTCACAGCGAGGATTTCGCCGCGCTGACGGCCAGGAAAACGGTAGTAAAAGATGCCCACTTCTTTCTCGTCACCCACGTAGCGCTGCAATACGACGTCAGACGAAACATTTTCCAGATACTTCTCCGCTTCAGCCTGAGTTGAGACCAGCTTGAAACCAGCACCGCGTTGACCGAGATTGGGCTTCAGCACGACGGGGTAGGTAAGAGAGTGTTCCAGGCAGAGATTGCGCAGGGTTTCTTGGCGCTCGGCGAAACCGCCTGCCGGAACCAGGTAAGCGTCGGCCACGACTTCAGGCGATGTCGACATCAGCGCCGTGAGCACTTCAATCTTGGATTCCCCGACGATGCCGCCATTCCGGAAAGAAGGGTTGGCCACGGTGGGCAAGGACAGCCCACGATAGCGCAATCCGAACCACGCACACATCACCGCCACCGGCGGGTAGAACAACCAGGCCGGCCAGAACTCCCAGCGCTGGTATTTTCTGAACAGGATTCGAACTCGCTGCCCCACCTGCACTGCTCCCCTGCTGAGCAACCAGGGACCGAGCAGGACCGCAACCGCCAGCAGCCACGGAGTGGCTCGTCCCCAGCCCAGGGAGGGTCGCGGAATAAAATGCCAGACCACGAAAATAGCGGTCACCCAAACCGCGGAGCAGAAGCCCGTCACCACCGTGAACATCTTCGCGGAAAAGCGCAGTGCGCCGGCGGCCAGATAGAGCGGGAGGCGGCTTCCGGGAATGAAGCGGCTCATCACCAGAGTGGCCGGGCCGCGTTCAGCAAACCATGACTCCGCTTTGTCCAGCTTCGCGGAAGACACGAAACGAGACGTCCAGTTTGAGCGCACCAGCCGGCGCCCAAGGGTCGCGCCAGCAGCGTAAAGTCCGAGGTCTCCGATCCAGATGCCCAGAAACGCGCTGACCAATCCCAGCCGCGCATCGATCCGCCCCGCAGCCGTGAGGGCCGCCGCCAGCAGCGTCGCGCCATCTTCGTAAGCGAAGGAGAAGAGGACAATAGACAGAGCCAGACTGGCTTGCGTCTCCGGAAATGGAAGGAATGGCAGCATGGCGATCAGTGGGCGGCCTGCGCCTCAAGATGCTTCAGAGTTGATGGCGCGATGCCGAATTCGTAAGGCAGCGTCACTGACCTTCCCGCACACAGCAACTTCAGAATGGCGAAATGGTGGATCGCGTGCCCCACGCAGAACATGAGCTCACGCGCCAGATTCGAGGGAACCGCCTGGGCCTCAGTGTCACCGTAGCCAACGCTGTACACAACCGTGCATGCACATAGCCAGATTTCTGCAGGCAATGCGCGGAACTTTTCCAGCAAACACTCCGTCGCCAGCAGGGCAACATCCACAGAATTTTCCAGTTCCGGACTTCGGCGGCGATGGTCGTAGTTGATTTC
>Ga0075017_100003098_pt1 | contig 10459 bp, 9 predicted proteins | sample AleBraG_ABR_2012_FD_71475 | JGI IMG/M metagenome (GOLD analysis project Ga0075017, IMG submission 71475) | Freshwater sediment microbial communities in response to fracking from Pennsylvania, USA - Alex Branch Run_MetaG_ABR_2012 | ecosystem: Environmental > Aquatic > Freshwater > Creek >... | reverse complement strand
ATTGAATGTTATTCGATTCCGCGGTGAATCCGACTTCGTGGTCGAGCGAATTCCCATCAGCCAGGCCAAACTATCGGAGCTATCGGCCAGCCTACTATTGGTGTACACAGGCCTGACACGCCATTCGCAGGAAGTCGAGCGCCGCAAGCTCGCGAGAATGGCCGATATTCGACGAAATCTGAGTGCGATACTGTCCCTGGTTGACCGAGCCTACGATGTACTGACCGGCAACGCTGAGCTTTCCGCCTTTGGTCGGCTATTAAACGACACGTGGGTGCAGAAGCGCCAACTGGACTCTACCGTTTCCGCCGCGTCGATCGACGCATTGTATGACGCTGGGATATCGGCCGGTGCGCTTGGCGGCAAACTGTTGGGTGCCGGCGGCGGTGGGTTCATGCTGTTTTTCGTACCCCCGGAACGCAGGGAGAATGTTCGCTCTGCGCTCAGTGCCTATAATGATGTGCCCATTGGTATAGGTGCGGCGGGCAGCACCATTATTCACACTTAGCCCATAGGAGAGCTGATGAGAATCCTGGTCACCGGCGGCGCCGGATACATCGGTTCAGTCCTCCTGCCTCGACTATTACAAGCGGGCCATTCAGTGACCGTGCTCGATAATTTCATGTTTGATCAGTCGAGTTTATCCGATTGCTGCGGCTTCGACGAATTTCAGGTAGTGCGAGGTGATGCGCGGGATGAGGCGGTCGTCAAAGCTCTTTTATCCAAAGTTGACGCTGTGATACCCCTGGCCGCACTGGTCGGGGCGCCGCTATGCAAGATCGATCCGCTCGGCACTCGGACCACTAATTTGGAGGCGGTGCAAATGTTGTGTCGGTTGGCAAGTCCTAGTCAGAGAATTCTGATGCCGGTCACCAATAGCGGCTACGGAATTGGCGAAAAGGATAAATATTGCACGGAGAATAGCCCCCTTAGACCGATTTCGCTTTACGGCATCACCAAGGTGGCGGCCGAATCAGCGGTATTGGATCGAGAGAATAGCGTAACGTTTCGACTCGCGACGGTATTTGGCATGTCACCTCGCATGCGCCTTGATCTGTTGGTGAATGACTTCGTCTACCGCGCGGTACACGACCGAGCCATCGTCGTCTTCGAGGGACAATTCAAGCGCAACTACATTCACATTCAGGATGTTGCGCGGGTGTTTCTCTATGCGGTACATCATTTCGACCAAATGCGGGGGGTTCCTTATAATGTCGGTCTTGATGACGCCAACCTTTCCAAGGTGGAACTGTGCCAAGCCATTCAGCAATACTTGCCACAATTCGTCTATGTTGAGGCGCCAATTGGTGAGGATCCCGACAAAAGGGACTACATCGTGTCCAACGCGCGACTGGCGGCCACCGGATTTAAGACCGAGTGGAACCTTGATCGCGGAATTCGTGAGTTGATCAAGGGATATACATTTTTACGGAACTCCCGCTACGGGAATGCCTAATCTTGAACAACGCCGGATCCGTGTCCCATGAACCACTTCCGATGGCGATAGTTCTCGCCGGCGGCCTGGGGACGCGCCTCCGGCGCATGTTGCCTCATGCTCCAAAAGTTCTGGCTCCGGTGGGTGGACGACCGTTCCTTGAGTGGGTGTTGCGCTATTTGCGTGCCCAGGGAGTGAGCAATATCGTGCTTTCGACCGGATATCTCGCGGACCAGATCGACCGATTCGCCCAAGATTTCCGATTGCCCGGCCTCGAAGTTCGCTGTGTACCTGAACACCGCCCGTTGGGTACGGCCGGTGCAGTCACTCACACGCTCGGGCAAATGCCGAGCATTCCTGACTCCGTCATTGTGTGCAACGGCGATTCACTCGCACTTGGTCGCTTGCGATGCCTATCGCAATCGCTTATTGAATCGACCAGTGAGGCCATACTGTTGGGCGTAAGAGTCGGCAACGCGGCTCCTTACGGTACGCTTGAGGTCAATTCGGAAGGCTGTCTTGTTCGATTCCTGGAAAAGCGGCCGGGCGCAGGCCTGATTAATGCTGGTATCTACTTATTAAAGCGTCACGCGATCGAGAAACTCCCCGAGTCCACGCCATTGAGCTTCGAGCACGACGTATTCCCATCATGGCTAGCTCGTCACGCTTCAATTCAGGTCATGTGTAGCGACTGGCCCTTCATCGACATCGGAAGTGAAGAGACCATGGCACAGGCAGATGAATTCGTGGAACGCCACCGAGAATATTTTCAGTGATTTGCCGGATTTGTGACGGCACCAGCCTGCGACCCGTCGTGGACCTCGGCAATCAACCCTGGTGCAATCACTTCCTGCGCCGCGAAGAACTCGGCACCGAACCGTACTATCCCCTGCGTGTCGTGTACTGTGACCAGTGCCACACCGCCCAACTGGATTTCACCGTGAAAAAGGAAATCATGTTCGGCGATCACACCTACCTGTCCGGTATCACCCAATCACTATCGGCACATTTCCGTGCGGTTGCCGAAGAGGTCGATGCACGTTTTCTTTCTTCACGTCAGCGCAAATCGGTTCTCGACATCGGTTCCAATGACGGCACGCAACTGAAACACTTCCAGAGGCTAGGGTACGAGGTTCTCGGCGTGGAATCCTCCAAGACCACCGCCAAGTTAGCCAATGATGCGGGCGTACCAACACTAAATGCCTTCTTCAACCGAGAAACCATGCGGGATATCGGTCGGCAATTCGACATCATCAATGCGTCCGGTGTGTTTTTTCACCTGGAGGACCTCCACTCCGTGTGCGAGGCCATTCGCCTAGGCCTCGCGACCGACGGCATCTTCGTCGTGCATTTTCTGTACATGAAGAGCATCCAGGAAAACCTCGCTTTCGATCAGATTTACCACGAACATTTGTTGTATTACACGCTCGAGACCATTGAGACATTGTTGAAGCGCCATGGACTATCTATGTTCGATGCCTATTTGGCGCCGATCCATGGTGGCTCCATCATCGGATTCATCACCCATCGAGGCGTCGATCCTTCTGTCCGGTTGACGAGCATGCGCACCACGGAATCGCTCTCAGGTTGCAACACGCCGGCGTCTTATCTGGACTTTTCGCAGCGAATCAAGATTATGAAGGACGAAAACATTGCCTTTCTTGAGTCTTCGCGACGGGTGGGCAAACGGATTTTCGGTTTCGGCGCGCCGGTCAAGGGTAATACGCTTCTTAACTACCTTGGCATCGGACCGAACATCATTGAATGTCTGGTCGAGAAGAATATGCTGCGTCGTGGCCTTTTTTCCCCCGGGGCACACATTCCCATTGCGATCGAATCGGAGCTCACGACGCTGCCTGATATTTACTATGTGCTGGCCTGGAATTTTAAGAAGGAAATCTGCGCCAACAATGCGCATCTGATGCAGAAAGGCCTGCAGTTCTATTTCCCGATTGATATTGCGGCGAGCGCATGAAGATCGCCGTTACCGGAAGTTCCGGCTTTCTGGGCAGAACCCTCTGTCGAGCACTCGAAGCGCGTGGTGATACGTTGGTACAAATCCACACTCGGAACTGTGATCTCACTCGCGCAGGTACCCTCGAGTCAATGGCAACCGATAGTTATGAGGTAATCTACCACCTTGCCGCCTGGACCCAGGCCGGCGACTTCTGTCTCCATCATCCGGGGGAACAGTGGATCGTCAACCAGCAAATCAACACTCAAGTGTTGGCTTGGTGGTCCCACAAGCAACCACAAGCCAAGATGGTGTTCATGGGTACTAGCTGCGCCTATGCTCCCGGCTGTCGACACACTGAATCCGAATACATGGTTGGCGAGCCAATCGACAGCCTTTATACCTACGCCATGACCAAACGAATGCTCTACCAAGGCGCTCGTGCGCTTAATCGACAGTATGGGTTGCGCTACCTCTGTGCCGTGCCTTCAACCCTATACGGTCCCGACTATCACACCGACGGTCGGCAGATCCATTTCATTTTTGATCTCATGCGGAAAATAATTCGTGGCAAGGAACTGGGAGAGCCGGTGGTTCTATGGGGTTCGGGGCACCAGAAGCGAGAATTGGTGCACGTGCAGGATTTCGTCGATACGCTGTTGGTGCTGGTGCCCACCATGGACAATGATTTGATCAATATCGGCGCAGTGGAGGATCACTCGATCCGGTACTTCGCCAGCGTCATTTGCCGGATCGTTGGCTTCGATGAGGCGCGCATCCATTACGACGAATTGCGCTATGTTGGAGCCACCTCGAAGCGCCTGGATATCGCGAAACTCCGATCCAGGCTGCCGAACTACCGAACAATACCCCTCGAAGCCGGCCTGACATCTTGTATAGAGTGGTATTACTCGACTCGGGCCTACCTGACGTAGGTCGACCATATGGGTCCCGCATCCCCTCCGCAGACCTGGTTGGTAATATTTGATCCCACATTGAAGTCCCTGGATGGACACTCCCGCAACTATGACGTCGCGATCGCCGAAGCCGCGCGCGATTGGTTTGATCGAGTGGTCCTGTTTTCGGATCGGTCGTTCATTGAAGATAGTCCGCGGGACCTCACTTTGCGCCCAATCCCGGAATCTCTCACGATTCGCGCGTTGCGCGGTGCGGCTCGCCGAATCGCTCCACGCAGAGATTCCGCCGCATTACCTAACTCTCCGGTACGCGCGCCGCGTAGCCTACAGCGCTTGTGGATGCACCTGCGGGCGCGCGGTTTCGCCGACTCGGTGGCCAGGTGCCTAGCCGGCTTGTTGATCGGGCCTACCGATCGGATTCATGTGTTAATTCAACAGGCCGATCTTTATGAAATATCCGGAGTGAACCAATATTGGCGTCGATATGCAGCGTTCACTGCACCGCCCATCACGTTTCATCTGATCCTCCGCCATGACTCTGATATAACCCGAGCACGTCAGGAGGACCCCGCGGAGTTTCGCGATCGTCTAATTCGTTTATCGAGCAGCACGCACCCGCGAGTGATTTTTCACACCGATAGCGAAGCGATTGCGAGTGACTATGGCAGCTTTACCGATCGTCAGGTCCCGATCAACGTCGTTCCAATACCGGTCTGCCGACTTGCTGAATCGATGCGCCGCCCCTGGCCGACTCATGCGGCAGATTGCCTGCGCATCGCGATTATGGGATCGTCACGATTGGAGCGCGGTTTCGGCACTCTCGCCACCTTGATAACACAACTTCCCCCTCGCTTTTCCGATACACGGGTCTGCTTAACCGTCCAAGTGAATCGCTGCTCCGCCGATCCTCATGTGCGGCAAATCATTCGTTGGCTCGATACGCGAGTCATTCAGAATTCGCCGGATACTCCAGTCCTAGAGCTTTGGGACGGCCCGGCAACAGACGACGTGTATTTCGGCCGCTTTGCCGATTCCGATATATTGATCGCACCCTATACGTCACTCAAGTACGTGCGCAGTACCTCTGGCGTATTTGTCGAAGCACTGTATTTGGGGGTCCCTGCCGTTGTTATGCATGGTACTTGGGCCGCCGGAATTCTCCAAGACGCATTGCACTGCGGGTTCGCGATCGGCGAGATAGCTGTAGGCATTGGTGAAATTCCAAGCCGCGTTCAGCGCTTGTGGGAGCGACTTTCACACTATAAAAATGACCTTCGCCGCTACTTGGAAGTATGGAAAGCCAGACATTCTACAAACATTGCGAAGCATCTCCTGACCAGCGCTCCTGGTGGCTACGCCGCTACAGCGGAATAAAATGCCTGCGCCTCCTCGACGCCGTCAAACCGATGGAGCCTTCCGTTCTCCACGACAGCCGCCTGATCGCAATGCGCGCGAATCGTGTTCGCATCATGGGACACCAGAATTAGTGCTCGATCTCTGCGCTTTTCAAATAATTCGATTTGGCAGCGCTCGTGGAATCGACTGTCCCCGACCGCGGTCACCTCGTCGATCAAAAAGCAATCGAATTCAATCGCGATGGACAGTGCGAAGGCGAGGCGCGCACGCATTCCACCCGAGTAGTGACGAACGGGCTCGCGTAGATACGCGCCAAGCTCTGAGAACTCCTCGACAAACGGTACCGTCCGTTTGTAGTCCACCCCATAAATGCGGCAGACAAAGCGTAGGTTATCCAGACCCGTCAGATGACTCTGAAAGGCTCCGCCGAACGCCAGGGGCCAGGACACCGTCATCTCACGCCTAATGCGGCCAAGCGTCGGTAATTCCACTCCTCCAATGAGGCGAATCAACGTCGACTTGCCCGATCCGTTACGACCGATGATACCGAGACGCTCGCCTTTGCGTACCGTCAAGCTGACATCATCTAGTACACGCCGCGGCCCTTGTCGGGTACCGTATACCTTAGTGACACACTGCAAAGTGATCATTCCATTTCCACGCGCCCAGCGGCCACGGGCACCAAACTAAGGCCGACCAAGGTCAGAACCGCACTGCAAATGGCCAAATATCCGGCATCGAAATGAGAGTGAACTGCGGGACCATAATAGCCGGCACGCAACATCTCAACACCACTGACTATGGGATTGCGCAGCGCATACTCTTGAACCACCGGAGGCAACCAATCAACCAAGAAAAGTGACCCCGAAAATGGCAGAATCAGGTAGGTGAGCGTATGCCAAAGGCGCTCAAGAACTTCCGCATAGGTGGTGAGAGGCCCGAGTACGAGCCCGAGCGCCGCCGAAAACCACGCGAGCAACAGCCAACCGCCAATTAGTAGTACCAGATCTTTGGGCCAATCCATCCATCCAATAACACCGAACAGAACTGACAGCGTGACAAATGACACGGTTGCGGCCGCTATTTCCAACAGGATTCGGGTAATGAACAAGTCAAGAACCCGCACGTTTCGGTGGTAGAGCAAACCCACATTGGGAGGAATCGCCATGCAGCAACGCGACGCGCAGTTCCGCCAGAGTAAGACTGCCGAATAGCCGGTGACCGCAAACGCTACGATCGATATATTCGACGCGTGAAAATTCCGTGTAAGTGACCAAACAGCCGCCACCCCGCCTGTGAATATCATAGGTTCCACGAATAACCACAGAAACCCCAAATTGTCGCGGCCATAGCGTGTGATGATTTCCCGCATCATCAGGGCGCCAATGACCCTCATCTGGATCTGTATCGAGCGCAGTAAACTGGTGGAGCCTTTCATTTAGGGCGCAGCTAGTCGTAATGCTCTCGAATACTCGCGAGTAGCAAGCCGAGAAGTCCCCAGGCCATGAGCCCCAGTACCAGCACTACGGCCACCGACCTTAGGCGACGAGGCTCGACGGCATGGTCCGGCATATTGGGCTGAACAATGCGCTCCAAATAGAGCTGCTGCCGCTGCGCTTCGGTGCGCGCGTTTTCGAGAAACGACATTGCCGCAGCCAACTGCTTCTCCGCGAAATCTCGTTCGAGCGCGACCCGCATGTATCCGGCTGCTTTCGATGACAGCGAGCCACTGCTGCCGGTGATTTTGCTGAGCTCGCGAGCTATCTCGCTCTCAAGGGTGCTTTGTCGCGCCCGTAGCGTCGGCAACTGCGGATTTTGCGGACTGCTGCGCAGCAATTGAGTAAGCTCCATCTTGGTCGTAATCAGCTGATCTTCGATCTTGGAAATCTGGAGAAGTTGCGCAGCTGACTGCTTTTCCGGATCCATGACCGATTTCTCCGCGCGAAACTCGGCCAACGCCAGCGCAGCCGCTTGACCACGCTTTTCTGCGTCCTTAACTTCGTTGGTCGCGAAACTCACGATGTCCCGACGAGCTCGATCGCTGAGGTCGTTGACAAATCGCTCGCTAATTCGAAGGATGGCTTCGTTAAGCGATCTTGCGTCCGCCGCCGCAAAGGCGCTTACCTTCAATACCGCTATTGACGTGGTGGTGTCCACATCCACGGACACCCGACGTTGATAGTACTTGTGTAGCGATTCGAAGCTCTCGTCTGCACCCCAAGCGCCAAAGCGATTGACGAAATCGATGTTGTCCTTTCTAAAAGCATCACGAAGCGGTAGTTGTTGCACCAGTTCACTTAGAGCGTCACGCGACAAAATATAGTCGTGCACGGCGTGCGTGTCGTCGAGCGATCGCGACAGGCTCGTGCCCTGCAATAGACTACCCAGCAGTCCAGGTTGAACGGTGGGCTGCGAGCTACGGACAATGAATCGCGCTTCCGAAATATAGATATCGGACGCAACCGCTCCAAAATAAATTATGGCTAGCAAAGTAGGTAACGCCACCGTCAGTATCAAAAGGCGGTGGACCCTGAAGAATTGCATGTCAAAGGCCAAATGTGGTCTTCGCATTGAGCAATGGGTATACCACCGAGAACACCAAATTCAAGAATTTCTGTAACTCGGTCACCGGCGCCGTCGACACATACAGCACGTCTTTGTTATTGACGGCAAAATTTTGGATAACAAAGAAGCTCCTCGGGTCCCGCAAGTTCAAGCGGTAGACCACCGGAACCATCCCTTCCGGGGTAGACACAACTGGTTCGTGGGGCCAAGACAACGCACTCTTGGGTTCGAACCGGAAGATGAAGACACCGCGCGGATCGGATTGGCTGTCAACGAGACCCCCAGAGCGCGCTAGTGCCTGCGCGAGCGTAATTCCTTGGGCTTCAAAATTGATCTCCTGGTTCTTACCCGAGGCACCTAAGGCCGTGAAACTCAACGGATCGAATAGCGCCGTGACAACGTCACCGGCGCGAAGTGGTATATTTTGCTTAGGGTCGCGAATAATGATGTCAAGCGGTAGCGCCTGCACCTCCTCGCCCCGCGTTACCTGGATGGTCATTTTATTAACGGGCTGGCGTACGCCGCCTGCGGCCGCGAGCGCATCCAGCAGCCGCTCATTGCTGGGAGACAGAGGCAACCGCACGCTCTGACTCACATCACCCACGACTGTGACGTGGCGCGACGCGTTCTGAATCAACCTCACCAACACTTCAGGCTGATTGGCTTTTTCCCTCAGCCGACGTACGATCTCATCCTGAAGATCCGCCAGTGACTTGCCGGCCGCGGGCACTCGACCGGCGAATGGAACGCTGATCGTGCCGTCGCTGTCGATCATTTCCTCAGGAATGGTTGTCGCGTGCGCCACGGTAGATCCGCTGCGAATATCCAGGGCACCAACGCTGAATAGGGTCGCAGGAGGTGCTTCCCAGATTGACACTTCGACAACATCGCCAAAACCCAGGATCTGTGAGTGATCTGATGCACTGCCAAGGGTCTCAGAGAACATTTTCTGTGCGTGTTGGGTCAACAATTGCCGAATAACTCTGTCGTCAACATCGACAATCTGTATGGTCGGGGCGCCGGATCCTTGCACCGAGTGATCGACCTCGCTCTTGGTTGGGCCCACCGACGGCAAAAATGCGCAGCTCGAACTCACAATCGCGAAACCGAAGATCAACCCCAGCCCGATAGGCCCTCCGAGCGCCCCAACCCCCAGCCTGGAGGCGCCGCGGCCAACAATCATCGCCCGAATCCAGAAGGTGAGTCCCATTCCCTTCACTTTACCCAATTCCTGACGCGTCGGCCAAACCGATTGCGTTGCTCCGTCAAACATTGCAACTGCACCCAGTAGCCGATTCACGAGCTTACACATCATACCTCCAGCGATTTTTCACAACCCTGTTACGTGTTTTTCTCGCGAATACAAACGATTGGAATTCTGCAGCGACTCGTGTCGCGCGCAAATGCCGAGCAGCCGTCTTCGCCTAAGGCATTTCTCAAATGCCTTCAAGGCCCATCATTCAACATAATATGAATATTTGTGTGATTAGTGTCGCAGATACTTGACGTGCTGATTGTGCCGGAGTCAACTACGCGTGACCAGAAAAGTGAGCTAGGGATGATGGCGCTGCTGCTTCCTCAATGATTACCTGAGCAATTCGAACAGTTCCTGTGGTGCATTGCGCCCCATCTGATTCGCTATTTTTTTGGCCGAGGAGTACTGACTCTTTATTCTGGCGTCGCCAGAGCAAGACAAATGGCATCAGTGTTGTCCCGAGATTGATCCGGACAAGCCAGATTCTTGCCGGTGATTAGTGGGATGGATCATGCGGAGTTATGGTTCTTCGTCCGTCAAGGTCATCGCGAGCGGTTTTCGGTCCGCTCACCCGCCGATGCGCTTGAAAAGACTTCACCAATCGCAACAAGCGATGTCCCATTTTAACCGGCAAATCCGTTTTACACCTATGTGCTACCACGATCTTTTCCAGCCAATCGTTTCGGAGCTATTGAATTCAGTATTGAGTGGTACCGATGTTCTGAGTCTCTAATTAAACCCTGGGCAACAAATATAGAAGGGGAACAGCGATGAACGATTTTGATCGTCCGATGATAGGAAAATTGAAATTAAGAATCCTCCAAGTGGGAGCAGCGGCAATTCTTGGAGCGGGTCTAGCAACGACTGCGGGATCGCAGCCGCCGCCGCAAGTCGGCAATAGTTCTGACAGCGCACACGTGTTCCTGAATTTCTCATCGGGCCAGAGCCTGGCCGAGAGCCCGACGACCGCCAAGAAC
>Ga0075017_100003096_pt1 | contig 10461 bp, 14 predicted proteins | sample AleBraG_ABR_2012_FD_71475 | JGI IMG/M metagenome (GOLD analysis project Ga0075017, IMG submission 71475) | Freshwater sediment microbial communities in response to fracking from Pennsylvania, USA - Alex Branch Run_MetaG_ABR_2012 | ecosystem: Environmental > Aquatic > Freshwater > Creek >... | reverse complement strand
CCCGACGGCGCCGTCGGGTGGGTGCAGCGGCTCGGCCGTGACAACCCTCGACGTCTCGGGGACCGGCACGCAGCCCTACACCGGCCTGAACGGTACCTCCAAGTACAACGACCGCTTCCTCACCCTCGACATCGCGCTGCCCGCCAACTACGCGACCGTCTACAGCGGCAAGGTGTGGTGGAAGGTGAAGTACACGACCTCGTCGTCGTCGGTGACGGACCGCACGACGTGGTCGGTGAACATCGTCGGTGACCCCGTGCACCTCCTCAGTTAGCCGGCTGCCCAACGCTGGCAACCGCGCCCGAACGGCACTCCCAGGTCCGGCCAGGCATGCACGCCCCGGTCGTCAGCGCCCCGGGTGGCACTCGCCGCCCGGGGGCGTGGTGCAATGGGGGCGTGCCCTGGTGCGACACCTGCGACCGCTTCCTCTCACCGGCGACGGTGCACACCGACGGCACGTGCCCCACGTGCGGTCGCACCGTCGAGCCCGGCCGTGCCCACGTGGCCTCCCCGGAGGAGCTCGAGCAGCTCGCCGAGCAACGAGCAGCGGCCGAGACGCCCGCGGCGGCTGACGCGCCGGCAGCGCCGGTGCTCAACGTCTACGGCGAACCGATCGACGTCGAGGACGACGAGAAGCTCCCCCTGCCGTGGCACCTGAAGCTCCTGGCGGGCGCGCTCGCCGTCTACCTGGGGTACCGGTTCCTCCAGGGCATCGAGTGGGTCCTGGGGAAGTAGGCCCCACTACACTTCGCCTCGCGTCCGGGCCAGGTCCACCTGGCCAGGCGATGAACGGGCTGTGGCGCAGCTTGGTTAGCGCGTCGGTCTGGGGGACCGAAGGTCCCGGGTTCAAGTCCCGGCAGCCCGACTCCCGAGGATTCCTTGTCGGGATCCTCGCGCGCCCGATGCGGTTCCGAGATCGCGTTCGACGGCCGCGGAAAAGATCTACAGGTAAGGCTAAGGTTCCGTCGTCCGGAGCACATCGCCGACGGAGGCCGTCCATGCAGAAGCCGATCGCCGAGATCTTCACCTGGCCGTCGGAGAGCCCGCAGCTCATCGGCACAAAGTGCGACGACTGTGGTGCCGTCACCTTCCCGGCCCAGACCCGCTGCGCCCGCTGCAGCAGCCCGAAGATGGCGGAGCTCCTGCTCCCGACCCGGGGCACCGTCATCGCCTGGACCACGCAGGGCTTCCCGCCCAAACCGGGGTTCCAGGGCGACGCGACGGGCAAGAACTTCCAACCGTTCGGCGTGGGCCTCGTGCAGCTCGGCGACGTCGTGCGCGTGGAGGCCCGCCTCTCGGAGAGCGACCCCGAGAAGCTCGCGTTCGGCCAGGAGGTCGAGCTGCGCATCGTCCCGTTCTTCACCGACGAGGATGGCGACGAGATCATGACGTTCGAGTTCGCGCCCGTCGGCGCCTGATCGAGGAGTTCCGGGATGACTGACGTTGCGATCATCGGTGTCGGGCTCCACCCCTTCGGGCGCCACGGCGACAAGACCGCGTTCCAGATGGGTGCGGAGGCCATCGAGGAGGCGCTGGCCGACGCGGGCGCCGAGTGGAAGGACGTCCAGTACGCGGCCGGAGGCGCCTGGACCGTCGCGCAGCCCGACGCGGTCACCGGCCTGCTCGGCCTGACCGGCATCCCGTTCCACAACGTGTTCAACGCGTGCGCCACCGGCGCGAGCGCGGTCGAGGCGGCGGCCACCGCGATCAAGGTCGGCAACGCCGACATCGCTCTCGCCGTCGGCATGGACAAGCACCCGCGCGGCGCGTTCGTCGAGCCCCCGGGCCTCTGCAACATGCCCGACTGGTATGCCGACAACGGTCAGTACGTCACCACCAAGTTCTTCGGCATGAAGATCAACAAGTACTGCCACGACTACGGCATCTCGCCGCGCACGCTCGCGCGCGCCGCGGCGAAGGGCTACCGCAACGGTTCGCTGAACCCGAAGGCGTTCCGGCGCAACCCGATGACCGAGGACGAGATCCTCGAGTCGCCGATGCTCAACTACCCGCTCACCGCCTACATGTTCTGCGCGCCCGACGAAGGTGCGGCCGCGGTGCTCATGTGCCGCGCCGACAAGGCGAACGAGTACACCGACACGCCGATCTTCCTCAAGTCCACGCAGCTGCGCACGAAGCAGTACGGCGCGTACGAGGTGAACACCACGTACGCCCCCGTCGAAGAGGACGTCGCCCCCACGGTGCATGCGTCGCGCGCGGCCTACGAGGAGGCCGGGATCGGCCCGGAGGACGTCGACGTCCGCCAGCTCCAGGACACCGACGCCGGCGCCGAGGTGATGCACCTCGCCGAGAACGGCTTCTGCAACCACGGCGACCAGGAGCAGCTCTACGCCGACCACGCACTCGACATCACCGGCCCGTTGCCCACCAACACCGACGGTGGGCTCATCGCCAACGGCGAGCCGATCGGCGCGTCGGGCCTGCGGCAGGTCTACGAGCTCGTCACGCAGCTCAAGGGCCGCGCCGGTGACCGTCAGGTGCAGGGCGACCCCCGCGTGGGCTACGCCCAGGTGTACGGCGCCCCCGGCACCGCAGCCGTCACGATCCTGTCCCGATAGGGCCCTTGGGAACGGATGAAACCTTCGAATCGTTGAAGAAGTCGGATCCCGCACAGCGGGACGGAACGACTCGGAGGAGCAGCCATGTCGAAGGTGATGCAGGGCTTGCAGCGCATGAGCCGGGCGATGGTCCGGCACCTGCCCGAGAAGCCCTACCCCAGCGACCACCCGTGGTCGCGGCACCACGACCAGGGCCGACCGCGGGGCTGACCTGCGGCTGACCCGGTCGGGGCGACCCGATCCGAACCGAACACCCGAGGCCCCGGCTCCCAGCCGGGGCCTCGTGCTGATCACCGGCTACAGGCGCCGGGGCAACGGGTCGATGACCCGGGTCCATGGCTTCCACGCTGGTCGACGCTCGTCGCTCCCCCGGGGAAGAGCCGTCGCGTCCGGCGCCGGGTGACGGCACCCGCGCCGCGCCCGCCGGTGACGGGTCCCGACCGTCACGCCCGGCGTGGCTGGCGCCCACCCTGATCCTCGTCGCCGCGAGTGCGCTGCTGGCCGTCTGCGTCGGGGCGCACGCCATGTGGTTCGACGAGGTGCAGGCCTGGAACCTCGCCCGGGCGAGCCACTCGCTCGGCGACCTGTTCGCCAACCTGCGCTACGAGGGCCACCCCGCGGTCTGGTACCTGCCGCTCTTCGCGCTGACGCGCGTCACGGGCAACCCTCGTGCGATGCAGGTGCTCGAGTGGGCGATCGTCACCGCCACGTACGCGGTGATCCTCCTCAAGGCGCCATTCCGCCTCGGGGTGCGCGCCGCGATCATCGGTGGCTACTTCGTCACCTACGAGTACGGCGTGATCAGCCGTTCGTACAGCCTCGAGCTCCTGTTCCTCGTCGTCGCGCTGGTGCTGCTCGCCCGGCCGCGCCCGGCGTGGGGGCGGGTCGCACTGTTGCTCGTGCTCCTCACGTGGACGAGCCTCGCGGGCGGAGTGCTCGCCATCGCGCTCGGCCTCGGGCTGGGCATGGAGGCCTTGCGCCAACGGAAGGCCGGCGCGGAACGTCGTGTCTGGCGTTCGCCGCTGTCGGCGGGAGTGGTCGCGATCGGTTCGGCCCTCGCCGCCGCGGTCGTGTGCATCCCGCCGTCCGACTACCACAGCTTCGCCCTCGGGATCCCGAGCACGCCGCTCACGACCTTCTCGTCGGACCGCTTCCTCGTCGCGCTGTCGGGACCGTGGCGCGGGCTCGTACCGTTGCCGAGCGGCATCGGTCGCTGGAACACGAACCTGCTCGACACGTTGCCGCAGTCGGTCACGATCGAGGCGTTGCTCGGCGTCGTCCTCGCCGTCGCGGTGGCGGTCGCGCTGCGTCACCACCGGGTTGCCTTCCGGGTCTGGGTGCTCGGCGCGCTCGGCTACGTGGCCTTCTCCTACGTGGTCGTGCTCCCGGACCGGTCCCACTATGCGGGGGAGTGGTTCGTGCTCTTCCTCGCCGCGGCGTGGCTCGCCGCCGCGCCTCCGGGAGAGGCCCGCACCGAGGGCGACCCGCTCCGGCTGCGCGGTGGTTCGGCCATCACCCTCGGCGCGGTCGTCGCGATCGTGCTCGGCGCGCAACTCGTCGCCACGTTGGCGATCCTCCCCGACCAGACGCTGCACGAGTTCGCGCCGGACCGATCGTTGGCCGCCACGGCGACCACGCACGGGCTGGCGCACGACATCGTGAGCGCGCAGGACCTCGACGCGGTCACGATGTCCGCGTACCTCGAGCAGCCCGTGTACTCGATCGCCCGCCGCACCGACATCGCGTTCTTCCCGAACGACGAACGCGAGGCGCTCGGCTACGCGCACCTCACCAGCGCCGACATCGTGTGCCGCGCCGCGTCGATCGCCGGGCAACGACGACGCGCAGTGGCTCTCGTCACCGATCGTGCTCTCGACGCGCGGGCGGGGATGACGATGCTGCGCACCTCCCACGGCGTGACGCTCTGGCAGGTCGAACCCGGCACCAGCACCGCCGCCTGCTCGAGCTGACCGCCCCTTCCCATCACGCAGGTTCGGTCAGTGGCGGCCGGTCCACTGCGGGTCGCGTCGTTCGGCCGCGGCGCGGCGGCCTTCCTCGGCATCACGGGTGGCGTTGGCGACGATGCGCATCGTCTCGCCGAAGCGGATTGCCTCTTCGGACGTCACGGTGCGGGCACGCATCGCGACCTCCTTCATGGCCCGTTGCGCGAGCGGCGCGCCCTTCACGAGCCGCGCCGCCAGCGCGCGCGCCTCGTCCATGAGCGAGTCGTGGGGGACCACGCGCCCGACGAGCCCGACCTCCTTCGCACGCTCCGCGCCGATGCGCTCACCGGTGAGCAGCATCTCCATTGCGGGCTCCCATCCGATCCTCTGCGGAAGACGGATCGCGCCGACGATCGCGGGCGTCCCGATCAGCACCTCCGGGTAGCCGAACTCGGCGCGCTCACTCGCGAGCACGAAGTCGCACCACGTCACGAGCGTGAGCCCGTAGCCGAGGCAGTAGCCGTTCACCGCGGCGATCACGGGCTTGAAGATCTCCCAGCCGCTCTCGAACGAATTGACCGTCGGCTTCTCCCAGAACGTGCCCGCGAACTCGCCCGTGGAACCCGCACCGTCGCGCAGGTCGGCGCCCACGCAGAAGGCCCGGCCGGCGCCGGTCACGATGGCGACCCAGGCGTCCTCGTCGTCGCGGAGGCGGGTGAAGGCGTCGTTGAGGTCGCGGCGCAGCTCGCGGTTCACCGCGTTGAGCCGTTCCGGGCGGTGGTAGGTGATGGTGGCCACGTGGCCGTCGAGCTCGTAGCGGACGGTGTCGCCCATCGGTCCTCCCGGAACGGTGCGGCTCCCACTGGCGCGAGCCGCGTGATCCGACGATGATGTCGCACCCGCACACGAGGAGCACGTCTTCATGATCATCATCGCCGGCACCTTCGAAGTCGACCCCGCGCAGCGCGACGAGTTCCTGGCCCTGCGTGTCCCCGCCCTCGCCGCCACGCGCGAGGAGCCGGGCTGCCTCGACTACGTGATGGCGGCCGACCCGGTGCGCGAGAACGTGGTGTACCTGCTCGAGCGGTGGGAGGACGAGGTGGCCTTCGGGCAGCATCTGGAGGTCATCGCCGCGAAGCGGGCCGAGGCGACGCCCGACCCGTCGGCCGGGATGATCCGCGGCATGGAGGTGCTCCGCCACGACGTGGCGAAGTCGGGCCCGCTCTTCTAGGCCTGCTCTCCTAGACCGGGCGACCGGGCGGGCCGACCAGGTCCCACCGGTTGCCGGCAACGTCGCGGAACACGGCGACGCGGCCGTAGGGCTCGTCGCGCGCCGCGCCGACGAACTCGACCCCGTGGTCGAGCATGCGCTGGCGGGCCGCGTCGAAGTCGTCGACGTGGAGGAAGAAGCCGACGCGTCCGGCGAACTGTCGCCCGACCGCGCGGGACTGCTCGTCGCCGTCGGCGCGGGCGAGGAGCACTCCGGTCTCCGCGCCCGGCGGGCGGACCACGACCCAACGCTTCTCGCGACCGTCGTCGGTGGTCGTGGGCGAGTCCTCCACGAGCTCGAAGCCGAGCGCGTCGACGAAGAACCGGATCGCATCGTCGTACTCGTGGACCACGAGGGTGGTCAGGCCCAATTGCATCAGCCCGGGAAGAACAGCGCGAGCAGAAATGCCGCCGCGCCGACCGCGGCGGTGCCGTAGGCGACGGGTGCGAGGTCAGCGAACTTCGCGACCTCGCGGTCGTGGCCGCTTCGGCGCCGTTTGCGGGCTGCCCATTGGCCCATGAACCACGTGAACACGCCGAGCACGAGGATGATCACCCCGATGATCTCGTGCGCGGGCTCGGTCACCGGGAATCTCAGCCCGCGCGCGACGGCGATGCCGCAGGCGAGCAGAGCCAGTCCGGAGCGGTTCCACGCGAGGTCGGTGCGCTCGCCCGCGAACCCGGGGGTGGGGCTCTCCTCGAGCCAGCGATCCGCCGAGGGTCCGTACGGAAAGCGGCCGTCGGCCGGCCCGTACGGGCGCCGCGCGGGTGTGCCGTTGCTCACGAGCCCTTTCCCTCGACGATCACGAGGATCACGCCGATCACCGCGACGATCGTGACCACGACCGCGGTGATCCACGGGAGCGGCGAACGGGGGAGTGGCAGGCCGCGGCGCATCGCGTGCTCGTTGGCCGTCCAGCTGCGGAGGCTGACCACGGCGATGATCGTCCCCAGGGCGATGAGCGGGAGTCCGATGAGCCGGCGACCGCCGGGCATGTCGAACGGGGGCAGCAGCTGCGTGATCGCGAGCCCGGCCGTGATGAGGCCGAGCGCGGTGCGCATCCAGGCGAGGAACGTGCGCTCGTTGGCGTAGGAGAACCGAGGGTCGGGCTCGTACTCCTCACCTGCCGCGCTCGGCTCGGGCTCGGTTTCCGGGGCGTCGTCCACGGCCCCATCTTGGCCTCCGTAGGATGCCCCCGTGGACTTCGAGCAGATCGTCAACTTCCGTGACGCCGGCGGCGTCCTCACCCAGGACGGCCACCGGGTGAAGCGCGGTGTCCTCTACCGCAGCGGCCACTTGGCCGACGCCACCGACGGGGACCTCGCCGTGCTGGCGGCGCTGGGCGTGAAGGTCGTGATCGACCTCCGCCGCGACAACGACATCGAGCACGAGGGGCGCAACCGGGTCCCGGAGGGCACCACGGTGGTGTCGGTGCCGATCGGCGACTTCGACACGCACGCCGGCGTCAACCTGCGCGAGGTGCTCGGCTCACGCGATCCCGAGCGCATGAAGGCCGCCTTCCCGCCCGGCAAGGCCTTCGACATGATGGTGAAGGCGGCGCGGGCCAACGTGCTCGACGAGACCCACCGTATCCGGTACGGCGAGATGCTGCGTGCGGTGATCGGCGCCGCCGGCGCGCCCGTGCTCGTCAACTGCTCGGCAGGCAAGGACCGCACCGGCTGGTCGGTGGCGCTCCTCCTGCTCAGTGTGGGAGCACCGCTCGCCGACGTCGTGGAGGACTACCTGCGATCGAACGCCGCAGTGGAACGCCGCCTCGCGGCGATGGAGCACCTCCGCGGCGACGGGTTCGAGCCCGAGGTGCTGGTGCCGTTGCTGGGCGTGCACGCCGACTACATCGGCACTGCACTGGCGACCGCCGACGAGGAGTACGGCAGCTTCGCGAACTACCTCGACGCCGGCCTCGGGATCTCGCCCGCCGAGATCGGCCGGCTGCGCGCCCACCTGTTGGAGCCCGCGTCGTGAACGGCACGGAGGGCGCGGGCGCCGAGGCGATCCCGGGCGCGGTCGCCGCGATCACGGGCGGCATCGAACGTGGGCTGCACCTCGGCAGCCAGGTGTACGTGTCGCGACGCGGCGAGACGATCGCCGATCTCGGCATCGGCGAAGCGCGCGCCGGAGTGCCGATGACGCCCGAGTCGATGGTCACCTGGTTCTCGATGACGAAGCCGAGCGTCGCAGTGGCGGTCGCGCAGCAGTGGGAGCGCGGGAATCTCGAGATCGACGACCGCGTCGCCGACCACATCCCCGAGTTCGCACAGCAGGGCAAGCACGCCATCACGCTCCGCCACCTGCTCACCCACACCGCGGGCATCCGCCCCGCCGACCTCTTCCAGAGCGACGCGCCGGGCGACGCCTACTGGGAGGAGGTCATCGAGGCGATCTGCGGCGTCGAGCCCGAAGACGGCTGGGTGCCGGGGGAGCGCGCCGGGTACCACCTCACCGCCGGCATGACCCTGCTCGCCGAGGTCGTGCGCCGCGTCGACGGCCGCCGGTTCGAGCACTACGTGCGCGAGGAGATCTACGAGCCGCTCGGCATGGTCGACTGCTGGGTCGGCATGCCCCCCGACGTGCACGCGGCCCACGGCCCGCGCATCGGCACCATGCACCACACCGCCACCGGTGTCGCGGTGCCGCTCGAGATGCTGGACGAACCCGCGTTCATGGCGCGCTGCATCCCGGGTGGCGGCGGGCGCGGCCCCATGCGTCAGCTCGCCTGCCTCTACGAGATGCTGCTCGGGCGCGGCGAGAGAAGCGGGTCGCGCATCCTGTCGCCGCAAGCGGTCGAGGCGATCACCGCCCGCCACCGCGTCGGCCTCTACGACGAGACGTTCCACGCGCAGTGCGACTGGGGCCTCGGCCTCGCGGTCGACGCCTACGCGTTCGGGCGCCACGCATCGCCGCGGGCCTTCGGCCACGGCGGTGCGCTGTCGTCGGTCTCGGTCGCCGATCCCGAACACGGTCTGGTGGCCTGCGTGCAGACGAACGGCATGTGCGGCAACGACGACCACTACCTCCGGCTGTCGGAGATCCTCACCGCGTTGTACGTCGATCTCGGACTGGCCGCCGCCGACGCCCAGGGGCGTGACAAGCCCTTCCCGAGTGTCGAACTACCGCTCGGTGACCCCGACACGGCAGAATCCCCCCTATGACCGATTCCTGGACCACCATCAACGTCGACGACCTCGAGGTGGGCGCGCAGGTCCGCTACGCGGGCCACGAGTTCACCGTCGCCCGCATCGACATCAACTTCCTCGGCCGCGACAACATGATCTGCCTCATCGAGGACACGCCCGAACGTTGGCACGCGTATCCCGCGGTGGTCGGCGGCCAGATCGAGGTGAAGGCGTGACGTTCGAGATCGACCTGAGCGGCCGGCGCGCCGTCGTCACCGGTGGTGGTCAGGGTGTCGGCCGCGGCATCGCCAAGGCGCTGGGCGCCGCGGGCGCCGAGGTGTTCGTCAACGACCTGGTGGAGGAGCGCGCCGCGGGAGTGGTCGCCGAGATCGAGGCCGCCGGCGGCACCGGCGGCACCGCGGTGTTCGACGTCACCGACTTCGCCGCGGTGCAGGCGAAATTCGCCGAGCTCGGCCTCGTCGACATCCTCGTGAACAACGCGGGGAACGCCGGCAAGGCCGATTCCATGGGCTTCGAGGAGATGAAGTACTTCCACGAGGAGGACCCCGCCGCGTGGGACAACTTCATGCGGGTGAACCTCTTCGGCGTGATGTACGTGACGCGCGCGGCGCTGCCCGCGATGTGCGAGGCCAACTGGGGCCGGGTCGTGACGATCGTGTCCGACGCGGGGCGCGCCGGTGAGCCCAAGCAGGCGGCGTACTGCGCAGCCAAGGCCGGGGCCGCGGGCCTCGTGCGATCGGTGGCCAAGGAGGTCGGCCGCTGGAACGTCACCTGCAACTCCATCGCGCTGGGCACCATGAACCAGATGGAGCAGACGCCGGAGCAGGAGGAGATGTTCGCCCCGATGCTCAAGCGCTACGTGATCCGCCGCCGCGGGCTGCCGTCCGACGTCGCCGGCCTCGCCACGTTCCTCGCCAGCGACCACGGCGAGTGGATCACCGCCCAGACCATCCCCGTCAACGGCGGGTACACCAGCGCGCTGTAGGGACCACGGAGAGACGGGGCGACGCGCGCCCCGGGTACCCTGGAGCCCTCATGGAGACCGTCGACGACGTCCGCGCCGCACTGGCCGCGCACGACTACCTGGCCGACGAGGGCCTCGCCACCGCGATCTTCCTCGCCATGCGCCTCCAGCGCCCCCTGTTGCTCGAGGGGGAGGCCGGCGTGGGCAAGACCGAGGTGGCGAAGGTCCTGTCGCGCTGGACGGGCGGCGAGCTCGTACGCCTGCAGTGCTACGAGGGCATCGACGCCGCCCAGGCCGTCTACGAGTGGGACTACTCCCGCCAGCTGCTGCACCTGCGTGCGGTCGAGGCCGGTGGCGGCGAGGTCGTGGAGGACGAGCTCTACTCCGAGCGGTTCCTGGTGAAGCGCCCGCTCCTGCGAGCCATCGGTTACGAGGCCGACGCCCTCGGCACCACCGCGCCGCCGGTGCTGCTGGTCGACGAGGTCGACCGCGCCGACGACGAGTTCGAGGCGTTCCTGCTCGAGATCCTCTCCGACTACACGGTCACCGT
>Ga0075017_100003095_pt1 | contig 10461 bp, 7 predicted proteins | sample AleBraG_ABR_2012_FD_71475 | JGI IMG/M metagenome (GOLD analysis project Ga0075017, IMG submission 71475) | Freshwater sediment microbial communities in response to fracking from Pennsylvania, USA - Alex Branch Run_MetaG_ABR_2012 | ecosystem: Environmental > Aquatic > Freshwater > Creek >... | reverse complement strand
GCCGCTGGTTCCCTTGGATACGAACTTTTCGGGGACGGGCCCATTCGGGTACAACCAGGGGCGGCCCTATTTCGCCACTCGGCCAGGCCTGAATGTGGTGCTCCCTCTCGACGTCGCACGGCTGAGCATGTTCTACAACGGGCTACAGACCTCCCTCGAACATCGTTTCGCCGAAGGCTTCAATGTCCTGGCCGCTTACACCTACGCGAAGTCAGTGGGCACGGCGGACGGTAACGTAAACCAGTGCGACATCCAAAATGCCCATAACGTCGCCGCAGAAAGGGGTCCAACAACCCCGGATTTCCGCCACCAACTGACCGTGAGCTATGTCTATGAATTGCCTTACGGCAAAGGGAAACAGTTTGGGAGTTCCGCGAACAGCGTATCCCAAGCCGTTCTTGGAGGATGGCAGGTTGCGGGAGTAACCCGGGCGCGCAGTGGGGAAGCTTTTGATGTTCTCATGGGGGGTGACCTTACCAATACAGGTGCGTTCCCGCCGCGTCCAGACGTCATTCACAACCCCAATGATTTTTCCTTTGATGTAGCGACGCAGGCTGCCCTTGGTTGCAGCAATCCTGGGCATCAGACTCTGGATTGCTGGTTCAATCAGGCTGCTTTTGTCGCTCCCGCACTGTCTTCTGCCCCGGGCGCCTGCGGCGGCCAGTGCTTTGCGCGAAACTTCGGCAACGCCAGACGCGCGGCATTACGCGGTCCAGATATGGTCAACTTTGACTTTTCCGCCTACAAAACGTTCCGGCTAGGCGAGAGATTTGGACTGATGTTCCGAGCTGAGTTCTTTAACATCTTCAACCACCCCAACTTCAATCTTCCTAACGTAGGATCGGGTGGCGGTAGCAGCGGGGCTGGCATTGTCAATTTCAACTGCGTGACGGCGGTTTCTGGAGGACCTACTGATTGCAGTGGGCGTTCGAGCGGAGGTGGAGCCATCACCCAAACACTGCCTGACGCTCAGCGGGAGATTCAGTTCGGTCTCAAGCTTGAGTTCTAGGTCGCCGTTTGGCAACGTGGCCCGCGGAAGCTCTTGCGTCATCTCCGAGGCCATCGGGTGATAGTCAGCAGCGGTCGTCCCTTTTAGCGGCAGGCACCTACTATTTTGCGCGGCAGGCAAATTCCTCCGAGGAGATGGTGCCTCCTTGGATCAAGAGGGACGAGAGATGGCGATTAAAGTAGCGAATGCCCCCATCAGCTGGGGGATCATGGAGCATGTTGAGCACCCGGCTGATTACCCCTACGGACGCGTGTTGGATGAGATCGCGGCCGCAGGTTACACGGGAACCGAACTCGGCCCGTACGGTTTTCTTCCCGCGGAGCCGGCGATTCTCCGCCGCGAACTCGACAAGCGTTCCCTCACACTCTGCTCAGCCTTCGTCGACATCGAGCTTGGCAACGTCGCGGCCCACTCAGAAGGCCTGGCGTACGTGGCCCGATCTGCGCGGCTGATCAGCGACGCCGGCGCGCGGCTGCTGATTCTTTCCGATAGAATTACTCCTGAGAGAAATGCCACTGCGGGTCGTCGTGAGGATGCCAACCAGGTTTCCTGGAGCGAAGCCGGTTGGCAGGCTGCGGCCAAAGCTATCGGTGAAGTGATCGTTCAGTGCAAAGCGGTCGGTCTCAGAGTCGCGTTTCACCATCATGCCGGCAGCCACGTGGAGACTCCGGAGGAGGTTGACCGCCTTTTCTCATTATTTCCAGCGGACCAACTAGGCTTATGCCTCGACACCGGTCACTATGTTTATTGTGGCGGTGACACAGTTGCATTTCTTGAGAAGCAGGTTTCGCGTGTCTGGTGCGTGCACCTGAAGGACGTATACGAGACGAAGGCAGCGGAGGCGCGCCGTGCCCGCATGAACTTTCACGAGGCAGTCCGGCATGGAGTCTTCGCTCCGCTAGGCGAGGGCAGCATCGATTTTTCCCGCGTTGTGTCATTACTGCAAAAGGGGAACTTCGACGGCTGGGTGGTGGTAGAAGCCGACGTGTTGCCCGGTGGTGTTGGTGCTGACGCACCTTTGGCGAACGCCCGGGCCGGAAGAGAGTACTTGCAGAAGCTGGGCATCTGAGGAGAAACAGCTGCGCGCCGTCATCTCTCCCTAATTGACCTCGAACGAGAAAATGTCTCCGGCAAAAAAGAGTCGCACACGGAAAACCACCAAGGCGCCCAGCATCTACGACGTCGCGAAGGAAGCCCGCGTTTCTGTTTTCACCGTGTCAGCGGTAGTCAACGGCAAGAGTCACGTTGGTAAGGCGCTTAAGCAGCGCGTCGATGCTGCGATCCAAAAGCTGAGTTACCGGCCAAACTTGCTGGCGCGCAGTTTAGCGAACCGCCGCACACACACCCTCGGCATCGTCGTCCCTGACATCTCAAACCCGTTTTTTCCCCTGGTTGTCCGAGGCGCGGAAGACGCCGCGCAGAAGCACGGTTACAACATTCTCTTGTGCGACAGCGACGATCGCCTGGAGCGCGAGGAAGAATGCCTGGAGGTACTGCTGGCCAAGCGCGTCGACGGTATTTTGTTGACTAAGGCGCCGCAAGCCTTTAGTCCCTCTCTGCGCCAGCTGATCGACGACTCCCAGGTTCCCTTTGTGCTGTTAATGCGGACCTATCCTAGCCTCACCAAAGATGCTGTCATCACCGATGACTACGCGGGGGCATACGAAGCCGTTTGCCAACTCGCCCGCGCAGGGCATCGCCGCATCGGCCTGTTGGGGGGCCCCATGACGGTCAGCAACGGCCGCGAACGTTGGAAGGGTTTTCGCGATGCTCTGGAAGCCAACGGCCTGACTCATGATCCTGAACTGCTGGTGGAGGGCGACTACCGCATCGAATCCGGCTATCGCGGCGGACATGCGCTGCTCTCCCGCAGTCCCGACGGCATCTACGTCGCCAACTATCTCATGACCGTGGGTCTCCTGAAAGCCGCGGACGAAATGGGAATGCGTTGTCCGGAAGATTTCGGGCTCGTAAGTTTCGATGATTATCCTTGGCTCGCCGTTTTCCGTCCGCGCCTCACAACCGTGGAACTCCCGAAATATCAGATTGGATTTGAGGCGGCGGAACTATTGCTGGAGCGGATCAAGGGCGTGCAAGGTCAGGGCGGAACGCGGAAGCTGGTGCCTGAGTTGCACGTACGAGAGTCTTGCGGTTTCCGGCTTCGGCCGACAAGAAACGCGGAACCCCGCAACGAAGCCCGAGTCGAGGGTTGACGCCCTGCGCGCTTTCACTTTCCTCCATCTCGTCCCCGCTCTAGAATCGCTATCATGAACCGCAGGGAGTGGCTGAAGAATCTGGCGGCAGGTGGAGCAGGCCTCCTCTTCCCCCGTTTTGTTCCCAAGTCATTCGCCTCTGCGGCTCAGCCCCCTTATTTGCCGCGCTATGTGGACGTCGCCAAAGACGCAGGTCTTCTTGCCAAAACGGTTCTTGTCGGCCACGAGGACAAGGATTTTCTCCTTTCCACCACTGGCGGCGGCATCGCCCTCTTCGATTACGACAACGACGGTTGGCTTGATCTCTTCGTCGTCAACGGCTGGGGGCTCACCGATTTTCCCAAAGGCGAGGAGCCGACCAACCACCTGTATCGCAACAACCGTGACGGCACCTTCACCGACGTGACCGAAAAGGCAGGACTGGTGCGGCACGGCTGGGGACAGGGCGTCTGCGTCGGCGACTATGACAACGACGGCTACCTCGATCTTTTCGTCACCTATTTCGGCAAGAACGTCCTGTATCGCAACAACGGCAACGGCACTTTCACCGACGTCACTCGTGAGTCCGGTCTCTTGCAGACGGAAGACCGCTGGAACACCGGTGCCGCCTTTGTCGACTACAACCGCGACGGCCATCTCGACCTCTTCGTCAGCAACTACGTCGACCACCAGTACGGCCTCACCCTTTATGACAGCAACCCTGCTCTTGTAGGCCAGCAGTCCCCGGTGCTCTATGGCGTCGCAGGCCTCAAGGGGACGAAGAACTTTCTCTATCGCAACAATCACGACGGCACCTTCACCGATGTGTCCGAAGCGGCAGGGATCCGCAGGGCTGAGCCGACCTTTGGGTTTACTCCCTGCGTCGGCGACTATGACAATGACGGTTGGCCGGATATCTATGTGGCGGACGACTCCACTCCCAGCCTGCTCTTCATGAACAACCGCGACGGTACTTTCCGCGAAAGCGGGATGCTCGCCGGCGTGGCTTACGATGCCAACGGACGCACTCAAGGTGGGATGGGCGCTGACTCCGTCGACTACGACGGCGACGGGCTCCTCGATATCGTCAAGACGAACTTCTCTGACGAGATGCCCAGCCTCTACCACAACGAAGGCAAAGGCTTCTTTGCCGACGTTACAGTTCCGGCGGGGTTGGCGGGTGAAACCACTTCGGTCAAATGGGGCACCGGCTTTTTCGACTTCGATGATGACGGGCGTCCTGACATCCTTATTGTGAGTGGCTCAATCTACGCGCCCGGGACCGGCACTCACCACAAGCTGCCGAAGACCGACAGCAAACTGATTCTCCTCCACAACCTCGACGGCAATCGTTTCGCAAATGTCTCCAGTCAAGCCGGACCAGCTTTCGCTGACTCCAGATGCAGCCGTGGCGCGGCGTTTGGCGACATCTTCAATACCGGCCGCGTCGACATCGTGATCAATAATCTCAACGATCACCCTTCGCTGCTTCGCAACCAGTCACCCCCCTCCAACTCCTGGTTGCTGGTGAAGCTGGTCGGCACCAGAACAAACCGCGCCGCAATCGGTTCGCGCGTAGTCGTCGACGCGAACAACCGCCGCCAAGTGCAGGAAGTGCGTAGCGGCGGAAGTTTCTGCTCGCAGAATGACCTCCGCCTCCATTTCGGCCTGGGATCGGCGAAGGACGCGCGCGTCCAGGTTCGCTGGCTTGGAGGAGCGGAAGAGACGCTCGATCATGTGCCTGCGAATCGGCTGGTTGTAATCCAGGAAGGGAAAGGCATCGTCTCGCAGGAAACCTTTTGAAATTGCCCGCTCACGCAATCGGCCGTCTTTCCGCCCCGGCTACGCTGGCCGTCTACGCTGTAGTCCTTCTTCTCGCTGCAGACAGCCCTGCCCTTCCCCAGACGACCAACGCTCAAGCGGCCTTTAACGAGGCAATTCAGTTGCTCCAGAGCGGCAAGGCGGCGGATGCTCTCGCCTCGATCGACGCTGCCATTGCCGCGGGAGTGCGTGACCCGTCTCTCTACAATCTCAAAGGACTCGCTGCCAGCGAACTGGGCCGCGACGGCGTAGCCGAGGAGAGTTTTCGAACCCTCATCCGACTCTCTCCGCAATCTGCGATGGGATACACCAATCTTGGGGTGCTCCTCTCCAAAGTCAGCCGCAATCAGGAAGCGGCAGATGCGTTCCGCGAGGCTTTGCAGCGCGACCCGAAGAGCTTTACTGCGTTGCTAGGACTCGGTGAGACCCTTGCCGCTCTCCAAAAGTACGACGAAGCCGCAAGCAATTTGCAGAAAGCCTGGAATGTTCGCCCCGGCGATTTCCAGGCAGGATATGAGTGGGCGCATGCGCTGCTCGAAGCGAAACAACCTGCGGCAGCGAAGAAAGCTCTGACGCAACTACCAGCGCCGTCTGACCCTCAGTTGGCGTTGAAGTATTACTCACTCGCCGGAGTTATCGCGGAAGCCTTGCAGGATTCGGCAGGGGCTGCGCAATCTTACCGTCAGGCCTTCGCCCTCGATCCTCACTCGTATGAAATTTACCTGGCGCTCTTGCGCGCGACCTTGTCGGTGGAAGGCGCTCCTTCTGAACCTCTTCCCGCTCCGCCGGAGAACCTCTCCGCCGCTCAAAACCTTGCCATCGGTCTTCTCTTTATCTCTCACGACGGATACGGCGAAGCCATACCCTTGCTGGAGAAGACCCTTCAGCAGGATTCATCCAACGACATCGCCACCCTGAACCTTGCCCTGGCTTACAAAAATACAGGGAAATCTGCCGCCGCGATCGAGTTGACGCAGCGAGCGCTTGAGCAACACCCCTCCGCTGCTCTTCACAACATGTTAGCCAGTCTCGAAGAAGAGTCTGGCCACTATGTCGATGCCGTTCAGAACTATCAGCGCGCCGTCGAACTCGAACCTACGAACGAGCAATATTACTTCGACCTCGGGTTGGAATACCTCTCGCACTTCACGTTCGGCCCAGCTCTCGATGTCTACCGCGTTGGCACGCAAAAGTTTCCCAACTCATCCCGACAATATTTGGGGCTCGCTTTCAGTCACTATGCAGTTCGCGAATATCCTGATGCCGCAGATGCTTTCACCAAGGCGCTCGAAATCGATCCGGATTCACCTGCTGTCCTGAAAGCCTGGAACACGGTCCCCAGTTTCCTGGCACCCAACGATTGGGAAGCGTTGCTCCCACGTCTGAGCCGGTTGCAGGCCGCAAATCCGCAGAATGCTGACCTTGCCTTCTGCTACGGTGCCGCTCTCTTCCGCGCAGAGTTCGCCAAGGGACCGAAGGCTGCTTTGGAGCGGTCGCAGAGCTTGCTCGAGCGGTCCGTAAAATTGCGGCCCGACTTTCCCGCGGCCCATCTTGAGCTGGGTAGCCTGTACGCCGCGCAGAAACAGGATCAAAAGGCAGTCGATGAGTATCTTGAGGTGATTCGGCAGGATCCCAAGTCAGAAATCGCGCACTACCGGCTCGGTCAGCTTTATCGAGGTATGAATAAGATGGATTTGGCCACTCAGGAACTCACTCGCTATCAGGAACTCTCCCGCATCCACGAGGAAGAACTCAAACGCAATCGCAGCGCCATCCAGCAGTTCGTTCTCTCCCAACCGGCGAAGCCGGGCAACCAATAGGGAGCGCTGTCAGTTCTACAAACTCACGCCGCCCGTGAACTTCGCGTGCGATTCTGCACCTGCACCGCGCGGCCTTCCCGGTAAGAGCGCTCCGCTGCTGCCGCCACTGCAACCGACTGGCGTCCGTCGAATGCGTCTACCTTCGGTGCGCGATCCGCTAGAATCGTTTGCACGAAATCCCGCATTTCGTCGAGATACCCCTGCGCGAATCGGGCCAGGAAGTGATCGACAATGTCGGTCTTGGCGCCTGCCGCGGTGAGCACTAATTCTGCAGTCTGCTGCAGATAGCCCGTAATAATGGTGCCTTTCGAGCCCACAATCTCGGTGCGGATGTCGTACCCGTAACCCGACTGCATGTAGTTTTCGACCGCGCCCAGCGTGCCCCGCGAGAATCTCATGTTGAGCAGAGCTGTATCGATGTCGTTAAACTGCGCGATCTCTGGAAACACGAGCACCGCGCCATAAGCGTGAATCTCTGAAATCTCGTCGTTCATGAGCCAGCGGCCCAGATCGAACTCGTGGATCGTCGAGTCCTGAAAGAACATGCCGTTGACGCCGCTGGCCATGTAGCTAACCGGGGGAGGGGCGGGGTCGCGAGCCAGGGACTTGAAAATCACGGGCTCACCGATCTCTCCGGCCTCAATGCGCTTCTTGGCCTTCACGTTGGGAGGATCGTAACGCCGCACATGTCCCACCTGGACTCGCACCCCCGCCTTTTCCGTAACATCAAGAAGTTCGTCCGCTTCTTCCAACGCAAGCGTAAAAGGCTTCTCGCAGAAAATATCTTTCACTGCCTGGGCGCACACCTTCATGGCCGCGCCGTGAAACTTCGCAGGCGTTACCACCACAATCGCCTGCACGTCTTTCCGCTCAGCCACTGCCTCGACAGTGTTGAAGGCGTGCTCGATCTCAAGCTCTGCTGCCACCTGCTCGGCGCGCTTCAGATCGGCATCGACAACCGCTACCAGGCGAGCTTCCGGAATCAAACGGCGGAGGTTGGACGCATGCTGCTTGCCCATCGTGCCTACGCCAACCACCGCTACGCCGAGCTTTGCCATGCCCTCTGTGCTCCTATGAGTACTTGATTCTTACCGGACCGCCCTTTTTCACGGCCTGGTAGATCGCGTCAATAATAATGATGTCCCGCAGGCCCTGCTCGCCACTCGGCTCAGGATCCCCACCCTCCTGGATGCAGGTTGCGAAATAGTCCAGCTCGAGAGCGAATTCGTCGATGGGCTTGAACGTCTTCGCAAACCACTTTCCACCAACCTTTCCGCTGATCCGGCGCTCTTCCTCGAAAGCAAACGCCGGAGCCAGTTCTGCCCAGCCCTTTTCTCCATGGACGTGAACAAAAGAGGAAAAGGCCGCGCTGTAGGCCGCGCTTCCCTGCAGGACAAGGCCGCTCGGAAAGTCCAGCCGGAATGCGACGCCCTCTTCCACCTCTTTATATCGTCTTCGATCGCGAACCCAGCTTATGCCCGTAGCCGCGACCGGGTCTTCGTCAACCAACCAGCGGCATGTATTGACGCAGTAGACGCCGAGATCGGTCAGCGGCCCCCCGCCGCACAACTTTTTCGAGAACAGCCATGCCGACGAATTGTCACCGAAGGGCCGAAGTTCAGCGAACAGCGTGTGAATGATGTCGATCCGGCCGAGATCGCCGCTCGTGATCATTTTCTTGAGCATCAGACTGCTGGGCTCAAAATACTTGCGGTAGGCGGTCATGAACAGAACTTTGCTCTTGCGGCACGCATTCACCATGCTGCGAGCTTGCTGGACTGTTGCTGCCAGCGGCTTCTCACATAGCACGTGCTTGCCCGCTTTCGCAGCCGCCACCGCATATTTTTCGTGCTCCCCAGGCGGAGTGGCGATGTACACCGCCTCCACCTGCGGATTTTCGAGGCATTGGGAAAACTCGTCGTAGCTGTAGGCCTGGCCAGCGTTGAACTCCTGAGCGTACTTCTTGGCCTTGTTCCTATCTCCGCTCACGACCGCGGCCAGCTTGGATTTCTTGCTATGTGCGAATGCGGGCAGCACCGCCATTTGCGAAATGCTACCCAGGCCCACCACCGCATATCCGATTCGCTTCCCCGAATCCATCCCTAAGTGTCCTCTCAGTTCAGCCCTCCTGCTCCTGCATCAACTCTCTCGGTCCGCGCGGCTGAGCCCCTGATTCTTGATTGCTTTGTGCTCCAGGCCGCGAACTTCCTCGATGTTCTCGAGAACCTTGTGGATGGCATCGACGATGCTGTCGACGTTCTCTTTGCCGCCGAGGAAGAGATGATGCGAGAACCACACTGCCTCGTGGTACGCGGCACGTTCTGCCGCCGGACACTTGCCTTTGTACATGCTTCGCAAGTCGAGCGGCTTGGGCCGTCCCCAGGTCAGAGCCGGATAGTCCGTGGGATCGAGAGGGAAGAGCGAACTGCAATACACCGGCTCATAGAAGAGTCCATCGCACGGTATTCCTTCCAGCTGAAGCGCCGCGACGAACGCTGCACGCGGGATATCTTTCACCTGTTCTGCGAAATACTTCATCACATATCCATACGGTGCAAGGCGAGTGATGCGTGGTTCAGGTTTGAACAACCCGATACCTTTTGTGCCTTTCATACGCGATTCGAAATAGTCCATGTTCGTCTGCCGGACCTTCGCCTGCTCGGGAAGCCGCTCCAACTGCGGGCCCAGCACTGCCGCCTGGAATTCACCTAGCCGGTAATTGAAGCCGATGATACGCTTGTGGAATTGGTCGGTAACGCTCTTTCTTCCCGCATTGATGTAGGACTGGACGAGCTCGAAGTATTCGAGGTTGTTGGTGATGACCGCGCCACCCTCACCCGAGGTCATCAGCTTGCTCGATTGAAAACTGAAAGCGCCAAGGTCCCCGCTTGACCCGGCACCCTTTCCGCGCCACATCCCGCCGTGAGCATGCGCGCAGTCTTCGATTACCTTGATGCCGTGCTTGGCGGCCAGCGGAATCAGAATATCGAGATCGGCAAACCGCATGCCAAGATGTACGGGCAAGAGCGCCTTTGTCTTGGGGGTGATCGCCTGTTCGACCAGCTTGGCGTCGAGGCAATACGTCTCCGGATCGACGTCGACGAAAACCGGCACCGCGTTCATCAGTAATACCGGACCAACGGTTCCCTCCCAGGTGTAGGCGGGAACGATCACTTCGTCGCCGGGACGGACATCGATGGCCCGGAGGGCCGCCTGAATCGCAACCGTTCCGGTGTTCACCGTTTGTCCATACTTGGCGGTGTGCACCTCGGCAAATTTCTTGCCGAACGCTTCCGTGTGCTTGCCGGGAAACGGCTGTCCGCCCCAGTCGTGATTCGACAAAACGTCTTCGAGCGCGCGTCTCTCTTTGTCGGTGAAAAGAGGCCAGGCATCAAAGCGCTTTTTTCGGCTCGGCTCGCCACCGGTGATCGCCAGTTTTCCCATCGGACATTCTCCTTAACAAGGCCTGCTAGTGAATTCGTTAAAGTCGGTAGAGGCGCGAAATCAGGACCACGGTTCGATCGCGACCTTCATGGAGTCCGGAGCGACGGATTTGTGCACTGCCGCTTCTACGTCACGAAGCGGGAAGCGGTGCGAGACAAATTCGCGCAGCGGATAC
>Ga0075017_100003094_pt1 | contig 10463 bp, 9 predicted proteins | sample AleBraG_ABR_2012_FD_71475 | JGI IMG/M metagenome (GOLD analysis project Ga0075017, IMG submission 71475) | Freshwater sediment microbial communities in response to fracking from Pennsylvania, USA - Alex Branch Run_MetaG_ABR_2012 | ecosystem: Environmental > Aquatic > Freshwater > Creek >... | reverse complement strand
CAGGAGTGACCAGTGTCTTCTCCGGCGAGAGCGTCAGACCCATTTGGGCCTGAAGCATCTCGGCCAGCTCAGACTTCTCCTGCTCGGCCAATAAGCGACTTCTTTCAGGATCATTATCAGGCGAGGCCACCAGGATGACGAAGTCGTCGGCATAGCGGATGGGCATGAAGACGGCCAGGCCCCGGCGCTTGTCGCTGGCGCGATTCATATATGCGCGTCGAGCAATCAACGTCGGATCAGTCAGAGGCTGGGCAGGGCGTCCGCGCTTGGAACCGGAGGTTCCGCCACGGGGCCACACCTGGCGCTCGTACCGCTCGTCGATGATACTCAAGGCCACGTTACTGAGCAAGGGCGACAAGATTCCACCCTGAGGACTCCCGCTATCGCTGCGGATGAACTGCGTTTCACTTATCACACCGGCCTTCAGGAACGCCAAGACTAACCGGTTGAGCTTACCATCGCCGATGCGTTGGCGAACTCGCATCATCAAGGGATGATGCCCGATGTGGTCAAAGCAACCTTTAATGTCGCCTTCGATGGCCCATTGGAACGGCGGCGCTTCCGCCGTCTTCCAACGCTTCACCCCGCGCGGGATCAATAGCGTTTTCAAATGCGCTAAAGCACCTCGCACGGAGCGACCCGGCCTGAAGCCATACGAAGTAGGGTAGAACCCCGCCTCGAAGATCGGCTCCATGACCTGCTTCATCGCCGCTTGGATCGTTCGGTCTTTCACGGTTGGGATGCCGAGGGGTCGAAAGACCCCCAGTTTACCGGCTTTGGGGATCAGAACACGTCGCACCGGATTCGGGTGAAACGACCCGCTCCGAAGCTCCTTGCGGATTGCGACGAGATAGGACTCTGCGCCCTGTTGCACGATCTTCCGCACCGTGATCCGGTCTATGCCCGCAGTGCGCGCGCCGCGATTTCGCGCCACGCGGCTGAAGGCGATCCGAAGATTTCGTGGGTCGGTTACCAGACCCCACAATGCCTCGAACCGATAGTCCGGGTTATCTCGACTACGCGCGTACAGTTTGCGTTGCACGCTCTGGAGCCAAAGACGATCAGCTTCGGTTGCGATATACATCGCTTACCCCAGCGACTTCGCCACTGTACTCATCGACTGTCCCCCTTCGCCCTGTGCGCGGCTTTCCCGTGCTCCGACTACTACGAGGACTCTGTCCCCACGTCGAGACCTCACCGGGCTTGGCGGCTTGCCGGATGTTTTCGTTCCGGCGCTCGACTGCAGGTTCCCGTGTTCCCGAGGAGAACCCTGGGTGCCGTAGGTGGTCAACTTTATCCCTGGCAACTCGGATCGCACGCGATTCGGGGCCCGCGTGCAATACGCCGGATTTCCCGGCGTTCGAGACCATTCGAACGAGACGGTCCCGATCACATTGCAACCTCCACTCATCGTGGTTAATTCTCCGTACAGAGACTTCCGACGCTGACTTCAACGTGCGCGCCAATCGACGCGCGTGCATTCACCCTGACACCTGTGGTAGCTTGCCAATCAGAGATTCGCATCTTTGCTTGCAAGCACTTAACGCCGTTCGGCTGTTGCAGCTCGTCGTTCCAACCTCGACGAGGTTCACGGCGCCCTTACTGGCTCAACCCGACTTGAGCCGTGAGAAGTCCTTAGCTTCCCGGTCCTCCTCGCGCTTCACGGCGCACATGACGTATATTAGTTCTTATGTCAAATAACTAATTATTTGACCGTTTTGGCGAGGATCGCGGCAAACTTCTCCATTATCGACGCAAATACGGTAGTGTTTGGACTGAACCAGAGCCCCTTTGGTGGCGCTCGACCTGCGCTCGACCGATTGTGAATTCGCCATGTGGCGAGTAACATAGCGCCATATGACGAGGTGTCTATGTCCCTTCATGCGCTGCTAGGCACGGATATGCCGGACAACCGGCCCCTCGCGCTGATTGATCTGATCAAAGCGGGATTGCCGGTCGAGAGCCTGGCCGCCTTCAAGCGGGCTTCCGGCTTGAGCGACGAGGAAGTGGCTCGGCTGTTGAACATCGGCGGTCGGACACTTTCGCGCGTGCGCAGTGCGGCTCAAGAGCGGTTGCCATCGGACCTGAGTGATCGCTTGTTTGCGGTCGCATCGATTTATCGATTGGCCGAGGGCACCTTTGGCGACTCGAAGACGGCCATCGATTGGCTTAACGCCCCTCAATTTGGCCTTGGGCAGCGCGTGCCGAGAGACTTGTTGTCCTCAGAGCTTGGGCGCCAGCAAGTGCGTGCCCTTTTGCAGCGCATTGAGTTCGGCCAGCTCGCGTAGGCGTTGCACCCTTTCCGATGCGAGTCTATCGGCTGTGCAAGTCACGTTATTCCAATTCGGTACTGAGCGGTGACGGAGGGCTCCATGCCGACGGTCGCTGGCATAGCCAGGGGCAGCCCATCGTCTACTGTGCCAGTTCGGAATCGCTGGCGGTGTTGGAACTGCGGGTTCATGTGGGTCCGTATCTACCGCAGGAAGGTTACACCCTGCACGCCATCGATGTGCCCGATACCCTCATCGAATCGCTTTCTCCAACAACGTTAATTGCCGGCTGGAACGCAGTGCCGCATTCTCAAGTCTCGCAACCCATCGGCGATACGTGGCTCGAGCAACGTCGATCGGCGGCGCTGCGCGTGCCGTCCATCCTTTCGGCCACGGAATTCAACGTGTTGATCAATGTGCGGTGCGAGCCGCAGCCGTCCATCTCCATTGCCGACGCTCGGTCGTACCACTTTGATGGGCGTCTATTTGCCCGGTAGGCCTGGCTGCCCGCCCTATTGAGTTCATCCCACCCGACACATCCAACGCTGGAGGACTTGTGATGATGACGTACGTCTGTCTTGGCACGAATGATCTCGGCCGTGCGGGCCGATTTTACGACGCGACGCTCGGTGCGCTCGGGTACCAGCGATGCGCGCCGTCGAATGAATCCGATCCAGACATATGGGTGGGCTGGGGACAGGCCGAACCTTCGTTTTGGCTTTGTAGGCCCTTCGACGGCCGGCCGGCGACGATCGGCAACGGCTCGATGGTCGCTTTCAACGCCAAGGCGTGGCAAGAAGTTGACGCGTTTCATGCCGCCGCGCTAAGTCATGGCGGCCGATAAGAGGGGTCACCGGCACTGCGACAGCAATGCAGTCCCGATTTCTACGCCGCTTATGTGCGCGACCCCGATGGCAACAAGGTGGCGGCGATCTGCCGAGGATTCACGCAGCGGACTTAAGTTCGATGACTGTCTCAGAGGCGGTGCGCATTCAGATCTCCCCGCTCCTGTCCCGAATTTCCAACTTGAACTGCCATCCCTCGAAACTCATCAACATGCGGCCGAATTGCTCCCAGGGTACCTCGAGGCCGTCGATAATCAGGAGCGGGGCGCGACCGTCCTTGTCGCTGTCCCAGGTGATGCGAGCGCGGACCAGTAAATCGGCAATGCCTAAACCGAATGGAGGCTCGTACTTCAGATGGCGGAGCGCGAGGGCTCGGCGCGTGCGAGCGACCAGCTGGGCGAGTAACTCAAACAGATCCGCTTCCGCGTCGCCGAGGACCTGAAATTCATAACCGCCAGGATCGCCCCCGCGAAGCTCGGGCTCCACTCAGTGCAGCTGAAACACCCGCTTTGCGATATCCACTCCAACCACGATACGATTCATGTCGGACCCTCCGGTAGCCTGTGAAGACTGAACACCTTCCACCTTGGGCACTTTGATGCCGTCGGCCCGGAGGGTCCACTTTCCTCTCAAGCTCACCCCTTACTTCAACGTCGAAGTGGGAGGCGTCCATACCATTTCTCCAGGAGTGGAGGCTCAGTTTAGCCGCGTTGGTCAACCCTCTACACGCGCTCATTCGGGCAAATCGAGAACGCGTGCAGAAATGGTGTTGTCCCCAGCTTCGAGGCTCTGGTGCGCCGGGGCGGCGCGGCGGCGACCCTCGCCGATACCGGGAGCGCCCATGCGGGGCCGTCTACCATCAGGACTTCGGCGATCCAAAAACGTAACTCTACTATCGAAGGGTCGTGAATGGTTTGAAGGACGGTGCGATTCCATTCGTGCACTTCCGTATAGTAAGATGGCGAAGGACATGGGTGAGCCCCGAGGAGGCCCGAGCAACACTATCCTCAGACTCAGAACACGCCGAGCGCTGAAGACGAGGCGGCAAAAGGTGCTACCCAAGCGACCCTTCAAGCGAGAATTCACACTCGTTTGCGAGTCAACCTATTGCGCTCTAACGCATACGGGCTCACGCGGTAAAAGAAGACGCCTCAAGCTGAACGCTTCCAGATCTACGTCCGCCATGAGAAAATGCTGCGTGTCTACAGCTCAATTCTACTCGCTGTGGTTGCTCCAATCGACTAAAATTCAGGCCAATCAACGAATTCGATATTACCGCGAAGGGAAATCGCGGTGCTGCACGCAAAGGCACTCGGTCGGGCCAAGTCCGAAACCCGGGCGCGGTAATGTCGTGACGAGTTGTAGTTGCTCTGGCACCTGGACAAATGAACTCGAATCCATGAGGACCGCAATGCAACAATCGACCGGCCCGTTGAGCGGAACCTGCGTCAGTGCCGTTAGCGACGGATCGACGGCTGACCGGCAACCTTCTCGGTTCTGTCGACGGGCATATGATCTCTTTCGTCGCTCACTGGCGGGACTGTCATCCGATTGCGGCGTGAGTAGAACAGTTCGTGCCCTAGTCCTGGCCCACCGAGATATCAGCCTGGCGGCAGATAACCGAGGTCGTCGATTCCCGCGATGAATGATCGTGCTCAGGAGCGAGGAAATTTGCAGCACCCACAGCAGCGAGGTGCCCCCTGCCACAAAAGGACGCGTATTTGTTTGTTAGGCGAACAGGCAAGGAATCCAATATGGCGGCGGCAAAAGTGGAGACTGTCAAGGCAGTAAGCAATAAGCTCTTTTTCTCGTTGACATTGCTGATTGTGGCGATTTCAGGACTCTTTATTAGACTCGGGATGACTGCGACCATCGAAACGTTGCCTACGGTGCTGCTATTCGGTGCACTTGGTGCGTTCGTGTCGCTTCAACGACGATTGAAGAGTCTGTCAGAGGAAGATTTGCTGCTGTTGAGGGAGTCTATAACCTACACATGGTTGGCGCCGTTGGCCGGGGCGATGCTAGCTGGAGTCTTGTACCTGGTATTTGTAGGCCAGGTGTTAACCGGTCCACTATTTCCGGAATTCAATTCAGACTCCGATGCAGTAGAAAAGGCAGTTGGTCTTGCAAAGCTTTTCCAGATTGAAAGTGCGTCCCCGGTCGACTACGCAAAACTGCTGTTTTGGAGTTTTCTCGCCGGTTTCTCTGAGAGTTTTGTCACGGATATTCTTGGGCGGTTTGAAAAGCAAGATGGCAAACCAGGTAGCCAAGCTAAAGATTAAGCAACCCGACTTCTCCACTCTGCCGGCATTTCCGAGATGGGGATGAGACGCCGCCAATCAATCACGGGGGACAGCGGCATGACGAAGAAGGAGACGCAGGAGGGTCGGCAACGTCTTGGTCGCACCGTTGGCGTGAACCTGCCTGAACCCGGTGGCCTGGTTCACTTGGACGAATCCGAAGAGCGCTTCGAGGTCACGTTGCTCTCCATTGCGAACCAGGCCGCGGCTCTTAAAAGAATCTCCCGCTCTTCCTTCAGCCGCTTGACCTCGCGGCGCAAGCGCCGCAGCTCGTCGCGCTCACCACTCGTCAGGCCGCCATCGCCGCCGCCAGCATTCCGGGCATCCGGCTTGACCTACAGCGCCACAGTCCACGCTGAAGGGCCAAACTCCTTGGCCAAAGAGGCCGGGCTACGCCCGGCCCTGACCAAATCCACCATCTGCCGCTTGAAATCCGCCGTGTATCGTACCGTTCGCTCCGCCATAAACACCTCCGTACCTTACGTTGAGGTGTCCACGAAAGCGGGTCAACTCCAGGTCGCCATCGCACTCTCCTTAAGTCAGCACGTTCGAAGGAATCTGATCGACGCAAATGCAGGGTCGCACCTTGGGCTTCGGCCCCACATAAATGGACCCTGACCAATAGCGCTCGAATATTCCGCCACACCCCTGCCCGGTGGCCGTCACTTCAACGTGGTAGACACCATCGATGCGAGGCACGGGCAGCTCAAACACATAATCGCGCTCAATGAATTTCAGCTCGTGTTCGGTCGAGCGCGTCTTGGTCAGAATCTGCAGTTTGGGCGAAATCAGATGCGTGTCGGCGGCCAGCCCTCGGTGACGCACCTGTGGGGTCGAGAGTTGCGCCAGGGAATTGAGGGGCGCGGTCAACCGCAAGCGAACGTTGGCGTTCCGGACGACCTGCCCGCCCTGGGTTAATCCCACGCGCACCAGGAGTGGATCGGTGACGCCGCCCGCGCTCACCGTGGCCGTGATCTGCAGGGCGCTGTCGACCATCACATTGGTGGATGCCCGCGTGCTACCCCCAGCAATCGCCACGGGATCGATCAGCATCTGCCATTGCCCGAGCTGCTTGGGCCCCATCGTGCCATTGGGACCGGGCGGGAGCGCGATCTGAAAGAACCGATAGCCTGGGCGCTGAATGTAACGCACGAGACGATTGTTGGTCGGCGATAAGCTTCCAAAGGTGGTGCCGTCGGGTGCCCGGATCGACAACTGCACTTGCGCCGTCGGATCTTCCCAGAGCAGGACGAAGCTGATTCGCGCCTCGCAGTTCGTAATATTGACGGGCACCGTGACCGGCACGCCCTGCTGTAGCGTCCAGATGGGATCCACGGCCATATTCTGGCGGAAGGCATCCGCGAGGATTTCAACGAACTGCTTCCGGAGCACCAATCCATCGGTCGTCTGGAAGAATTTGCCGTTTGAGCTGGCTGCGAGTTCAGAGAGGGCCGCCACCGACAGGTAGGCCGGATCACCCAGTCCGACGGCATAGACTTCGGTGCCGGCGGCCAAGACCGCCGGTTCGACGGCGGCGATGAGCGGTGGGGTGTTCTCATAGCCGTCGGTAAAGACGATGGCCGCCTTCCGGGTTTGCGTCGAGGCGCTGAGCGAGGTCTGGCCAAGATTCAGTCCACCCCCGATCGAGGTCAGGAAACGCGGCGTCAAGGTGTTGGCGCCGGCGATGATGGCGTTCTGCTGCGCGACGTCGAAGTTCTGCAGCGCCGTCAATACGGCAAACTGACTGTCGAATTGCACCGAGCCCATGTCAAACCCTGAGCCTGGGATGACCAGGTCGGCGAACATGGCCACGGCGCTCTGCAGCGCGGTCATGCGGGTCCCGTTGGGTATGGCCGTCGCCATGCTCCCCGAGCGATCCAGAATCAATTCCACCGCGGCGGGCGAGACCGCAACGCCCGTGCCGCTTAACGGCACCGTCACAGTAGGGTTGGCGGGATCATTGCTGGTGAGGGTCAATGCGCCGGTCGCCGCTCCCAGTGCCGTGGGCGCAAACACCACCGTAAAGGATTGCGAAGTCGCCGCGGGTATGGTGGCCGTGATGGGAGGGTTCGTCACCGGCAGCGTGGTGGGATTGCCCGTGGTGAGGACAAAATCCGCACCGCTCACCGTGAGGGTCGCCGACAGATCTTCGCAGGGACCGGTGTTGGACACATTAACGGCAATTCCGGCGAAGTATTGGAGCGGTACGGCTCCGAAATCCACCGACAAGGGGCTCACCGTCATCGCCGGTGGCGGTTCGGGCGTCCCCACGCCACTCAACGCGATGGAGGCGCTCGGGGCGTTGGGATCGTCCGAAGAAAAGCTCAGGCCGCCGGAGGCGGCCCCGGTCGCGACGGGCTTGAACACCACCACCACATTGTTGGTTCCGCCCGCCGGCACCACCAGCGAGGTCCCAGAGGATTCGCTAAAGCCCGCTCCCGAGGCGGCAATGGCGGTGAGGTGTAAATCCACCGTCCCCGTATTACCCATCGTCGCGTTGGCCGAATGGGACAGACACACCGCCACACTCCCAAGATCCAACGGGCCGGGCAGCACCATGTGAGGTAGTCCGCCGCTGCCGCTGAGCGGAACGGCAAAGCTCGGATGTGCTGGATCGTTCGTGCTCATCGTGAGTGAACCGGCGTACGCCTGTACGGCCGTAGGCCCGAAGACGATTTGAATGCTCTTCGTGCTTCCCGCAGCCACACTGAAGGAGCCTGTGACGGATGGCACAAACACGGGTACCGTGGACTTGAAATTGGTGACATTGAGCGCGGCGGTGCCGGTGTTTGAGATCACCACCGAGAGGGTCTTGGTGGTGTTGATCCGTACGGGGCCATACGCTACGCTAGTCGGTGCGGCACCGATGGTGGCGTGTCCCGTTGTTACCGTGAACGAGGTGAATCCGACCGACGCAATCGAGGGCAGCGTGGTGTTCGCAGTGCCCAGAAGCGTGGTCGTGATGCCGGCTACGCTAAATAAGTTGACATGGGTGCCCAGAATGTCTCCGGCGACCAACGTGGATCCCGACAGTTTCACCGTCGCGCCGCCGTTGAGCTGATCCGATGGATCATTTTCCGTCGGCGTGGCCGGATTCTGAAAGCTCACAACAGACATGGTGGTGTCATTCGAGGAGGCGGCCACCACCGTCGTCCCGCTAATGGACAGCGAGGTCACTCCAACCTGGGTCGTACTCTTCTGCCCCAGCAGGGTGATACCGCCCCCAATGTTAAACAGATAAACATTTCCGCCGCCCAGATCCGCCAGCGCGGCATCCGTGCCGTCCAGGTCTGCCGTGACCGAGCCGCCAAAGAATACGCCACCCGTCCCGGGCACAAACTGGGTTTGCACCGGGCTCGCCGGAACACTGTAGTCCATCACGACGAAGATCAAATCGTTCGGGCCGGACACCACTGCCTTCGTGCCTTTCAGTTGGGCCGAGGAGATGCTCGAGATGGCCGAGCTGAAGGTCGAAAGGGGTGTCGGCGCGGCGGGGTTCGAGATATCGATCAGCACCAGACGGGTGCCGTTCAACTCGCCGACCAGCACGTGCGTGCCATCTAATGAGAGGGCCGAGATACCGCTCAGTCCCGTGTTGAGACTGCCCTTGAGCACCGGAGCGGCGGGGTTGGTGAGATCGTAGATCGCCACATCGCCGCCCAGATAATTTCCAACGGCGGCCAGCGTCCCTCCGCAGTCCACCGTACAGCCGCCCGTGAAGGGCGCGGCGACCATCTTGGTGGTCGGCACCGCGGGGTTCGTGAAATCGGTAACCGCGAAGCTTGCATCATTTTGACTGCCGGCGACAACGACATTCATAAGGCCCCCTGCGATTCTGCTCAGCGTATGGATTTAGATATCTGTTTTGGTCCTCAATCAATTCCTCTACGGCAGCAAGATGGGAATGGGATAGGTGGATGAACACCCCTCGTTAGGTCGGGCGATGCAGTCGTTGCCACCGATGTCTTTGCAGCAGCAGGAACGGGCGCCCGTGCCATCGCACGAGGTCGTGTCCAACGGCGGTGCAAAGGTCCAAGAGCCGCGCCATAAGTTCCAGCCGCCACCCGGCTGTCTCACCAGCACATGTAAATACCGACCGGAGGCGGGCACGGCCGCTCTGGCACCCGCGGCCTTGATCGTCGCCTTGAATGTACCTCGATCGACGGCATAGGAGCCTGCGGGCTCCAAGGCTTCTGACGAGAACGATAAATTGTATTGGCCCTGCTTGAAGGCCCACGCATAGTATTCGACTATCGCTTCGCGCCCGATCAGGGCGGGGGCGTTCCCACGCATGAGCACGGCATCGGTCGCCAGCGTCGCCTTGAGGGCGTCCGTGCTTCCTGCGTTGATCGCCGCGCCCAGTTGATCAGACAGCGTGCGCGCGGTATTCGTGTTCGGCGCCGTTGTCGCGCAACCGCCGAGCACGGCCATCCATGCAAGAATCAACGCGAAGGGCCCACAGCGAGTCCAGCGAGCGGCAGACGCGCCGGCGCTGAAGCACTCAGAGATGGCCATTGAATGATTCAAGGCGCTCCTGTTCGAAGGTGCTGGGCCACGACGATTGGCGCGAGGCTACCATAGACACAATTGGGCCTTCAATCCGAGTAGTTTCCGAGTTTCCAAGCCAGTTACAGCCCCTGTGCACGGGTCCCTCGTCGTTGCTATTGAGCAACTTGCAGCACCGACTCGGTAAGCGTCTAATTCCTAATGCTCGTGCTGGCTGAACGTGCCGCGCGAGGAACGTCACGCGCGGGGGGAGCGATCGCATGGCCAACCCAAACGCCATTGTCTCCAGCGTCCAAGGTCTCGACCCCCCACTCGATCGGGCACCCCAGGAATTGCTGCGCGCGGAGCGCGGACTGTTTGTGCGCCTGGAGGCGGGGCGCCGAGTGCGCCTCGATGCCGCCAATCCCCTGTCCGCCGGCTACGCACAAGTGCTGGACGGCATCGCCAAGCAGCGCCTGCTCGTCTACCTTGAAATCAATCCGGCCACCGAGAGCGTCACGCGCCTGTTGATCCCGCACGTCACGCGCGTCATCGGCTTATCG
>Ga0075017_100003093_pt1 | contig 10463 bp, 12 predicted proteins | sample AleBraG_ABR_2012_FD_71475 | JGI IMG/M metagenome (GOLD analysis project Ga0075017, IMG submission 71475) | Freshwater sediment microbial communities in response to fracking from Pennsylvania, USA - Alex Branch Run_MetaG_ABR_2012 | ecosystem: Environmental > Aquatic > Freshwater > Creek >... | reverse complement strand
TCTACTTCTTTTGTGCTTTGCTCGGCCGGGCCAGTCTGGTCAGGGCCGTCGTGAAGCACTTCAAGGCTTCGCATTGAGGGCGGTTATAAATGAACTGGCCTTCGCGTCGGCATTCGATCAAGCCCGCCTCCGCGAGGATTTTCAGGTGGTGCGAGACCGTGCCGGGGGTCAAGCCTTCGCGCTCGACGAGTTCTCCGCAGAAAGTTTCCCCGCTGGAGGCGATGTGGCCGTACATGCGCAGACGGGTGGGATCGGCCAGAGCTTTCGCGATCTTTGCCAGTTCTTCCGTATTCATTTGTGAAACTCCCACTTCCCGCACACTACGCGCGAGAAATGGGGGCACCCGGCATTCAACTATTTCACAGGTTTAGCTGCGCGGCGAGAAAAAATGCGACTTTAAGTTTTGATAGTTATCAAACTGTTGAAATGCTAAGAGCGGCTGAGGCCGTTCTACCAAAGATCGGGAGAAATCATATGAGCAGGCTGGCAGGCAAAGTTGCAGTGGTTACCGGCGGAAACAGCGGAATCGGACTGGCGACGGCGAAACTGTTTCACGCTGAGGGCGCCAAGGTAGCGATCGCGGGGCGCGATCAGAAGACTTTGGACGAAGCCGGCAAGGCGGTCGGCGAAGGCACCCTTGCGGTTCGCGCGGACGTGGCGAAGTTGAGCGATATTGATACGTTCATTTCGGCAGTGGGGAAGAAGTTCGGCAAAATTGACGTGCTGTTTGCCAATGCTGGCGTGGCCAGGTTCGCTCCGTTCGAACAGAGCGCGGAAGCATTTTTTGACGAGCAATTCGACATCAATGTGAAGGGCCTTTACTTCACGATCCAGAAAGCGCTGCCGCTGATGAAGGATGGCGGATCGATCATCCTGAACGCCTCGGTCGCGGGGCAGAAGGGCACAGAATACGCCACTGTGTATGCGGCTACGAAGGCTGCGGTGCGTTCCTTTGCACGGACGCTGACCTCGGAGTTGGTGGGGCGCGGCATTCGCGTCAACGTGGTCAGCCCGGGGCCGATCGAGACTCCGATTTTTGGCCGCACCGGTTTGCCGCAGGAGCAGATCGATGAGTTCGCCAAGCAGATCGTTTCGAGCGTGCCCATGAAGCGATTTGGACAGCCCGAGGAAGTGGCCAACACGGTGCTGTTCCTGGCGTCGAAGGAGTCGTCCTACATCAGCGGTCAGGAAATCTTTGTGGACGGCGGACTGGCCAACGTCTAACCGCATTCATAAGAAGGCGGCTGGGAAAAGTTGTTCCCAGCCGCTGCGAGGAACTCCCGCTGGAGAGAACGCTACTGCGGGAGAATCACAGAATCGATAACGTGAATCACGCCGTTGGAGCAGACGATGTCGGTCTTCACCACGTTGGCGTTGTCGACCATCACCTTGCCGCCCTCCGCCATGATCTTTACGTCTTTGCCGTTGACGGTCTTGGCTTCATGCAACTTCACCACCTGCTTGGCCATGACCTTGCCGGGGACGACGTGGTAGGTGAGGATGGCGACCAGTTTTTCGTGATTCTCAGGTTTGAGAAGATCGTCGACCGTGCCGGCCGGCAGCTTGGCAAAAGCTTCGTCGGTGGGAGCGAAAACCGTGAACGGGCCGGGGCCCTTGAGCGTGTCGACAAGTCCGGCGGCCTTCAGAGCTGCGGCCAGGGTCTTGAAATCACCCGCGGCTACGGCGGTGTCGACGATGTCCTTTTTTCCCATGTCGGCCGCGTTGGCCGCGATGGAAACAGTCATGAGGGAGAGCGTGATGGCTAGGATGGTGCGATTCATTTGTTGTATTCTCCTGATCGATTTTCTGGGTGCTGTGTACGTGTTTTAAGATGAGGCAAATTAGTTTGATGATGGTGAAAAGTGGCTGATACGGGTCAGGTGGTTTGAGCGTGGGTTCAGGGAACGCTACTTAAGTGGATTCAACGGAAAACTGGCACCGGCGAAGCTTTGGACGCTCGCGGAGGATTCGCGAAGGCCGCTGAGAAAATCAATGGGTTCGGGCGTGTGAGGGGTCTGGCGACGTGGCCAGGTCGAGATCTACAGGCAGGTCTTGGACTCCCGCCCGGTCGGGGTAGCAACTGCCATCGCGGTTGTAGTTGGCGGGGCAGTGGGCGGCTACATCTTTTCTTCGCGGGGATTGAGCGAACTGCCAGACCTCGGCGAAACGGACGCCACTCTGCGCGGGGTTGGCTGTGCGCGTGGGAAAAGCGCAGCCGGGCGAAGGTGGGCAAGCGTCGTTGATGGCCCAGTAGACGATATTGCGTCCGGCTGCGGTGTGCCGGATATCCTCGGCGGTGACTATCTTATCGTTATCGGCGGACGGAATGCCGGAGCAGTAGATTCCGGCGCGGAATCCGGCTGCGGTGATGCCATCGACCCAGGCATAGATGTAGGCCTTCTGTTCGGGGAGCATGCGGCCTCCCTGTTCCTCATCCAGAAAAATTACGGTGGCGCGCGGGAAGCCCTCGTGGCGGGCGGCTGCGGCGGCGGCTTGCGCGTCGGATTGTCCCAGCTTTCCGGCGCTGGTTAGGGACTTCAATTCCGCATAGAGTCGGCCATTGAAGAGGACCAGGAATCCGAATCCGGCTGCTTCGACTGCGGCGCGATGGCCCGACCATGTGTTGGTGTTCGCCCCTGGCGGATGGTTGAGCCAGTATCCCGTGTAGGAGAAAGTCTGGTGTAGAGCCTTGAGGTTGCCGTCGCCGGGATAGTCGTTGCGGTCGAAGCCAAGAAACGCGGAGGGACTTGCCTGGGCGAAAAGACGGACCGCGCAAAAACAGAAAATGAGGGGCAAGATGAGGTTGAATTTCACCCAGTGATATTAATTCGGCCGCAAGGGCTGCGCCACCAGCCGAATGCTGTTAAGGGTTCGTGAAGCTCAGGGTCTGCATAGTCTGCTCCATTGCCTTGAGTTGTTCCGCGGAATTCGAGACGAACACGAACGAAACCAGCTGAGTCTTGCAGATGGTCGTATACGTCGTTGCATGCTTCAGCAGGGGTGGTTCTTTTTGTTCGAAGTCAGAAACGAGGAAATTCCGTCCTGCGATAGTGACGGTTCGGGGCTGTCCCATTGGAGTTGCCCGCGGACCTGCCAAGGCGGTATTGATCTTCGCCTCGGCTGCGGAATCGCTTAGGTTCGACAAATGTCCGCGAGGGAAGGTGAAGATCCACATCTGGTGCCAGTCGGGAACAGTGTCGACCGCGTCCGACGACATGTCGAGAAGCAGCAACGCAGTCTTGCCGTTGTTAGACGCGGCTTGTTTTCGAGCTGCAAGGCTAGCGGAAGATGTATGGTCCATCATTCCTGCGGGCAGAGTGCAGCGAAATCCGAGATCCGGCATGGAGATGACTTTCGGCTGGGAGAGGTCATTGCCGGAAGTCTGACAGCAGGCCAGGGCTCCGGCCGCAAGCAAGAGCAAGATGGCCTTAACGCCATTCATGGTCGCTGATTGTAGCGGAAGCTGTGGCACGGATCGACTCCGAGCTTGTGTCGTGAAGCAAGAGTGAACTTGACGGCGACATTTTGTCAGCGCGGGCCTTTGTAGAAATACTCTCCCGTTCCGATGGTGAACATCCAGCAGCCGTAGAGGGCGTAGAGACAATAGGCGGTCAGAATCCATAGCGCGGGGATGGGCAGGATCGGAATCATTTAAACAAGGAAAGCCAGCGGCAGCAGGACGAACAGCAGGAGTAGTTCGAAGGCGAGTAGCAGATAGTGTGAGGCTGACGCTGGTCCCGGCATCGGTTCGTTTCTCCCGGGGTCGGTCTCGCCTCTGAAAAAGCCGATTCAGTCGATCCTGCCTCAGAAAAGCTTGAATCTCGCCCGCTTTACTTCAACGCTGCCATCCGGATTTTTCTTCTGGATGACGTGCGTCGCTTCCAGGGGCAGCTTGCCATCTTCGGTCAGTTCGGCCGCCTCGCCGCGAGTCAGCAAGTCGTTCACGAACTTATTCGAGCCCGGCTGCTGGGGTACGGGTTGCGCCCCATCCTGCGGACTGGAGCGGGCCTGCTGCTTCTTCGGTGGACCGCTCTTCGCGTTGGAGACGTTCATTTTTTTCTTTTTTGGCATGCCAGCGAACACCTATGCTCACTCTACGGCACGCGATTGCCATGGTCAAATCCGCAGTCGAAGGTGATGCGACGCAGAACCAGCTCTCCTTTTTCATCGAAAATCTTGTGGGTCTTAAAGCTGAAGGGATGAACCATCCCTCCCGTCGGATGGCCGTGCTCGCCGATGTCGACATGACCGCGCTGGAAGATATCTTCGGTGTAGGCCTCGGCGGCATTCTGTGGCGAGCGTGGTTCGGCGGCCCCCATGGGCGCCGCGCCAGTGACGCCCAGACGTTTGAACTCGCCAGCCAGGTGGACGTTCATCACGGGCTTACTCAATCCGTAGGCGGCTGCCGAAACCGCCGCCCGCGGAAGTTCTGCGGCGGAACTGATATGAGGAGCAATGCCGAGGGCGGATTTTTTTTGCATTCCGCTGATGGTGGCAGCGGCCTGCAGCGAGAGAATGCCTTTGCGGATGAATGCGCTCTTCAACACGTTGCGATACTTGCCATTGAAGGGCGCGGCTTCGGCAAACTGCACCATCGATGCGGCGACCTGGCTGTAGTAGTCAGGAACGACAGGGGCGCCCAGAACTCCTCCAATCAGAATCTTCGCGCCATCCTGCGAAGCCTTGACTAGGTTGGCGTCGTTGGCCTCGCCCTGGGTTTGGAAGATTCCCGAGAGGATTTCGAGAAACGCTCCAGTGAAGACGCGCGAGAACGAGTGCGGCTCTGAACACAGTTGCGAAGCGGGCGCCTGCGGCGGCAGTTCCTGCGGGTCGGTGTAGAAGAACGAATTGGAGGCGTTGCGCAGGCAGTCGGGATCGACCGCATCGGGCTGGATCTGGCGAATGGCAGAACCCAGTTGCTCGGCGAGCCGCGACCAGCGCGAGGAGCGATTGATGCTGCCGCCGGTGTCGGACAGGAGCTTTTCCCGGAACGATGGCACTTGCAACGCCGAGAGCATCGCACTCATGTCGGCGAACGACTCGTGGAAGGCAGGAGCTTCGACGGTTTGAGCATCGAACAGTTGCGGGCGGATAGCGTCAAGAACGGCGTGGCCCATTTCGTGGCAGACCACGTCGGGGCTTTCGCCGGAGTAGTAGACGCGGCCTCCGGCTGAGTCGTGGAAGAAGTGCAGGCCTGGTGTATCGCCGTCGCCGCCACGGGTGTAGAAGGCGTTGAACAGCGGTTGTGGAGTATCCAGTTCGACGGGTAGTACTTTTCCCAGTTGCCAGGGGGTTCCCGGCGGGAGGAAGTCTTTCCAGAAATCTGCGGTTCGGCGGAGGGCTGCGGCGGCAGACCAGTAACGAAATTCCGGCGTGCCGGCTTGGTAAATGTTGGGGGCGGGCGCAGGTCCGGAGATTTTGTAAGGCAACGGAATGGTTGCGGGGTTCGGAACAGGAACCTGGATGGGCATAAGCGGCGGGGGAACACCTGGATCGCCGGGATCGTCTTCCCAGACGGCGACCTGGACGCCGGAAGTACCGGCGCTCGTGCCGGTCAAATGCATGCGGGCGGGAGCTTTTTTGCGTGCGGCCTTAGGCATGGTGAATCCTCCTCATGCGATGTGGGGCTCGATGTTTTCCTGGCAGGATGACACTTGATGCTGAGGGAAGAGGCGCCGGACGGCGAAGGCTCAATTGAACTGGGTCGGTGCAGGCCAGCGGGCCGTGCGGGCTAGAGTCGTGCGAGTTGCGGGCCAAAGGAATACTCCTGCGTTCTCCGTGGTGAGCGGATTCAACTTGTCCTTTGAAACGAGGAAAAAACGTCCGCCAGGGAGTTTTATTGCCTCGCCCGCACTTGTGTTGTGGAAGGTAATTGCGGGGGGAGAGTCTGTCAAGGGGTATGAGGGATTCGGTAGTGTCCTAAAAGCCCCAGCTCAGCCTCCGATGTGGACCATGGTTCTCGAGGCGGGAACGAAGTCGGGTTCGCCGATGTGATGGCGCTGTTCTTTCTTTTCGACGACGCCGCGGATAAAGCCGGCGACTTCTTCGTCGCTGGCGCCGCGGCGCATCTGGGCGTGCAGGTCGTGATCCCAGACGGAGAACAGGCAGGTGCGAATTTTGCCGTCGCTGGTAATGCGGATGCGGCTGCAATGGCCGCAGAACGGATGCGAGACCGGGGCGATGATTCCGATTTCACCGATGCCGTCGTCGAAACGGTAGCGGCGCGCGGTCTCGGAATGCGCATGCGGGATTTCGAGCAGCGGGCGGTACTCGGCCATGCGCGCCAGGATTTCGTCGAGCGTGACCACGGTCGAGGGAGACCAGGTGCGTCCTTCTTCGAGCGGCATGAATTCGATGAAGCGCACGGTGACGTCTTCTTCGCGGGCGAACATGCCGAAGGGGATGATCTGATCTTCGTTGAAGCCGCGCATCAGAACACAGTTCACTTTGACCGGGCCGAGTCCGGCGCGGCGTGCGGCGCGGATGCCGGCGAGTACACGGTCATATCCGCCGGACACGCGCGTGATGCGGGTGAAGCGGTCGGGATCGACGGCGTCCATGGAGACGGTGACGCGGGAGAGGCCGGCTTCTTTCAAGGGCTTCGCCAGGTCTGCTAGCAGGTGGCCGTTGGTAGTGAGGGCGATGTCGAAAGGATCGTCGGAGGGTTGCGAGTTCGAAGACGCGCGCGCAGCGGAATCGTGGAAGGGAACGGCTTTAGCCGTGCTGTTAGCGCCATTTTCAGATCCGGGCTTCAGCCCCTGAGGGCGTAGCTTTGACAATTCGCGCACGAACTCGACAACGCCGTTCCGTAATAGAGGCTCACCACCGGTGAGCCGAATTTTCGTGATCCCCATGCCGACGAGGATGCGCGCCATGCGCAGATAGTCATCGAACGGCAGATCGCCGTAGAGCGCGCCTTCGTTTCCGGTGCGGCAGTAGACGCACTTGTAGTTACAGCGGTCGGTGATGGAAATGCGCAGGTCGGTAATGCTGCGGCCGAATTTGTCGGTGAGAATATCCATTCGCTCTTTAGCACTTAGCTCAGGTCGGGAGAAAAACGGACAGGCGGGAACGTTCCTGCGGCTGTCTCCTTTCCAATGCGCTCCTCGCGGAGCGCGGGAGGCGACGGCGTTTCCGCCAGCACCCTTGGGAAGAATTCACTGCGAACTTCGCGATGATCTCGGCCATGTTCGCGGTCAAGAGCTTGTAACCGCACAGTACGCAAAGATCACGCTAAGAAGGCGAAGAAAATCAATCCCACGCCGCCGCAGCCTGGGTATTCCGGAAGGCCGAGGCGGTCGGAAACTTACTTCTCGCATTATAGGACGTTACGGGCCAAGACAGAGGATTCAAGGTCGTGGACTGGCGAAGGCCTTGCCGATCGCTGCCTCAGCCATGGGGACCATCAGCTTGTATCCGACGATATTGGGGTGAAGGCCGTCTTCGGCCAGATCGCGCTTGAGCATCCCTTTGTCGTCGACCATGGCGCTGAAGTAGTCGAGGTAGACGATGCTGTTCTTCGCGCAGTAGTCCTTGAGCCAGTCGTTCAGAGCGGCGATTCTTGCCGGCGGACGCTGGGCGAAGGGCTCTTTCGAGCGCTCGGTGTAGTTGTGCACAGGCAGGATCGAGGAGAAGACGACCTGGACCTGATTCGCGCGGGCTATGTCGGCAAGGGAGGCGAAGTTGGCTTCGATGTCTTCGTCGCGAATCGGCCCTGTGTTTCCGGCGATGTCATTCGTGCCGGCGAGAATCACGACAGCCTTGGGATGTAGGGCAATCACGTCCTGGTGAAAGCGGACGAGCATTTGCGAAGTGGTTTGTCCGCTGATGCCGCGGTTGACGTAAGGCTTGCCGGGGAAATATTCGGTGAGCTTCCACGCGTCGGTGATGGAGTCGCCGAAGAAGACGACACGGTTTTCACCCGCGACGGGCGGGGCGAGGGTGGCGTTAGCTTCGCGATAGCGGGAGAGTTGGCCGTAGTCGTCGGCGTACATGGCAACGTTGCCGGCACGGTAGCGGTCGAGGCCGGGGAAGCCGGTGGAGGGAATGGCCGCCTGTTGAGCGAGGGCGGAAGGGCCGAGAAGGAAAACAAAAGAAATCGTTAACACAGTTTTAGGAGAGACTTTCGACATGCATGCTCCGTTCTTCTGAAGAAGGACCGTTCGTTGGTATCCGTATTCTGATGATGCGACGAAATTCTTCCAGCTGTTCTGGAGAGAAAGCACGTTTCGGAATAGCGTGAAGTGATCTTGTCCCCACGTAAAGCAAAAACAGGTTTGGCGTCTCCTGATACTTCACAAACGCGAGCCATTTCGTATAACTGTTCCCGTCTTCACCTTCAAGGTAGAGCCCGCCGTCGTCGACTCGCGCATTCGACTTCCGTGCAAAGCCCGGATTGAGGGCGAAATCCCGCTTGAGCCAGCGATTGAGCCTAGCAGTGCTCACCGCCCCAGCAATTCTTGCAAGAATGAAACTGCCGCCTAACATGGCCACGGTTGCCTGCGCCAGTGTCAGCCTCAAAGAAACCAGGATAAATATCCCAAAGAGCAAGATCAGCAAAAACGCGATATTGAATGCTATCCGTCGCGGACGCGAAGACCTCACGCGTTGTGCCGCTACGATCTCCAGATAGTCGCTGTAGGATCGCTGAAATTGAGTCTCCATCGTGCGCCTGCCGCAATAGCTTAACCTCAAATATTCTCGATGTGAGGAAATATCGCCGTACCCGCGCCTTTCTTAGGGGGACGGGCAAAGGCGCCGTCCCACACGGGTGCTGCCCAACCTAACCCCTGTGTTCGCCGTCACAACCTTTGGTGACATATCGCACTGAGTTTCCTTCGCTCCTGTTAGAGCCTCTGACTGTAATAGGGCGTTTCCGCGCAGCCTGGGTCTCAGGGGCCCTTCCACCCGGCGCGGGCGTTTCTGGTTCGGACCCCTGCTCGCCATCCGCGAGCGACATCTCTTAGAACTCGGTCGGAGGATCGCATGCTTCATCTCGATACCGGCAATACCGGTTTCATGATCTTATGCACCAGCCTGGTCATGTTGATGACGCCGGGGCTGGCGTTCTTTTATGGCGGCCTGGTCGGCCGGAAGAACGTGCTGGCCATCATGATTCAGAGCTTCGTCTCCATGGGCTGGACTACCGTTATCTGGTACCTATACGGCTATTCTCTTTGCTTCAGCGGAGACTGGCACGGAGTCATCGGCAATTTTCACTATGCGTTCCTGCGTGGGATTAATCTCAGCACGCCGTCGCAGAACGACACGATTCCGGCATTCGTTTTCATCGCGTACCAGATGATGTTCGCCATCATTACGCCCGCGCTGATTTCGGGCGCTTTTACCAACCGCGTCACGTTCAAGGCGTACATGCTGTTCCTGACCGGATGGCTGACGCTGGTGTACTTCCCGTTTGTCCACATGGTGTGGGGCGGAGGGTTTTTGCAGCAGTGGGGCGTGAAAGATTTTGCCGGCGGCATCGTGGTGCACAACATTGCCGGCATTGCGGCTCTGGCGTCGGTCATTTATGTAGGGAAGCGGCGCGTGCAGGACCGTGGGCCCCACAGCATCCCGCTGGTCGCGCTGGGGACGGGGTTGTTGTGGTTCGGCTGGTACGGGTTTAACGCGGGCAGTGAAATGCGCGTGGACTCGGTTACTGCTACGGCATTTCTGAACACCGACGTTGCAGCATCGTTCGCGGCAGTCGCATGGTTGCTGGTGGCCTGGCTCAACGAGAAGAAGCCGAAACTTCTGGGGCTGCTAACGGGCGCGGTGGCGGGGCTGGCAACGGTCACGCCTGCGGCCGGCTATGTCTCTCCGACCACGGCGGTAATCATCGGAATCGTTTCTGGCGTGGTTTGCTACTACGCCGTCGAGATGAAAAACAAATTGCATTGGGACGATGCACTCGATGTTTGGGGCGTTCACGGCGTGGGTGGATTCCTGGGCATTGTGATGCTGGGCATCTTCGCGAACAAGCAATTCAATCCTGAGGGCGCGAATGGATTGCTCTACGGCGATCCGATCTTCCTGCTGAAGCAGGTGACCGCCGTTACGTTCTCTTCAGTCTGGGCGTTCGCGTTTACCTACGCCATGCTGCGCATCATTGACGCATTCACTCCGGTGAAAGTCAGCGAGGCTTCGGAGGAGGTCGGCCTGGACGAATCGCTGCACGGCGAGCACGCTTACGAACAACTCACGGATGAGGACGTGGTGCATAAGCTGGTGGAGTCGGTGCGGCATTAACGCAGGAAACGAGAATGATTGAGCCGAGACGTGTACTTCTCAGCTGTCTTGGCAGGATGGTATTGGTAGGGGTGATGCTCGAATCACCCCTTTTCTTGTTTACGCAAAGCAGCAGTTCACCGCCTGCTTCGTCCCACGCCGCTGGCCGCGGCGACGCTTGGTGGAAGGGCATTACCGCCGACGGATTTGTGTCGTTCTCTTATACCTACAACTCG
>Ga0075017_100003091_pt1 | contig 10465 bp, 10 predicted proteins | sample AleBraG_ABR_2012_FD_71475 | JGI IMG/M metagenome (GOLD analysis project Ga0075017, IMG submission 71475) | Freshwater sediment microbial communities in response to fracking from Pennsylvania, USA - Alex Branch Run_MetaG_ABR_2012 | ecosystem: Environmental > Aquatic > Freshwater > Creek >... | reverse complement strand
TTCAGCGTGAGCTTCGCCTCAAACTCCGGGCGCTTCTCGATTGGATCGTAGCCGGGATGATAGCCATAGAGGAGCACGCCCGGCCGGACCATGTCCGCCCAGGTTTCCGGACGCGCCACGATGGCCCCGCTGTTTGCCACATGCACGACGCCAGCATCGACTCCCAAAGCCCGTATCCTGTCCACAGAGGCGAAAAATCTCTGTTCCTGCGCAGCCGTCTGCTGCCCGGCCAGCGACTGAGAAAACGCTTCCGACGAAGCAAGATGCGTGAACACGCCGCCAAGCGTCAGGTGGTTGCACTTTGCCAGATGCCGGATGAAACTCTCTACGTCACCGGACGATATTCCCAGCCGGTTCATTCCCGTGTCAATTTTCAGGTGGAACGAGACTTTCTTTTTGTCGGCGCGGCGCGTAGCGCGCTCTAGTAGGTCCAACTGGTCAGTGCGATGAATGACCGCCGTCAGATTGTGTTTGATCAGCCCAGCCTCTTCACCCGGGACAAAGCTCGTCAGCAAAAGAATTGGTTTCTTGATGCCCGCCTTCCGGAGAGCGATCCCTTCTTCGGTGCAAGTCACGCCGAACCAGTCGGATCCCGCTTTCTCGAGAGCTTTCGCCACCTCTGGGCCGCCGTGGCCATATCCGTTGCCCTTCACGATGGACAAAATCATTCGCGGCGTCTCGCGCTTTTCGCTCGCGGGATTCACATATTTCTGAATCGCCTTAAAATTTTCCGCCAGCGCGGAAAGATTCACCTCCGCCCACACCGGGCGCCGGACGTCGTTGTTTGATTTTGTCTTGAAGCGAGCCATTTTTTTCGAGACCAATAGTTTACGACATCCAACTCGAGCGAGATTGCGCTCGTGAATGCTGCGACCTGAATGACAACACCATCCATTCATGCAAGCACCGTTCCAGTAAGGAGAATTCCCAAACTAGCGCGGAACCGCGACCTCCTGCTGTAATGTCCTTGTTTTTAACAACTTAGCGAGTGGCCGACCTTTGAGAAAATCGCCCTGGCGGCACGCCCATCCTCAACCTGTGTCCCTCTGGCCGCGCTGCGGCTAGCTTTACATGTCGTCGGGCGTGAATTGCGAGAAGGCATCCGGAGCGGCTTCTTCAAAACGAGTGAGCCGGCTGCGAAATACGAATTTCACCTTATCCGTTGGACCGTTGCGCTGCTTGGCGATCAGAATATCCGCCTGGTCACGCTCTTCGGGCGCGGCATCCACCTTGAAAAAATTCGGCCGGTAAATGAACATCACCACGTCGGCATCCTGCTCGATGGCGCCCGATTCGCGCAAGTCGGAGAGTTGCGGCCCGCGCTCTTCACGTTCAGGAGCGCGCGTAAGCTGGCTGAGCACAAGCACGGGAATTTTCAGTTCCTTCGCTAGCCCCTTCAAGCTGCGCGAAATGTTTGACACTTCTTCCTGTCGGCTGTTGAACCTGCCGCGCGCGGTGATCAACTGCAGGTAGTCTACGATCAGCAGCTTCAAACCTTTGTCGCGCATCAACCGGCGGGCTTTCGCTCCGATTTCCATCACGCTGATGGACCCGGAATCGTCAATCCACAGCGGCGCGGAAGAGATACTCCCCAGAGCTTCAGTCATGCGCCGCCAATCCTCCCTGCTCAAGTGGCCCGTGCGGAATTTGTGCGCGTCAATCTGCGCCACCGAAGCGATCAACCTTTGCAGCAGCGATTCCTTGGACATTTCCAAACTGAAAATCGCGACCGGTTCCCCCGCGCGGATAGCAATATTTTCCGCAAGGTTCAGCGCAAGCGCCGTTTTTCCCTGCGAAGGCCGCGCAGCAAGAATCAGAAGTTCCGAGGGCTGCAAGCCGGAAAGGAGTTTGTCCAGCTCTGCATAGCCGGTGGAAATCCCCGTGATGCTCTTGCCTTCCTTGAAAATCTTTTCCAGCCGCTCGAAATTGTCGCGGACGACGTCCTTTATCGGAATCAGCCCGGCGCGCACGCGGTCTTCTGCCAGCGCAAAGATGGCGGACTCCGCGTTGTCGAGCACGGTGTCCGCGCCGTCCTCACCATCGAAAGCCCGTTCCTGAATGTCATGCGTGGCATGTATCAAATTCCGCAGAATCGCTTTCTCCTTGACGATTCGCGCGTAGTGCTCGATGTTGGAAACCTTCGGCATGCCGTCCGCCAGGGACGCCAGGTAGGGCGCGCCTCCAGACGCTTCCAGTTCCCCCTTGCGGTGCAGCTCTTCGGTCAGCGTAATCAGATCAATCGCTTGCTGATTCTCTCCGAGCGCGATCATCTGCGTGAATACGCGGCGGTGCTGATCCAGAAAGAAGTCTTCGGCGCGCAAATTCTCTATCGCGGCGTTCAGCGCGTGGTTGTCCAGCAGAATCGCTCCCAGAACGGAGCGTTCCGCATCCAGATTATTCGGCAGTACTTTTTCAAGTGTCGCTTCAGCAGGCATGAGGGGGCAGCTTTCTATTCGCCTTTTCTTCGCTTTTGTACCATTTTCCCTGTTTTGGTTCAAGCAGGAATTTCTACGATGGTCATCGGCAAGGTGCAAGTTCAAACTGTGGAATGCATTGTGGGGAGAAAGTGCTGAGCCGTCAATCCAAGTGCCTGTGAATCGTCGCGGAAATCGTTGCAAAACTTTCTCGCGCTCAAGAAAGTAGGGGCAGGATAGTCCGTGCCCCTTCGGTCGCAACAATGGTCCAAAGCCGGAGAACTTCTATGCTTCTTTTTCCACCGCCACTTTGATCTGAGCAGTAACATCGCGGAACACTTTCACGGTCACCGAGTTCTCGCCAATCGACTTGATCGGATCGCCCAGCTGAATCTGTCGCTTGTCGAACTTGAAACCCTGCGCCGCCAGCCCGTCAGCGATATCTCCCGACGTCACCGAGCCGAACATCTGATCGTTTTCGCCGGTCTTGCGCGCGAACTTAAGCGAAACCTGGCCAAGCAATTCCGCTTGTTTCTGCGCGGCCTCCATTTCCGTGGCGGTTTTCTTCGCGAGCGAGGTCCGAATCCGCTCGATGGCTTTCAAATTCCCGGCGGTCGCCTCAACCGCCAGTTTCTGTGGCAAAAGAAAATTCCGCGCGTAGCCCGGCTTCACGGTAACCACATCTCCGCGGTGGCCGAGCTTTTCTACATCTTCCTGCAGAATGATTTGCATTTCGTCTCTCTAAGCTCCTGATTCTTCACTCGATCGACTTCAAGCCTTTGGCGGTTCGGCGCCAGCAGCCGGTGGTGCGGATCCGGGAGTAGCGTGCGTCGCGGGCGCGACGTGAGCCACCGGCGCCCCAGGCACGACCACGCGCGGCGCTTGCGTTCCCGCTGCGCTGCCGGCAAACGGCAGTAACGCTATGTTGCGCGCTCGCTTCAAAGCCACGCCAAGCCACCGCTGATGACGCGCACACACTCCCGTCATGCGGCGCGGCAAGATCTTTCCACGCTCCTGAACGAATTGCGAAAGAATGTCCGCGCGCTTGTAATCAATCATGTCCATTTTTTCCACGCAGAACTTGCACACTTTCTTCTTGCGGAAAAATTGGCGCTTGCCGCCTCTCCGTGCTCCGGGACCGCCAGGTCCGCCCGGACCGCCTTCACGGCGTCCGCCTCCCGGTCCTCCGTGGCCGCCTTCGCGCCTTCCGCCTCCGCCACCGGGCGCTGCTCCTTGCTTCTGTTCCTCTGCCATGACTTCCACCTTTCACGGTTGCTGAATTCAAATTTCGATAATCAAAACTAGTTTGTGGTCGCTGCTTGTTCCGGCGCTGCAACCGCGGCTTGAGCAGGAGCTGGAGTCGCAGCGGGTGTCGTCCGCCGCGGGCGCCGCGCTGCGCGCTTCTCCCGAATCTGCGTCAGTTTCTTCTGCCGCTTCAAATCTTCATCCAGTCGAACGGTTTGATATTTGATTACGTTGTCCAGGACCCGCAGGCGGCGCTCGAGCTCAGCGATCAATTCGCCGTGGTTCGTGCGAATTTCCATGTGCACGTAGATTCCTTCGCGATGCTTGGCCACGCGGTACGCCAGCTTGCGCGTTCCCCAGTGCTCGGTCTTCTCGATCTTGCCGCCCTTTTCCGCGCAGGCATGTTCGATGACCGTCAGTACTTTTTTAATTTCGTCTTCCGGCGTCGCCGGCCGGACGATAAAAATCAGATCGTAGTAACGCTCTTCCATGATGACCTCTTTCCACTCCGGCCCCGCTTGCGGCCGTTTCAAACCAAGTCCCGGGCGAATCACCCGGCAAAATTCTCTCTACTTCTTTTCCGGCTCCGCGGGTTCGTCTGGCTTCCGCCGGTTGTACTTGTTCATCGCCGCGTCGATTCCCTCGCTCAAAATCAACTCCACCGCTTCGCCCGCCTCCGCAATCATTTCCGAAGCCGCCACCAGTTCAGCCTTCTTCATGGGCCGCAGCACGTACTCTTTTCGGCTGTCCGGCGGATGCTCAGGAGCACATCCCAGACGGAGCCTAGAAAACTCCTCCGTACCCACCGCACCAATCACGGACTTGGCTCCGTTGTGGCTGCCCGCGCTTCCATCCGGGTGAATCCGTATCGTCCCGAAGGGCAACTGCGCTTCGTCCCACATCACGAGCAGATCGCCGGTCTCCAGTTCGTACTTGGCCAGCAATTCCCTTACGGAAATGCCGCTCAGGTTCATGTACGTCTGCGGCTTGGCAAGGATCACTGCTTGCTCGCCAATTCTTCCCCGGCCCACCATCGCCTTGCCTTCGGGCCGTTCCACACGAATCCCGTGGCGGTTTGCCAGCTCGTCCACCGCCATGAATCCCAGGTTATGCGGCGTCCACTGATACTCCGGATCTGGATTACCAAGTCCGACGATAAGCCGCATAAGCCTCAATCCACCGGCGTTCCCTCGCGCCCAAAACGCAGGCGCAAAAGAAAGCTACTTCTTCTTCTCCGACTTTTCTGACTTTTCCGCCTTCTCCGGTTTCTCGGCCTCGGCGCCTTCTTCGCCTTCCACTTCCTTCTTGCCCTTCTTGATGACCTCCGGCTCGGCTGGAGTTGCTGTTTCTGCGGCCACGGCTTCGACAGGCTTTTCTTCCTCCACCTTCAGCGCAACCACATGGGCGAGAATGCGTTCCGGTTCGGTGACCAACTTCAACTTTTTCGTGTCAATCGCCAAATCGCTGGCTCGCAATTGAGCGTTCAGCATCAAGCCGCTTACGTCCGCGCGGAACTCGGTGGGAATATCCGCCGGCAAGCATTCGATCTCCACTTCGCGCGTTACCACCTCGAAAACTCCTCCCTGCACTTTGACGCCGGAAGGCTCGCCGAACGTATGCACCGGAACTTTCACCCTCATGCGCACATCCATCGCCACGCGCAATAGATCCACGTGCAGCAGACTCCCTGTGACGGGATCGACCAGCCAATCCTTCAGGATGGCTGGCTCGTGCTTCCCGCCAAGATCCACCTGGAAGAGCGTGTTGTGTCCGCTTTCGGAACGCAGAATCGCGCCAACCTGCTTCGCGTTCACGCTCAGCGTGATCGCCTTGCCCTTGCCGCCGTACAGCACCGCCGGCAATTGGCCGGTCTGACGAATTCTGCGGGCTTCATTCTTTCCGCGCGTTTCGCGGGGCGATGCTTCCACCACAATCTTCTCTGCCATTGCCTTCGTCCCTTCCTTCTCCACTCTGAAACTCTTGGGCTCTCAAACTCTTAAGCTCTTCGACTTTTTCTCAAATAAACAGTTCGCTGATCGAGGTCTCCTCGTGAATCGAGCGAATCCCGCGCGCCAGCAAATCCGCGACACTCAGCACTTTGATCTTCCCCATTTTTTTCGCCGCTTCGCTCAGCGGCACCGAATCCGTCGCAACGATCTCCGTGATATTTGACTTTTCAATCCGTTCAATTGCCGGCCCTGACAGGACCGCATGGGTGCATGCCGCAAAGACCTGCGTCGCGCCTTCCCGCAACAGCGCATCGGCCGTCTTCACCAGCGTTCCCGCGGTATCAATAATGTCGTCCACGATCAGCGTGCTGCGCCCGCGAACGTCTCCGATCAAGTTCATCACTTCGCTCACGTCCACGTCCACCCGGCGCTTGTCCACGATCGCGAGCGGCGCATCCAGCTTTTTGGCGAAAAACCGAGCTCGCTCCACGCCGCCGGCATCCGGCGAAACTACCGTTAGATTCGGTAAATTCAAATGGCGGAAGTGTTCCACCAGCACCGGCGAGCCATACAAGTGATCTACCGGCACGTCAAAATATCCTTGAATCTGCGGCGCATGTAGATCCAAAGTCAGCGCGCGGCTCGCTCCCGCCGTTTCCAGCAAATCCGCAACGAGTTTCGCGGAGATCGGTACCCGCGGCTTATCTTTGCGGTCCTGGCGGGCATAGCAGTAGTACGGGAGCACCGCGGTAATCCGCCATGCCGAAGCCCGTTTGAACGCGTCAATCATCAAAAGCAGTTCCATCAGGTGGTTGTCCACGGGATGGTGGCAGGGCTGCACCACAAATACGTCCGCCCCGCGCACATTTTCCAGAATCTGGAAATAAATCTCGCCGTCGCTGAACCGCCCTAGCAACGCCTTGCCCAGCGGCACATTCAAATGGCGGCAAATATCCTCGGCCAGCGGCGGATTCGCGTTCCCGGTAAAAATCTTGAATCTGTCGTCGTTCAAGATGCTCGCACTCCCTGAAAAACTCGAATTCTAGGGCTTGGGCCTTCGTCCAGAGCCGAAAGTTAAAAGTTCAGTCTCGAATGTGAGAATCCAACTTCCGACGAAAACGGAACACACAAGGCCGCTTCAGTCTTCTCTCCACCTTCAACCTATAACTGTCGACTGTTAACTTTTTCGGAGTCGCTGCGGCAGAATCCACCGGGCGCTCGCAGTCTAGCCTGCGTAGCCCATCAAACGAACGTACCTCTCGCGCGAGATTGTCTCGCAACAGAAGGTCTGATCGTGCGGAAACCCAACAGCGGCTCGGCGCGCCTTCGCTGGGCTCGGGAATAATCCAAACACCGCCGAACCGCTACCCGCCAGCGAGGCCTCTGAAGCTCCTCTTTGGAGCAATACCCGCTTGATTTTCTCAAGCTGGGGATGTCGCCAGAACACCGGCCCCTCAAAATCATTGGAAAGGCCGCCGTCCCGCGGGCTCCAACATAGAGCACAGAACTTCCAAAGTTTAGAGGTTGTGGCAGGTTTTGTCAAACCAACCGGCTTGGCCTTCAGCCAGCGATAAGCATCCGGCGTGAGCACCTGAATCTCGGTTGGCGATACGACCAGGACGCTCTGCTTCGGGACGTCCGGCAAAGGATAAATCTCATCCCCTTTATTGACCCCTAAAGCCCGTCCGCCAAAAAGGAAAAAGGGTACATCCGCGCCTAGTGTTGCAGCTATCTCCATGAGTCGCGAGGCGGGTACCTTCCTTTGAACCATGCGCAGGTAGCCGAGCATCGCTGCCCCAGCGTCGCTGGAACCGCCGCCCAAGCCCCGTCCCGCTGGAATGTTTTTTTTCAGTTCAATCTCTATGCCACCGCTAAGTCGCAATTCCCGGCGAAGCGCATCCACGGCCCGGTACACCAGATTTGTTCTCGCAGGCTCCGCCGAAAGCGCTGGGTTTCCTTCAATCGCCAGCGAGATTCCTGGCTTGCTGGACTTGCGCAGCCGCAGCTCATCGTGCAGCGAAATCGTTTGGAACACGGTACGCAGCTCGTGGAATCTGTCCGCGCGTTTTCCGAGGATTTCAAGCCGTAGATTGATTTTTGCGAAAGCGGGAATTCGGACGTCAGCCATGCGGGGGCTTACGGCTTCGCGTCCGTCACCGTGGATTTTTGTGCCACTCGGCGTTTCGATTGTCCCAACTTCTTTTCGAGTTCCGCCACTTTGTCTTCTTCGACGTCTGCTGGCAGCGCCCGGTGCCATTCATTCAATGATTTTTCCCATTCCGCTGTGGCCATTGCGGTCTTTCCGGCCTTCGCCAGCACGTCGCCGAGATGTGCGCGAATCGTCGGATCGTGGCTTTCGCGTTCGACAGCTTTCCGGAGTGTGGCTTCCGCGTCCGCCAGCTTGTTCTCTTTAAAATAAACCCAGCCCAGGCTATCCAGATAGGCGCCGTTGTAGGGCTCTTCTGCCAGCGCGCGCTTCACCATGGTTTCCGCTTCATCCAACCGAATCCCCAAATCGGCCAGCATGTAACCGTAATAATTCAACGCCGCTCCGTTGTCCGGACTCACTGCCAGCACTTTCTTGAATTGCTCCTCCGCCTTATCGAAAAACTTCTGCCGCTCATAAATTGCACCCAGCAAAAACCAGGCCATCTCTTTATCTCTTCCCGGCCCCGGAATTGCTTCGGCCAGTTTCGCCGCTTCTTCCGCTTCCTTGTACTGGCGGCCCCGCTCATAAACCTGCGCCAGATTCAAATACGTCTCTCGGTCGGTTGCGGACCCATTGAGATGGGCCTTCAATATCTTGAGGGCTTGGTCCGTCTTTCCATCCTCGCCTAGCAGCAGCGCCTGGCTCGCTGCCAGCGATGTATCCGCGGGATATTTTGCCAGTGCTTCCTTCCCCGCTTGCAGGGCTTTCGCAATTTCCTTGGCTTCGCGGTACGTCTCCATGGTCATCATCCGAGCGCGCCGGTCCTCTTCCTCTCCCAAATGACCCAGCTCCTGGTAGGTATAAATCGCCGCCTGGTAATTGTGAGTCTCGCGGTAGAGCTGTCCCAGCTGCTGGTAAAGGATCGAAAGTGAACTCTGCCTCGAAGGAATTCCCGCCGCCTGCGCTTTGATCTTCGCCACCGCCTCGGACAAAACCCTCAACGCATCTTCAAACCGCCCCTGTGCTTTGTACAACATCGCTTCGTTGTAAAGGACATTCTCATTTCCCGGCGCATATTCCCGCGCATGCAACAGGCTCTCTTCGGCCTTATCCAACTGGTGAAGCTCGCGATAAATCTGCGCCAAGCGCAAATAAATGTCCGCGTCATCCGGCATCAAGTCGGCCAGCTTCTGATAAGCCGTTAGCGCCTCTTCGAACTTTTCTTCGGCCATCAGCGTCTGTGCCAGCCCGCGCTGGTGGCTCAATTCCGACGGATCCAGTTCCACCGCTTTGCGATATGCTTTTTCCGCCTTTTTCAATTCATGCGTCTGGCCGTACGCATCACCCAGCAAATCCAGCAACCCCGCTGAACTCGAGTGCGCCGTAATCCCTTCCAGGAGTGCAATCACTTCGTCCGACTTCCCCTCATCCATCAGCAACTGCGTCAACTGCTCCACGGTCGGCTCATTGTCGGGATCACTCTTCATAATCCCCTTCAGAACCTGCTCGGCCTTTTCGTGCTCATTCCGCAGGCGATATAGCCGGGCTAGCCACAATGCAGATTCCGTGTCACTTGGATCCAGCCGGTAAATCTCCCTGAATTGATCGATGGCCTTGCTGACCATCTCCGGCTGGCCGTTATTGGCGCTCACATCTCCAATGCTTCGCAAATAAATGCGTCCCAGCAGCCTGCGCGACTGCACATCATCTGGATCGCGCTTTAAAACCTCTTCCGCTTCCGTCACGGCGTCATGAATGCGTTGCGCCTTCCAGTACATCTCGGCCAGCCGCTCGCCAATTACCTGTGACCTCGGATCCAGCGCATAGGCCTTCTTGTACGCCTCAATCGCCAGCGTGGCATACTCCGCGCTGCTGGTCGCCTCATATTGCTGCTCGTAAATATGGCCCATCGTGAAAAAGTAGTAAGTCTGCGCGCGGGGAGTGTCTTTGGCCGGTGCGGCGCTCGGGCTCGCTGTCTGAGCCTGGCTTTGCGCTTGACTTTCTGCCGCAGATCGCTTCTCCGGAGCGGCATCCTGCGCCCGCCGGTCAACCGCTCCGAAAGCGCAAGCGCCAAACAAGCAACAAAGGAAGACACCTGTAATTTGTTGAAATTTCATCGTTGTCCCAAGAAAGAAAATTATCCCATGCAGCCGATACGCGGTCAAAACCGAAACAAGGGGCGTTTCCACGGCGCGGCCGGCACACTGTTTACGATGCGTCCCGCCACCAAATCGTTTTCGCCAAATCATCCTTGACATCGTTCTATATTTCTGCAATTATCGAATTATGAGGAAGCCCGATCCACTTCTCGTCACTCGCTCTGCCGACCGCCTGTCCGCCCTGGGCTCCGAGACGCGCCTCCAAATCGTCCGCCTCCTTCTCTCCGCTCACCCCACCGGCATGAACGTCGGTGAGATTCAGGACGAGCTCGGCATCCCCGCTTCCACGCTTTCTCACCACCTCGAAAAGCTGAAGCTTGTCGGACTCGTCGCTGTTCGCCGCGAGAGTACTTTTCTCTGGTACTCCGCAAGCACCGACGCCCTGCGCGAAATCTTGAACTTTCTCTACGATGAATGTTGCACGCGTTCCAAGGCCGTCCCTGCCGATTGCATCGTCCAAATTTCCGCGAGGCCCGCATGACCGCTTTCCGCATGACCTTCGCGCTCGCAGATTTCTGCTTTGTTGGGGCGCCCGCCGCGGCGGGCTGC
>Ga0075017_100003090_pt1 | contig 10465 bp, 11 predicted proteins | sample AleBraG_ABR_2012_FD_71475 | JGI IMG/M metagenome (GOLD analysis project Ga0075017, IMG submission 71475) | Freshwater sediment microbial communities in response to fracking from Pennsylvania, USA - Alex Branch Run_MetaG_ABR_2012 | ecosystem: Environmental > Aquatic > Freshwater > Creek >... | reverse complement strand
GGCCCCGGGGTGTTGTCGCACCGCCGGGGCCACATTCAACCCCAGTGCCTAAAACCTTAGGCTACCGCTGGCGCGTCTGTCAAGGGGTATAGGCTCAGCATTGTGGGGCGCAAAGTCGATGTCTCAGATCTCATCGACTCTCGGGCCGTCGCAGAGTTGCTCGGTCTCGCTCAACTCAACACCGTCAGCGGCTACCAGCGGCGGTATCCGGATATGCCTCGACCAGCGGTCGATATGGGACAAGGGCGATGCAAGCTCTGGCTTCGCGCCGAGATCGAGGTCTGGGCGTCAAAGACCGGACGGGAACTCCACCGGTAGTGGCAAGGGAAGACGCGCGTCGTTGACCCACGCATATCGCCGGTTATGCGCCGCTCGAGACTGGCCATTCTGACTCGGTTCTGTGCAGCTTCCCGGGAACCGAAATGGCGGTCGGCTCGGGTCCGTCCAGGTCGAGGACCAGAAAATGGCTCGCTCTCTCAGGGGCGGGCTGCCGGCGCTCTGGTCAACATGCGGTGCACCAATCTCTGCGGGGGCCCTCGGCCCAGAATCGGCTGGGATGCTGTTCGTGGCACCCTGCCGTGTAGCTCTCTGCGAACGTGACGCCTGCTCTGAAGCCGATCCCGTCCGGCAAGTTTGGTGTGATTCCTGCATGTTGAACTACTGTTCAAAACCTTGTGGGCTTGCTATATTCTGCCGTGATCGACCGTCGGCGACACGGGAGCAGACAACGCAATGACGCAGAGCATCTCGAACGTGAACCGGCTGCTCGACATCCAACGGATGGCGATCGGAGAGATGTCGCCGACCGCCGATGCGGCGCCCGAACGCCGCGCGCGCTTCCATACGTTGATCTCGGTCGACGACCATCTCGTGGAGCCGCCGCACCTGTTCGAGGGCAGGATGCCGCGGCGGTTCGTCGACCGGACACCACGGGTGATCGAGACGTCCGAGGGCAACCACGCGTGGTTGCTCGACGGCGCAGTCCTGCCACAGATCGCGATCAACGCGGTCGCCGGGCGACCCGTCGAGGAGCAATTCCTCGAGCCGACGCGCTTCGAGCAATTGCGCGCGGGCATGTGGGACATCGGCGCTCGGATCCGCGACATGGATGTCGACGGTGTGTACGCGTCGCTGAACTTCCCGTCGGCGATCGGCTTTGCCGGTGTGCGGCTCACGCTGCTCCCCGATGCTGAGTTCGTGCTTGCAGTGACCCGGGCTTGGAACGATTGGCATCTCGAGGAGTGGGCCGGGAGTTACCCCGAGCGCATCATCCCGTGTCAGGTGCCGTTCCTGCTCGACGCAACGGTTGCCGCCGCCGAGATCCGCGCCAATGCGGCGCGCGGCTTCCACGCAGTCACGTTCCCTGAGTCGCCACAGCGCGTAGGGCTGCCGTCGCTGCACAGCGACTATTGGGAGCCGTTCTGGGCGGCGTGCGAGGAGACTGGCACCGTTGTGTGTATTCACGCAGGTTCGTCTGGCATCGCGGGCGTCGTCGATCCCGACGCGCCGCAGGCGGTGCTCGCCCCGATGTTCGCCATTCCGCAGTGTCTGGCCACCACCATCGACTGGCTCTACAGCAAGGTGCCGGTGCGCTACCCGGAGTTGAAGATCTGTCTGAGCGAGGGTGGCATCGGCTGGGTGGCGGCACTCCTCGACCGGCTCGACCACGATCTTGAGAAGCAGCAGAACCTGGCGTGGTGGGGGGATCTCACCCCGTCCGAGCTCCTGCTGCGGAACTTCTGGTTCTGCATGCTCGACGACCCGACTGCGATGCGTTGCGAGCGCGAACGGATCGGCGTGGAGAACATCGTGCTCGAGGTCGACTACCCGCACGCGGACGCGAGCTGGCCCGACACTCAGGAGAAGTGGCGCGGGCAGTTCGATGGCCTTCCCGCCGAGGACGTCAGGATGATGGCGTGGGCCAACGCCGCGGAGCTGTTCCAGCATCCGGTTCCGGCGACCGTGCAGCAGGATCCCGACGCGTTCTGATGACGAGTCTGCGCGAAGCGCGCCGGAGCGTGCGCGAGGAACTCAGCCGAACCCAGCTGCTCGATGCGGCGGAGGAGGTCTTCGGCCGGAAGGGCTTCCACGAGACCACCCTGAAGGAGATCGCAGAACAAGCGGAGTTTTCCGTGGGCTCCGTCTACTCGTTCTTCGAGTCCAAGAACGACCTCATCTGTCAGATCTTCTTGCGCCGCGGCGCAGAGAACATGCAGGCAATTCGTGCCGTGTACGCGACGGAGTCCGGTGCGTTGGAGCGGCTGCGTCTGGTCGGAGACGCCGTGATCGACTTCTACCGCGCGCATCCGAGCTTCGGCTTGCTCGCGTTGCGATACATGAACGCCGATGTCCTCCTCCTCGGCGATGGCGCGGTCCAGCAAACGATCACAGCCAACTACACCGAAGTCGAGCGCATGATCGCGGATCTGATCGCCGCGGGTCAGACTGCAGGAGAGATCCACGCCGGCGATCCAGAGTCGCTCGCTCGGATGTGGATGAGTCTGATCCACACCTTCCACACGATCGACCCGCTCGTCGCCGGCACGGGCGACCGCGCCTCCGAGCGATTCTCACGCGAGGAATTCCACCAGCTCGTCGCGCGCGCCCTCGTCGAACGAGGACACGGTCGCTGGTGACCGACGCGCCAGACCTCGCCATGTCCGACTCGGTGCTCCCGGCATACGCGGAACTGCGTTCGCGCACCGATGGTCAGCCGCCCGGTACCGCCTGGGGCGTCTTCGGGACCGACGACGAGGTGGGCACCCTGAACCTCGTCACTCGCGAACGGATGCTCGCGGCCCGAGAGCTCGTCGTCACTGGTGAGGTCCACTCCTTGAATTGGCGCGTCGATCTGCCGGCGCCGAGCCCCTGGCGGCCCACCCCTGTCCGGACCCAGGTCGGCCAGCCAGGAGTTGGTCGGGACGACTACCTCACACCCTTCTACCTGCAATATTCGTCGCAGTGGGATGGCCTGCGCCACATCGAGTCGCCGGACGGCTTCTACAACGGCGTCCCCGCCACGCAGGTCGATGATCCGTTGTCGGCGACGCTGGGCATCGACGTCTGGGCGCGCCGAGGCATCGCCGGGTGCGGTGTGCTTCTCGACGTCGCGCGCCGCTGCGAACAGCTCGGCGAACCGATCGATCCGACCGGGGGCTTCGCGATCACGCCCGACCTCCTCGACGACACCGCTCGCCACCAGGGTGTCGAGATCCAGACGGGCGACGTACTCCTCGTCCGCACCGGATGGGCAGGGTGGTACGCATCCCTCGCGCCCGAACGCCGCGAGGCTGCCTACCAACCCGATTCCGCGCAGCCAGGCCTCGCCGCGACGGAGGCCACCGCTGCGTGGCTCTGGGATCGGCACGTCGCCGCCGTTGCCTCCGACAACAGCGCATTGGAGACGTCCCCGCTCGACATGCGACCGGGACGGTTCCTGCACGTCCGACTCATCGCGGGGTTCGGCATGCCGATCGGAGAGCACTTCTGGCTCGACGATCTCGCGGTCGCCTGTGCCGCGGACTCGCGCTGGCGATTCCTGTTCACCTCGGCACCGTTGCACGTCATCGGCGGCGTCGGCTCTCCGCCCAACGCGCTCGCGATCCGCTGACCTTCAGCCCGAACATGGCCACGTAAACGGGAGCCTCGCGGGTGTGACGATCATCGCGACGGTCGTTCGGCTTCTTGGTGGCTTGCTGCCTTCAGATCATCGAGGCGAACTGACGTGCTTCGCGACGAACGCTCGGACCTCGGCGATGACCTCCTGATCTTCGGGCGCCCCGAAGAAGCCACCATGGGGCATCGCTTCCCACACGTGGAGTTCTGCGTCCACCCCGGCCTCGCGTAGCCGACGGTGCATTCGCACCGTGTTGGAGAGGAAGAGGTCACGGGTACCGGTCTGGAGCAACGTGGGTGGGAACCCGGTCAGGTCGCCGAACAGGGGCGACAGGAGTGGGTCGGCGAGGTCGTGATCCCCGGCGTAGAGCGCGATCGACTCGCTCAGACCATTGACGAGCACGTAGTCGACGCCTTCATTGGTGGCGAAGCTGTCGCCCGATTCGGTGAGGTCGACCTCGGGCGAGAGGAGGAGCAGCCCCGCGGGCATCGGCAGGCCCTCGGCGCGCGCCCGGAGCAGCATCGCGGCCGCCAGGTTCCCACCGGCCGACGCGCCGCTCACGAGGATCTCGTCCGCGGGTCGTTCGACGAGCAGCGCGCGGTACACGGCGAGGCAGTCGTCGAGCGCCGCGGGGTACGGGTCGTCGGGCGGCATTCGGTAGTCGACCGAGATCGAGGGCAGACCGACGCGTTCGGCCGCGATCGAGGACATGAGGGCGCAGAGCTCGCCTCCCCCACCGACGAGGGCACCGCCGTGGACGTCGAAGAGCACGAGTGCGTCGACGTCGTCGTTCAGGTTCACCGGTGTGATCCGGTAGATGGGAACCGATCCCATCACCGCGGCCTCGACCTGCGTGTCGGGCGACACGAGGGCACGGAAGACGGGCGCCATCATCGCGTCGGTGGCGGCCACCCGCTCGCGCCAGCCGGGGGCATCGTCGCGAGCAGGGAACACCGGAGGATTCGACAACCGGTGGGCGACACCGGCGCATCCCCCTCGCATGACGGCCTGCGCAGTCGCACTGACGCTGTTCGGCACGGGGATCTCCCGCTGGAGGCGCAACGTCCCGTCTTGCACCCCGGTCTCGCCCATGGCATCCATCAGGCTCCTCCCTCCAGGCGCGCCTCGATCCAGGCCGCTTCGAGCGCTGCGTACGCCTCGGTGATGCCGCAGCGGTACATGTCGAACGAATGCGGGAGATCCGGGGCCACGAAGAGATCCATGTCGTTGCCTGCTGCGGCCCATCGGGCGGCGAGTCCGAGCGAGTCGTCGAGCAGGTGGTCCTCCGTGCCGACCGAGATCAACGCCGGCGCGAGCCCACCGAGGCTCGCGAACAACGGCGAGATCTGCGGGTCGCACTGCTGTTCGGGCGTGGCTCCGGGCAGGAAGCACTCACGGAAGAAGGCACCGCCACCCGCGTCGAGCACGGGACGAACACCGTCGACACGGGGCGTGCGCCCCCAGTCGTAACAGCCGTAGGCGAGCTTGACGCCACGTACCCGTGACGTGGTCCCGTCCTCGTCGCGGAGTCGCAACAACGTCGCCGCTGCGAGGTAGGCACCGGCCGACTCGCCGCCGAGCAACACCTCGTTTACCCCGAATCGCGGCGCGCCCGTGGCGATGACCGCACGAGTCACCGCGAGCGCGTCGTCGTTGGGTGCCGGATACGGCGCCTCCGGCGCGGTGCGGTACCGCACCGACAACACCACGACCCCGTGCCGGTCGGCGAATGCCGCGTTCGCGAAGTCGTTCATCTCCGGGCTGCCGACGACCATGCCGCCGCCGTGGAAGTGCACGTAGATCGCGCGGGGAGCGCGCTCCGACGGTTCGAACCGACGGCATGGCACACCACCCACGACGTCGTCACGACCACCGGGGTGCGCCGGGAAGTCGGGCATGCTCGCCCGGATCGCTCGGGCCCGCTCGAAGCGGTCCGCGCCGGCATCCAACGGCGGCCTCGAGTTGTAGGCGGCCCTGACGGTCTCCAATTGACGCTCCACGCACGCGCGTGCCTCGGGCCGCATCGCCTCGATGTCGTCGGACCAGAGCTTCACGACCCGAGGATGTTCTGCTCGATCTTCACGCGGTTCGTGGGCTTGCAGTCGAACGTGCCCTTCTTCGCCGGGTACTCACGGACGTACTTGCCGCCCTTGACGTCGACGATGACGAAGCAGGGAGTGCCCAACCGCTTTGGGATGTTCACCGTGCCGGTCATGCCCTCCGTGTCGAACGCCGTGAGGGTCGGGATGCCGACGTCGAGCAGGGCCTTGCGGGTGAGTCCGTTTGCTCCGCTCTTCGCCACGACGGCCTTGACCGCGTCGCGGAAGGCGATCACCGACGACCACCCGGCGACTGCGAAGTTGTCGGCGTCGCGCCCGACGTACTTCAGAAACTGGCGGAGCATCGCGTTCGACGACGCCTCGTCGAACGGCAGTGCGCCGAGGTATACCTTCGTGCCCTCCATCACCGGGTTGTCGACGATCTGCTTCGCATAGCAGGCAGAACCGCACATCCACACCACGCCACTGTTCAGCCCCTGGAGCTGCGCCTCGCTGCGCAGGAGGATCTGGCTGTTGGAGCCCAGCGTGTTCTGGGCGTAGTTCGACCCGTCGGCCTTCATCTGGCTGACGATCGGCGTGTAGGCGCTCTGCGGATCACGCCCGGACATGAGCTTCGTCTGGTCGGACTTCACACCCGCTGCGATCGCGGCGTCGACCAGCACGGTCGTACCTCGCTGGGCGTCCTTGCTGTCGCTGGGGATCAGGAATGCGCCGTGCAGGTCGTTCTTGTTCTGCTTCAGCAGGTATTTCGACGGACCCGCGTTGCCGTAGTAGGTCTGCGGGTTCTGGTTCTTCGTCGCGCAGTCGAGCGGTGACGGTGTGACCGGGTACGACACCGGCGAGCACCACTGCGCGACGCCGGTGACGATGGCCCCCATGTCGGGGAGGCCGGTGGCCGCGCCGGTGGAGTCCTTGCACCCGACCTCGTCGTCGACATTGGTCAGGAAGATCATGGCGGAGCCGACCATCGCGAAGTCCTGACTGCACGCGGTGATCACCGCGTTGCGCGACTGGGTGGGGTTGAGCTTCGAGTCGATGAAGTCGACGACCAGCTTGCGGCCGGCGACGCCGCCACCGCCCTGCTTCGAGTTGACGTACTTCGCGGCGCCGTTCACCCCGTCGACGACGCCCTGGAACAGGCCGGGCTGGAACGGGTTGTCGACGTCGGCCGCAACCGCGATGTGGATCTCCGTGGCCGAGACGCCGACGTCGGTGGCCGTGGGCTTGGCGTCCTTCTGACTCTGGGCCACGCCGGCGGTCGCCGCCGCGAGTACCAGTCCGGCGACGATCCCGCCCACGACGAACACGCGCAGCTTCCTCATGGTCCCCCCTGCAGCACGACAGCGGGCCGAGAGGTCCGCGTCCAGCGCAATTTACGACAGTCACCTTACTTTGGCAAGGGCGAACGAGAACACGAGCGCACGAGTCCTGCTCGAGCGATGGGCCCTACGAGTCGGTCGAGTGTCAGTGCCGGCGGAGTCGCTGCGCAGAACGCGGCGGGAGCGGCGCTTCGAGCACCGCCGCCCCGGAGAGCACGAGCTCCTCGACGAACAGGTCGTCGGGCAGACGCGGCCGCTCGGACTTCGGTCCGCCGCCGAAGTGATCGGCGAGGGCACGGAGCACCATGTCGAACGCCCTCCCCATCCGCGCCTGACGCATCGCGACCGGAATGTGGCCGAGCGCCTCGTCGAGGTAGCGGTTCATGCGGCTGGTGGTCGATCCGTGCTCGACGCCCATCTGGTGCCACGCGTCGGCCAGTGCAGCAGGTTGCAGCGCGACGATGAACCGCAGGTAGTTCGATCCGGGCGGCTGGCTCTTCACGAGCGGGACGATCGCAGCTTCCAGCAGCCCGCGTACGTCGTGTTGACGCCCGGCCCGCTCGAGTTCATCGAGTGCTTCCTCGCGGAGTTCGTACGCAGTGCCCGTGCGGTAGCGGACGATCGCACGCAGGAGCTCGGCCTTGTCGCCGAAGTGGTACTGGACGACCGCATGGTTCTTCTGGCCCGCCGCGTCGGCGATCTGCCGCAGCGACACCGCGTCGAGACCGTGGTCGGCGTAGAGGCGCTCCGCCGCCAGGATCAGGCGTTCCTCGGTGATCACTCCTCGGGCCATCGCCTCACCATGGTCGTCGTGCGGGCGCGGGGAGGTTACCGCTGGTTGCGCGGTTGCGGCGCGTGCCCGCGCCCGCGCTCGACGTCACTCGCCCGATCGTTCCAGGTGCGCCCAGCGGGGCGGCAGCGACGTGTCGTAGTTCGGGTTGTTCGGCGGCGGGTTCAGGAGCGGGTTCGGCTGCCATCCGACCGACGCGAGCGCAGACCCGATCTGCGCGAGGTTGACCATCTGGTACTCGTAGCAGAAGAGCCCGTCGCCCGCGTAGTAGAGGATCGACGCGCACGGCACGCTCGCCTCGGTGCCGTCGGCCAGGGTGCCGACGATCTGGTCCCACTGGCTCACGAGTCGGTGGCCTTCGACCATGGTCCAGTTCTCGCGGCTCCACCATCCGTACTCGGTGAGCCCCGCCATCGACTCGAGGCAGTACGCGCGGATGGTCTCCCGCCCTTCGATGCGACCCCACGCGGGATCGATCGTCACGCCGTCGTCGGTGTAGAAGTCGGCGAGCTTGTCCCACCTGAGCTCCTGCGCCTCGGCGCGGTCGCGGGCCGCGACGAACTCTCGATAGGCGGCGCGGGCTTCGGTCTCGATGGATTCGGTCATCGGTGCTCCTTCGCTACGAGTCTCGGTTGCCGGCGTTGCGCGCCGCGTGGATCTGGAGGTCGTCGTACCTCAGCAACCCCGGCGCGGCCCGGCACACGGCCGGGACTGCGTTCACCGCCGGGGACGCAGTCCCGATCATGCCGAGGTCCATCGCGCTGCGGATGTCGTGCACGTTCGACGCCGACCCGGGCAGGATCCCGAGGTGGAGTCGCAGGGCGGGATCGCCGTCGACCTCGATGTGGTACCCGTGACGCATCTCCCACTTCGGCTCGACGGCCTCCCCCATCGTCCAGGTGACCCTGCTCGTCACGACCACGTCGTTGCCGCGCTTCACCTGGTACGTGATGCGCAGGCCGGCGACCGTGCCGGTGCCGTACACGCCCCAGAGCGTCTCGATCGGCTCGACCGCGACGGCGATCTCCTCCTCCCGCTCGAAACCGTCGACGTGGATGCCGAGGGCATCGGCCACCGCATAACACGAGTCGAGATAGGCCAACCCGTCGAGCGAGTGGTGCGTCCCGAGCGCGACGCCCCGGTCACCCACGAGCTCCGCGCGCGCCTCGGGCGTGAGGCCGAACCCGAGCAACGCCCACATCTCCGGCGCCTCGTAGAACCCGACGTGCGAGAACTCATCCCACGTGACCGAGCGGACCTCGCGCAACGGGAGCGTCAGGACCGAGGCGAGCAGGGGCACGAACCCGGGATTCAACCCGGTGCCGAGCATCGACGCACCGCCGAGCGAGGCAGCCTCCTCGAGGTTGCGCCAGAAGTGCGGGCCGCGCTGGCCGTCCGAGGCGAAGATGTACCCCGACGTCGTCACGACGTTGATCCCTGCTTCGAGGAAGCGCACGACCACGTCGTCGTCACCGTACGCCGGCGTGTACACGACACAGTCCGGCACCAGCGCGAGGAGCGCGTCGACGTCATCGGTGGCGGCGACGCCGACGGGCTCGCTTCCGCACAGGGTTCCGGCGTCGACGCCGACCTTGTCGTGTCCGAATGCGAACACGCCGACCAGGTCGAGCTCAGGATGGTCGAGCACCGCTCGCAGCGCTTGCCGCCCGACATTGCCTGTCGACCACTGCACCACACGAAAACGATCCACGGCCGAAAACTACGACATGCAGCTTATTTTTTCAAGGGCGCGACCGATGACTCCACGCGGACGGCCTGCGCGAGATGCTGCCCGGCGTCGCCCCGGAAGTCGTGACCCGCGACTTCATCGCGTGGACCGAGCTGTTCGAGCTCATCAGCTTCGAACTCTTCGGACATCTCCTCGGCTCGGCAATCGACCACGACGCCCTGTTCGACCGGGCCATCACCCTCACAGGACGCTTCGTCGGCCTTGCCGACGCATAGAGCGCGGGATCGAGCATCCCCATCGACGCGCACAGATCGACGCACCGAACGCTCACCGGACTGCGGCGACGCGTAGCGCAGATCGGCACATCCGCGTGCGCTCGAGCCGGCGACCAGCCGTTTGCTGAGGTGCGCGCTGCGAGGTGCGGGGCGAAGGCAGTCTGGGCATCATGAACCCGCGACATCGGCGCACCCGAACCGCCGAGTGCAAAGCTTAGACCAAGTCGCCGGCTCACGCCGACGACCTGGTGCCGCGACGTTCCGCTTCCGGAGGTTTACCCCGCGTACTTCATGACGATGGGCAAAGCGTCTTCGATGCGCAAGGCGGTGTGCTCTTCGATGTCGTCCATGAATTCACCGAGCAAGAGTCCGACCTTGTAAGAGTGCTCGCTGTCAGGCCCGTCGGTGATGACGACCCCTCCGCTGCTGTCAGCAAAGATGTAGTGCCCGACAACCCCGGGATCCTCGCCGAGATCGCCGTAGCGCTTGAGGACTTCTTGTATTCCGTCTTTGGTTCGTGCGCGGTCATTCCACCGATAGATCGACACGCTGAGCATGGACCGGCCCCCTCCGTCCGCGACCCTTCAAGCCGCGCCTGTGATGTCTTCAACGGATTGTCTGCCAAGACACGCTTCGCGGCAAGGTGGACTTTCGACACATTCGCTGAGGGCGCGCCAGAGCTGCCGATCAGCGCTCACCCCCTCAGCGCAGAACG
>Ga0075017_100003089_pt1 | contig 10466 bp, 6 predicted proteins | sample AleBraG_ABR_2012_FD_71475 | JGI IMG/M metagenome (GOLD analysis project Ga0075017, IMG submission 71475) | Freshwater sediment microbial communities in response to fracking from Pennsylvania, USA - Alex Branch Run_MetaG_ABR_2012 | ecosystem: Environmental > Aquatic > Freshwater > Creek >... | reverse complement strand
CGGACCGCGGAGGACATGGCGCGCCTGTCGGCCGCCGACGGCAAGGCCTATCTGGAATTCTCAAAGCTGCTCCAGGCGTTGTGCGACATCGGCCAGCCGATGATGGAGAAGGATCCGGGACGCGTCGAACTGGGCAAGCTGCTGCGGATCATCCGCGCCGGCATCCGTCATCGCCGGCTGCGTACGGAGCTGGAGAATCTGGCCGCGGGAACGGCTGATCAGATCGCCTGTGAATGGTTCGAACACCCAGCCTCCATCGCGCTGCTGACGAACATCGCGGCCGGCGCGGGCCCCATCGACGAGGACGGCAACGCCGTGGCCTACATGATCTTCGGGATGCTGCACGCCGTCGGCGTCGGCAAGCCGATCGGCAGCATGCAGAGTCTCGCGGATGCGCTGGCCGCGGCCTACGCGCATTTTGGCGGCAGCCTCCTGCTCAATGCGCCGGTGACGGAAATCCTCATCGAGGAAGGCCGGGCGCGAGGGGTGCGGCTGTCCGACGGCCGCGTGATCCGCGCCCGGGTGGTGATTGCCACGAGTGATCCGAAGACCACCTTCAATCTCGCCACGCCGGGCGCGATTGACCGGCGTCTGAAGGTTCGCATGGAGCACGTGCCGGTGGGCCGGCCCAACGTGCTGCCGTTCCTGGCCAACATCGCCATGTCGAAACCGCTGCGGTTGAAGCAGCACCAGGACCTGCGACGCGACGGTGCCGACCTGAACAAGGCCTGCGGGCTGATGGGCACGCCGGATGAAGTGCGGCAGAGTTTTGCCATGGCGCGCTGCGGGGAAATGCCGCAGCGCATGGCGGTCTCCGTCACGCCGCTCAGTAATTCGGATCCCACCCAGGCCCCCGCGGGCCAGTCGGTGGCGTACATCTACCTGCCGGCGGCCCCGGTCGTCGCACGCGCTGGCTGGGAGACGCTGAAGCCGCGCCTGATGCAGTCGCTGATCGCCCAGATCTCGGAGTTCTATGACGGTTTTGACGCGGAGATCGGGCGTTTTGTCGAGGCACCGCCCGACCGGGCCGAGCGCCTGAACGTCACCAGCGGCAGCGTCACGCATGTGGATTTTGGTGCGTTGCGCGCGGGCGATAAGCGTCCGGCCTATGGATTCGGCGGGCCCAAGCCCGTCGTACCGGGCCTGTTCCTGGGCGGCGCGGGCATCCATCCCGGCGGGGGCGTCACCGGTTTGCCGGGCCGCATCACCGCCGCGCGGGTTCTGGCCTATCTGAAGTCGGCACGCTAGTCTGACGTCCGCACGCTGGCTAAAGAGTGCAGCGCAGGATTGCGATGCAAGGGGGCAGGCATGAATACGACCGCTCAGTTCACGACCCACTACGACGTGCTGCCGACCAAACCGCCCCCAAAGGTGGCGCGTGGGGACCGGCCGTACCCGAAGCGGACGGGAAGCCTGCCCAGGAACCTCAACGACGTGACCCCGGAGTGGCTGACCGGGCTCCTGCAGAACCGGTATCCCGGCGTGCTCGTCCGGGCCATGGAGACAGTCGATGTGCGCAATGGCCATACGACGAAGCTGCGCCTGCGGCTGCAGCTCAACGACGCGGGACGGGCGGCCGGCCTGCCCGAGTCCGTGTGCCTGAAGTCAAACTGGTCGGAAGGCTTTGAGAGCGGCGACATCTGCGAGCTCGAGGCGCGCTTCTATCATCATGTCGCCAATCAGCCCGGCGTGCCGGCGGCGCGGGCCTTTTACGCCGACTGGGATGCGGACGGCAGCGGCCAGGGCGTGGTCGTCATGGAAGACCTGGCCCTGACCGGGGGGCGGTTTGGCCACAGCACGGATCATCTGGGGGTGGAGGGCATCGCCCTCGCGCTGGAATCCCTGGCGCGCCTGCATGGGGTCTGGTGGGACAGCCCCCGCTTGCGCGAGCTGGCGTGGCTGCCCATCTCCATGCAGACCTACATCGACACCGAGCAGCTGCGCATGATGTGGGCGTATGTGGAAGCCAACCTGCCGAAACCCTCGTACCAGGCCATATTGCCCGCCTGGATGCGGAACGATCCGCAGCGGCTGGTGCGCTGCTTTGACGCCCTGGCGCGCCACGAGCAGCGCCAGCCGCCGCCGCGCTGCATCGTGCACGGCGACTCCCACGTCGGCAACAGCTTCCTGCGGCCCGATGGGGAACGCCTGTGGCTGGACTGGCAGCTGGTGCGTCAGGGGCACCCCTGGCGGGACGTTACCTACCTGATGCTGGGCGGGTTGACCATCGAGGAGCGCCGGCGCTCCGAGCGCGAGCTGCTGCGCCACTACCGCGATGGCCTGCTGCGGGGCGGTGCGCAGAATGTGATCGACCTGGAGGCCGTTTGGGGGCAATATCGGCTTTGGCCGGTCTATGGGATGCAGTCCTGGATCGCCAACGTGGACGCCTGGGGGCAATCGGGTTTGCCCATGGTGGAACGGTTCTTCACCGCGGCTGAGGACCTCGAGACCATGGATCTCCTGGAGGCCGTCGCATAGGAGGGGGAATGACGCTAGCAAACGCGGCGACGCCCATCGCGCGCCGCCGGGTCGGCAATACGAAGCGCGATACCATCGGCCGGCTGCTGGAGGTGGCCACGCTGGAATTCGCGGACAAGGGGCTGGATGGCGCCCGCATCGACGAAATCGCCCGGCGCGCCGGCATCACCAAGCAGCTCATCTATCATTATTACGGCTCGAAGGAAGAACTCTTCGCGGCCATCATCGAGGACACCGCGGCCCGTGCCATGGCCGAGTTCGTGGTGCTCGATCTCGATCACCTGCCGCCCGTCGAGGCGCTGCGCGCCTTTCTCTATCACGTCTTCGATCAGTACCAGCGCTACCCGTTCCTGGCCACATCGGTGACGGAGGAGAACCGCCATCACGGCTGCCATATCTCGGCGCGCAATGAATTCCCCAATGTGACGCCGCTGGTACGGGAAAAGCTTGGCAGGATCATCGAGCGCGGTGTCGTCACGGGTGACTTTCGCGCCGGGATCGACGCCGCGACGCTGCTGCCGATGGCCGCGCTCATGATGGGCGGCTGCTTCGTGCACGAGTACTGCCTGTCGGTGATGATGCACCTGGATCTGAGTACGCCCGAAGGCAAGAAAGCCTGGCGCGAGCATGCGGCGGATTTCGTGACCGCGGCGGTGCGGCGGCAGGGCCAGCCGGACGCTGCGTCTGCGAGCAAACGGCCGCACATGGCGGCGGCGTTTACCTGAGCGGCAGCGCTTGCCTGAGCGGCAGCGTTTAGCGGATCGCTGGCGACTTACCGGATCGGCGAAAAACCGACGCGCGCGGCGGAGCGGCCTACGGTGGTCGGCGCGTACAGCATGACCCGCCGCTCGACCTGACGCGCGAAATACTGCAGCAGCTTTTCGTCCTGCTCCGGTCCTGCCGTCTGGACGAAACGCTCCAGCGCCGCCTCGCGCTCGGCCCAGTCGTCCTGGCGCCGGCCGAGGAATGCCACCGCCTCGTCGCTCGCCAGGCGTTCCAGCTCGGCGCCGGCCGCATCGGTCAGGCGCACGCATTCCAGCAGATTCAACGCCGCCTGCCTGCGGGCCTGCGGCATGCCCTCGGCCGCCTCGATGTGGGTGACGGCGTCCTGCAGCATCCGCAACTGGATGGTATTCGGGCTGTCGGTGGCGCGCGGCGCGGCCACCGCCGGCAATGACACATTCAGGCATTCGGCCAGTATCTTGACCAGCGCGCGGCGCAGCGCGATGTCCCACTCGAGGTACACGTCATGCGGTCCGCCGGGCTGCGGGTCCGCGACGGCGCCGGCGATCTGCATGCAGCTGACCGTCGCAAACAGCGCGTTGTGGAATTTCAGGACCGGGATGTCGATGGGCTCGCCCACTGCGGCCTCGTAATGGCGGTACAGGCTGCGCAGCTCATCGCCGAGCGGCTCGTAGGACTCGCGCATGCGCATGGTCGCCAGATCGGTCATCGGGTCGCCGATCATGCCGAACTCGAAATCGTACAGGGCCGTCAGCTTGCCGCCGCTGAACAGGAACTGGCCGGAGTCGAACTGGATGAAGCTCGCGCGCGTGCGGTGCCGCGGCACGTTGCTGCGCAGCCAGCGCACGGCGAACTCGATCAGCGGTTCGGGCCGCTTCTTGGTCTGCCGATACAGGGGACCGTAGGCGCTCAGGCCGGCCAGGGCGATCGCCTCGGCGCCGCGCGGCAATTCGATGCCGCGCGCGACGAAGTCATCGACGGGAATCCGGTGCATGGCGGCGACGGCCGTGGCGTACTGCCGGACGATCGAGCGGCGTTCCTGGTCGCTGGCGGCCTGGGCCACGTCCCGGGTCCCGGGCACGGCATCCATGATGATTGCGGAGGGGTCGGGACAGACGCCCCAGATGTGGGGCACCGGAATGCCGTGGGCCTCGAGCACCTCCAGGATGTCCGCTTCGCGCCTGAGTTCCGGAAACGGCAGGATGTTGCTGTTGCGGTCGCCGCGAATATGGATGTGCAGCGTTTCGCTGCCACGGGCGACGTCGACGAACCAGGCCGGCCGCCAGCGGATCTGGCGCTGCATCGAGATCACGCGCCCGCCGGTCACCTGCTCCACGAAGGCGCTGAGCTTGAGCTCGTCGGTCGCCGCGGAGGTCGCGGCGTCGCTGGGGGATTGAACCATCGGGCGGGAATCTCCGTAAACCGGCATTAAGGTTCGCAATCGCTGCAGGCGGCAACCACCGCCATTTGACCTGTGGTGAAATGGCGGCGGAGCCGCTTTCGCGTATATTCCGCAACACTAGAGCCTTCATCAGGAACACGCCCATGAGCGAATCCACCGCCGGCAGCGCCGAGCTGTTCGATAAAGTCGGCACCTACATCCTTCCCGGGCGCGTGCGCGACCCGATCCGCGGCCTGGCCGAAGCCCAGGACGCCGAGCGCATCGGCCTCGGGGCCGTGTGGATCTCCGAGCGCTACGCAACCAAGGAGCCGGCGGTGCTCAGCGGTGCGGTCAGCCAGCTCACCTCCCGCGTGCGCATTGCGGCCACGATGTACGTCACGGTGCGTAACCCCGTCGTGACCGCGAGCGTCTGCAATCTGATGCAGGCGCTGACCGGCAACCGCTTCACGCTGCTGCTTGCGCGTGGTGTCGCCTGGCATCTGGCCACGTTCGGCGCGCCGCCGATCACCTTTGAGCGCCTGGCCGACTTCATTGCCATGGTGCGCAAGCTGTGGCGGGGCGAGACGGTGAAGTACGACGGCGTCCTGGGCCGCTTCTCGGCCATGGAATTGACCGATTTCCACGAGGGCCCGCTGCCGCCGATCGTGCTCACGGCCATCGGGCCCAAGGCGCTGGCCTTTGCCGGCGAGCATTGTGACGGCGTCCTGCTGCATCCGTTCCTGACGGCCGCGGGCGTGGCAAAGTCCGCCGGCATCGTGCACGCGGCGGCGGAGCGGGCGGGACGCGATCCGAAGTCGGTGCGCATCTATCACAACATCATCGTCGCGCCGGACCTGGCCAGGGAGGAGGAGGAGGCGGTGGTCGGGGGCCGTGCGATCACCTATTTCCAGGTGCCCGGGTATGGCGAGCTGATTACCGGGATCAACGGCTGGGACCCTGCGCCGCTGGCGCGGATGCGGGCGCACCCGCGGCTGGCCAACCTCGGCGGCAAGACCGCGGACCAGGCCTACACCCGCATGGAACTCGTCGACGTCAGCCGGACTCTGCCGGCGTCGTGGTACGAGGAGGGTGCGGCCATGGGCAGCGCGGCCCACTGCGCGCAGCGGCTGTGCGAGTTCCTGGACGCCGGCGCCGATGAGCTCGTCCTGCACGGCAGCGCACCGAAGCAGATGGGCGACCTGGCCGTCGAACTGCGCCGGCGCTTGCGTCCAGGCGCCTGACCCCGAGGTCCGCGGGCCGGCCGCGTTAGCCGCCGCGGCGCTTGTCGCCCTCGTTGGCGAGCGAGGCGGCCATGCCCAGCGTCCCCATGTACTGATGGAAATCGCTGCCGACTTCCGGCAGCGGCTCGCCCAGCATCTGCGCGAGCAGCCTGACGATCGGCGCGTTCTCCCGCGCCGTGGTCGTGGCGGGCACGATGCCGCGCTGGATCTGGCGATCCACCGAGCGCATGCCGATGATCGCCATGCGGAAGGCCGCCAGGAGGCCGTAGTACTCCATGTGCTGCACGCGCCGGCCCAGCTGGCGTTCGTAGATCGCGATGCAGCTGGCGCGATCCGGAAGCCCGGCGAGGCGCGGCACGCCCATGCCGGTGCTGAACAGGTCATCGAAGAACAGCCACCACGCCAGGTCCACTTCCGGGGGGCCGAGCGTGGCCATCTCCCAGTCGATGACCCCGGTGACCGTGCCATCGGGCCCGAACAGGAAATTACTCGACTGTGGATCGCCCCAGAGCAGTCCGATCGCAGCATCGGCCGGACGCTTCGACTGCAGGTGCCGGATCGCGACATCGGTTACGCGGTGCGGCCGGCCGGCCCGTGCCCACGTATACCATTCCTCCACCCAGTGCAGGTATTGGGGCAACCCGCGCGCGCCGCGCGCCGGGCGGTCGAGGAATTCGAAACCGTGGCTGATGTCGACACGATGGATGCGGGCCAGCATCTCGAGCGCGTGGGTCCAGACCGCGGCGCGCTGCTCCAGCGGCAGCTCGGCCAGCCAGCCCTCGCGGTTGTAGTTGGGGCTTTGCGCGATGATGCGCCCGCTGAGCTGCTCCATCACCATGAACGGTGCACCCAGCAGCGCCGGGTCGAGCTCGAGCCCGAGCACGCGCGGCACCGGTATCTGTCCGGCGCAGACCCGGCCGACGGCCTGCATCGCCAGGCAGGGCAGCTCGAGGCTGGATTCCAGGAACAGATCGCTGTCGTTGTTCTGGCGGCGCAGCACCACGCCGAGTTCCCGCTGCGCGCCGTCGATCGTGCCCCGGATCGTGGCGATGTGCGTTTCGGCGGAACTCCCGGCACCTGCGCTGCGCAGTGCCACGATCTCGAGATCGCGGCTGCCCATCTTGGATGCCAGCCAGGGCGCGATCAGCGAGCGCGCCACCTCGAGCGTGATGGGCCGCAGCGTCGAGGGTTGGGAACCGGCCATGCGCGAAGTACCTGCGGGTAGGGACAGCGATGCGTCAGCCGTAGAACAGCGCGGCAATGCGGCCTGCGTATTCGGCGGCTTTGTCTTCCGGGAGATTATAGTGCGGAACGACAGGGGTAATGGAGTCTGCGTCCCGCGCGCGTTCCTGCATGCGTCGCCTGACTTCGTCGGCCGTGCCGATGATGGCGATGCTGTCGATCATGGCGTCCGTGCAGGCCTGGAACATGGCCGCGTAGTCCTGGCGTGCAAAGGCCGCCTGGATCGCGGCCGCCTCGCGCCCGAAGCCGATGGCTTCGAAGTAACGCAGGTATTGCGGCGACTGGCTGTAATAGGCGAGCGTCGGCCGCGCATCGGCGATGCCGGCGCGCCGATCCTCGGTGATGACGGTAAAAACCATGAGATTGAGATCCACGGCGCTGCGCGCGCGTGCTCCCCGATCCAGACCCGCGCGCAGGTGCGCGATCACCTGGTCGTGAATCCAGGCATCGTTCCAGATCGGATGGCCCAGCAGGCCATCGGCGATTTCGCCGGCCTGCGCGCAGGCCTTCTCGAAGACCGCCGGCAGGTAGATCGGAATGACCGGACGGCAGGGGGCGCCCAGCAGACGGAAATGCGCGAGATCCAGGTGATGGTACTGCCCGTCGAGCCTGCCGAGTTCGCCGCTGTGGCCGCGGGCCACGATTTCGCGGATCATCGCCACGATCTCGCGCATGTGGGCCAGCGGCTTGCCGTAGACGGAGCCGAAGGACCCGGCGATCTGCGACTCCGCGCTCGAGCCCAGACCCAGCACGCAGCGCCCGCCGCTGAGCAGATCGAGGTCGATGGCGCTGCAGGCCGTCTCCAGGGGGCTGCGGACGAAGGCCAGCGCAATCCCCGTGCCGAGCTTCAGGCGCTCAGTGACGGCGGCGATCGCGGAGAGCGTGCCGAAAGGGGCGCCGAAGAGCTGCGGGGACCACACGCCCTCGACCCGTGCCGATTCGTACCGGCGCGCGGCCGCAACCAGTGCCGGCCCCGGCGTCGGCGTGAGCTGGGCCCAGACGGCTTTGTCGCTTGCCTTCATCTTCAGACTCACTGCGTGTTAGTGCCGTGCCATGCCATGCCATGCCGTGCCCCTCGAGGCGCGCACCTTAACGGATGCCCGTCAGGCGCCAACCTATCGAAAGGAGGGCGGTGCCCAGGGCCGGTCTTGAGGCACAATGCGCCGCGGCCGGCGGTGCCCCTGTCCGCCGCCGGCCTCGAGATTCTGGTGAGATGCTGGAGTTCCAACCATGGTCGACGTGATCGCCGGGAGTCCCGAATCCGGCAGGCGCCCGCGGATTTTTTCCGCCCTGTTGCTCCTCTGCGGACTGGGTCTGGCTTTGCCCGGCATTTTCCTCCTTTCCCTGGGCGGTTCCGCGTACTACCTGCTCGCTGGCCTCAGCGGCTGCGCCTGCGCGGTGCTGCTCTGGCGCGGGCGCGCCGGTGCCGTCGCCCTGTATGCGCTGCTGCTCGCCGGCACCCTGGTCTGGTCACTGTGGGAGAGCGGCCCGGACGGCTGGGCGCTGTTGCCGCGCCTGGGCCTGCCGCTCCTGGGCGGATTCTGGTTCCTCACGCCCTGGGCGCGGCGCGGCCTGGACGCCGATGCCCGCGCCGCGCGCGCGGTCATCGCCGCCGCCAGTGTCGGCGGCACTGCACTCCTGCTCCTGGCACTCGTCAAGGTGTCGGCGCCCGCTTCCGTCGCCACGGCGGAGGCGCCGGCCGGCGCCGTGTCGGCCAGCGCGGCGCCGGCGCGGACGGACGACGGCGAATGGCCGGAGTACGGTCGCGACAAGGCGGGCACGCGCTTCAGTCCCCTCGCTCAGATCACGGTACGCAATGTCGGTCGGCTGCAGCTGGCCTGGAGCTATCACGTGGGATTCCCGAAGGGCCTGCGCAACGCGCTGGAAGTCACGCCGCTGAAGATCGGTGAACGCCTGTTCCTGTGCGCGGCCAACTCGGATGTGATTGCGCTCGATGCGGAGACCGGCCGGCAGCTGTGGCGCTTCGAGGCGCATGCCGACCCGACGGGGGTGTTCGCCGGAACCTGCCGGGGCGTCGCGTACTACCGGGTCGCGGACGGCAGCGGCCCGTGCCCCGAGCGGATCATTTCCGCGACCATGGACCGGCGCCTGCTGGCCGTGAATGCGCGTGATGGCACGCCCTGCGCGGACTTTGGCATCGGTGGCCAGGTGAGTCTGGATGCCGGCATGGGCGGGGCCGAGCCCGGCTACTACCGCGTCACTTCAGCCCCGCAGATCGTGCGCGGCCGGGTCGTGCTGGGCGGCTGGGTCACCGATGGCCAGTATGTCGGCGAGCCCTCCGGCGTCATCCGCGCCTTTGACGCCGTCAGCGGCCGCTTCGCCTGGGCCTGGGACCTGGGCCGGCCCGGCGTCAGTACGGAACCCGCGGCAGGCGAAACCTATACGCTCGGGACGCCCAACAGCTGGGCGCCCCTCAGCGCCGATGAGGCGCTGGGCCTGGTCTACCTGCCGACGGGCAACGCGACGCCCGATTACGTCGGCGCCCATCGCCGTCCCTTCGACGATCAGTACTCGAGCTCGGTGGTCGCGCTGGATGCGCAGAGCGGCGCGCTGCGCTGGTCGTTTCAGACCACGCACCACGATCTGTGGGACTACGACGTGCCGTCCCAGCCGACGCTCGTGAATCTGCCCGATGGCCACAAGGCCCTGCTGCAGCCCACCAAGCGCGGCGAGCTCTTCCTGCTCGACCGGATCACGGGCTCGCCGCTGGCGCGCGTGGAGGAGCGCCCGGCACCGGCCACGGACGTGCCGGGCGAACACAGCGCGCCGACACAGCCGTTCTCCACGGGCATGCCGTCCTTTGCGGGCCCGCCCCCCACGGAAGCGCGCATGTGGGGCGTGACGCCGTACGACCAGTTGTGGTGCCGGATCAAGTTCCGCGAAGCGCGCTTCGACGGCACCCTCACGCCGGTCGGCCTCACGCGCCCAACGCTGGTCTATCCAGGGTATCTGGGCGGCATGAACTGGGGCAGCATCGCGGTGGATACCGACCGCTCGGTCGTGATCGTCAATTCGGTCCGCGTGTTCAATTACGATCAGCTGCTGACGCGCGTACAGGCGGACAGGCTGGGCCTGAAACCGATCTCGGCCAGCCATCCCGGCGATGTCGGCGGACCCGTGGCGCAGCTGGGGACACCCTACGCCGCCTGGATCCGGCCTTTCCTGTCGCCCCTGGTGGTGCCCTGTTCCCAGCCGCCCTACGGGATGCTGTCGGCCGTCGACCTGAACACCCGGCGGCTGCTCTGGTCGCATCCCTTCGGCGTCGCCGAAAATATCGGTCCGCTGGCAATTCATTCGCACCTGCCCCTCACCGTGGGCCTGCCCAACATCGGCGGTGCGCTGACCACCCGCAGCGGCCT
>Ga0075017_100003087_pt1 | contig 10469 bp, 12 predicted proteins | sample AleBraG_ABR_2012_FD_71475 | JGI IMG/M metagenome (GOLD analysis project Ga0075017, IMG submission 71475) | Freshwater sediment microbial communities in response to fracking from Pennsylvania, USA - Alex Branch Run_MetaG_ABR_2012 | ecosystem: Environmental > Aquatic > Freshwater > Creek >... | reverse complement strand
TCGATGTTCTGTGAGAAGCACAGCGACGATCAGAGCGGCCACAAAAAAGATCATGGAATGCTTGGTTTCCAGCCCGAGGCCGGCCAGCACGCCCACCCAGGGGAGCAGCTTGGGTTGGCCCCGCCGTATGACCAGCAGCAGCGGGTACACGCAGCCCATCCAAAACAAGGGCTCGAAGGCGTTCATGGTCATGAGAGCCGCCATTCCGAGGAAGATGGGCCCAAGCATGACGCCCAGGCAGGCCAGGGAAGCGGCGAAGACGCCTCCGCCCAGCTCGATCGCGATCAAGCCGGTGAGCACCACCAGAAGATAGCTGGCCGCAGCCGGGAAGAAGCGGAGAGCGCGCAAGGAATCACCCAATAGAACGCGGCTGGTTTTCACGAGAACCGCGATCATCGGCGCATGGTCGACATAACCCCAATCCAGGTGCTCGCCGCAATCGATGAAGTACAACTCATCGCGGAAAAAGCCATAGGATCCGCTGGTGGCGAAGTGGAGGATCAAGGCCGCCAGGGCAAACAAGTAAACGACCAACAGCGGACGTCGCATTTGCGGGTTCGCTCAATTATAGGGGATGTGACGCGAGCGTCAGCGGTCCGGAAGCAAGTCCGCCATGTCTCGGACGATCTGCTGCTCGCCGTGATTGAAACTTTTGCGGAAGTCCTGGCTATTGAGCCGGGCGGTTCGCTCATCCGCCGGCAGATTCTGTAATTGCTTCAATTCCCCGCGAATGGCTTGCTGGCGATCTGCAGGCTGGTTGCCGAACTTCTCAAACGCCTTGCGCACGGCCTGCCGGCGTTCCGGAGGAAGATCGCTTAAGCGGCCGTAGGTCTGGCGAAGCATTTCCCGTTGTTCGGGCGGAAGACTGCGGAGATGGGCCAGTTGCTGTTCCACCTTTTTACGGCGGTCCGCTGGGAGTTTGGCCAGGGCGTTCCGCTGCTGTTCGGGCGGCATGCGCTCGAACTCGTCGATCGGGGTTTGTGGCTGCTTCTTTGCCGGAGCCGGGGAGCGATGGATCGCGCCGCCACCGACGCCGCGGTGTGCTTGCGCGCCGGACGCACTTACCGGTACCAGGCCGAGAATCACGGCCAGCGCAAGGGAAGAAGTTAGCCGCATGGCAGTGGCTTACAGCTTCTCCCGCACGGAACTTCCCTGACTGGTCGGCAGTCCCATCTGATTCAACATCTCGATGTCTTGCAGTGCACTTTCCACCTGCTCGATCTGGGGGCCGTGCGGCTGGACACCAACGGACGGGATCGGACTGGGAACCGGTTCTCGCAACATGAACACTACGATCAGCGCGATACAGGCGGCGGCCAGGGGCATGGCCGGACGCCAGGTCCAATCGGCACCAAGAAACTTTTGCCACCAAGTCTGGGGTGTCCGGTCTTCCGCCAATCGACGGTAGAGCCGCTGGTTAAAATCCGGGGAAATCTCGGCAGGCGTCCAGGAATCGAGCGCAGCCCACAGTTCGCGCTGCGAAGCGGTCATCTCGCGGCAGCGCTGACACGCATCTAAATGCCGTTCGAAGGCGCGTTCCGTGATCCGATCGAGCGAACCCTCAACATAGGAGATCACCAACTCCGACGACTCTGCGCGTTGTGACGGACACTCCATGATCTTCTTCCCTAAACAGCCCCTGGCCCGGACGCATGATTTACGCCTCTTGACGCCGGGACATATGCGCCAAAGCAGACCGCAGAGATTCGTAGGCTCGGAATAATAACGATTTTACCGCTGATTCCGAGCAACGCAATACCCTGGCGATCTGTGCATACTCCATCTCTTCATATTTGTGCATTAGTACCGCCGCCCGCTGATTTGCCGGAAGCCCGTCAATAGCCTCCCGGACCTCCCGTAGGCGTGCCTGGTACAACATTTCCTGCTCGATCGTCCGGCCCCGGTCCGCCAACTGCCTGCTGGTACCGTCCGAGGTCTCTTCATCCAAACTGTCCTGCAGCCGTTCCTTCTTGCCATCGCGCAGCGAATTCAGCGCCAGATGGGTGGCGATCCGAAACAACCACGTGGTAAACTTCGCCGTCGGCTGATAACTGGAACGCGAACGGAAAACCCGCAGAAAAACCTCCTGCGCCAATTCTTCTGCAACTGCTTGATTCTGAACCATCCGGCAAAGGAAATGGAACAGCGGCCCTCGATGGCGCTGGAGCAGCAACCCGAAACTAGCCTGGTCACCTTCCCGGACTCGCAGCATCAGAACTGCATCCAGGTCCAGAGCCACCCCGGCTCTGTCCTCATTAACCCGTACGTTCCATGAAGGTTGCGCGTCGAAAACAATCCCCGTGCCATGATCCATGCCTGTCTCACCTCGTTGCCGGCGGATGGTGCCCGCTCTCTCCTCAGGACGGGGGTTTTCTGAGGGGGTTGACATGCGGGCTTGAGTGTTGCGCTTTTATATCTCTGGCCCGCCGGCGCGCAGTCCCCATCCGCAGTTATGACGAGGGTTGTGATAGGCTCTACTGCATGAATCGACGACTCTGCAGCGCGGCTTTTCTGGCAGCCACGGGGCTGGCTGGGCTCCTGGGAGCCCAAAGCCACGAATTGGGCTACGAGGATACGCCTGTTTTGCCAGGCCTGCCCTACCGCGTTCACGACCCCAAACGTCCTCATCCTCCAGTAGTTACACCTGCCAAGGAGCCAGGCGGCGCTCCCTCGGACGCCATTGTGCTTTTCAAAACGAAAGATCTGTCCCAGTGGCACGCGGTCAAGGGTGGGGCGGGATGGAAGGCGGAGGACGGGTATTTCGAAGTGGTCCCAAAGGCCGGCGACCTCGCCACCAATGAGAAATTCGGCGATGTCCAATTCCACATCGAGTGGGCTTCGCCTGCGCAGATCGCCGGCAAGAGCCAGGAGCGCGGCAATAGCGGTGTGTTCCTGATGGGCAAATTCGAGATTCAGGTGCTGGATTCCAACAACAATCCAACGTACGCCGACGGGCAGGCGGGCGCGATCTATGGTCAATGGCCTCCGTTGGCGAACGCGGTGCGGCCGACGGGCGAGTGGAACAGCTACGACATCGTCTTTGAAGCGCCCCGATTTGAAGGCGCCAAGCTGGTGAAACCGGCGTACATTACTGTATTCCTCAACGGCGTGCTGCTACACAACCGGAAGGAAGCGATGGGGCCGACGATGCACCGCGAGCTGGCGCACTACGATACTCTGCCGGCGGAGGACTCGCTGGTCTTGCAGGATCACGGCAACCGGGTGCGCTACCGGAACGTCTGGGCTCGGCGATTGAAAGGGTACGACCAGCCAGAGAAGTAGGATATGAAGTTCTGGATGGTCGAGTCGATGTTCAACTGGGAGACTTACTTTGTCCATTTTGAACATTGCGTCGGCCATCGGGTCCGGCATTGCGTCGAGCTTGGCGTCCACGCCAAAGTTGCCGCACAAGGCAACGCAGGATTTTTTGCAGATCGCTCAGTCGCTGCAACTGGGAAACCTGCCTGCTGCGAAAAGCGCGTTCGTGGATCTGGCTCTGCACGTACCATCCGCCCTCAAGCCGGTCCAACAGGACTTCTCTTCGCTGGGTAGCGCACTGTCGTCCGGCAGTTTGAGCCAGGCACAGAGTGCGTTTTCGAAGTTGTACCTGGACAGCACGGGCATTGCGAATCAGATCAAGCTGTTCGGGTAAGGGGCGTGGGCTTCAATTCGCACTTTGTCTGCGCTAGCGTTTCATCTTGCCGCTGCCGGGTGACGCTGTAAACGCCGCCGGGTCGGCATCGAATTGCTCCTGGCACGATTTCTGGCAGAAACGATACTCCTTGCCGTCCCTCTTCGACACGAACTTCGAATCGGCCGCAACCGGCATGCCGCACACTGGATCCAGGTTGTCTCCGGCCGGAGGTTTGTTCTCTCCATACTCGCTATTCGCCGCTCCGGAAGGATCTAGCCATCCTCGGCCCTGGTATTCCATATAGTACGCGGTGTGAATTGCGGCGTCGTGTCCGAAATACCGCTCCACGACGTGCAGCGCCAAATCGATTCCCGAAGTCAACCCGCCGGCGGAGGCGACGTTGCCTTCGTCGACAAACCGAAAACCTCGCTTGAGATTTACGTGCGGGAAGGCCTTGGCGAACTGGACATAGGAGGCGTGATGCGTGGTGGCGGATTTGCCGTCGAGCAGACCCGTTTTGGCAAGCTGGAAGGCTCCCGTACACACCGACATCGTCAAGTCGGCGGCGGGCGCGGCCTTCTTAACCCATGCCTCCAGCGCCGCGCCCCCTTGCTGGGCCGGGATCACGATGATCTTGGGCTGGGGCGCATTGGCAAACGAATAGTCCGCTACCACTTTCATGCCGGCTGAGGCGGTCACCGGTCCTTCGCGCTCAGCCACCGTGTAGAGATGGAACGGGTTCTGGACCCCGGGCACCACCGCGTCCTGAAACACCTCCCAGGGGCCGCTGTAGTCGATGACAACCGCTCCGGGAGAGAGCACGATCGCAACCGGAATCGAGCCCTTGGCGGGAGGCGTGAGCTTCTTCAAGGTTTGGGCGGAGGCTGCCGCGGTGCTTAGCGCAAGAGCGCCCAGCAGGTTTCGACGGGTGATGGTGTTGGACATATCACCTCTTGATACGTCGCGCCTCGCGAATCGTTCCGTGGCTGAAAAGACATTTGTCAGACAGATTCTGCCATACTCGCTTCCATGGGACGCGTGGTCTCTATGGCTGTTCCAACCCATTCAGATTCTGGATTTGACCGGCCTTTTGAGGGTTTTTTCCCAGGTTGAACCAGGCCCGGCTAGCCTGAAGACGTTCGGGCAACGTCCGTGCCGCTCATGCAAGACTACAGATTCGTCTTCACCTGGATGCGAGCGCCTTCTGGGCCATAGCGCGAACGGGTTCGTCTTCGTCCGGGTTAGCGACGATCAGGCTAAGGTCAGCAGCAAACTGCGCTTGAAGATCGCGGTCGAGCCTGCTCACTGCGTCTACTGCGGCGTAGTGAGTTTTAGGACGCTGCCGAGACAGGCATGCAGCTATGAAATTCAAGGCCTCCGTGTTTCGCGTCCGCGCTAGTCCGAGGATGCGTACAATCTCACTCGTGAGCTTATCGTCTGATCGCTTCCGAGTTAAATCCAAGACTAAATGAATCAGCGCTGGATCATTGGGGCGATCGAGAATCGGAGCTTCGGCGAACCAATCAATCTCCGCTGACGTGTTACTTGGATCCTGTAAGTGGGACATGAGGATTGCAATCCCCTGCGCGGTTGGCTTCGGCCATGTGTAGTCTATGATTGCCACAGCCGTTGATCGAAGGGGGCTACTACGGTCACTAAGTACTCTATCTAGGTCCGGGAAATAAGGTTCTGCCAAGGCGTCTAGGTCATGCCGGAGCGCGAGTCCCAGAAGAAAAGACAGCGCCTAATTTTGACGTCAATCCGGCGGGAGCGGAGGCAGCGTTGGACCAGGGGGACAAGGCCGTTGAGGTCGCTCGGCGTCAGCGCAGCAATTTCCCGATCGTCGAATATTTTTTGAATTTCTGCGTCAGTAGGTATAGAACCGTCGGCAGTAAGGCTCCCGAGTGCTCGCAAGAACTCTTGAACTCGGTGCGAATCCGCCCACGCTATCGAAGAGACGAACGCGAACAGGACAATCGATAATTTAATATGCATAGTCTAGCCCTCGATTCCTTTAAGTGTCAATTGGCCGGGACGATCAGATAGTTGGTCACGTTATGAACTTGGGGTGCACCTGAAAGGCATCTAGTGAGCTCTTGTGTACTGTTCTTGTTTGGCACGCCCTGATATATTACCTTCCCATTTACTTTGACCATATGGAACGGGTAACAAGTATGCGTGGCATCAACGGACGCTGTGGGGCTGGCGGAATTCGAAGCGTTCAGTCCAATCGTAACGTTCCACTTGATTGAAACCGTTCCAAAAAGGCTTTGCTCCAAGGGATTGGATGCCGCACCGTACAGGTTCAATTGCGCTTGTCCCGAAGAGTTTGTCACATTTCCGCCACCCAGACTACGGGCGTCTGCTGTTCCGGTATCGTTCCAAAGGTAGCAGTCGTATCGTACACCGTCCTCATCAGCCCCGATCCAAAGTCCTGGTAGCAGTTGATTTCCCAAGATGTTAGCTCCGACTGCGGGGGAACCTGCGCTGTAGTTACGCGTCTCTCCTGTGGCCGGAGTGACTACTGACTGTCGGACCGCACCTGGTATGACAACCGCCCATTGGCTGGCTCTGTAGCTTCCGCGATTTGCGTCTCCAAGGTACAGCTTGGGGAATACGCCGTTGCAACTCGTGGGCCCCGGTATGTGATCTACTGGTATGAAAGCAAGGTATTGAACGAGGAACCGCGGTGTGGCGGCCGACCACTGTGACGTTCCGCTTTGCGCTGGACCGCTCGGCGTTGCATCCGCAGCCGCAGACATTCCTGGCGCAAGAGTCATCGCGGGTCTGGATGTGGGGGGAGGCGTGTTAAATCTGAAGTTGCTGGTACCAGCACTGCAGGACCGGCCGGAAAGGTTAACGGTTTCAGTTAGCGCCGTTGGATGAACAAGATTGCATGTGTCCGTGGTCGACCCAGAAGCGGTGGCGTTCAGCGAAATCGAGGTGCCGGTGGCCAGACCGGACACGTTGTAATTGATCTGCCCGCAGTTTTGCTCCATGGGCGGGTTCTGCGTTGTGTCGACCAGGATCGAGAAATACGAAAGCGTCCCTTGAACCGAGTTGTCGGTCTGCTCTTGGAGTTGCCACGCTTGGCTATTGACGGAGTCCAATGCCTCAACCCACTGCCCGGTTATATCGTCGCATATCGGCGTCGGATCCGGCGCTGTCATGGAGTTCGGTATGGTCGGAAAAGCAGTGGCGTCCGTATACCCCTGCGGCGCGGTTATAACCGTATAGGACAATGTCGGCGAGGCCGGAACGGCCCCAACCTTCCACTGTTGACTCCAGTTGCCGACTGTCGCTTGGGTTCCGCCAAGTGTGAAGTTGCCATTGGCGTCCGTCGTCCCAACCGTGCTGGTCCCTTGGCTGACGCCATTTAGCATTGACGTTACCGAGACGGGTAGGCTACCCCGGCCAGGAGCCGAAATCGAGACTTGGTAAGTGTCAGTTGCGAAAAAATTGGGCGCAACATTAGGTTTGAAGTGTCCGCGATTGTCACCGTAGGCGCTCCTAGCGTAGCAACTGGGTTCGGAAGCGCCACCATATTGCTTTGCGGTGACTGTCCTGGTCCTCCGTTACGAAGCCATTACCCGCTTCACCTACCGAGGTTACCTGCACGTTGTAGTTACCGCCAGCAGCTAGATTGGGTGCCAGGTACAGATTGATCTGGGTGTCTCCCCAAGTTGCGTACCCTCCACTGTAGCTGACGGCGAAGTCTCCACAAGAGGAGGTGCCTGCGCGACAAACGGACACGACACCAACCGCCTTCCCGAAGTTCGTTCCGTAAATCGTAACGTAGAAGCCGCCCGAACTATCCGGCGACAGTTGCTGGACCCCGTTTGGATTGGTGTTTATTTGAGGGGAGGCGTCATATACGGTCAGCGCGTTTGAAAGCGAGATGGTCTGGCCGTTGTAGGTGCAAGTTAACGCGCGCTGCCCTGGCAAGGCTAAGCTTGTGCCCGAGAAAGTCACATCCCACCAACATCGGCGTGACCTGCGGCCTTGCTTGGATATGTTATAGTCCCCGAGACGTTGGGATCCGACACCTGACAATTCGAGATATTCTGTGCGCTCAGAATGCCGTTTCCCCAGCAACTTGATCCGTTGCCCAGGCAGTAGCTCCAGGTCTGAGTGCTGCCTCGAATGGAGCTGTACCAATTGTTGAGCAAGTAGTAGCTCGGCGACGGAACACCTGGGATCGTTTGGGGTATTGCCGAGGCGGTGCTCCCGGTCACGGAAACCGTGCCGAGGCTCGCAGAGACCGGCCCCGTCACCGTGTTCGGCGGCGCCAGCGCCTGGGCCCGGCCATACCATCCGTACGTTCCCGCCGTCGTGAAGGCAAGCGACACGAATACGTTGAGAGTCGATCCCACAGCGGTCGCCGACGATGCCGTCACGTCTAACTGGCATTGCGTGCCCGAGAGGACCACATGGCTGCCGCTGCCGGGCTGGCCAATCAGCCCGGAACCGATGACGGCTCCGGAGTTATTGAGCAACGACAACTGCTGAGTGGAGGGAGAATACTGCACGGAACAACTCCCATTGTAGGAGTTCGAGGGCCCGACGATCACGGTCGCCTGGGTAATCTCTCCACTCCCTGCGAAATCGTAAAAGTCCGTGCGATAGAGGCCTTGGTAGAGCACCGCCACCGAGTCCGAGCCGCCGGGCGATGCGCCAAACCACACGGCGGACGCCGCGGGCGCCGACTGTGACTGGCTAGCGAGGAACGTATTTACGGACGCAGCGTGGCCGCCCTGGAATTCCGCGCCGTAGATGATCTGGATGACCACCGACGACTTGTTGGTGGGCAGCGTCAGTATGTTCTCCCAGTATTGATACTCGCTCGGATTTGGACAGCGATTGAGCGCGTAGTGGTACAGCATGATCAAAAACTGGCCGTTGGCGTCGGCTGGCCATCCGCACCCGTAACCGTTGTTGTTTTGGAACGTGTTGCGATCGTTCTGGTATTCGGCCCCATTGAGAATCGCGTTGATCGCGGCGTCGCGGTTTGATCCCGCATTGAGCCTGGTTACCGCCGTATTCCAGCTACCGGGATCCACAGTGTGACCGAGCAGCGCAAGATACGCATCGTCGATAAATCCACCATTGTCATTTGCGATCTGGACGGGCGGGTTCATGGGGAATGGGCTAATCGCTACCTTCTTTCCCGTTCCCCAGTACGAATACGTATAGGCGAATCTGCTTGTCCCGTTTCCACCGGGGCTGATGCCAACGTAGGCCGCCCCTGAGATGCTGTTGTAAAGGATGACGTCCGTTCTTCCGTCGCCGTTCAGATCCTGCGCATAGATGGTGTCGTAGCCAGTAGACCAAAAGAGAGAAACGAAATTGAAGCCGCCGGCTCCATTTCCGATTCCAAGATAGCTATTTCCGCTGGGCTGCGCATTGTAAAGCACCAGATCGGCTTTTCCATCGCCGTTGTAGTCGAGCAGCAGAACTTTCGTGAAGTTTTGCGACTAGGTCTGACTTGTGATCGTGAAGCCGCTCCCAGTGCTAATTGCGCTCACGGTGAGCCCGCTTGGATTGTAAAGAACCAAGTCCGCTTTTCCGTCCCCATTGAGATCGCCGGTGACAACCTGCGTATAGCCTGCCGACAGGCCGCCAACTGCATTGAAGGTAAATCCGCCGGCGCCGTTGCCCACGCCGAGGGACGATTGGCCATTGTTGCTGTTGTACAGAAACACGTCGGCGTTGCCGTCGCCGTTGAAGTCGGCCACCACCACGTTGGTAAACGGCCCTCCCGATGGGACCGAAACAGGACAGTAACTGAAGTTGCTGCCGTCATAGCTGCAACTGCCGGTGTTGCCGCTGAGCGCGGCGTACATGGTTCCGCTCACGCTGTTGTAGAGAATGAAATCGGTCTTGCCGTCGTGATTTAAATCGCCGGCCTGCACAAAATTGTATCCCTGAGACCAGAATAGCGAACTGAATGAAAACGCTCCGCTCGCCAGCTCCAAGCCTATGTAGTCTGGGGGCGTCGGTGAGGAAGAATTGTAGAAGATCACATCGGCTTTGCCATCGCCGTTGAAATCTCCCATGGGCAGGGTGGTGAAGCCGGTATTCACCGGAATGAGGTTGTAGGAGAACGTGCCGTCCCCGTTGTTAAAGCCGGAGGAAGCGCCCCCGTTTAGGGGATCATAAATCAGGACCGAGCCCCGGATTTGGGCGGAAAGCGCTGGTGACAGCACGCAGAGTACGGCGCACGATAGAAGAGCCTTGGAAGCGGGCGTCATGGGAGTGTCGTTCCTATCGGCAGACCAGCCACCGCTGTGCCTAGAACGCGAAAATTGTAATTGACGTACTGATGGAGTCCGCCCCAACTCGCCGCCGTCAAGTGGTGCTGCAGGTCTCGAACGCCGGACAGAATAATTTGCTGGCGTCTGATCTCAAACTGGTTCACTTGGTGCTGGGATAGGCCGACGGACGCCGCCTTTTCCGCGTTCAAAGCATTGATGCGTTGGGTGACGTTGAGCGAGATCGAATGAACCACGCTGACCTCGGCGGGGTCGACTCTGATCAGTTTCGCAAAGCTGGTAGCCGACTGATTCAGCACCGATGTGCCGCCGGGCTTAGCCGCAGCCCACTTTATCCAGGTGGTGTGATATTGGAAATATGCGTTGTAAACGTCGTGGTGGTCGGCGGGCAGCGCCGAAATGGATAGCACGGGCTGCTGAGCTTGCGCGCCGGGAATCCACAAAATCCTGATTCGCTTGGCGACATCGAGGCGGCGAGTGCGCTGGCGTTTGCGTGGACGTAGATTGTAGTTGCTCATTTTCCGTTTCACGCCACGCGGATTGATCCGATTCCTGCTCGATAC
>Ga0075017_100003086_pt1 | contig 10471 bp, 7 predicted proteins | sample AleBraG_ABR_2012_FD_71475 | JGI IMG/M metagenome (GOLD analysis project Ga0075017, IMG submission 71475) | Freshwater sediment microbial communities in response to fracking from Pennsylvania, USA - Alex Branch Run_MetaG_ABR_2012 | ecosystem: Environmental > Aquatic > Freshwater > Creek >... | reverse complement strand
GTCGTAAGCGCTCTTGGGATCGACGGGTGCGATCACGATGGAGCCGAGCTGCGCCAAATAGCCGAAAATTGTCACTTGCAGTCGCTGCGCAAGATATTTTCGCGCAATCGCGCCGGCCGCCACTCGCATCACGGTCTCGCGCGCCGATGAGCGACCACCGCCGCGATAGTCGCGAAATCCATATTTTTGCTGGTAGGTGTAATCCGCGTGTCCGGGCCGAAAGCGATCCTTGATTTTTTCGTAGTCGCGCGACCGTTGATCCTCGTTCTCAACCATCAGGCCAATGGGCGTCCCGGTGGTCTTACCTTCGAAAACGCCTGAGAGAATTTTCACGCGATCGGATTCGTGACGCTGACTGGTGTACTGGGAAGTCCCGGGGCGACGCCGATCCACATCGCCCTGAATGTCGGCCTCGGAGAGTTCGAGGCCGGGCGGACAGCCGTCGACGACGCAGCCCAGTGCCGCTCCATGGCTTTCGCCAAAGCTGGTCACCGTGAAGGCCTGACCAAAGGTGTTACCCGCCATCGCTATTTCTCCAAATCCTCTGCCCTCAACAAAAACACACCGCCACCACCCATGGCGATATCCGGCCAAATGAATGGCATCCGAGGAAAGCGGCGCTGCAGCGCGCCTTCGGCATTGCCCACTTCCACCACCAAGATGCCGCGCGGATTCAGATGCTCGCGCGCCTTAGTTAATATCTTGCGCACCGAATCAAGGCCATCTCGGCCGGCCGCCAACCCTAAGCGCGGTTCGTGCCGATATTCGCGCGGCAATTTGCGCATTTCCGCGCTGCCCACATAGGGCGGATTGCTCACGATGATATCGTAACGGCAGCCCTTCACCGCGTCGAAATGATCGGAACGGATGGGCCGCACCCGCTTGGCTAATCTCAAGGCGCGCACATTGCGCCGGCAGACGTTAAGCGCCGCCGGCGAAATATCCACCGCGTCCACCCTGGCGGTGGGGAATGCCCGCGCGCAGGCCAGCGCAATCGCGCCGGAGCCGGTCCCTAAATCCAATATCCGCTCCACCCGCCGCGCATCGATCCAGGGACGAAAACGCCCCAGGGCCAGCTCTGCGATGGGCGAACGCGGCACCAGGACTCGTTCATCGACGTAAAGCTCGAGACCTGCGAAGAACGCTCGATGCGTCAGGTACGGGAGCGGCAATCTCTCGCGGATGCGCCGCTCAAGCAGGCGCATAACCCTTGTTTGTTGGCGCGTCGTAAGCGCCTTGGCGTAAGCGCCGAGGCCTGCTGCATGGGCTGTCCCGGCCACGAAAAACACCAATTCCGCCGCCTCATCGCGGGCGTTGTCGGTGCCATGCCCAAAATGCACTCGGGCGCGGCGCAGCTCGCGCTCGCAGCGCTCGATGACGGCGCCGACGGTCTCAAGCTTCCTATGGGATAATCGACGCATGGCCACACCGCTCAAAGTTTTGTCCGCCGCACTGTGCATCGCCGCCGCGGCTGGAATAGCGACGGCACTATACCTAAAACACGCGGCGCCCCGCGCCGATCTGGTCACCGGCACCCTGATCGAACCTTCCCGCACGCTCAAGGATTTTAGCCTCGTCGACTATGACCGTCGGATATTCAACGTCGCCAATTTGCGTGGCCACTGGACGATACTATTTTTCGGCTACACGCACTGCCCGGAATTCTGCCCGGCGACCCTGGCGACCCTGGCGGCACTGCGAAAGCGCTTGGGGACCGACCCAGGCGCCGCAAGCCCGCAGGTGATATTTGTCTCGGTGGATGCCAAGCGCGACACGCCCGAACAACTTAAGGGTTATGTGCCGCGATTCGACTCGAGTTTCATCGGCCTGACCGCGCTCGATCAACCACAGGTCGAAGCCGTGGCCAAGGAGTTCGGGGTCGCGGTCGGCATCCACGATGCCGACCAAGGCGATTACCTTGTCGATCATTCCACCGCCCTATTCGTGGTGGACCCGGCGGGCAATATCAGCGCCATACTGACCGGGCCATTTACGGTAGAGGCCTTGTTAAACGATTTCAAACTCATCGTCGCCGCTCGCGCATGAGTGGCTTGGGCGGGCGATTGTTTGTGTGGTTGCAATATTTATTGCCGCAACACGCCCTATCGAGACTGACGCTGATGGCCACCCGCATACGCGCACCATGGTTCAAGAATTTATTGATACGCGGATTTTGTAAATTGTACGCCGTGAATATGCAAGACGCGGCCGAACCCGATGCGCTGCGCCATGCGTCGTTCAATGAATTCTTCACACGCGCGCTCAAACAAGGCGCCCGCCCGATGCCCACCGGGCCGGGTCTCATCGTGAGCCCCGTCGATGGTACGGTCAGCGAATGCGGCCTGATCCGGCAGGATCTGTTGTTACAGGCCAAAAATCAGAGCTACACGCTGGAGCTTCTGCTGGCGAATCAACCCTGGGCCCAAGAATTTACCGGCGGCAGCTTCGCCACGATTTATCTGGCGCCTTACAATTACCATCGAATTCACATGCCGCTGCGCGGCCGGCTGCGCGAGACGATCTACGTTCCGGGTCGTCTGTTCAGCGTCAATGCGGTCACCGCCCGGCATGTGCCGCGTCTGTTTGCCCGCAACGAGCGAATCTTGAGCCTATTTGACAGCGACGCAGGCCCCATGGCCTTGGTGATGGTGGGCGCGCTCAATGTGGGAAGTATGGCCACCGTCTGGGCCGGAGATATCACACCCGCCAAACGACGCGCGATCACGCAGCTACCGCCGACCGACCTGTCTCTTGAGGCCGGCGCTGAATTGGGCCGCTTCAACATGGGTTCCACCGTGATTCTCCTGTTCGGGCCGCAGCGCGCCGCGTGGATACCTGCGTTGACCGCAGGCTTAAGGCTTAAGCTCGGCCAGTCAATCGGTCAGGTGCTGTGACAAGGGTCGCGGCGCCCTGGCGCCCCACGGCAAGTCTCTTGGCCATACGCGAGCGGGCTACCATGCTGGCCCGCACACGCGAATTTTTTGCGGCGCGCCGAGTCCTTGAAGTGGAAACCCCCGCATTGAGCCGGGCGGCGGTCAGCGACCCGCACATCGAATCGCTGCACACGCGTATCAAGGGCTTCGAGCGCCCGTTCTTTCTGGCAACCTCAGCGGAATTTGCGATGAAACGACTGATCGCCGCAGGCGCGGGCGACATTTATCAAATATGCAAAGTGTTTCGCGACGGCGAATGCGGCCGCTGGCACAACCCGGAATTTACGCTGCTGGAGTGGTATCGCCTGGGGTTCGACGATGATCGTCTCATGAGCGAAATTGAACAGCTGGTCGGCTTATTGCTCGGGCCACAGCGCTTGAGCGGGCCGGCTCTGCGGCTGACTTATGCACAAGCCCTGGTGCAGTATGCAGGGGTCGATCCGCATATCGCCGGCGATGCCGAGCTCGCCGCGGCGGCGGTTCGGCACGGAGTCGACTGCGCCGGCGACTTGGATCGAGATGGCAAATTGGATTTACTCATGGCCCTGGTCGTGGGTCCGAAGCTTGGGCGAGACCACGTTACCTTTATTTGCGACTATCCGGCATCGCAGGCTTCGCTCGCGCGGCTGAAACCCGGGGCTCCACCCGTGGCGGCCCGTTTTGAAATGTATTTCGAGGGTCTGGAACTCGCCAACGGGTTTCACGAATTGGGCGCGGCACACGAACAACGATCGCGCTTCGGGAACGATCTCGAGGTGCGCCGGGCCCGGGGCCAGCCGCTGCCGCCGTTGGATGAGCATCTATTGTCGGCTCTCGAGGCTGGAATGCCCGATTGCGCGGGCGTCGCATTGGGCTTCGACCGGCTGGTCGCCATATCACTGGGTGCGACCGCCTTAAGCGAGGTCCTCTCATTCCCGGTCGAGACTGCCTAGCGTTAAGGGGACGGCGGCTCGGGCCGGCGGCGCTCGCCGCCAGCGCGATCGACCCGCTTCGTCAGCCCTTACCCCGCGACAAGTATTCGCCGGTTCGGGTATCGATACGCAGTATCTCGCCTTCGTTGATGAACAGCGGCACCCTCACCATGGCGCCGGTCTCAAGCTTGGCGGGCTTCGAGCCGCCGGTGGCCGTATCGCCGCGCACGCCGGGGTCGGTCTCGACCACTTTGAGCTCCATATGCGGCGGCGGCGTCACCTGCAGCGGAACTCCGTTCCACAGCGTAATGATGCACACCGTACCGTCCTTGAGCCACTGCGCCCCGTCGCCCACCGCTTGCTTCGACGCAGTCAGTTGTTCATAGGTCTCCGGCACCATAAAATGGAAAAAGTCGCCTTCCCGATACAGGTACTGCATTTCAGTATCGACGACGTCAGCCGCTTCCACGGTATCGCCCGACTTCCAGGTACGCTCAATGGTACGCCCGGTCTTCAGATTTCGGACCCTGACCCGGTTAAAGGCCTGGCCCTTGCCGGGCTTGACCATTTCATTTTCGACGATCGAGTACGGATCTCCGTCGATGAGGATTTTAAGTCCGGACTTGAATTCATTGGTGCTGTAGTTCGCCATCGAAGGCCTCGGCATTGAAGGGCGCGTATCATAGCGAGAACACGAACCGCGCGCCAATCGGCCGCTGCCGGGATACCCCGATGCGACTTGTCGTCCAGATTCGGGTAAATCGTGGTGTTACACTTTGCACTCTTTTACGAGGATTTTGACCAGTGAGCGAACAGGGCGCGGTTCCGATGATAGTCATGACGCGGTCGCAGGACCATGTTGAGGCCATCAACAGCACACTGCGCAACGCCGGTCACCCAGTCCACTGTACCTGGCTGCCCGACGCCCGGGATCTGGCGGATGCGTTGACTCAGATCAACCCAGAGATGCTGATCGCCTTCATCGACGAACTTGGCATCGACCTATCCTCGATCATGAAGGTTAAAGGCCAGAACGCCCCGGAAATGCCGGTACTGATCGTGCGCGAACAAGTCGATGAGGCGGCTATCGCCGAGGCGATGCGGTTGGGCGCTCAAGACGTGATCACACTGGCCAATCGTAGTCGACTACAGTCGGTGGCTACCCGCGAACTGCGCGCCTATCGACTGGAACGCGCGCTATCGACCACGCTGTCCTCGGCGCGCGAATATCGCGACCAGCTGCAAAATTTCCTCGAGGGGTCGGCTGACGCTATTACGCATGTGCAAGAGGGGATCATCGTCGACGCCAATAAGGCCTGGCTCGAGCTATTCGGCTATTCCGCCGACGATGCGCTGATAGGCATGCCGATGATGGATTTGTTCGAGGCGGAGACTCACCCGGCGCTCAAGGGCGCCCTGGTTGCATGCCTGCAGGGAAAGTGGACCGATCATGCCCTCAAAGTCCAGGCGGTTTTGTCGGATGGCTCGAACCTGTCGCTCGAACTGACCTTATCGAAGGCCGACTTCGAGAACGAGCCGGCCACCCGAATTACCATTCCGGCGCTGCGTAAACGCGATCAGGATCTTGAAAATCAACTCGCCGACGCGGTCAAAAACGACGCAACGACGCGCTTTCTTCAGCAGCGCTACTGGGTAGCAGCGGTTCGCGAACGCTGCGGCCAAACCATGAAAGGCGGCGTACGCCAGTTCGCCCACATCAAGCCGGACGGCTTTCTGGGTATCCAGAAGGCCATCGGCGTACTCGCGAGCGAAGACTTCCTGGCGCAATTGGCTGAACTCTTGCGCACGCAGCTTACCGTGACCGACCTGTGCGGCCGTTTCGGCGGCAATGGATTTTTGATCTTGCTGGAGCGCGGCACCGCACGCGACGTGGAAACCTGGGCGGAGAACTTCGTCAAGCGCGTCAACGAACATGTGTTCCCGTTCTCCGACAAGACTCTCGCCGCCACCGTGACCGTCGGTTTGGGTCTGCTGCCGCCGACCAACCCCGACATTGCGGCAGCCATCGAGGATGCGGTAAACGCGACCCGTCGCGGGCGCGAGCTCGGCGGAAATCAGATGTACGTTGTCGATAAATCCGATACCGACACGCGCGTACAGGCCTACGACAAGATCTGGGTCAAGCACATAAAAACGGCCTTGATGGAAAACCGCTTCCGGCTGGTGCAACAGCCTATCGCCAGCCTATTGGGCGAAGACAAGGGAATGTTCGACGTATTGGTCAGAATGCTGGACGAACAAGGCAATGAGGTGCTGCCGGCGGAATTCATCGCGGCGGCCGAGCGCAATGACCTGATGAAAAATATCGATCGCTGGGTGATCGGCGCGTCGCTGTCGTTTTGTGCCAATCGCAAGTCGGCCAATATTTTCGTCAGGGTATCGAAGGACACGCTGCTCGATCAGAGCGTGGTCGGCTGGCTCGAAACCCAATTAAAGTCTCTAAAGATAGACCCGAAACGCCTCTGTATTCAAATCACCGAGGACGTGGCGACCCAGTACTTGAAGAAAACCAAAGAATTCGCCGACAGCCTGCGCAAGCTGGGATTTTGTTTCGCGGTGGAACATTTCGGGACCGGCCGCGACCCCTTGAGATTGCTTGCTGATATCAATATGGATTTCATCAAAATAGACGGCTCATTGATGCAGGGCCTCTCGACCAATCAACTCACGCAGCAGCGCGTCAAAGGGCTGGTCGAAGCGGCCAAGAAGCGGAAAATCGAAACTATTGCCGAGCGCGTCGAAGACGCCAATACGATGGCAGTCCTCTGGCAGCTCGGAATCGAATTCATCCAAGGCTACTTCGTCAACTCGCCGGAAGAAGTCACCATGTCGGGAGACCGGTAGCCGGCGACGCCGTTACTGGGACCCCACGTCCAGGCGATCCACCTGTTTGTAGGCGCGCGAGAATCTCTGCCGCCGCTGACCCTTACGGTCTTGGAACGCGTTGAGGTCGGCGTACTTGACTCGCATCGGTGCGCTGTTGCCGCTGTACACGGTCAAGGTCTCTGCCGGCGCCACCACAGCCATCGCCACCAGGTATTCGTCTCGATCGGCAGATTTCTTTCCCGGTATCCCGAATAAATTCTGGCCTTTCCCACCGCTCATGGTTTCAATCTGGGCGACCGGTAGCGCCAATACTTCGCCATCGTTATTGACGAACACCGCAAGCGAAGCCTGATCAGCAATGGGTTGTGCCGGTAACACCAGCGCGTTTTCCGGCACCTTCAGTATGGATTTACCCTTTTTGTTGCGCGAGTACAGATCCGCCAATTTGATGGCGAATCCGTAGCCCGCGTCGCTCGCCAGTAGCCAAAGGTCCGTAGGCTCACCGATCATGACGGCCGCAAAAGTCGCTCCATCGGGCGGATCGACGCTTCCGGATAAGGGCTCCCCGTAGCCTCGCGCCGCGGGTAGCTGGTGCGCATCCAAACTGTAGGCTCTGCCGGTGGAATCAATGAATACTGCCTGTTGCAAATTGCGGCCTTTGGCCGCCGCCTGAAAATCATCGCCGGATTTGTAACTCAAGGCTCGCACATCGATATCGTGACCCTTGGCCGCGCGTACCCAGCCGAGGCGCGATAGAACCACCGTGGTGGGTTCGCTGGTCAAAAGTTCTGTTTCGGAGATGGCCTGCGCCGCCTCGCGCTCGACCAGGCGAGTGCGTCGCTCGTCGCCGTATTCTTCCGCATCACTCAACAATTCGTCACGCACCAATTTCGTAAGCTTCGCCTTGGATTTCAAGATACCTTCGATCCGGTCGCGCTCCTCGCTGAGTTCCGCTTGCTCGCCCTTGATTTTCATTTCTTCGAGGCGCGCCAGATGCCGCAGCTTGGTCTCGAGAATGGCTTCCGCCTGTTCATCGCTCAAGGAAAATCGTTTCATCAGAACCGGCTTCGGATGATCCTCGGTGCGCACAATGCGAATCACCGCATCGAGATTCAAATAGGCGATCAACAATCCGTCCAGGATATGCAGTCGGGCGCTTAATTTGGCCAGTCTGAACTGCAGACGCCGAGTCACCGTGGATTTGCGGAATTGCAGCCACTCCGACAACATTTCTTTCAATCCCATGACCCTTGGCCGGCCGTCGAGCGCGATCACATTGAGGTTCACCCGATAGCTTCGCTCAAGATCGGTGGTCGCAAACAAGTGCGCCATCAAAGCTTCGGTATCTACGCGGTTGGATTTCGGCACGATCACCAGGCGAGTGGGATTCTCGTGATCGGATTCATCGCGAAAATCTTCGACCATCGGCAACTTCTTCTGCTGCATTTGGGCGCCGATTTGTTCCAGGACCTTGCTCCCCGATACCTGAAACGGCAGCGCATCGATCACGATGTCACCTTCCTCCAACTGATAAGTCGCGCGCGCCTTGAAGCTGCCGGAGCCGGTCTCGTACATTTGTACAAGATCGGCGCGCGGCGAGACAATTTCCGCACCTGTCGGCAAATCCGGCCCCTTGACATGCGCCATGAGTTTGCGGGTACTTAGGTCCGGATCATCGAGCAGCGCAACGCACGCCTTCACCACTTCGCGCAAATTATGCGGCGGAATGTCGGTCGCCATTCCGACGGCAATCCCCGATCCGCCGTTGAGCAGCAAATTAGGCACCCGCGCCGGCAACATGGTGGGCTCTTCCAGCGAGCCGTCGAAATTTGGCGCCCAATCCACGGTGCTGGACCCCAGCTCCTGGAGCAATAGCGCCGCATAGCGCGTCAATCGCGATTCGGTGTAGCGCATAGCCGCGAAAGATTTGGGATCGTCGGTCGATCCCCAATTCCCCTGGCCATCGATCAGCGGATAGCGATAGGCGAAGTCCTGCGCCATGTGAACCATGGCCTCATAGCAGGCCGAGTCGCCATGCGGGTGGAATTTACCGATTACATCGCCCACAGTGCGCGCCGACTTCTTGTGTTTCGAGCCCGCCGCCAGGGCCAGCTCGCTCATGGCATAGACGATGCGCCGCTGTACCGGCTTCAAGCCGTCGCCAATATGAGGCAGCGCCCGGTCCAGGATGACGTACATCGAGTAATCGAGATAGGCGCGTTCCGCGAATGACTTCAGCGGTTCTTGTTCTATGCCGTCAAAATTAAGTTCTTGTTCTTTCATGGCTATAGTTTGGCCAAATTGCCCTTGGATTCGAGCCACTCGCGGCGATCGCCGGCCCGCTTCTTGGCCAGTAACATATCCAGCATCGCATCCGGGGAATCGTGCGCGTCAATGGTCATCTGAACCAAGCGCCGAGTCTGCGGCGCCATGGTGGTCTCGCGCAGCTGCAAAGGACTCATTTCGCCCAGGCCCTTGAATCTGGTCACCACCGGCTTGATGCGAGAGTTATCGGCCGCGATGCGCGCCAACGCCCGCTCGCGCTCCGCCTCATCGAGTGCGTATATCACCTGTTTGCCGGCGTCGATCCTGAACAGCGGCGGCATGCACACGTAGACGTGGCCGGCCATGACCAACGGCCGATAGTGACGCAAAAATAGCGCACAGAGCAACGTAGCAATATGTTGTCCGTCGCTGTCGGCGTCAGCGAGAATGCAAATCTTGTGGTAGCGCAGACCCGACAAATCGCCGGCAGCAGGCTCCACCCCAATCGCGATACTGATGTTATGAACTTCTTGAGACTGTAGGACTTCGCTGGTGTCCGCTTCCCAGGTGTTCAAGATCTTGCCGCGCAACGGCATGATGGCCTGGGTGGTGCGGTCGCGAGCCTGTTTGGCCGATCCGCCGGCGGAATCACCCTCGACCAGAAATAGCTCGCCCCGCTGCGGGTCTTGGCTGACACAGTCGGCGAGCTTGCCCGGCAAGGCGGGGCCCGCCACGATTCGCTTGCGCGCAACTTTCTGGCTGTCTTTGAGCCGCTGCTGTGCATTGGCAATCCCCAGCATGGCGATTTTCTCGCCCTGATCCGGGTGTTGATTCAGCCACAGCGCGAATGCATCCTTGACGACTCCTTGCACAATTCCGGCGGACTCCCGCGACGACAGCTTTTCCTTGGTCTGCCCCGCGAATTGCGGCTCACGCATTTTCATCGAGAGTACGAAACTCACGCCATCCCATACGTCTTCGGGCGCGAGCTTCAACCCGCGCGGCACCAAATTTCGGAATTCGCAGAACTCGCGCACCGCATCGGCGACCCCGACGCGCAGGCCATTAACATGGGTTCCGCCCTCCACCGTCGGGATCAAATTGACATAGCTCTCGGTTATGCTGTGCTCGGAATCCAAGATCCATGCGAAGGCCCAGTCAAGCGACCCGCCTTCGATATCGCGACGACCGTAGAACGTCTCCGCCGGCAACCACTCGCCCTTACCTAATTCCTCGGCCAGATATTCGTGCAGGCCGCCGGTGTAGAACCACTCGTCGTTCTCGCCGCTGACTTCGTTTTTGAGCGAGACCCGCAAATTCGGGCACAGCACCGCTTTTGCACGTAATACCTGCTTAAGCTTCGGAACGGCAAACTTGTCGGTATCGAAATATTGGGGATCCGGCCAGAAGCGGATCGTGGTGCCGGTTCGCGATTTCGGCGAATCTCCCACCACTTCCAGTTTCGATGTCGGACGGCCGCCGGCGAAGCTCAGGTTGTATTCCTTGCCGCCGCGC
>Ga0075017_100003085_pt1 | contig 10472 bp, 10 predicted proteins | sample AleBraG_ABR_2012_FD_71475 | JGI IMG/M metagenome (GOLD analysis project Ga0075017, IMG submission 71475) | Freshwater sediment microbial communities in response to fracking from Pennsylvania, USA - Alex Branch Run_MetaG_ABR_2012 | ecosystem: Environmental > Aquatic > Freshwater > Creek >... | reverse complement strand
CTTCCAGCTCCGCGCCAGTCCGCGGCCGGCGAGCAAGGCGGCGCCGCCGCCGAGAATGCAGGTCAGCACGAGAAACACCAAAGGCCCGTCATCCGACAAATACATCACGGTGCGGCTCCTTGCGGCTCCTTGCGGCGGCCTCCATCAAGATAGGCGGTCTGCACCTCCTCGCTACTCAATAGCTCGCTGCCGGTGCCCGAAAGCGTGATCCTACCATTCACCATGACATAGCCACGATGAGCGAGCCGGAGCGCGTGATAGGCGTTCTGCTCGACGATGAAAACCGGCAGGCCGTGCTGGTCATTTAGCTCTTTGATCACCTCGAAGATCTGCTTGACGATAAGTGGGGCGAGACCAAGCGACGGCTCGTCCAAGAGCAATAGCTTTGGCCGTCCCATTAGCGCGCGTGCGACCGCGAGCATCTGCTGCTCTCCCCCCGATAGCGTGCCGGCGCGCTGCAGGCGCCGGGCCTTCAGCACTGGGAACAGGGTACAAACTTTGTCGAGGTCCTGGTCGAAGACGTCAGGGTCGTTGGCGATGATGGCGCCCATCTGCAAATTCTCGAGCACGGTCATGCGCGGGAAGATGCGCCGCCCCTCCGGCGACTGGGCGATGCCAAGCCAGGCAATGGCGTGGGTGGGGAGCCGGGTGATATCCCGGCCCTGGAAGGTGATGCGGCCCTCGCTGGCGCGGGGGCGGCCGAAGATCGTCATCATCAGGGTGGTCTTGCCCGCGCCGTTGGCGCCGATCAACGCCACGATCTCGTTGGGATGGATCTCGAGGCTTACCCCATGCAGCACCGGAAGCACGCCGTAGCGCGCGGTCACCTTCTTGAGCTTGAGCATGGGCTCGCTCATGAGAGGACCTTGCGTGCGACATGATCGAGCTCCTCGTCGGGCACGCCGAGATAGGCGGCGATGACTTGCGGGTCGTTGCGCACCTCCTCTGCCGTGCCGTCGGCGATGGTCTTGCCATAGTCGAGCACCACGATGTGGTCCGAGATGCGCATCACCACACTCATGTCGTGCTCGATGAGGAGGAGCGCGATGCCTTCCTTCTCTCGGATCGAATAGAGCAGCTCGTTCAACCCCTCGCTCTCCCGCGCGTTCAGTCCCGCCGCGGGCTCGTCGAGGCACAACAGCAAAGGCCGTGTGCACATGGCGCGCGCAATCTCGAGCTTCCGCTGCTCGCCATAAGCAAGCTCGGACGCCGCCACATCGGCGCGCGCGGTAAGATTCACGCGGTCGAGCCACTCCCTCGCATAGTCGACTGCCTGCCGCTCCATGCGGTTAAAGGCTCCGAAGCCCAAGATGCTGGTGAGGGGGAAGCGCGAGGCGCTGACGAGCGCCTTGTGCTGCGCCACCATCAGATTCTCGAGGACCGTCATGCCGCCGAACAGCCTGATGTTTTGGAAGGTGCGGGCGACGCGGGCCTCGGCATTGATGTCGTGGTCGTCGAGCCGCTCCAAGCGGAAGCTCTGGCCGTCAGGATGGTCGAGCTTGAGCGTCCCTACGGTCGGCTTGTAGAAGCCGGTGATGCAGTTGAACACGGTAGTCTTGCCGGCGCCGTTCGGTCCGATCAGGGCGGTGATATCGTGTCGCCCCACCTCGAAGGACACGTCGTCCACGGCGACAAGGCCGCCGAAGCGCATGGTGAGGTGCTCGACCTTGAGCAGCGGGTCCTTCTGCCAGGGCGTCATGCGCTGGCTTCCTTGACGTGGCGGCCTCCCGCGGCGCGCCGGTCGTTGAGCAAAATGGAGGGCTCGCGCGATGAGATGATCCCTCGGGGTCGCCAAAGCATGATCCCCACCATGGCGATGCCGAACAATAGCACGCGGTATTGCGAGGGATCGAAGTCTTGGCCGAACACGACCTGGAGCCACTTCATGTTCCGCAGCAACTCGAAGCCGCCGATCATCACCATGGCCGCCAGGACGACGCCAATCTGGCTGCCCATGCCGCCCAGCACCACGATGGCGAGGATGATGGCGGATTCCATGAAGGTGAAGGATTCTGGGCTGATGAAGCCTTGCCGCGTGGCGAAGAAGCTGCCGGCGAAGCCACCGAACAACGCGCCGGTAGCGAAAGCGGTGAGCTTGGCCACGGTGGTGTTGATGCCGAGCGAGCGGCAGGCGATCTCATCCTCGCGCATCGCTTCCCAGGCGCGTCCGATTGGCAACCGCCGCAAGCGCAAGGTCACGAGACTGGTGACGAGGGCGAGCCCCAGAATGACGTAATAGAGAAAGATGATGGCGTGCAGCGGGTCGTAGCGCAGCCCGAAGAAGCTCGCGAAGGTGTGGCTCCCGTTCGCCGAGAAGGGCAGCCCGAAAAAGGTGGGCTTGGGGATGTCGGAGATGCCGTTCGGTCCGTTGGTCACGGCCGTCCAATTCAAGAGCACGATGCGGACGATCTCGCCGAAGGCGAGTGTCACGATGGCGAGATAGTCGCCTCTCAGTCGGAGCACCGGGAACCCGAGCACGACGCCCCAAAGCGCGGCGAGTAGGCCGGCGAGCGGCAGGCACATCCAAAAGCCAAAGCCGAAATGCGCGGCGAGCAGCGCGAAGGTATAGGCGCCGACCGCATAGAAGGCGACGTAGCCAAGATCTAGGAGGCCAGCGAGCCCAACCACGATGTTGAGCCCGAAGCCCAGCATCACATAGGTCAAGACGAGGATCGATAGGTCGAACAAATAGCGGAGCGGGAGCCCGAGATGGAACGTCCTGTCGAGGGTGAAGGCGAGAATCGGAAACAGCACCGCGGCAGCGAGGAGCAACATGGCGCCATATTGCGTCCCGTAGCGACCGACGGCGGGGATGGGCCAGGCCGGGCGCCAAGGAAGCCGCGGCAGCCGGTAGCTGCGGTTCCACCAAAAGAGGTTGAGCAGTAGCCTGCCGAGAAAGACACTGCCGACCGCCACCGCGAGCAGCATGGGCCGCGGCAGCAGCATCAGCCCGCGCGGGCTGTCGACGGTCTTCACGCCGAGCGTCAGGCAGAAGAGGGCGAAGGCGACATAGGCCGCGATGATCGCGTCGGCGAGCGCGGCCTGGAGGTGGCGGCTCGGCGATTTGACCGGCTCGCTCAAGGCCTAGACCTTTTCTACTTCTGGCCGGCCGAGCAGGCCCGACGGGAAGAAGATGAGCACGATGGCCAGCATCGAGAACGCCGCCACGTCCTTATATTCGATGGTGAAATAGGCCGACCAGAAGGTCTCGATCAGGCCGATCACGAGCCCGCCAAGCATGGCGCCGGGGAGCGAGCCGATGCCACCGAACACCGCCGCAGTGAAGGCTTTGATGCCGGCGACGAAGCCGATGTAGAAATCGATGACGCCGTAATAAAGCAGGTAGAGGAGCCCCGCGACCGCGGCCAGTGCTGCCCCCATGACGAAGGTGAGCGAGATGGTGCGGTCGACATTGACCCCGGACAGCGCCGCCATCAGCCTGTCCTGCTCGCAGGAGCGCTGCGCGCGGCCCAACGCGGTCCGGCTGATGAGGAGCCAAAACACGCCCATGAGCACGACCGTCGTCACCACGATGAGGATCTGGATGTTGGAGAGATTGACGACGAAACCTTTCTCGTCGAACAGTTGGTATCCGCCGGTGACCACGGGCTGCAGCGGCTTCACCCGCGCGCCTTGCGCCACCTGAATGAAATTCTGCAGCACGATGGACATGCCGATGGCGGTGATCAGCGGCGCGAGCCGGAACGATTCGCGCAGCGGCCGGTAGGCGATCCGTTCCACCGTCCAGCCCCACACCGCGGTGAGCGCCATGGCGATGATGAGCACCAGCACGAGCGCCAGCGGAACGAGCGTCACCCCTAAACTCAACACCAAGAGAAAGGCGATGAGGGCGATGAAGGCGCCGACCATGAAGATGTCGCCATGGGCGAAATTGATCATGCCGATGATGCCATAGACCATGGTGTAGCCGATGGCGATCAGGCCGTAGATCGAGCCGAGCGCGATCCCGTTGATCAGCTGTTGCAGGAAATAAGCCATGGACCCCGCTGCCTCTTTCCCCCCGAACGGGGCTAGCGTACCGGCCCCTTGGCTAAAGCCTCTGCAAGGGCCGTCTCTTCATAGCAAGAAGGGCGTAAGGCGTACAACGTGAAGCGCAGTTTTGAGGCATGCTCAAAATTAGAGCAGCATATGCGAGCCGTCGCAGAAAGGCTGGTCGCCGGTGTCCTTGCAGCCGCAAAGCAGCGCAAGCTCGGTCCGCTCGGCGGTGAACATGAAGGGCTCGATGCCAGTCCCATTATGCGAGCCGTCGCAAAAGGGCTGCTTCTTGCTGCGGCCGCAGCGGCACCAAGCGTAGCGCTTGCCCGCCTCGAGCTCGACCTGATAGGGGCTAAGTTGTGGCCGTTCCGGCTCTGCCATTGCGTTTGCTTCCCGCTTGCCTAAGAGCGCCGCAAGCCGCCTCCTTACCCAATTCGCCCTGCCGGCACAAGAAAGCACCAGACCAGGTTTGCCGGCCGCGTCGCTGCTCGGCCTTCCCGGAACATCCAGCGCGGATCAAAACTTGATCACTGCCATCGACATCGCGTTGGAGCCGGACGCCACGATGATCCAGCATGCGGAGGCCGCCAATGTGCGCCTGCGCAAGGTCTTTGTCTTTCCTCGGGGCTACGCCCTGGACGCAACGCACCGCCCGCACATTACGATGCTGCAGCGTTACGTCCGCACGGCGGAGATCGACAAGGTCTATACGGCGGTCGGCGATGTCCTCGCCGGCGAGAAGCCCGCGGGATGGACGTTGCGAGCGTTCAAATATGCCTACGTCGTCTGGGATGGCGCCGGTCTCGCCGGGATTCTGATCGAGCCGACCGCCGACCTCATCGCCTTCCAGCAGAAGTTGATCGACGCCGTCGCGCCGTTTACCGTTGAGACGGGAACTACGGCCGCATTTTTTACCACGCCGATAGACCCCGATATCAACCAGCCGACGAGCAATTATGTGCAGCACTACGTGCCGGCCTCAAGCGGCACGAAGTTCGAGCCGCACGTCACGGTCGGCGTGGCATCGCCGGATTACCCGAACACGTTGGTCGCCGAACCGTTCGATGCGTTCAATTTCGCGCCGGCGGCGATGTCGTTTTACCAGCTCGGCAATTTCGGCACGGCCCGGAAGAAGCTCGAGACGTGGCAGTTCACGCCCTGAGCCTTCAGCGCGCCGCTCATTGGGCCAAAGCTTGGGCGCGGATTTTTTCGACCACCTGCTTGATCGCGTCGATCACCAATTGCGGCTGCTCGATCGGCACGTAGTGGCTGCTCTTGGCCGCGATGATATGCGGCGTATCCGGCAGCAGCCCCGCGAGTTCCTGCTGGCCCGCGAGCCAAGCCTTCTCCACCGCGGCCGGCAGCCCTGCCGGCAGGTCGGACGGCAGCTCGAAGGGACGGCCTTTCGAGATCACGATCAGCGGCAGTGGGGAGAGGGGGGTCGCACGCCTCATCTGCTCGAAGCTCATGTCGAAGTCGATCGTCTCGAGGTCCTTGTAATAGGCGATCGCTGCCGGCGGCTCAGTGAGCAGGAGGCGATCGTAGAGCGTCCACTCCTCCTGCGTCATCGCCGTCTGGACGCCCTCGGGGATGGCGTCCACCAGCACGAGACCGGCGACGTCCTTCGGATAGGTACTGGCATAGAGCCGGATGATCAGGCCGCCCGTCGAATGTCCGACCAGGACGTAGGGTCCAGGAACGGCCGCGGCTTCGAGCAGGGCGTGCAAATCGGCGACGGCGTCCTTGGCGGTGCGCGGCATCGGCACGGGATCGCTCCGGCTGAGCTGGTCGGTGCCGAGCGTGGTTCCGGGCCGGTCATAGGCGCAAACCCTGGTGAAAGCCGCGACCGCGGGCAAAACAGCCTCGCCTGCATCGGGCTGGACGCTCCAAATGTCGGCGCGATTGCGCAGCCCCGCTTCGAGAATGACCGTCGGCGACCTGGCGCCGCGACATTCGAGATAGAGCCTCCGGCCGCCATCGATCTCGACGGCCCCAGCAAAATCGCCGCTTGCGGGCCCGGCTGCGAAGGCGCGCAACGACCCGGATGAGCCGATGGCGATCACGGCCAGACAAAGGAGCAGCGTGGTTTTGCGCATGAAGTCGTTGCCGGGTTGGTCGGTGTGGCCTGATGGAGGGTAGCGGAGCGGTTTACTGTAGGCCCAGAGACTGCTTGCGAGGCGCCGGAAGAGACGGCCGAAGCCTCTCCGTCAGTCTCCGAACATTCCTTGCATGGAGCCCGCCACCTCGTCTTTCGGGGCCTTGCGCTTCGGCGCTGGCGCGGTCTCGGTCTCCGCTTGAGGACTGTCCGCGGTCGCATCGTCGGACGTCGCGGCAAAGGCCTCGGATTTGCCGAGCACCGCCGCGGCAACCTTGCTGTCGAGCCCATAGATGTCGCCGAAACTCGAAACCTTGCCGTCGTCGCCGACCACCGCCGTGAAATAGGTCGTATGCACCGGGATCGGATGGTCCAGATTGACCGGGCTGTTATTGCCCTTGGAGACGAGGTCGTCGACCTGCTTCGCCTCCCAGCCCTTGTCCTCGGCAAGCAACACCTCGGCTAGCTTGGTCGGCCTCTCCATGCGGATGCAGTTGTGGCCGTTAGCTCGCATGGCCGGCTTGAAAAGATCCGGCTTGATCGTGTCGTGCATGTAGACGGTGTGCTTGTTGGGGTAGAGGAACTTGAGCTTGCCGAGCACGTTGGTCGGCCCCGGCGGCTGGGTGAAGGCGATATTGGCCATGTTCACGCTGCTCCAGCTGATGCTGCCGGGATCGACGATGCGGCCGTTATATCTCACCTGCAATCCGTGCTCGCTCAGGATCGAGCCGCCGCCACCAAACCAGCCGCCCGAACGCAGATTGGGCAGGAGGTTCTCCCTGACGATGGTCGGCGGCACCGTCCATTCGGGATTGAAGACGATGGTCTGCATGTCGGCGGAGAAGATCGGCGTGGCGTAAGCAAGCTGGCCCACGACGATCTTGTCGGAGTGGATCGTCTTGCCGTTCTTGACCACGTACAGCATGAACTCGGGAACATTGTCTTGCACATAGACGCTGCCGAGATCCTCCGGCATCCAGCGCCAGCGCTCCATATTGATGAGTAGCCGCTGAATGTCGCGCTCGTTGCGCAGCTTCTTGGCGCCGTCCTCGCCGTCGCCGCGCGCCTTGAGCAGGGCCTGGCGCAGCCGCTCGAACTGCTCGTGCTTGGGGTGCAGCGACCGGAAATAAACGTCGGGCGCCGCTGACGCTGCGATCTCGGCCATGACGATCTTCGGATCCTTGAGGGTGGGCTTCTGGTCGAGCAGCGGGCTGAGCTGTGTAGGATCGGCGCGTCCCCCGCGGGCAAAGCGCGCATATTTGAGAATGGCGAGGTCGAGCTTGATCTCGGCAAAAGCCTTTGCCTCGGGCGTCGCCGGCAGATCCCCCGCAGGCGGCAGCTCGAACGCCGCGGCGGCCAAGCCCCAATCATCGGCTTTGCCCATCTCGTCGATGGCGGCTTGCGCCTTGGCCGAGAACCCCATGGGAGTCATCCAGACCGCCGGTCCCTCGCGCGTCGCATAGAAGGATTGGAGCGCGGCGACATCGTCGGGCGCCGCCTGCCGGTATGCGGCGTCGGAGAGTTTAAGGCGGATGCTCGCGACCACCGGGTCGACCGGCGCGGGCGTCGCGCCGGTATTTTGTGCCGAAGGATCGGCGGCACCGGGGGCTGCCGGACTGGCTGCACTAGGTGGCGAGGGATTGGCGGCGCCGGCAGGAGTCGCGGGATTGGTTGCGGCTGGCGGCGAAGGAATGACTGCGCTTGGGAGTGCCGCGGGCGGGCTGGCGGAGGCAGCCGGTTGCTCTGCTGCCGCTACGGACTCAGCGCCGACCGCACTCGAGACCGCAAACACCAGGGCAAGACCACCAGCAATAATGACGGCGACGAAGGATCGTCCGTGCATCTTGCATTCCCCCGAACCTAGAGAGGTTAATCCGAGAGGGCTGGAACCGCCACTACGATCTGCAGCCGCAAAACGGCAGGTTGAACCTTTCGTGAGCCCGGCAATGAAAAATGGCGTGAGTCCGCCAATTTCGCCGCCTCGCCAACATCGTGTCCGCTTGCGAAAAAGCCGCCGGCGCCTCTTTATGCAATTCTGTGGATAAGTCACCCCCGCCGCGCCGGCCGCTGGGGTTCTTACGAGGCTGGACACGCCGTGTGCCATAGGATCGAGAGGCCAGTTGAGCCAGTGGGCGCGGACGAGCCGGATCGCGGCGCAGAACAGCGAGAGATCTCGCGCCAGGACTTCCTTCGCGGTGCGATCGCGTTGGCGGCAGCGCCGCTGTTCAGGCCCATCCCTGTCTCCGCCGCGATGCCCTCGGGCGCCTCGCTGGAAGTGAGCGAGATCGCGCCGGGCATATTCGTGCATCAGGGACGCTACGAGCTCCAATCCCCGGAGAACCGGGGCGATATGGCCAATGCGAGCTTTGTCGTCGGTGCCGATGCTGTTGCCGTGATCGACACCCTGGGCAGCGCCGTGGTCGGCTGCGAGCTGCGCACCGCCATCCGCGGCGTGACCGATAAGCCGATCCGCTATGTGATCAACACGCATATGCATCCCGATCATGTGTTCGGCAACGCGGCGTTCAAGGAGGACAGCCCCGCGTTTGTCGCCAATCGCAAGCTCGCCCGCGGTCTCGGCTCGCGCGCCGACCGCTATCTCGCCATCAACAAGCAAATGCTGGGGCCGGACGCCTTCGCAGGCATCGAGATCGTCTTGCCTACGGTCGCCGTCGAGAACACGCTCACCCTCGACCTCGGCGGGCGGAACCTCGTCCTCGAAACGCAGCGGACCGCGCATACCGATAACGACCTCACGGTCACCGACACGGCGACCGACACACTGTTCCTCGGCGATCTCCTATTCTCTGTCCATGTGCCGACGTTGGACGGATCGATCAGGGGCTGGCTCGCTCTGATCGACGATCTGGAGAAGCGGAAGGTGGCCCGCGTCGTCCCCGGTCACGGCCCGGCCGCCATGGAGCTCCCCGGCGCGCTTCTGCCCGAGCAGCGCTATCTGGCGACGATTGCCGCGGACGTCCGGAAACTGATCAAGGACGGCAAGACCCTCGAGGATGCCGTGAAGACGGCAGGGTTCGAGGAGCGTGATGCGTGGAAGCTGTTCGACCAATACCACGTCCGCAACGTCACGGCCGCGTTCGCGGAACTCGAATGGGAATGATATAGTCGTGAGCGACACGCGAAGGAGGATGGCGTGAGGCCATTGAGAGCCCATAGCGTCGGCAGGACTCTTGGACGGGCGGCGCTTGCCGCAGCGCTTCTTGCTCTCGCAATTCCCTCGGCCAAGGCCGAAGAGGATGTCTGGCCGAGCCTCAAGCAAGCGACATTCGGCGACCGCGTCATCGCAGCCGAGGACGGCATGGTCGCCCTCGACGCTCCGGTGACCGCCGACGATGCGGCGCTCGTTCCCATCACCGTGCGCGTGCCGCCTGAGGTCAAGCAAGCCCTGAAATCGATGACCCTGATCATCGATAAGAACCCGAGCCCGGTGGTCGCGACCTTCACCTTCGGTCCCGCGGCCGGCACGGGTGGCGAGCGCTCCATGTCGACCCGCGTCCGCATCGATAATTTTTCGCATGTGCGCGCCATTCTCGAAACCGAGGACGGCACGCTGCATATGGCGAGCAAATTCGTTCAGGCCGCGGGCGGCTGCGCGGCGATGCAGGCCAAGGACCCCGACACGGAAAATGAGGGCCTCGGCAAGATGCTGGTCAAGACGTTCCCGCCCGCACTCTCAACCGCGCCGCTGTTCGAGGGGCAGGTGATGCTCAAGCACCCCAACAGCAACGGCATGCAGCTCGACATCGGCACCGGCGGCTACATCCCGGCGCGGTTCGTCAAGGAGATGACCGTGAAGCGCGGCGGCGACCTCGTCTTTCGCATGGAGTCGAGTTTCTCGATTTCCACCAACCCCAATTTCCGCTTCACCTTCGGCCGCGGCGGCGACAACGAGCTTGATGTCGCCATCACCGACACCGACGGCGCGGTCTTTACCGCCAAGTCACGGCCGAGCGGGTCGTAGCCGCAAACGATCTTCCGATAACCACACCGTACCGTCCGCCATTGGCGTCGTGAGATAGAGATCGGGATGCCAGGCGGATACCAAGCCATCGTCATCGGCCGCTCGGTGCAGTCGCCGCTGGACTTCTAGCGCCGCATCACGAGCGCCGTGCATGGCACCCATCAGCATGGGCTTATCTGCCCTATCAGATCCGCGCCATGGCCGATCCCGGAGCTCGGCTCCTACCGCTCGCCGATACCGAATCTCTATCTTTTTGCGGCGCCGGCAACCATCCCGGATCGGGCGTCACCATGACCCGGGGCGGAACGCCCCCAAGACCATCTGCGGCGATCTCGGGCTCCGCTTTTCCCTCCTAGCGCGACGGCAAAAAGCCCGTGTCTCTAGCCGAGAGGTTGGTTT
>Ga0075017_100003084_pt1 | contig 10472 bp, 7 predicted proteins | sample AleBraG_ABR_2012_FD_71475 | JGI IMG/M metagenome (GOLD analysis project Ga0075017, IMG submission 71475) | Freshwater sediment microbial communities in response to fracking from Pennsylvania, USA - Alex Branch Run_MetaG_ABR_2012 | ecosystem: Environmental > Aquatic > Freshwater > Creek >... | reverse complement strand
TTCCATAGCAGTGTGGAAGAGATGGCCGCGTTCTACATCAAAGAAATTCGCGCCTTCCAGCCGGAGGGCCCCTACAACATCGGCGGCTATTCGCTGGGCGGCTTGATCGCGTTCGAGATGGCGCGGCAACTTCAGGCTGACGGGCAGGAAGTGGGTGTGCTCGCTCTGGTGGATACCTACCCGGGCAAGCCGAAGTCGAACAAGCTGCTGCTGAAGACTCTGCTGAAGCTGCCTGCGAAGGAACAGCTCGATTACGTCAAGCATCGCACCAAGCGCATTCACAAAGGAATCAAGCGGAGATTCGAGGCATTGTTCCTGCCCAGGCCGCTGAAAGAGGTTCGCAGGGTATTCGCGACCGCCGAGGAAAAATACAAGCCACAGGTTTATTTCGGCTCAGCGACCTGGTTCCGCGCCACGGAAAAAGGCCTGCGCGGCGTAGACAATCCGACCGATGACTGGTCCAAGTGGGTGACGGGCGGTGTCGAGGTGCACGAGATCGTCGGCGATCACGGGAGCATTCTCAAAGAGCCGGATGTGCGGCTGCTGGCCGAGAGCCTGCGCGCCTGCCTGCTGCGCTCGGAAGTGGAACGCATGTCGCAGGAACTGGAAGAGCAGATTTCCTAAGCTGGCTCGACCTCAGTCCCTTTTATCGAACGCCAACCGAAATCCGGGGAATTATCTTGTCTGAAGATTTGAACACGAACTCGGCCGTATTGCCGGAGACGCCACAGGATTCGGCCGAGACCGAGCGCGCGGCGAAGTCCGCGAAGATGCAGAGGATGGTGCGCTGGGGCACCAAGGGTGGCTTGGCCATTCTCGAATATGGCCTGATCGCCGGCTCGAACTTTGTACTGGGATTTCTGTTGGCTCGCTGGATGACTCCGGAACAATACGGGGCGTACGGCTTGGGATTCAGCATCTTCCTGCTGCTGTCGTTCTTGTACCAGGCGCTATTGCTGGAACCGATGTCGGTATATGGCGGGTCAACGTACCGCGAGAACCTGCGCGGCTACATGAAAACGTCGCTGAAGATGCACAACGCGATTTCGGCGGTTATCTTCGTGGTATTTGCCATCGCGGCGGCCGTGACCTACTTCATCGGAAAGTCTCCGGCACTGGCTGGAGCTTTGGCCGGGCTGACCGTGGCTGCTCCCTGCATCTTTCTTTTCTGGTTCGGGCGGCGCGGATTTTATCTCAAGATTTCCCCCGGTCCAGCGGCTTTAGGAGCGGTGCTTTATTTCATCCTGGTGGTCGGCGGAGTGTTCATCGTTAACCGCCTGCACGTGCTGTCGTCTTTCTCCGCGTTTCTGGTGATGGGGATCGCCGCGCTGGCCTGCGGAATTGCGCTGATGATTGCGCTGCGCTACGCCCTCGACGCTAATAACGAAACTCCAGAACTTCGCGAGATCTGGCGTAAGCACTGGACCTATGGGCGCTGGGCGCTGGGCAGTTCGATTGTTGGCTGGATTCCGACGTACCTATATTTCTCGATCGTCAGTATCTTTGCCGGGATCGCGCACGCCGGCGAGTTGCGCGCTTTGATGAATCTGGCGGGCCCGGTGCTGCAGACCTACGCGGCGCTTTCCATGCTGTTCCTGCCCTATGCTTCGCGCGTGCAAAGCCAGGAAGGCAATCGCGGAACCTACGCCCTGACATGGCGCATGACGGCGCTGTTTACCGTGGGAGCCATCGCGTATTGGGCGGCCGTGATTCCATTCCGCGGGCGGATCTTGCATCTTCTCTACGGCGGAAATTACGCAAACGTCGGAGAGTACCTGCCGTTCTTTGCACTGGAAACCATCGTATGGGCGGCCAGCGTGGGCGCATCCATCGTGCTGCGCGCCATGGAGTCGCCGCGGTCGATCTTCTTCGCCAACTGCGCGGCCAGCGTCATCACGCTCGTCGTCGGCATTCCGGCCACCAAATTGTTTGGGCTATGGGGCGTGGTGTGGAGCATCATTCTGGCCAACAGCGCCGCGCTCATCATGGTGATCGTGCTTCTGCGGCGCAAGGCCGCCGAAGCCACTTCGCCGCCCAGTCTTGAATTCGCAGCTTCACTGCCGGTGGAAGATCAGGTCTAGGCCGGCAGTTCCGTCAAACTTCAACCTAACGCAACTTCAACCCAAACCATTCTCGGCCGGGAGCCCCCATCTCGATGTCGAAACAGACTTACAGGGAGACGTCAGATGAAGACTCTTTTCGCTCGCAACTGGATTTTGTGTGGCTTGATTCTTTCGGCGGCAACATTCAGCTTTGCTGGAAATGTCAGCAAGCCCGTGGTCGTTAAGAATGCCCGGCATGCAGTTTCGGCGCGCCTGAGCGACCTGGGTGCATCGAGCTTCAATGCTGCCGAACACGAGTTGTCGGTGCTGCATCCCATTGCCACCACGGCTGGATTGAACTTCGACGGCGCCAAGGGCACCGGGTACAACTACTCCGACGTGACGGGCGCGGTGGGCGCGACGCAATATGTTCAAGTCACGAATCTGAAGTTCACCGTTTACAACAAATCCACAGGGACGATGGTGCTTGGGCCGTTGAACGAGAATGCGTTGTGGAGCACCTTCGGCGGACCTTGCCAGACCAGCAACAACGGCGACGGAACCGTCATGTATGACGCGGCCGCTGCGCGCTGGGTCTTCCAGCATCACGCCGAGCCCGTGGGTGGTCCCTATCTGGATTGCGTGGCGGTTTCGCAGACTTCGGATGCGACCGGGGCCTACTATCTTTATGGCTTTGAACTCACGATGAACCTGCCCGACCAGCCGAAGCTGGCGATCTGGCCCGACGCCTACTACATTGGGCAGAACATCCTGAATCCCACGACGAAAAGTTTTCTCGGAGCGCAGGCCTGCGCGCTCGATCGCAGCAACATGCTGCTGGGTAATCCTGCGAACGCGATCTGCTTCCAGGGCAGCATCAGCCTGCCGACGATTTTGCCAGTCAGCTGGGTGGGTCCGACTGCTCCGCCAGCCGGGTCCCAGGAATACTTCTTTGAACTCGATCAGCGGCCGGGAGTGGGCGCGAATCAGATGAACGAGTTCCTGTTCCATGTGGACTTCGTGAATCCGGGCAACTCGACCTATACATTCGCCGGCACGATCAAGCTACCGACGTATCGGGACGCCTGCCCCACAGCGTGTGTTCCGCAGCTGGGCACGACTGATCTGGTCAAAGCGACGGGAGATCGCCTGACCGGCCCGTTGGTCTACCGCAACTTCGGCGATCACGAATCGATTCTGCTCACCCACGCCGTTTCCACGGGAAAGACGATGACCGCGCCGTCGGGCATTCGCTGGTATGAACTGCGCACCCCGCTGACTCCGGTGATCTATCAATACGGCACGTTTGCTCCGGACACGAACTACCGGTGGGTTCCGAGCCTGGGCATGGATCAGATGGGCGACATCGCGGTGGGTTACAGCGTGTCGAGTGCGACCATGCATCCGGCAATACGCTACACGGGATGGACTCCGACGGACCCGCTCGGGCAGATGGAGGCTGAGACCAGCGTGATCGAAGGTGCCGGCTCGCAGCTCACATCCAACACGACGTGGTCGAATTACAGCGGGATGGCCATCGATCCCACCGACGATTGTACCTTCTGGTATACGAATCAATACTACGCGGCGAACTCGACGAATAAGTGGAACACAAGGATTGTTTCCTTTTCGTTCCCCACGTGCTCGGGCAGTAACTAAATCAGGCTGGATTGCTCTGCGTACTTCGCGGCCTTCTTTGCGATCTTTGCGGTCAAAAGCTTAAACCGCTTAGGTCGCGAAGGACCGCGAGGGTCGCGGAGAAACGCTCTCAAAAACTTTCTTAAACGAGATATTCTATGCCGATACTTCGAAAACTGCGTCATGAAGTTGCCAAGTCTGGGGTGCGCGCTCCGCTGGTTTGGGCGCGCCATAAGAGTCTTCAGCCCAACGATGTTTTCTTCGCCTCGTATCCGCGGTCGGGGAGCACGTGGCTGCGCTTCGTTCTGTTTGAGTCGATTGCCGGGCAGTCGTCCGGCTTTGGCAATGTGAACGAATCGATCCCGGACGTGAAAGAGCACAAGACCGGACTGCCGCTCATGCCGAATGGCGGGCGCTTGATCAAGACACACGAAGTATTCCATCCGGAATACAAACGGGCGGTGTATCTGGTGCGCGATCCGCGCGACGTGGCTCTTTCCGAGTATGCCTACCAGACGGCGCTTGGCCTGGTAAAGATGCCGCTGGATGAATACTTGCGCGTGTTTCTCACCAAGGGCGTGAATCCCTTTGCGTCGTGGGGGGACCACGTGCACTCCTGGCTCTCGGCGCCGCTTTCGAGCGAGAACCTGCTGGTGGTGAAGTTTGAAGATTTGCGGCGCGATACGGTGCATGGGGTCTCGGCGATCATTCGCTTCTTTGGGCTCACTCCCGACCAGGAGCGCATCCAGCAAGCCGTGGCCAACAACTCCGTGGAGCGCATGAAGGCGAAAGAAAAGGAAACACCGCAACGGGCCTCGAAGACAGGACAGTTCATCCGCAGCGGTTCGGTCGGCGGATGGCGCGGTAAGCTCACCGAGGCGCAGGTAAAAATCGTACGTAACCATGCATCGAGCCTGCTGACGCGGCTAAACTATCCTCTGGAGGCGGAGCAGCCCGAGGCTGCGCTGACCGGGCGATAGCGAGAACGGGCCGAGCTGCGCTCGGCTTTACAGCTGAGGCGGCTGTCCCTGCACAGAACCTTATGGCTACAGGCACCAAACCCGCGTGGAATCCAGATCCGGTCCGGCCCGCGCCGCGATCTGCCGTTGCATTGCTCAAATTCCTGCCATTTTTGTTGGTGGGCGTCGGAGGCAGCATCTTCGGTGGATGGCTGGTCATGGAAAGGGGAGTCAACCTCGCCCTGGTTTCGGTGGCGCTGGTGCTGGCGCTTCCGGTGACGTGGTTCTCGTGGGTTGGCGGCAAGGAGGTCTGGCGCGTTCTGGTTGACTTCTGGCCGCAAGTGAAGTGGTGGCACTGGATCTGGTTCCTGAGCCTGAGCAGTTCGTTCGTGTTTCGCTACCGCAGCGCGTCCGAGATTTCGCAGAGCCCGGTCGACTCCACGGCAGGTTTGCGACTGGCGCCCGAAGTGATCGTGGGGTGCATTCTTCTCGCCCGGCTCATCTTCCGCAAGCCGGACTGGGGACCGTCCATGACGAAGGGCATCGTCGGTTCGATGACGATCTTCGGCGCGGTCTGCCTGCTGTCTTCTCTGTGGTCGGTGAAGTTTTCCTGGACTTTGTACAAGTCGCTCGAGTACCTGCTGGATCTTTCGATTATCGCTGTGGTGCTGGCCATTGTTCGCAAGTCGGAAGACTTCAAATCGTTCATCGACTGGACGTGGGTGATCGCAGGTGTGACCACGGCGTGGGTGTGGATCGGGCTGCCGATCTGGCCGCAGCAAAGCTGGGCGGAAGAGAGCCGGCTGGCGGGCGCCTATCCCATTGTTTCGTCGAACGAGTTGGGGGACACCGGCGCGATTCTCATTCTGGTGGCGGCGATACGCTACTGGCCGCTCATCGGCAAGGGCAAGAATCAAAAATTTTATGTCCTGACTGCCCTGCTCGGGGCAGCGACCATGATTGCGGCACAGACCCGAAGCGCCTTTGCCGGCCTGGCGATTGCGGCGCTGGTCGTGCTGTACTTCGCCGGCCGCACGAAGTATGCGGTGTGGGGATCGATCCTGGCGGTTCCGGCGGTGATCTTCACCTCGGTTGGCCCCAAGATCATGTCGTACCTGCAGCGCGATCAGAGCGAAGCCGAACTGGTCACCATGTCGAGCCGCCTGGACTGGTGGTCGATCGGATACAAGATGTTCATGCAGCACCCGTTCACCGGACTTGGGGCCTACGCCGGAAGCCGCTTCGCGGTGCTGGCGAACATCGGCGCTCCTCAGTTGCATAGCGACTGGCTGGAAGTGATCGTCGGCACCAGCATCTGGGGGCTCACTCCGTTTTTGATTTCGCTGATTTGGATCTGGGCCATCCTGATCCGTTACTACCGCGGCCGCTGGCTCACGCCGGAAGATCGCCAGCTGACGCTGGAAATGATCGGAGTCATGACGGTCATCACCATCCACTCCTTCGTGAACGTGGAAATGACCTGGCACCATCCCACGCTGTTCCTGATCGTTCTCGGCTGGGCAGAGTTCATGCGGCGCAGGCTGCATGCGCGATCGCCGGGGCGAACCCAGCTCTATCAGACGCCCGTTCTTGTTGAGCAGCACCGCTAATCTTAGACTTGTTTTCTTACGGGGATTTTCTATGCAAGCGACGACCATGCAGGCTCCTGGCAGTGTGCGCGCTGAAGTAGCGCCGACGTTCAAAGTGCTCGGCGTGCGCGTGGATGCGGTGCAGATTCCGGATGCGATCGGCATTCTCGAACGCTGGATCGCCGAGCGCAACGGCTCGAAATATGTTGCCGTGACCGGCATGCACGGGGTTTCCGAATCGCTGGTGGATAAGCCCTTCCGCTCCATGCTCGACGCGGCTTCGATGGTGGTCTCCGACGGCATGCCGCTGGTCTGGCTGGGACGCTGGCACGGGTACAAGAACATGGAACGGCGCGTGTATGGCCCGGAACTGATGGAGACTTTCTGCCGCGAAACCGGCGGGCGCTACCGGCACTATTTTTACGGCGGAGCGGAGGGCGTTCCCGAACTGCTGGCCAAGACGATGCACGAGAAATATGGCGTGGAAGTCGCGGGATGCTACTCGCCGCCCTTCCGTCCGCTGACCCCGGAAGAAGACAAGGGCGTCATTGACAGGATTGAAGCCGCGCGCGCCGACGTCCTCTGGATCGGCCTGAGCACTCCAAAGCAGGAGCGCTGGATGTACGAGCATTGCCCCAAGCTGACGGTTCCGGCGGTACTTGGAGTGGGTGCGGCGTTCGATCTGAATACGGGCCGGCTCTCCCAGGCGCCCCGCTGGATGCGGGAAAACGGGCTGGAATGGGCCTTTCGGCTCTATGCCGAGCCAAAACGGCTATGGCGCCGTTACCTCGTCAATGGCCCTATATTCCTATGGAATGTGGGGTTGGAATTGCTTAATGTTAGGAAGTTCAGCTGATTACTGAAGGGCATTTTGGAGCCAATTTTCGGGCTTTTCCTGAATCGTTCGTGCTAGAATTTTGGACAATCAGTCAGCAGTCAAAAAGCCACGTCGTCCAAAGTTTTCTCACCCCCAAGAAAGATTTCGAATTCTGAAAACTCAACCAAGGTGAAAGGGGTCTATTCAATGAGTGCGCAAAAACGTGTGCTAGTCACGGGAGCAGGCGGTTTCATCGGTCATCATCTGGTACGCCGCCTGAAGGCCGACGGATGCTGGGTTCGCGGCGCTGATATCAAGTCTCCCGAGTACGAGGCCAGCCCTGCGGACGAGTTCGACCTGCTCGACCTTCGCGAATTTGACAAGTGCCTGCTCGCCACCCGCGGCGGCTTCGATGAAGTCTACAACCTCGCCGCCGATATGGGCGGCATCGGCTACATCACCGCGTATCACGCCGCGATCAGCCGCCATAATATTCTGATCAACGCCCACATGCTGGAAGCGGCGCGCAAGAACGATGTGAAGCGCTTCCTGTTCTCTTCTTCGGCGTGCGTGTACGCGCAGGGTAAGCAGAAAGATGCGAACGTCGAGCCGTTGAGGGAAGAAGACGCGTATCCGGCCGATCCCGAGCCAGGTTACGGCTGGGAGAAGCTCTTCGCCGAAGAGCTCTGCCGCTACTATCGTCACGACTATGGTTTTGAGACTCGCATCGTGCGCTTCCACAACGTTTACGGACCGCTGGGTACGTACGATGGCGGCAAGGAAAAGGCTCCTGCGGCGATGTGCCGCAAGGTCGCACTGGCTGCCGACGGCGGCGAAGTCGAAATATGGGGCGATGGCGAGCAGACCCGGTCTTTCATGTACGTGGATGACTGCGTGGAAGGACTGAAGCGCATCATGGCTTCGGACTATCACGAGGCTCTCAACCTGGGCACGCCCGAACTGGTGACCATCAATCAACTGGTGCAGATGGTGGCCGACGCTGCCGGGAAGAAAATCAAAGTGCGCCACAATTTGACCGGACCGCAGGGCGTTCGCGGCCGCAACAGTGAAAACAGCCGCACCCGCCGCGTTCTGGGCTGGGAGCCGTCAATTCCGCTGGTGCAGGGTCTGGCCGTTACCTACAAGTGGATTGCCAGCGAACTGCGCAAGCATGGCGCTGCCAAGCATGCAGCCGAGTTGGCGAACTCCGGTGACTAGGCAGTGGTTTAAGGTTTAACTCGGCGACCTTTGCGACTTCTTCGCGATCTCTCGGCTAACGATGTTGACCGCAGAGTTCGCAAAGAAAGGCCGCAGAGGTCGCGGAGGAAATCGCAACAACGCTTTACGAATGGACGATGGACACCTTGGAAGAGAAACAGCCAGAGCGGGGCCACGGGCCGGTCTTTGTGGTCGGCATGTGGAGGTCAGGTACGTCGCTGTTTTACGCGCTGCTCAACCAGCATACTCAGGTGAAACTGATGTATGAGGATGAATTGCCCTTGCTCTGGCCCTTGTTTCTCGGTGGCCGCGGTAAGTCAGACTGGCGCGAGCGCTGGGAATTCTGGAACCAGGCGCCTTCGCGGCACAAGCTCAAGGTGGAGGACCTTCCGGCCGAAGTCTCCGGACTGCGGGAAGCCTGCGAAGCGACGTGGGATCTGTATGCCCCGGATGCCACGATCCGCGGATGCAAGTCTCCCAACTTTTTCGATTGCCTGCCGCGGCTGGGCGAGACCTTTCCTGACGCGAAGTTCATCGTGATCTGGCGCGATCCGGCCGACGTTTGCCGTAGCGTGGTACGGGCGCAAAGTGATTCCTTCTTCGCCAAGCGTGGCATGGTGCTGAGGGCCCTGTTGGGCTGCCGCGATCTCAAGCGCGGATACGACAGGCTCGTCGAGCGTGGCGCTCAAGTCTATCCCTTGCAATATGAGGATCTGGTTGCCGATCCGGCTACGGTCATGCAGGGCGTGTGTAGTTTTCTGGACATCGGATTCGAGCGTCGCATGGTTTCACTGCGCGGCGCGGACCGCTCGGCCATCTATGATGGCGGGCATCACGAACTGGTGAATAGCGAAAAGATTATTGCGGGCAAGAAGAAGCCGGAAGTTCTGCCCGACGACATCCGCCGCAAGGTCGCGAACTACATCGCGGTATGGAAGAAAGAATCTGGCGGCGCCTGGCCACGCTACCCGGAGTCGTCCACGGCTCATCCCGGGATCACATTCTTATTCGAGCGACTGGCCGAGGGAATTTTCTACCGCAGCCTGCGCAGCTTCGACCAACTGGTGGCGCTGCTGTACTGCTATTTGCCGCTGGAGACGTTGCGCAAGTACCGGGCCTCCAAGCGTCCGCCTGCGTCCCCCGAGCGGACGAGCGCAGCCATTTCCGAAAAAGAGCTGGTCGGCGCGCAAAACAAATAGCGCCGGGTTCGTGCTTCTACCGAGGCTTCTATGCTGATACTGGGGATTTCTTCTTTCAAAAATGACACCGCCGCCGCGCTGGTGCGCGATGGCGCGATTGAAGCCGCGATCGAAAACGCCAAGTTGCAGCCCTCGGTGACCCGCGGCATTCCCGACGCTGCGATTCAGTTCTGCCTGGAAAAGGGAAGCGCCGCGTGGAGTGACCTCGATGTGGTTGCCGTGGCCAGCAAGGCCGGTCGCGGCTGGAGCCGGCGTGCGGTATCGCGTCCACGTCTGGCACCTCTGGCGCCCATTGCGACCGCGTATCAGGAAGGCAAAGAGCTTGGGCGTTTGGCTTGGGAATGGACGGCGTTGCGCGCGTTGCGGCAGCGCACGAACCACTCCAGGAAGGTGGTCACGCTCGATCATCACTCTTGCCATGCCGCCAGCGCGTTTTTTCTCTCCGCTTTTAATAACGCCTTGATCCTGACGCTGGATGGCGAAGGCGACGGTACGGCCGGCATGCTGGCGGTCGGAGAGGGCAGCAAGATTCGCGTCGATAAGACGATTCCGTTTGCCAATTCGATTGGATGGATTTATTCGCGAATCACCGATCTGATCGGCTTCGTCCCGTCGAAAGATGAACACAAGACGCAATGGCTCGGCCTTGAAGGCGAACCGGCCTACAAGGAGGTTCTTCTGCGCATGTTGCGACGGCCCGGGGACGTTTCTTTGAGAGTTGATTTCGGTTATTTCCGGCGTGACGTGACCGGCGTGTTTGAGCCATCGGCCCGTCTGTTCACTGAGCTGGGAATTCCAAGCGGCAAGTCGGAGTTGACTCCGGAGATCAAGCGGAATCTCGCCGCCAGCGTGCAGGCGGCGATAACGGAAGTGATCTCGGATCTAATCGCGTCGTACCAGAAGACAACCGGGTTGCAGGAGATTTGTCTAGGCGGCGGCGTGTTCCACAATACGTTGCTGGTGGCTGCGCTGGAGCGCAAGTTTGGCGTGGGCAACATCTTTGTGCCGCC
>Ga0075017_100003083_pt1 | contig 10473 bp, 8 predicted proteins | sample AleBraG_ABR_2012_FD_71475 | JGI IMG/M metagenome (GOLD analysis project Ga0075017, IMG submission 71475) | Freshwater sediment microbial communities in response to fracking from Pennsylvania, USA - Alex Branch Run_MetaG_ABR_2012 | ecosystem: Environmental > Aquatic > Freshwater > Creek >... | reverse complement strand
CCCGCTGCACCGGTCACCAGCGTGATCGAGAGGAAGACGAGCGAGAGCGCAAGCCCACCGGTGAGGGCGAAGACCCAGTTCGACGGCACCCATGTCATCACGCTGACGATGCCGATCACGAGCACGGTTGGACCAATGATCCCGAGTGAGCGCTCGAGGAAGGGCGAGCGCGGCGGCGTCAGAATGGGGGTCGGGGGTGGGTCGACGGCCGCGAGCGGATCGTCGCTCAGATCGAGTCGACGCATCTTCGGGCTCACCGCGAGGACGATCAGCAGGAGGAAGAAGGGGATGGCCGAGAGCAAGCCCGTGCTCCAGACGCTTCCGCTCGGTGCATAGCCGGTGGTCAGTCCCATCACCACGCCGATGGCAACCGAGGCCAGGACCGCCCCGACCATCGAATCCAGGCCTGCGATCGCCGCCGCCGCGATCGCCGCCACGAGGAGGATCGTGTAGTTGTCAACGGTGACCGAGGAGTAACGAGGCGCCAGCAACACCCCAGCGAGGCCAGCCATTGCGGAGGAGACTCCCCACGCGCTGGCCGTGACCAGGCGACTGTTGACGCCATTGAGGCGGAGCAGTCGCGGGCTCTCGACCGCCGCCCGCATCTCGAGCCCGAGCGAGGTCCAGCGCATCGTCGAGGTCAAGAAGACCAAGACGAGCAAGGTCACGAGCACGGTGGAAAGCTGCACGCCGTTGATCGGGGTCCCGTCGATGTGGAAGACGACGGTGTTGACGTTGAAGAGCAGACTCGGCGGTGACGGTCGGTCTGTCGGACCGAAGATGATCGTGGCGAGTGCCGGGAGGCCAACCATCAGTCCGAGTGCGGCGATAGTCTTCGCCGCCACGTTGGCCGAGGCGATGCGGGAGAAGACAGTTCGATCGATCACGATCCCCAGAAGTGGCGAGACGACGCAGATCGCCATGATCCCGGCAAGCCCTCGGGGCACGCCGCGCTCGGTGAGCACTGCGTAGACAAGGGCAGCGATGTAGGCCTGCGCACCGAAGGCGAAGTTGAAGACCCCCGTGGCTCGATAGGTGAGCACCAGGCCGATCGCCACCAGGGCAAAGGTGCAGCCGTAGGGCACGCCGGGGAGCGCATAGCTCAGGGCCTGGCTCATGGCGATCCCGGTGGCGGCGGGACGGGCTTCGACAGATCGACATGACCGTTGTTGGGGAAGCAGACCCAAAGCTGGCTGCCCTGGTTGTAGGTGACCTTGAAGACTGGCACACCCTTCGAAGAGGTCCCGGTGACGACATAGGCCTCACAGGATGGCGGGGTGACCGTCGTATGCGAGATAGCCCAGTTGACCGGCGTGATCAGTCCCCCACCGTCGTAATCTCTGATCTGGTTGATGGCGTTGATCACGGCGGACTGCGTCGGGTGCGGTCCAGCGGCGCGAAGGCCCCGGACAAAGAGGTCAGCGCTGAGCCAGCCCTCGAGCGCCACCTCGCTGCGTGCGTCCTGGGGCGCGTAACGATGCATGACCTCGAGGTAGTTCTCGAGGCCGGGGAAGCGACCTGGAAAGGTGCCAACGGCTTCGAAGGGCACGTGCTGCACGAGGAAGTAGGTATTGGCCATCAATGACGCGTACTGGTGCAAGGTCGATTGGTTGTAGCCGTCGAGCCAGAGCTGCGAGACCCCTGTGAGGCCGTTCTGATGCATCGTCCGTGCCAGCTGGACGTCGCCGGTCACGTCCATGCAAGAGACGACCAGATCGACGCCTGCTTGACGCATGCGCAGGACGTCGGAGCTCACGTCGCCTCCATAGGGGACGTTGAGATCGGTGTAGCCGACGTGGACGCCCAGATTGGACAGCGACTTCGTCGCCGCGATGCAGGCGTCGGCTGATTGGGGGACGTTGTACGACATCACAGCGACCGAATGGGACTCGAGTCGATGGGCCACGTAGGCGATTGACGGTCCGATCGTGGAGAAGTCAACGACTGAGCCATAGGCGGCGAACATGTTCTTCGGTCCGGCCCAATCGTTCTGCGTGGCATAGCCGAAGGTGGGTGTGCCGGTCTGCTCGAGGTACGAGGCTCCCGTGAAGAACGCGGTCGCCACCCCGACGACCGCGAAGACGTGATCCTGCTGAACGAGGGTGCGAGCCTGGATCGCGTTGTTCGATGGCACGCCGCCGTCGTCAGCGGCGTGGCCGAGGACGATCGAACGTCCCCACACTCCTCCGTGTGCGTTCACCCATGAGAAGTAAGCACGTACGCCCGAGACGATCGGTGCGAAGTCGGCCGAGATCGGGCCCGAGAGAGTCGCTAGAGCCCCGACGTTGATCTGATGGTCGCTCACCCCAGGTGACGCGTGCTTCGAGATCGTCGCAGTGTCTGGCGCGTTCGAACACGCGCTCAAGGCCGTGACTGTGCACAGCAGGCCGATGACCAAGGCTCTTCGAGGCCACCGAGACGTCGTCGCGCCCTCTCCGTCGTCGACGCCGCCCCCGTGCGACGTCTCTGTTCTCGACGGTAGCAGCGGCACTCCTCGCGTCAGGGGCTTCCGGGTAGTTGCGTCGGATCCTCGAAGCTGATGGGGATGCCACCATCGAGTCGGCGAATCAGAATCTCCTGGGCCATCGTCAGCACCAGTGCACCGTCGACGCTATGCATCGAGCCCCGCATCATTGATCGACCAGCCCCTGTGGTCACGACATGAAGATCAAAGAGGTGCCACTCGCTCATGTCGGCAGGACGGTGGAACCAGATGGAGTGATCGAGGCTGGCATCGACATGCTCTCCCCAGCTGCCGAGCGAACGCGGGCGAAACGCCGCCCGGGTCATGTCAGAGGCGTAGGCGGCAACGGCAGCATGTGCTCGTGGGTCGCCTGGGAGGGGCTCGGCACAGCGGACCCATGCTCGTCGAGTCGATTCAAAGGTGCCGTCGTCAGACTGCTCCGATGGGCCGAGCTCGATGAGCTCGAAGGGATCCACGTCGGAGAAGGGATCCGTGGAGATGGCGACCGCCTTGTCCGGACCAGGCACCTGGGCCGGAGCCATTCGGTACTCCTCGCCCTCTTCGGGCACATGGAACGAGGCCAGCATCTCAAAGGTCACCTTGCCGCTGACCTCCGTCTGGCTCCGCCGCGTCCGAAAGGATCGACCGTCCCGGACGCGCTCGACGTTGATACGGCTTTCGGCGCCGGGGCTCGCAGGCCTGAGGAAGTAGCCGTGAAGCGAATGGATCGGGATCTCGGATGGCACCGTCTGGCAGCAGGCGGCCACCGCTTGGGCCAGCACAAGGCCTCCGAAGACACGATCTCCCTCCCACCACGTGGGGTAGACGGCTTCAAAGCTGTCGTCGCCGACAGGAGTTGCCCAGACGGCATCGGCGAATGGGATCTCAGAATCTTTCAGCACGGCTTCGCAGCGTAGCGAGGAGCAGCCGGGCCCTCACCCGGCTGCCATCGCCAGCCGGCACTGGCCTAGCGTCGACTGAGCGATGGCACGGATCCTGGTGACCCAACAGCTCGTCGAGGGCGGACTCGAGCTCTTGGAGTCGAGCGATCACCAGCTGGAGCTGGTGGCGTCGACGACGCCGATGGCACACGCTGAGCTCGTCGAGCGGGCACGTGGATCGAATGGGATCATCTGCCTGCTCTCAGACGTGATCGACGATGAGGTCCTGTCGACACCGGGCCTCGAGGTCGTCGGGAACGTCGCGGTCGGGGTTGACAACATCGACCTCGAGGCCGCGAGACGACACTCGGTGACGGTGGTCAACACCCCCGGCGTCCTCGACGACGCGACAGCGGAGATCACCGTGCTGCTGATGCTGGCGACCCGCCGGAGGGCAAGCGACGCTGAGGCAGACCTTCGTACTGGACGGTGGGCCGGCTGGGGTCTCGGGGACCACCTCGGTCTCGACCTCAGCGGCGCCAGGCTGGGTCTGGTTGGCTACGGCAGGATCGCTTCCGCTGTGGCTCGTCGTGCCGTCGGATTCGACATGGAGGTGCTCCACCACACGCGGAGCGACACGGGCCAGCCTGGGTGGATCTCCTCACTGACCGAGCTGGCGGCAGCGGTCGATGTGCTCAGCATCCACGTCCCGTTGACCGATGCGACCACGCATCTCATCGATGCCAGCGTGCTCTCGGTGATGGCGCCGACCGCAGTGCTCATCAACACCTCTCGCGGTGCGGTCGTCGATGAGCGAGCACTCGCAGACGCACTCGACGCGGGACGCCTCTGGGGTGCGGGCCTCGATGTCTACGAGGGCGAGCCGGTGGTCGATCCGCGTCTCTTGGCCGCTCCGCACACCGTGCTGCTCCCCCATATCGGAAGTGCCACGATCGGCACCCGACAGAAGATGTGCCGCTTGGCCACCGCTGGGGTGCTCTCGGTGCTCGCGGGCCAGCAGCCCACGAACACGGTCACGATCCCCTAGGCGAGGAACTCTCCGACGAAGGCACGGAGATGGGTCTCGGTGAACCACTCTCTGGTCCAGATCGCAGCTGAGGCTGTCGCCGGGTCGACTCGGTAGGCGTGAGCGCGGCATCGACTTCCATCGAGCTCCCGCGTCGTGATGACGGTCAGCTCATAGAAGTCGTCTTCGTACTCGTCGAGCGTCGCCCAGTCCTCTGCACTCAGACCGTCGATGAGCATGCCTTCCGCTCGCCCGCCGGAGACCGACACCAATCCCGGATATCCGACGCCGGGAAGGCGACGCGCCTCGTTGTCGACAGCGATGGCCGGCCGCATTTCGGGGACCCTGCCGATCAGCGAGATCAAGATCTCCTCGAACTGGAGCGTTCCATAGGCGAAGAGGGGAAGTCGCCGATCTCTGCTCATGCGTGGGGCATCGGGAAGATCAGTGCCTCATCGGCCACCTCTGCAATGGCTGCTGTCCGCTCCTCATCCCCCATCTCGTCGAGCGAGCCGGCGACCGAGAGGGCGATATCGAGGACGGTGACGTCGCCTGGGGTGCAGAAGGCAGCAACGCCAGGGGTGCTCAAGGCAAATCGAACACCCCGAGAGAGCTCGTCGACACTTCGATAGGGCTCGTACCAGGTCGACGCCGAAGGTCCCTCAGCTCCCCATGGGCGCGCAGCTGCCGCCTTGATCGACATGACGCCTACGTCCCTGGTCGAAGCCTCGGCCAGGAGAGCCCCCACATCCTCGGCGTAGCCAGGTTCGGCGAAGAGTCGCGGGTTGATCGGCAGCATGACGGTGTCAAGGTCGTAGCGGCGGAGCGCCTCGAGCTGTGCCACCGGGGTGCTCAGCTCGTGTCCCGTGATCCCGATGTAGCGACAGAGTCCTGCCTCTCGGGCCTCGAAGAGCGCTTCGACTGCGTCAGTGCGGCGATCGAGCTCGGCGAGGTCGGTGACAGCATGGAGCTGGTACAGATCGACGGCCTCGCATCGAAGTCGATCGAGGGAAGTCTCCAGCTGGGCTCTGACACCCGCGGCATTGTGTCGCAGCGTCTTGCACGCGACGAAGAGCTCGTCTCGGTGCCGGCCGACGAGGGGGCCAAGCAGCTCCTCAGCCCTTCCGTATTGAGGCGCCACGTCGATGTGATTGACGCCAGCATCCAGCGCTCGGCCGACTGCTTGGGCGGTGATCTGCTCGTCCGCGTCCCAGAATGCAGCTCCCCCGAGGATGGCCACCGAGGACATGTGTCCAGTGCGTCCGAGACGCCGTTGCTCCATATCGCCACGGTACCGATCCACCGAGCGGTTCGGGTGGCGCCCCTCCTGTGTAGTTTGGAGTTCCGACATGGTGCCCGCACCGGGGCGCCGACGAGCCTGAGGGGGCCTGTATGGACGTCCGCGACAAGATCTACATCAACGGCGAGTGGGTTGCTTCGAGCAGCTCAAACATTCTTGAAGTCTTCGATTCGACCACTGAAGAGGTCATGGCAACCGTGCCTGAGGGCACCGCTGACGACGTTGACAGGGCGGTCAAGGCCGCGGCCGCGGCATTCCCTGGCTGGGCGGCCACCGCCGTCAACGAGCGGGCGAAGTTCATGACTCGGATCGGCGAAGGGCTCGCTGCCCGGATGGAGGAGATCGGCGAGATCGTCTCTCATGAAGTCGGAATGCCAAAGGGCCTCTCTGTGCCGATCCAGGCCGGCCTCCCAGCCGGTGCGTTCACGGACCTCGCTGCACACCTTGATGAGTTCCCCTTCGAAGAGATCATCGGCAACTCACTGGTGATCCGCGAGCCCATGGGCGTAGTCGGAGCCATCACGCCGTGGAACTATCCGCTCTACCAGATCGCGCTCAAAGTGGCCCCAGCACTTGCCGTTGGCTGCACCGTGGTGCTCAAGCCCAGTGAAGTCGCCCCGATCAACGCGTTCATCCTTGCGGAGGTCATCGACGAGATCGGTCTTCCGGCCGGTGTCTTCAACCTCGTGACCGGCGTGGGGCCCGTCGTCGGCGAGGCGATCGCCGAGCACCCACTCGTTGACGTCGTCTCGTTCACTGGCTCGACGCGCGCCGGGAAGCGCGTGATGCAGGTTGGGGCCGAGACGGTCAAGCGCGTCAACCTCGAGTTGGGCGGCAAGTCCGCCAACATCATCCTTGATGACGCTGACTTCGCCACCGCTGTGCCATCGGGAGTCTTTGCCTGCTTCTTGAACTCAGGTCAGACCTGCTCGGCGCTCACCCGGATGATCGTGCCGCGCTCTCGCCTTGCTGAGGTTGAGGAGCTCGCGGCTGGCACCGCTGCCGCCTTCCCTCCAGGCGATCCCTTCGCCGACGGGACGGGCATCGGTCCGCTCGTCTCTGCACCCCAGCGCGATCGGGTCCGCGGCTACATCAACAAGGGCATCGAAGAGGGCGCCAAGCTCATCGCTGGCGGCCCTGATGCGCCGGAGGGCCTTGAGACCGGCTACTTCGTCCAGCCAACGATCTTCTCGGAGGTCACCCGCGAGATGACGATCGCCAACGAGGAGATCTTCGGCCCAGTTCTCTCGATCATCCCGGTGGACTCAGAGGATGAGGCCATCGAGATCGCCAACGACAGCGTCTACGGCCTCGCCGGCGGCGTGTGGGCCGGCGAGGCATCGCACGCCGAAGAGGTTGCCCGCAAGCTTCGCACCGGCCAGGTAGACATCAACGGTGGCGCCTTCAATCCCTCTGCACCCTTCGGTGGTTACAAGCAGTCGGGCAACGGGCGAGAGCGGGGCAAGTTCGGCCTTGATGAGTTCCTCGAGACCAAGTCGCTGCAGCGATAGGACCGCTCTGGCTGCGGTTTGAGAATCGCCGTATTTGCTAGAGTCGCAACGCGCCTCTAGCTCAACGGCAGAGCAACGGACTCTTAATCCGCAGGTTTCGGGTTCGAATCCCGAGGGGCGCACCAGCGACGAGCACCCCGGCTCTTGGCACCCAAGTGCGAGGATCCGGGGTGCTGCGCGTCTGCGGCGATGCGCCCAGTTAGATCAAGGGCCTAGTGTCGAATCGCGCCGACGAGGGAGGGCCACATGGCAAACGAGCTCTGGAAGGAATCCGCGACCGAGCTGGCTCGCAAGATCGCAGCCAAAGAGGTCTCCTCTACCGAAGTCCTGGAGGCACACCTCGAACGCATCGACGAGGTGAACCCAGCTCTCAACGCGGTCGTGCGGATCTACGCCGCCGATGCCCGCGAGCGCGCCTTGGCGGCCGACAAGGCGGTGGCGAACGGCGAGGAGCTAGGTCCTCTTCACGGCGTTCCACTGTCGGTCAAGGACAACATCGACGTCGATGGAGACGTCAGCACCCAGGGCATCCCGATGTTGGCCGAGATCGTCGCCACGGAAGATGCACCGATCGTCTCTCGCATGCGCGCCGCCGGAGCGATCCCCTTCGTCCGGACCAACATGCCCGAGCTCGGCCTCAGAGTTCACACGCACTCTGTGACCTATGGGCTGACGAAGAACCCATGGGATGCCAGCCGGACGGCTGCAGGGTCTAGCGGCGGGGAAGCCTCTGCCATTGCCTCGGGAATGAGCCCCATCGGCCTAGGCAACGACATCGGCGGGTCGCTCCGGAACCCGGCCTATGCCTGCGGGATCGCATCGATTAAGCCCAGCGCACAGCGCGTCCCGTATGCGACGACGACGATGCCAGGGACGCCGATGCTGTCAGAGCAGCTCATGCTTGCCCAGGGAGTCCTGGCCCGACACGTCGACGACGTCCGCCTGGGCTTCGAGATCATTGCCGGATCTGATCCTCGTGACCCCTACGTCATCGACGCACCCATCGAGCAGGAGAAGGGGCCTCGGCGGGTTGCGCTCGTGCCCGAACCGGCCGGGGGCTCGACCGACCCCGATGTGGCTGAAGGGGTGCGCGTCGCTGGACGGGCCCTCGAGGCGGCTGGGTGGGAGGTCGAAGAGATCCAGCCCCCCAAGCTCGAGCAGGCATACCTCGGCTGGTCGCTCCTCATGATGAGCGATCTTGCCTCGCAGCGCGAGGTCTTGGAGATGGCCCTCTCTGAGGAATCGATGGGATTCTTGAACAACGGCGCAGAGGCCTTCGGGGATCCGACTCCGGCGACGATGACTGCGTCGCACCAGCTCCGCCTCGAGGTGGCACGTGCCTGGGCCGAGTTCCAAGTGACGTACCCATACATCGTTGGACCGACATGGACTCAGAAGCCCTTCGCACACGGCTTCGACATCATCGACTTCGACAGCGGGATGAAGGTGCTCGAGATGATGCGCTTCGTCCTGCCGCAGAACCTCCTGGGGATCCCGGCGGTCTGTGTCCCCACGGGAGTTGCCGGCGGCATGCCCACCGGTGTCCAAGTGACGGGCCGGCGCTTCCGCGAGGACGAGTGCTTCGATGCCGCAAAGGTCATCGAGGCAAGCGTCGGCGTCCTCACGCCCATCGACCCCCGCTAGGTGGAGCTCAGCGACGTCTCATTGCCAGCTGTACGTCTGAGGGTCGCGCGCCTTGGCCATGGGCCGCCGCTCTTGGTGCTCAATGGTTCAGGCGGGTCTGTTGAACATCTCTCAATGCTCCTCGAGCTTCTTGCCGCCCAATTTGACGTGCTCTGTCACGATCAACGGGGCCTCGGCGCAAGCGAGGTGCCCGCCGGGCCCTATTCGATGTCCGACTACGCAGCTGATGCGGTCGCCGTCGCGGACTGGGCCGGTTGGGAGCGATTCAGCGTGCTCGGCATCAGCTTCGGGGGCATGGTGGCCCTGGAGCTGGGGACACTCGTCCCTGATCGGATCGTGCGCCTCGCACTCTGGTGCACGTCACCGGGTGGTGCCCACCCTTCATATCCGCTCCGCGAGATCGAGGATCTCGAGGCCGAACAGCGGCTGCCGCGCTATCTCTCCATTCTCGACCGTCGCTTCAATCCCTGGTGGTTCCTTGGCCATCCTCGTGACCGAGCGCTCGCTTCGATGCTGCGCGACAGGCCCTCACTTGCCGACGAGCGACATCGAGGCGCGATGCTCCAGCTCGACGCCCGGTCAGCGCACGACGTCAGCGGGCGGCTTCGCGAGCTCGCCTGCGAGACGACGGTCTTTGCCGGCCGCTTCGATGGCATCGCTCCACCTGAGAACGTCGAGGCCATCGCCGTCGAGATCCCCCAGGCCGACATCCGCTTCTACGACGGTGGGCACCTGTTCTTCCTCCAAGATCCTGCAGCCTTCCCTGACACCATGTCGTTTCTTCGGCGAGACTGAGGAATCGTGACCTCCCCCGAGCAGCTGACGATCGCTCCCCGCATGGGGTTCACGATGCCGAAACCTGAGGGCCGACCTAGCGTCCTGATGATCGTGCTGGACGACACCGGATTTGGCCAGCTCGGCTGCTTTGGCTCGACCATCGACACTCCGAACATCGATCGCCTGGCCGCCGAAGGACTTCGATTCAATCGCTTCCACGTCACCGCGATGTGTTCACCGACTCGCGCTGCCGCCTTGACGGGTCGAAATGCTCATCGCGTCGGGATGGGCTTCGTGGCGGATATCCCCCTTGACCACCCCGGCTACACCGGACGGATCCCTCCAACGGCTGCCACCATCGCCCGCCACCTCACTGACGAGGGCTATGCGACTCGAGCGGTCGGGAAGTGGCACCTTGTCCCTCGCTACGAGCGCTCCGACGCCGGGCCCTTCGACAACTGGCCGCTTGGCCAAGGCTTCGAGCGCTTCTACGGCTTCCTCCAAGGGGACACCAATCAGTGGCGACCCTCATTGGTCGAGGACAATCATCTCCTCGATCATCCAACGTCCTGGTCCGAGGGGTACCACCTCACCGAGGACCTCGTCGACCGAGCGATCCGAGACATCACCGGGGTCGCTCAGGCGGCACCGGGCAAGCCCACCTTCACCTATCTCGCATTCGGTGCGATGCACGCTCCCCACCATGTCCCTCGAGAGTGGGCAGATCGCTACGCGGGTGCCTTCGACGAGGGCTGGGAGGCGTGGCGGGACACGATCATCGAGCGCCAGCGGTCCATGGGTCTGATCCCGGAGGATTCCACCATCACCCCTCGCCCACAGTGGGTCGATGAGTGGAGCGCGCTGTACCC
>Ga0075017_100003082_pt1 | contig 10473 bp, 10 predicted proteins | sample AleBraG_ABR_2012_FD_71475 | JGI IMG/M metagenome (GOLD analysis project Ga0075017, IMG submission 71475) | Freshwater sediment microbial communities in response to fracking from Pennsylvania, USA - Alex Branch Run_MetaG_ABR_2012 | ecosystem: Environmental > Aquatic > Freshwater > Creek >... | reverse complement strand
ACCAGAGACGGAGGAATTACGTGAAGCTCAAGCACATAGCGAGCGCGATGGCGGTCGCCGGGGCGGCGGTGTTGGCGACGCCGGTCATGAGTTCCGCCACCGCTAACCAGTCGATTCCCCGCTACCAGCACATTGTCGAGATCATGATGGAGAACACCACCTACGGCACGATCATCGGCAACACCAACGCCCCCAACATCAACGCGCTGGCCGGCAAGTACGGCCTGGCTACCGACTACTACGGGGTGACCCACCCGAGCGAGCCGAACTACATGGCCAACGTCGCCGGTGACTACTACGGCGTCCAGGACGACAACCAGTTCTACTGCACGCCCGCGCTGGCGAGCACCGACCCGTACTGCGGCGGGACCACCGTCAACCACACCGTGTCGGCGCAGAACATCGCCGACCAGCTCACCGCCGCCGGCAAGACGTGGAAGGGCTACTTCCAGAGCCTGCCCCCGGCCCCGACCACGCTGGTCACCACGGGCCCCAACGCCAACGGTCCCTACACGTTCAAGTACCCGAGCAACACCGTGGCGCTGTACGCCTCGAAGCACAACCCGTTCCTCAACTTCACCGGCACCCAGGGCGCGCTGGCCAACATGGTCCCCGACACCCAGCTCGCCACCGACCTGGCCCACCGCCAGCTGCCCACCTTCGGCCTGGTGGTCCCCGACCAGTGCCACGACATGCACGGCACCAGCACCTGCGCGGACACCACCTCGCTGATCTCCGCCGGCGACGCCTACGTCGGCAACCTGGTCAGCACCATCATGCACTCCGAGGCCTGGTCGGACGGCGGCCGCAACGCCATCGTCATCACCTGGGACGAGGATGACTACGCCGACGCAGGCCAGACCGGGACGGGATGCTGCGGGTTCGACCCGGGCGGCGGCCACGTCGTCACCATCGTGATCACCAACAACGACGACCATCACGTGTCGATCACGGACAGCACCCCCTACAACCACTACTCCCTGCTGCGCACCTTCGAGGCCGCGTTCCGCCTCCCCTACCTGGCCCACGCCGGTGACGCCGCGGTGACCGCCATGACCCCCCTCTTCGCCAACCACTAGGCAGCCCCACCCGACAACCGTGAAGGTCCGGCTCCGCCCCGTCACCGGGCCCGGGGCCGGACCTTCACCGCGTCACCGGCAACGGTTGCGGATGGTCCCGATCCCCTCGATCCACGATTCCACCACGTCGCCGGGATGGAGGAACCGCGGGGGTTGGCGGACGGCACCCACCCCGGCCGGGGTACCGGTGAACAGCACGTCACCGGGCAGCAGCGGCACCACCGCGGACAGCTCGGCGATGAGACGGGGGACGCCGAAGATCAGGTCGCTGGTGCGGCCGTCCTGCATCTTCTCGCCGTTGACCGCGCAGCCGAGCGCCAGGTCGTCCCGGTCGGCGAGCTCGTCCGGGGTGACCAGCCACGGCCCCATGGGGCCGTAGCCCCGGCGGGACTTGCCGAGGGAGAACTGGCCGCCGGCCGCGAACTGCAGCGTCCGGTCACTGATGTCCTGCCCGATGGTGAGGCCGGCCACATGGGCCCAGGCCGCCGTTACGTCGACCCGGTCGGCCCGGGCGCCGATGACGGCCACCAGCTCGACCTCCCAGTCGACCGTGTCGGCCTCGAGTTCGACGTCGTCGAAGGGCCCGGCGAGACAGGCCGGGAACTTGGTGAAGGTGGCCGGCACCGCGGGCACGGCCATGCCGGATTCCTGGGCGTGCGACCCGTAGTTGAGGCCGATGGCGAAAACCTGGCGGGGCGCCGGCGCCGGGTTGCCGAGGAGGCCCTCCACCAGCGGGCCGGTGGCGGTGGTCACGGTGGCGGCGAAGGCCGTGAAGGCCGCCCAGTCGTGGTAGAGACCCATGGGATCCGGGCCGAACCGGCCGCCGGAGGCGGCGTGGATATCGGCGATGGCGTCGCCCAGCACGAGGGCGGCCCGTCCGTCGACGTTGGCGATTTTCATGACGGACCTCCCGGTACCGGTTGAGCGACGACGCGCAGCTCGGAGCGCAGGTGGCCGAGCAGCTCGGTGGCGTCCGCCGCCGTGGCGGCGGTGCCGTAGAGGTGGAAGTCGGGACGTTGCAGGGCCCAGGCGACCGGGTGGTCACCGAACCACCGGTCGGTGGTCGGATCGGCCCGGTCCAGCACGACCAGCCGACCGCCGATGCCAGCGAACCAGTCGAGGACGGCCGGATCGACGGCCGCCGCGTCACCGTCGACGGTGACCAGGCGCCACCCGACGCCGTGGACATCGTCGAGCAGCCGCCCGTCCACCGCCGGCTGGACGAACAGCTCCCCGGCGTGGGGGGCGCCACGGTGCACGATCCCCGCCGCGATGCCGGGGAGGGGCGGGGGGTCGATCGGCTCGGGCCCGACGGCGGCGGCCATGGCCTCGTCGCGGGCGGCCGCTGCGGCGGGGTCGGGGACGCAGATCACCTTGCCCAGCTCGATGGCGAAGTCGATGGCCGCCCGCACCGAGGGGAGCCGCTCCTGGTCGTAGGTGTCGAGCAGTGCGTCGCCGCCGAGGCCGGCCAGGACCAGGTCGAGCTTCCAGGCCAGGTTGGCCCCGTCGCGCAGACCGGCGCACAGGCCCTGCCCGGCGAAGGGGGGCGTGAGGTGGGCGGCGTCGCCGGCCAGCAGCACCCGCCCGGCCCGCCAGCGCGGCGCGTACCGGGCCCGGAACGTGTACACCGCGTGCCGTTCGAGGCGGGCGTTGCCCGGATGCACGTCCCACGGCGCCAGCAGCTCCCACGCCCGGCGCTCGTCGCTGAGCTCGTCGACCGGTTCGTCGGGCAACCGCATGAACTCCCACCGCCTCCGCCCCGGTCCGCCGGAGACCACCGTGGTGGGGCGGGCGGGGTCGCACACCTGGAGGTTCACCGGGTCGTACACCCGGGGGTGGTCCAGGATGACGTCGACGACCAGCCAGTCGTAGAAGAAGCCCAGATCGTGCATGGCCAGACCGGTGAGGGCCCGCACGGTGCTGTTGGCCCCGTCGCAGCCGACCACGTACCGGGCCCGCACGACCCTGCCCTGGGCGGTGCGCACGGTGACCCCGTCAGCGTCCTCGTCGAGCGCCTCCACCTCCTCTCCCCGGCGGACCTCGACGGTGGGCAGGGCCCGGGCCCGCCGGTCGAGCAGCGATTCGAGCTCCGGCTGGTTGAACATCGATGACAGCGGCCAGCCCGACGGGCTGTCCCCCACCCGTCCGAAGCGCAGCAACGTGGTGCCGGCGGCGTTGCGCCATTCGTAGATGTCCGCCGGTTCGATGATCCGTCGAAGGTCGTCGCCGATCCCGCAGGACTGGAGGATGCGTCCGACCTCGTGGTCGAAGTGGACGGCCCGGGGCAGCGGGTAGTGGTTCGGCTGGCGTTCGAGCACCACCACCAACCACCCGAGCTGGCCGAGCAGGATGGCCAGGGCGGCGCCCACCGGGCCGTAGCCGACCACGGCGACGTCCACCTCGGCGCCGACCGGTCCGCTCATGACGGCACCCGCATCGGCTGGTGACCCCACACGCTGGTGCTGGCATAGAGCCGGTTGTCGGTCCACGGTTCGCTGACCGTTCGCGCCCCGTTGCCCACCTCGACCAGGAACCCGGCGGGGCTCGCCACATAGAAGCTGAACATGCGGTCGTTATCGTGCCGGCCGAGTCCCATGGGGATGGCCAGATCGGTGGCCCAGGCCCGGTCGAAGGCGGCGCCGACATCGTCGCTCTCGGTGGTCTCGACCATGACGTGGTGCAGCTTCTGGGGCAGGTCGAACGGGGCGTGGGCCAGCGCCACCGTGTGGTGGCGGGCGTTGCAGTGGTAGAAGCGGACTTCGAGCTCCACGCCCTCGGCGATGTGCATCTCGATCCAGTCCGACTGCCCGAACCCGAGGTCGTCGACCAGGAAGGCGTGCGACTCCTCGAAGGCCGTGGTGGCCAGCACGACATGCCCGAACCCGACGTCTTCGGTCAGGAACCCGCCCGGCATGAGGGGCGACGCGAAGGGCACCGACGACCGTTCCAGACCATCGACGAGCTCGACCGGCAGACCCCAGGGTGCCATGGTCCGCACGAGGCGCCGCACCCGGCGAGCCGCCAGCTCGACCTCCGACCCCTCGACGAGGTCACGGCCGGCCGCCCGCAACCGTCCGGTGACCCGGTCGAACGCCGGCGCATCGACCGCTTCGAACCCCACGAAGGCGGCGTCGTTGGCCGCCCCCGGCTGGACGATGATGCGCTGCGCTCGGTCGTCGTTGCGCCACGTCGTCGTCCCGTCGACGCTTGCTGGTGCGCCGGGGACGAGGCCGATCACCTCCCCGAGGAAGGACGTGAGCGTGGTCGGATCGGGCACCTCGATGCCGAGGTAGCCGAGCTCCAGGTCGTGGCGCATCGTCATCTCCTTGTCATTGGCCGAACAGCAGCGTGCATACGGCGTCGGCGTGGGCGTTGATCACGGCGGGATCGGTCGGGTCGACACCCGACAGGCGGCGGCATTCGGGGCCGAGGACGAACATCGTCGGACCCGCGCCCGTCACGATGTAATAGAGGTGGGGCGCCGGGATGTTCGGCATGAGGCCCTGCTCGACCAGACGAGCGAACCGCGCCGAGGTCGCTTCGTACAGCGGCCGGATGTGCCGCTCGACCAGCCAGTCCATGCGCGGCCCGTCGGTCTTGCACTCCTGGGTGATGATCCGGTGCACCTGCGGGTGGTGGGCGGAGAAGATGACGAACTCCCGGACCAGCAACCGCGCCGTCGTCAGCTCATCGACCCCCCGCAGCCCGTCCTGCCGGGCGCCCAGCGCATCGCTCAGCGCTTCGAACAGGCCGTCGACCGCGGCCCGCCACAGTTCGTCCTTGGAACGGAAGTGGTAATTGAGCAACGGCTGGGTCACCCCGGCACGCGCCGCGATCTCCCGGGTGGTGGCGCCCTCGAACGACCGCTCCGAGAACAGGTCCAAGGCGGCGGCCAGGATCCGCTCACGCGTCGGATCCGCCGACGGCCGGGATGCTCTCGGTACGGTGGTCGCCTCGCTCACCGCTCCGCAGCTTAATCGATCGATCAGGTAGTCGTCAATCCCCTAATCAGCTGATCAGGTTGGGAGGCCGCGACCACGGCCGAGCGGCACGGCGCGGGGGAACCCGCTCGACGGGTAGCCACCAGCAGAGCGGATGCCCGACGTCACGGCTGACTGGACGCGCTTGAGCTTCGAACTGGCGGGTCCCGGCCACAAACCACCACCGGGAGGGTGGCCCGGCGGCCGGCGACCGGGTCGCCCGCCCCCCCGTTCTCAGCCGATGACCGTGATGTAGGCGCCGACCAGGGTCGCCGTCTGTTGGCTGACGTCGCCCTCGCGGCGCTCACCGTGATCCTGCTGGAAGTGGGCGAAGGCCGCGGTCGAGGAGATCGGGTTCACCTCGTCGTCGCCGTGGTCGTGGAACGAGACGTGGACGAACGAACCGTCGGCCAGACGCAGCACGAGGTAGCTGACGTTGTCCGGTCGGTTGGCGTCGAGCTCCTGGAAGACGGCGGCCACGCGACGCTCGTTCTCATCGGCCGCGTCGGCGGACTTGGTGGCGTAGCGGGTGACGAGCCGCTTGTGCATCGGTCCCCTCGTTTCTGGATCTCTGCCGGATCGGAAAAGCACTCCTGGCAGCCGCCTCCGCCAGCCGTGCGGTCGCAATCTACAGGGCCGTTGTAGAGAAAATCAAGCATGAAGTTGACTTTCGCACCTTCCTGGTAGGGTGGCCGCGGTGCGCACCTACGGCCAGTACTGCGCCGTCGCCTCCGCCCTCGACCTGATCGGGGACCGTTGGACGCTGCTGATCGTGCGCGAGCTGCTGATCCGCCAACCGTGCCGCTACACCGATGTCGCCCAGGGCCTGCCCGGGGTGGCCACCAACCTGCTGGCCGAGCGGCTCCGTCAACTCGAGGGGCGCGGCATCCTGACCCGTGAGGCCGCGCCACCGCCGGTGGCCACCACCCTGTTCCGGCTGACCGAGCTGGGTGAGGCCCTCCGGCCGGTGCTGATCGAGCTGAGCCGTTGGGGCCTACCCCTGCTCGGACCATCCCCGGGCCAGGCGGTGTTCCGGACCCACTGGCTCAGCCTGCCCCTGGAGTCCGCCCTCTGCCACGACCCGGCGGCCGGTCCGGTGACCATCGAGGTCCGCGCCGGTGACGAGCCGCTCGTCGTGGAGGCCGCGGACGGCCACGTCCGCTGCCGATCCGGGGCGGCCCGGGATGCCGACCTGACGCTCAGCGGTCCACCGGCGGTGATCGTCGGCCTGTTCTACGGCGCGTTCGACCTGGCCGGCGCCCGCGCCCGGGGTCTCGTCGTGGACGGCGACGCCGGGCTGCTCGACCGCGTCCGTCCATCCCGAGCCTGAGCCGGCACGGCCCCGGCGGCAGGATGCCGAGGTCGCGGCGTCGATCCTTCATCCGGGACCGCACGGTTAGAGGATGGCCGGCCCCCGGGCGCCCGGTCCGCCGCCGACCGGCGCCGGTCACGCCGGCGCCTCCGGCCCTCGCCCAGGCGCGGAGCGGACGTTCGCGGCCCCTCGGCGGCGGGCGGCGTCGCCGCCGAGGTGGCGGTCGAGGCGGGCCAGGGCCTGCGGGTTGAACACGAACGGCCGGCGCGACAGGCTCCGGAGCTCGACGCGCTCCACGAGCCCGTCGAGCCCCTCCGGGCTGTCGCCGGCGGCGCCCCGCCGGCTGGCCGTCGACGGAACGGCGAGGTAACCGACGACGGCGGCAGGGCTGATGCCGAGCTCCCGGAGGGCCCGCACCGTGCCCTCACCCCCCTCGACCCGCAGCGGCCGGCGGTCCGCCCCGACGACGAGCGGCGTATGGCCGACCGTCGGGACGTCGGCCCCGAGCGCCCGCCACAGGTGGCGCTGCACGGCCGTGGCCCGCAACAGCGGCTCGCCCCGGACCAGGTGGGTCACCCCGTCGATGAGGTCGTCCACGGTGCTGGCCAGTGGGAAGGTCGGCTGGCCCGAGCGGCGGACCAGCACCGGGTCGGCCAGCTCCCGGTTGGGCACGGCCACCGGGCCCCGGACGAGGTCGTCCCAGGCCTCGTCTCCGTCAGCGGGGATCCGGAAGCGCACCGCGCCGCCGTCGGCATAGGTCCTGCCGGTCGAGGCCAGGGCGGCCAACGCGGCCCGGTGGGCGTCGGTCAGGCCGGCCTGGTGGTGGGGCGGTTCCCGGCCGAGCAGGCCGAGCCAGCCCAGATCGTCGATCACGGCCTCGGTCGATCCGGCGACCCGCTTGGCCGTGTCGGTGTCCTCGAAGCGGACGAAGTAGCGGGCACCGAGCTGGCGGGCCAGGACCCAGGTGAGCACGGCGTTGCGGACGTGGCCGACATGGAGCAGCCCCGACGAGGTCGGGGCGAGCCGTAGGCAGGCCGGCCGCAGCGGGCAGCTCAGCTCGACGGCCGAGACCGTCGGATCGCGCCGGAGGGGACGGGCGGCCCCGGTCGGGGTGAATCCCTGGCGACGGTAGAAGCCGAGTGCCCGCTCGTTGCTCGCCACCACGGCGAGGACCAGGGTGGTGGCGCCCGCGCTCCTCGCCCATCCCCCCACCCGGTCGAGCAGGGCGTCGGCCACCCGCCGGCCCCGCCGGGCCGGCGCCACCCACATCGAGATGACCTCGCGGGCGTCGGCGGCGTCGGTCCGGGTCGTCCCGGCCACCAGCCCGTAGGGCTCGTCGGGGGCGGCGTCCGAAGCCGCGGTGAACCAGGCCAGCCGTTGGGCGCTGGCCACCCACCAGTCGTCGGCCTGGGCCAGCTCGTCGGCGAGGGTCGAACCGAAGGCTTCGGGGGCGTCGGCCAGGGCCCGCAGACGCACCGCTTTGAGCAGCCGCCACTCCTCGACGCCGAGCCGCCGGACGACCATGCCCACCGGGCCATTGTCGCCCCCTCCCGACGGTGGCACGGCCCCGATTTCCGCCCTGCCTGCGCCCCCGCCGCCACCGGGGCCGTGCACTACCGTCGCCCGAACGCGGCGACACCGGAGGCCCGATGGTGGACGACGACCCGACCGGCAGCCGTCCCGGCCCCCTGCTGTCCGGGCTGCGGGTCCTCGACCTGTCGCTGTGGCAGCCCGGGCACACCGCCACCCAGCTGCTGGCCGACCTCGGCGCCGACGTGATCAAGGTTGAACCACCCGGAGGCGACCGGATGCGGCCCCTCGCCGACCGGTTCGCCAACTACAACGGCCACAAGCGCAGCGTGGTCCTCGACCTCAAGGACGACGGTGACCGGGCCCTGTTCCTCGGTCTGGTCACCTCGGTCGAGGTGGTGGTCGAGAACTACCGGCCCGGCGTGGCCGACCGCCTCGGCGTGGGATTCGGGGCCCTGCGGGAGGCCAACCCGGCCGTCGTCGTGTGCTCCATATCCGGGTTCGGGCAGACCGGCCCGCTGGCCGGGGCCACCGGCCACGACGCCAACTACCAGGCCTGGGCCGGCGCCTTCACCCTCCGGGACGGCCTCGAGCCGGTCCCCTCCGCCCTTCTGGTGGGCGACCAGGGGTCCGGCATGGCCGCGGCCTTCGCCATCCTCGCCGCCGTCCTGTGCGCCCGCCGCACCGGCGAGGGCGAGCACGTCGACGTGTCGATGGCCGATGTGCTGGCGTCCTGGGTGGCGCCCATGGGACCGCTCGGGCCAACGCACGGGCCGGGCGACGGGCCGGGCGACGGGCCGGGCGACGGGCCGGGTCCGGTCGCCGCCTCCACCGGGGAGGCCTCCGACACCCCGGCGGCCACGGCGCGTCCCGGGCCGGCTCTCGGCACCTTCCTCACCGGCGACGGTCTCTGGGTGGTGCTCGGCGTGTTCAGCGAGGACCACTTCTGGGATGAACTGTGCCGCGCCCTGGGTCTCGACGGCCAGGTCGGCCTGACCATGGCCGAGCGGGTGGCCGACACCGATGCGCTCCACCGCCGGGTGGCCACGGCGGTGGCGGGCTGGGAACGCGACCGGCTGATCGAGCTCTTGACCGCCCGTGCCGTGCCCGCCGCCCCGGTCCTCAGCCGCTCCGAGATGCTCCGCCACCCCCACTTCCAGGCCCGTGGGGTCCTCGCCACCAGCCCGGAGGGACGGGTCACGATCGGCCATCCGGTGTCCTACACCGTCCACCCGATACGACCGGCCGGCCCGGCACCGGCTCTCGACGAGCACGGCGACGAGCTGCTCGGTCGCCGGAGGGCGGCACCGGGGAGCCGTGGTTAGGCTGGGCGACATCGGGCCAGCCGGCCGGCCCGCTCGGCCGGCGAGCGACGGGGTGCCGGCCCGACCGCACCGGACAGCGAGGAGCGCCACGTGGCCAAACGGAGCATGGGTGGGGCGGTCGTGGCCGGGATCGGCAGGACGGCCTTTGTGCGCCGCTCGGGCCGGACGACGTTGTCGATGGCCGCCGAGGCGGCCCGCCAGGCCCTGGCCGACTGCGGCCTGAACCCGGCCGACGTCGACGGGTTCACGTGCTACTCGACCGGCGACTCGGCCGGACCGAGCCGGGTGGCTCACGCCATCGGCGTGGATGACCTCGGCTGGTGCGTGCCGGTCAGCGGGGGCGGCAACATCGTCTCGGCGGTGGTGGCCGGGGCGGCTTCGGCGGTGTTGACCGGCCAGGCCGAGGTGGTCGTGGTGTACCGGGTGCTCGGCTCGGCCACCCGCTACGGAAAGGCCACCGGGCCGATCGAGGTCGGCGGGGACAACCAGTTCGGCGCACCCCAGGGCTACATGGTCCCGCCCCAATGGTTCGCCATGTGGTGCCGCCGCCACCAGTACGAGTACGGGTCGACCTCGGAGGACCTGGGCGCCATCGCCGTGCAGCAGCGCGAACACGCCTCCCACAACCCCCACGCCATCGCCCGCGATCCGATCACCATCGACGACTACCTGGCCGGCCGATGGGTCAACGAGCCGTTCCGGGTGTTCGACTGCTGCTACGAGGTCGACGGCGCGGTGGCCCTCGTCGTCACCTCGGCGGAGCGGGCCGCCGACCTGCCCCACCGGCCGGTGCACCTGCTCGGGGTGGCCGACGCCAACCGCTTCGGCGGCTCGGTCGACGAGTGGGACGACATGACCTGCATGTACTCGCGCGACACGGCCCCCCGCCTGTGGTCGCGTACCGGGCTCGGGCCGGCCGACATCGACGTGGCCCTGATGTACGACTGTTTCACCTACACCGTGATGGCCACCTTCGAGGATTTCGGCTTCTGCGCCAAGGGCGAGGTCGGCGACTTCTTCCGGGAGGGTCGGGCCACCTACGGCGGCGACGTGGTGGTCAACCCCCACGGCGGTCTGCTCTCCGAGGGGTACATCCACGGGCTGAACCACCACTACGAGGCCGTGTTGCAGCTGCGGGGCGAGGCCGGCGACCGCCAGGTGGCGGGAGCCGAGACAGCCCTGGTCACCTCGGGCGCCGGCCCGTTCGGCGGGGCCCTCGTCTACGCCACCGCCCCGTGACCGACACC
>Ga0075017_100003081_pt1 | contig 10473 bp, 4 predicted proteins | sample AleBraG_ABR_2012_FD_71475 | JGI IMG/M metagenome (GOLD analysis project Ga0075017, IMG submission 71475) | Freshwater sediment microbial communities in response to fracking from Pennsylvania, USA - Alex Branch Run_MetaG_ABR_2012 | ecosystem: Environmental > Aquatic > Freshwater > Creek >... | reverse complement strand
CGCCGCAGGATTCGGTTGGACGGATCATCAAGCTCAGCGGCGGCCTGCCCTTTACCATCATCGGCGTCTTCCGGGAAAGCGTGGATACATTCGGCCAGTCCGACATTGGCGAAGACTGCATGCTGATGCCCTACACCGTCAGCCGGTTCTTCACTCCCACCGGAGAAGTTCGCCAAATCTATTTTTCCGTGGCCAGCACACAGGACGTTGTCCCCGCCACTGCTGCCATCAAGCGCGTCCTGCAATCGCGCCATCGCGCCGAGTCGGTTTACAGCGTAGAAAACCTGAGCCACCTGCTCGATGTAGCGGCGCGCATTGCCGACGCTCTGACACTGGTGGGCATGCTGGTCGCATTCGTGACGCTGCTGGTAAGCGGCATTGGCATCATGAACATCATGCTGGCGACGGTGACCTCGCGTATTCGCGAGATCGGGATTCGCAAAGCCATCGGCGCCACCAACCGTGAGATCCGCTTTCAGTTTCTCGCCGAAGCCGTTCTGATTTCGTTTGTGGGCGGGATTGCCGGCATCCTGGTCGGTCTTGCCATTCCTTACTCGGTGCGCTTCCTGACCGACTTCCGCATCCCGATCTCGGGCCTGTCGGCGATCATCGCTATCATTGTTTCCTCACTCGTCGGCATCATTTTCGGGACGGTACCCGCCTCCCGCGCCTCGCAACTCGACCCGGTGGAAAGCCTGCGCTACGAGTGAGTGCCCGTAAAGCAGAGCTTCAGAGCGAGCGCGTAAGGATTACCGTTTCTCGGGCTGGCGGCAGAGCAGCATCCAAGGGAGTCCAGCCGCGAAGCGGCGCAAGAATAAAGCCCACGGCGCAAGCCGTGGATGACAAGTGGAAAATGATGAAGCCCCGAAAGGGGCGTAAGAAATCATTCTGGCCGCTCTCACCACTCACGGGGTGCGTTCGGCGGCCTGCAAAGCCGCCGTCGCCTCCGCCATCTGTTCCGGCGGCAGCAGAAACCCTGCTCGAAAGAATGTGGGCGGCTCCGGTTCCATGCGCAGCGCGAAGACCAGCACGCGTTGTCCGCTCCGATAAGGAGGATCGGGCAACGGCCCGCAGCCCGTGAATTCGACCGTCAACTGCTTCTCCGCCCAACTGCCCCGCAGAATCTGCCCAACCTCAAACCTCGCCGCGAAGCTCGCCGGTACAGTAGAACGGCAGGGCCCCGGTTCGCGCGTGGGACCCGGATCGGTGAGAAGGCCTTCGAAGACGAGCACTGGCCGAAGCGGTCCGCCTCGGCGCGGCCGCACCAACTCGCGGACCTTGCGACGCAGATAGTCGTCCAGCGCCTTGCGCGCCACTCGGATGTTGGCCTCCGTCGCCGGAACCACGGACTCTTTCATACCCTGCCAGCCGTTCCAGGATCCCGGATAGGCAATCACCAGCATTTCGTCCTGGCCTTTGAATTGAGGCTCGACTCCGCCACAACTCCAAAAGCGGGCGTCTATCTTCTTCCCAGGATCGAATCCGTAGAGGACCTTGCTCACGGACCAGGTTGTGGTTCGGCTGTTCGCAACCGTGCAGGGTAAGAGATCCGAATTCACCCACACAATTTTGCCCACAAACAGAATCGGAGCATCGGTCGCGTCAAGAAATGACTTCACCTTCTCCGAATAGCTGGCCGGCTGTCTGGCGGTCTTTCCCATCATCGGTAGAGATAGGCCAAGAACCGCTAGATAAACGACCGTAACGAATCTCGCAGTTCGCATACTGAGTTAGACACCGCCAGGCTCGGACGAGAAGTTCACTTCTTCTCGATGTAAGGCCCGCCCGGCACACCCCAGTCCCACCGCGGCATGGGCGTGGACGGGTCCGCCAACGTCCCCGAGGGCAGCTTGGAATTGATCACCGCCAGCCGCGACCCCCACTCCAGATATGCGGCCAGCGCCGAGCGGAACTCCGGATCAGCCGGCAGTCCCACCTCGTCCGCGGTATCGAGCAGCAGCGTCACCCACCGCCGTCTTTGCTCCTCGGATATATTTCGCCCGAAGTGGTGCTGCAGCATGGTCGCGTGTCCGCCGCGAGATGCCGTATAGCCCGCCTCGCCTCCCATCACCTCGCCGATGAAGTCGGCTACGTGCCGGGGATGATCGGCCGGCATTTCGCCAAACAGCGGACGCAGCAACTCGTCGACCAGCACCCGCTCATAGAACTTCTCCGTCAGCTGGTTCAGGACCTCAGTCCCGCCCACCCATTCGTAGAGCGATGGAACCGCATCGCCTTTTCCTGCCATGGAAAGAGATTCTCCCTATCAGCCGGATTTGCCTCGAGCAGCCAGACACAAACTCGACCATACCAGCTAACTTGCCCAGATGCTCTTGCAACTGGGGTCTCAAGTTTACGGTATTCAGGTGGGGTGCGACGATTTTCGGACTGCCGACTCGATCATCGCTACTTCGGCAAACCGACTTTGCTCACCAGTTCGGCAAACCGTGGATCAGAGCGCAGAGGGTCAAGCGGGAAGTATGTTTTCAAACCAATGAGCATCCAGTCGTGCTCCCGATAAGCGGTGTCGAGCCATTGGAAAGCCTGGTCCTTATCTCCCAAATCGGCGTAGAAGCGGGCAATCATCAACGCAGAAAAGTAGCTGGTCTTACGTCGCGTTTGCAGGTTTCCAATGGCTTGGGTGAGGGCGCCCCTCCATCCTGCGGAGCGAGAACCTTGCTCCAGCGCAGCCGCGAACTCAGAATCGCGTGGATCGCCAGTGAGTTGTCCATAGGCCTTCCATTCCTCAATGACCTGAGGGTACATGTGCTTCCCCCAATAGGCGTATGCTAGGCAGTCGTGCGCCGCAGCGAATGTCGGGTTCTCATTCTCCAACTCCTTGCACACGGAAATGGCTTCATCGTACTGCCGTGCCGAAACCCGAATACTTCCGATCACCCGGCTGATGATGGGTGACAGCGGATCCAGCTGATGAGCCCGATTGATTTCCGCCAGCGCCTCCTGCTCCCTACCGCCGAGAGTGCTGATGCTTTCGGCGTACCACTGGTGGGCCGTAGCGTCGTTGGGGTCGAGCTCGATCGCCTTCTTGAACTCAGCTTCTCCTCCGGCAAAATCCCAGTCGTACCCAACCTCGTTGCTGCCCAGAACGGCATGGGGATGAGCCAGGGTCGCGTCCAAGTCCAGGGCCCTGCGGGCAGCCGCATTCGATTTCGCATAGTCTTCGCTGGGATCGCCGCCAAAAAAAGGCAGTACGGAATAGGCGTCGGCAAGCCCGGAATAGGCCAGAGCGTATTCGGGGTCTTCGGCGATGGCCTGATTGAAATAGGAGATGGCCGTCTCCAGGGCAGCATACGTCCGCTTGTTCCAAGCGTAGCGCCCCTTTAAATACAAAGAGTAGGCCTTAGCATCCCGTGTGCCCTGATTGGTGACCTGTTGCTTATCTGCGGGGCTGAGCGTGGAACGCAGCCTTCCTGCGATATCGCCCGCGATTTGCTGCTGCAACGAGATGAGGTTGGCGCTCTTGCCGGCGTAGCGGTGCCCCCAGATTTCGGTGTTGTCCCGAACATCGGTAAGCTCAGCGCTTATTTCGATGGTGTCACCCTGCAGCATCACTCGCCCGCTCAGCACGACCGATACCCCGAGACTGTTGCCGACCGTCTGTACCTCGGCAGCCTTTCCTTTGTAGCGAAAGACCGAGTCGCGGGACCTCACCTTAAGCCGCGGTACATGGGCGAGGTTGCCTATCAACGACTCGGTGATGCCGTCGCTGAGATAGTCAGTGTCGGCATTTCCATGTTCGTTAGTGAAGGGGAGCACGGCGATGGAATCGGGGCCGAGGTAGAGATCGTGGGCCTCCGCATTCGCTGGGTGACGGCCAGCGAGAGCTTTGAAGCGGACTCCGCTATGGCCAACAGAGAAATAAGTCACCAGCCCGGCGGCCAGCAGGAGCGGAACGATCCAGGCGGCGATGCGGGATGTCGGCCAACTCTCTATTACCACCGGGACCGTTGCGAGCGGAGCCGCGGTCGGTGGCACGGCGGCTCCGGCGAGTTTCGTTTTGAGATCCCCAACTTCCCCAGAGGCTGAGTCGTCGGCATCGATTTCCTGGCCGGGTCCCTCCAGCCACTTTGCTAATTCGTTGCTGTAGGCGAAGACACTACTGCGACCGCTCCCCGGGACGCGGTGGACGGGAAGCCCGCGATCGGTCTCCCAACGCTTGACGGTGCGCTCAGCCCGTCCGAAGAAGGCGGCAATTTCCTTCCACGAATCCAGACGCCTGCCCGGGAGCGGGTCGCGATTGGCTGCCATAAAGGGAAATGACCTGACTTGGCCTGAAGCGGCCCGAGTTGCCTGTTGCCTGGGGGAGGCGGGACCGCCATAGTATAGCGCGACCGAAAGCGATCCGCTCCCCCACCAAGGGGCCCCCCTGAGCGGAAAGCGTGGGGACCAAGTTAGATTTGCCAGGATTGCTGGATCACCGACGATCGAGGAGTTTTCTATGTACTTCGGACCCGCCAAGTCACTCTGCCTGCTCGCGGCAGCGCTCGTTCTCACCGCACTCACCACGTTCACGCCCATGGCCGCCGCCCAAGAATCGATCCTGTTCAGTTTCAATGGCACGGACGGGTCCACCCCCAACGCAGGGCTGATCTCTGACGCCAAGGGAAATCTTTACGGCACGACCAATTCTGGAGGCTTGGTGGGCGCTCCCTTCGGCGTGGACGGGACCGTTTTCGAGCTAATTCCCGGAGCGGGAGGGGTTTGGACCGAGAAAGTGCTGTACAACTTCGGCAGCGTCTCCGGGGACGGAGTTGCGCCCTTGGGGGGCGTCGTTTTCGACAAAGCAGGCAATCTCTACGGCACCACAACCGCGGGCGGCGCGAGTAGTAACGGGACAGTCTACGAGTTGTCCCCCTCGACGGGCGGGACCTGGACCGAGAAGATACTGTACAGCTTTAAGGGCGGGCCCACCGACGGATCCAATCCGAGACGGGGCAGTCTGCTCTTCGATGCCAAGGGCAATCTCTATGGGACCACTCTCGATGGCGGTGCGAATGGAGGCGTGACTGGAGACGGCGTCGTATTCGAGTTGTCGCCGGCGACCGGCGGGACCTGGACGGAGAAGCTGTTGTACAGCTTCGGCGCCAGCAGCGCGGATGGAACCGGTCCCACAAACAGTGTGGTCTTTGACGCGGCGGGAAATCTCTACGGCACGACCGAGTTTGGCGGCACTTACAATTACGGCACAGCGTTCGAGTTGTCCCCGGCAGCGAACGGCGGTTGGACCGAGAAGATCCTGCACACGTTCGACCTCAACCTGGTGGATGGGATCAACCCAATTGGCGCCGTGATCCTCGACGCTCAGGGCAACATCTATGGCACGGCCTACCGGGGTGGCGCCTTCGGCAATGGAAACGGGCTGGGAGCAGTGTATGAGTTGTCGCCCTCCGCGTCTGGGCCTTGGACCGAGCAGATCCTGCACAGTTTCACTGGTGGCCTGACGAATGGCGACGGGGACTACCCGGTCGGCGGCTTGGTCTTCGACGCGGCTGGAAATCTCTACGGAACAACCAGCGGTGGCGGCGTTCCCGCGGTTGGAACGGTATACGAGTTGACGCGCTCGGCCTCGGGATGGACGGAGAAGGTAATTTACACGTTCTCGAACATAGCGTCCGACGGCTCGGGGCCGTTAGACAACCTGATCTTCGACCCGGCTGGGAATCTCTACGGAACCACGGCCTCCGGAGGTTCCAATAGCTTTGGACTTGATGGGACTGTTTTCAAGCTCGCCAAGGTCGTGACCGCGAGTCCGACGTTTTCGCCCCCGGGCGGCGCCTACACCGCAGCGCAGACCGTCAAGATCACCGACGCTACGGCTGGCGCGACGATCTACTACACGATCGATGGCGGCGCGTCGTCCACCAAATACACCGGGCCCATCACGGTCTCGACTTCGGAGACCATTGCCGCCGTGGCTGTAACCAGTGGACTCCCACTGTCTCAGCCGGCCATCGCAAACTACCAGATCGGGACCGTCGCCGCGACGCCGGAGTTCTCACCAGCCCCTGGCACCTACACCTTGGCACAGTCAGTGACAATCACCGACGCAGCCCCGGGCGCAACCATCTACTACACAACCAACGGGACCACTCCTACAACTTCATCCACCAAGTACTCCGGGGCCATCAGTGTGACGGCAACCGAAACTATCAAAGCCCTCGCAGTCGCCACGGGATATACCAACAGCGCGGTTGCTTCAGCCACCTACACCATCACGCCGGTGACGCCTCCAACGGAAAAGGTGCTGTACAGCTTCGGCGCGACGAGCACGGATGGAGGAGTGCCCATTGCAGGCCTGATCTCCGACAGCGCGGGCAATCTCTACGGGACGACCGAATACGGCGGTACTCACTCGATCACCTACGCTGGGGTAACGAGCCCCGCAGGAACGGTGTTCGAATTGTCGCCAGCAACCGGTGGGGGCTGGACGAAAAAAACGCTGTACAACTTCGGCGCCACCAGCACAGACGCAGCTCATCCGCTCGCGGGTCTGGTCCTCGATTCCAAGGGCAACCTGTACGGCACAACTTACCAGGGCGGCACTTGGGGCCTGGGGACGGTTTTCGAGCTGTCGCCAGCAACGGGAGGCACTTGGACGGAAAAGGTACTTCATAACTTCGGCGGCACATTGACGGACGGGGAAGTTCCCGAATCCAACCTGATCCTCGACTCTGCCGGCAATCTCTATGGCACCACGGAAGCCGGAGGCGCGTACGACACGACCTACGGCGGCGCTTCGAACGGCTTCGGCACAGTCTTTGAAATGTCCCCCGGAACCGGAGGCGCCTGGACCGAAAAGGTGCTGTACAGCTTCAGCTACCTCAGCCAAACGGACGGTTACTATCCCATGGCTGGCCTGGTCTTCGACAGCAAAGGCAATCTCTATGGCACTACCAGCGACGGTGGCACCGGACAAGATTTGGAAGGAGGCGGCACTGTCTTCGAGCTGACGCCCACAGGGGGCGGAGGCTATACCGAGAAGGTGCTGTACAGCTTCGGCGGCGGTTCCACCAACGGATACCGGGTCCTGGGAGGCGTAGTCCTCGATGCCGCGGGCAATATCTACGGCACAGCCACCGCTGGCGGGAATGGATTCGACCTCGACGGCACCGTCTTCGAATTGTCGCCGGTCGGAGGAGGCTGGGCAGAGACTGTGCTGCACAGCTTCGGTGCCTACGAAACCGACGGCATCAATCCCCGCGCAGGATTGGTGTTTGACGCTGCTGGCGATCTCTACGGCACGACTTGGGGTGGCGGCGTCAATGGCTACGGAACGGCCTTCAAACTCGCGGCGCAAACCGGCGGCGGTTGGACCGAGAGCGTCGTACACAGCTTCAACCTCAGCACCACGGACGGGGCCAATCCCTGGGCTGGCCTGATTCTGGATGCCTCCGGCAACCTCTACGGCACGACTGCATTCGGCGGCGCTCACGGCCCCACCAACAACGGATACGTGGGCGGCACGGTCTTTGAAATCCAGTTAGCGACCACCAAGGCTGCCACAACAACCACGCTGGTTTCGTCGCTGAATCCGTCGATCTACGGGCAATCTTTGACCTTCACCGCAAGGGTCAAATCGTCCAGCGGCACGCCTGCGGGAACGGTGGCATTCAAAGACGGGACCACAACCTTGGGAACCATAACCCTGAGTGCCGGAGTGGCGAAGTACACCACGACAACTTTAGCTGTCGGCACACACTCGATCACCGCCGTCTACAGCGGCAGCACGTCGTACAACACCAGCACCTCAACCGCCGTGAGCCAGGTCGTGAACAAGGCCACGACCAAAAACACTTTGGTTTCATCGCTGAATCCGTCGATCTATGGCCAGTCGGTGACCTTCACGGCGACGGTCAAGCCGCAGTACACAGGCACTCCATCGGGCACGGTGACATTCAAGAACGGGACCACGACGCTGGGAAGCGTAACCCTCAGTGCCGGAGTGGCGAAGTACACCACGACAACCTTGGCCGTCGGCACGCACTCGATCACCGCCGTCTACAGCGGAAGTACGTCATTCAACACCAGCACCTCAGCCGCCCTGAGCCAGGTGGTGAAGAAGGCGAACACGACGACCACGCTGGTTTCGTCTCTGAATCCCTCAACCCACGGGCAATCGGTGACGCTTACCGCGACGGTCAAGCCGCAGTACAGCGTCACGCCAACCGGAACGATCACATTCAACGATGGAACGACCACGCTAGGCACCATCACTCTCAGCGCCGGAGTGGCCAAGTACACAACTGCCACGCTGGCGACGGGAAAACACACCATCACCGCCACCTACAACGGCAGCACGAACTTTACGACCAGTTCGGCGACGCTGACGCAGACAGTTAACTAGATGTTTCAAGGAACGCTCCACAGGTTTTTAACGGCGGACGATACGGGTCCGAACTACGGTCTCTCAGGAGAATTGCTATGAAGCTCGGCCATCTGAAGTCGTCCGGCATGTTCGCGGCATTCGTCGCCGCAGCGGTTGTACTCACCCTCGGCGCGGCGGCGACCTCTGTCCAAGCCCAAACCCCCACTACCGTTTATGGTTTCCCGGGAACCCCCGGACCGGTCAATCCAAATATCGAAGCAATTGCGCAGGGACGCGACGGCGAGTTGTATCTTACGGCCGCAGGCGGGGATGGCAAGGCCATCAACTGTACCATTACGTATTGCGGGACGGCGATCAAGATGACGACCTTGGGAGCGGTAACCGACGTGTTCGACTTCAGCAACAATAACTGTGGCGTCGACAATTGTGGCAATGGCGCTTACGGCGGTTTGACCCTGGGCTCGGACGGCAACTTTTATGGCGCCTTCTTTTATGGTGGCACCGGCAACAACGGAGAGGTTTTCAAGCTAACGCCGGCAGGCGTGCTGACTGCACTGCACAATTTCACCGGCGCTGGCGACGGCTCTCGTCCGTACGGGGCGCCGATCCAGGCCGCGAACGGCACCTTCTTTGGGACGACAACCTCAGCAATTGTGGCCAACAGCACCGCGTACTCTGTCACCTCCGCCGGGGTGTTCACCACGCTGCACACGTTTACCGGTCCCGACGGCCAGAATATCTACGCGCCTCTGATCCAAGGCTCCGACGGAAATTTCTATGGCGACACCGTTGCCGGGGGAACCAGCAATCATGGTGTCATCTTCAAAATGACCCCAGCCGGTGCGGTGACCGTGCTCCACAACTTCACCGGCACAGATGGGTCGAACGGCTCCTTCCCTCTGATCCAAGCCAGCGACGGAAACTTTTATGGCACCACCTACGCAGGGGGCACCGCTGGGGCAGGAGTGGTATTCAAAATCACCGCCAGCGGCACTTATACCGTGCTCCACAACATCAATGGAACTACGGATGGGAACGGCCCCTGGGGCAGCCTGGTACAGGCCACGAATGGCAAGCTATATGGCGTAACGTCCAACATGGAAATAGGCTTGTATGGCACGATTTTTAGCATCACGACCAGCGGGACTTTCACGACTCTGTACAGCTTTACCGGCGACGCACACGGCGGCGATCCGCTGTCTCCCTTGAAACAGCACACGAACGGTCTCCTCTATGGCACCACCAATGTTGGCGGCAACACCAACTGCTTGAGCATCGTGAATATAAATGGCCAACAGGTGGAAGTGGTTGGTTGCGGCGAACTCTACAGCCTGAACATCGGTGCCAAGCCGTTTATCAACTTGAGCACGACTTCGGGGAGAGTGGGATCGGCAGTCGGAATCTTTGGCCAGGGATTCAGCGCATCGTCGGTGGTGAAATTCAACGGCACGGTGGCGACGAAGATCGTGCTGAGCGGAACGACGTACATCACGGCGACTGTCCCGGCAGGGGCAACCGACGGCAAAGTCACCGTGACTACGGGCACGACCACGCTGACCAGCACCAAGACCTTCATCGTGCACAACACGTGGAGCAAGGGCACGGCGATGCCGACTCCGGTAATGTTCGCTGCGGCGGGCTTCATCAACGGCAAGATCTATGTAGTGGGCGGGGTGACCGCCACCGCACTCGTTGCCGACAATCAGGTCTACAATCCCGCGACTAACACCTGGACGACGGCAGCCGCGATGCCGACCCCGGTCTTTGACGCGGCCGCGGCCGTAGTGAACGGCATCCTGTATGTGATTGGAGGCGCCATCGCGACACCCAGCACTGTCACCAACGTGGTGCAAGCCTACAACCCTACTACCAACACCTGGTCGACGAAAACCGCCATGCCGACGGCTCGCGACAGCGCCGTGGCAGTCGTCGATAACGGGCTGATCTACGTCATCGGAGGAAACGGGTCCACGCTGAGACTCGACACCGTGGAAAAATTCAATCCCGCCACCGACACCTGGACTACAGAAGCCCCATTGCTGGTCGGAAAGTCCGAGCCCGCGGCGGGTCTGCTGGGAACGACTATTGTGTCCGCCGACGGATACACCACCTCGGGGAACACTGGC
>Ga0075017_100003080_pt1 | contig 10475 bp, 7 predicted proteins | sample AleBraG_ABR_2012_FD_71475 | JGI IMG/M metagenome (GOLD analysis project Ga0075017, IMG submission 71475) | Freshwater sediment microbial communities in response to fracking from Pennsylvania, USA - Alex Branch Run_MetaG_ABR_2012 | ecosystem: Environmental > Aquatic > Freshwater > Creek >... | reverse complement strand
GGTACAACCACCAACGGCTACACGGCTCCTGCGACCGGCTCCCGCCCGCAGAGTTCGAGCAGAAGAGGCACACACACAGCATCCAATAAGAAACGCCTCCAAGAATCTCGGAGCGGTTCATTCTGGGTGACATTACCCGGCGAGGAGGTGCCTATGGCGGGCTCGGTTTGGCGGGTGCGGGACGAGCTGTGGGAGGCAGTGGAGCCGCTTCTCCCGGAGCATCCTCCCGATTCCCGCGGTGGCCGGCCGCGGGTGGATGATCGTGTCTGTTTCAACGCCATCGTCTTCGTCCTGTTCACGGGGATCGCCTGGCGCCATCTGCCGGCCGAGCTGGGGTGTTCACCAGCGACGGCACACCGGCGTCTATCAGAGTGGCAGTCCCAGGGCGTGTGGCAGCGCCTGCATCGTGAGCTGTTGCGCCGCCTGAACGCCGCCGGCCTGATCGACTGGTCAACCTCCGTGGTTGACGGCAGCCATGTTCGTGCCCTTTTGGGGGGCTCCACACGGGGCCCTCGCCAGTTGACCGTGCCCGGGCTGGCTCAAAGCACCATCTGATCACCGACTCGAACGGCATTCCGCTGGCGATCAGCCTGACCGGAGGGCACCGCAACGACGTCACTCAGCTGTTGGCCTTGGTCGATGGTGTCGGCCCGGTCACCGGCAGGCGGGGGCGTCCGCGAAGACGCGCCGAGCGGCTGCTCGCCGACCGGGGCTATGACCACGACAAGTACCGTCGCGAGCTCTGGGCGCGGGGCGTGAAGCCCGTGATCGCTAGGCGCAGCACCATGCACGGCTCGCACTTGGGCAAAGAGCGCTGGGTCGTCGAGCGAACCTTCGCCTGGCTGCACAATCTGCGGCGTCTGCGGATCCGCTATGAGCGAGACCCCGAACGGCACATGGCGTTTATGCTGCTCGGCTGCGCTGTGGTCTGCCAGCGCAAGCTCGCCGCCTGAGCGCTGTCAGCCCGGCTCGTCCTCTTCATCCTGGAGATCGAGGGCCTGACGGCCGTACTGGTCGGGGATCCAGCCCCAACCCCAGATCGGGGCCGGCATCTTGGGCACGATCCCGTACTCCTCGAGCGGATCTCCCTTCTCTGCTTCGACAGTGCAGCGGTGGCGCCAGTTATCGCCGAGGTCAAAGACGTACTCGAACTCCTCGCCCGGCTTGACCTCTTTGGCGACCTTCAGCTTCGCGTGATCCAGCCACACCAGTTCGGGTGCAAACGAATCGTCCGGATAGCCGATCAGACGACCGTCCCTGAGCTCGAAGTTGTGCAGATGCGACAGGTCCCAGCGCGCAAACGCCGCGTCGATCGCCTCCGCGAACTGCTCAAAGGTATGCGACGGGCCGACTAGGAAAATGCGCCCGGGCGACGGATCACACTCGATCCCGCCGCCGCCCAGCAAGTCCACCCGGATCCGCAACCACGTCCGCGCCATGACGCGGAAAGCCTACCGAGGGTTTTTGAGACAGCTTCTAAAGCCTTCCAAGGACCATTCCCCCTCGCGACTGGAGGATGACCTCCCGCCGTGTCCTCACTGTCCAGCGTGCAGTGCAAGCACTCGTGAGCAGCCCTTTGGTCTGGCCGGGGAGCCCGCACGAGCTTCTTGGGCGATCGGAGGCTGGGTTGTGACTCAGCGCCGGCGACGTCTGGCTTCCGCCTGATCGAGCGGTCCGCGCAGCCATCGCGGGTTGCGGCCGCGAGCGATTAGGACGATGGCCACGATGGATATGGCCAGCAGCGGGACCGCGACGACGAGGTGTTTACCCGTCACGATCATCGCGACGAGGACCGCTCGGTAGAGCACGAAGAACGGGAGCTTCAACCGGTGATTCGGCGGTTCGCTGATGGGGTGAGTGTAAGGCGGGGAGACGACGGCCCACACCGCAGGAACCTACTCACCGGCAGCCTGCCAGGGAACCATTGGCAGACCTCCTGCTGCGGGAGCAGGACGTCATGCCGACGTCGCAGAGGGTCAAACGGCCGCGATCGTGCCAGGAGCGGTGGAATCCCACTGGGATGCTGCTCATCAGACCGGCTATCTCTCGATAGAGGCGCCGCCGGTGGCGGAAATCGTCCCCGACGCCCGGAGCGCTCAGCTCGAGGCGATGAACGCGCGGTCGGCGGACCGGTCAAGAGTGCGCGGAGTCGCCGCGAAGACAACTGCGAGATCGATCGTGGCGCCAGGCGCTAGCTGAATATGACGGTGGCGTAGGCCGTCGACGACGGGGCGCCCTTTTTCTTCGGGAGGAAGCCGACGCGCACCTTGACCGTCAGGGGCTTGTTCTTCCTGCGCCCCTGAGGTGACAGGGGGACCTTCAAGCTCGCCGCGCTCGCGGCGCTCCCGAGATGTCGCACGACGGTAGACAGATTCGAGCCGCCGCCGCTGATCCGGCCGGCTTCGAACGTCTTCACCTTAAGGTAGACGGTCCGCCCAGACACCTTCTTGCCGACGATCTGAACACCGCATCCCTTGACAGCGATCTTCGTGGTCTGCTTGACCTGCTTGCCGTTCTGCCCGGTGATCGTCGTAGGCATGTTGAGCGGTGTAGTGCAAAGGTTGCCGAAGCCGCCAAGTGCCGAGTGCGGGCCCATCGGCAGGTTGATGGTGATGCTCGAGACGGGGACGTCGGGCACCGCGGCGAATCGCGTTGTCGTGATTCCGTTCTCGATCTCGGTAGCGCCGTCGAGGATCACCCGCGCGCCGTCGGCATCGAGCACGAGGTCGAGATCTGGAAAGGCCGCTCCGCCGTGCGAGACGAGGTAGGCAGGTCCGGTCAGTTTCGAGGGGAGGGTAGGGGTGTTCGCCCGCGCGCTCCCCACCTGCGAGCCCGCCGGGCAGCTGAACGGGTTCGCCGCGAAGGTCTTTTCGGGACACGCTTTCTGGAGGGTGGTGAGGCGCGAGGGGAGTTGCTTGGGCAGCGAGATGACCACTGACTTGATGTTCGCCTGCCCCGAGGGCTGGTTGATCGTCGTTTCGAGGCTTGCGCCATTCTGTCTGCTCGGTTTCCCGCCGGTGCTGGCCGAGAAGCTCGGCTGGAAGGCGAGCGAACTGCACCCTTCGGCCTGGAAGGGCGTGGAGAGGGTGGCAGCCGCGCTCGCCCCGCCCGGCGTGAAGCCGGTCAAGGTCGACTGCGTGGCGAGCACGCCGCAGTTGGTCGGGTTGCGCGCAAAGCCCGGCCTATTGACGGAGATGGCGAGGGCGCGCACCCTGATCGGGATGCCGGCGACGATCCGTGGCACAGTCGGGTCGCTGATGACCACCTGGCCGGTGTCCGATTTGACGTTGACCGCCGCCCGGGCAATCACGTTCGGCAGCACGAACGGCCCCGACACCGGAGGCACAACCATCGAGAGGCCGAACGGCGCCCCCTGATACGGCCCGGTCAGGTAGACCTTTCCTTGGAAGGCAAGCGGTTCACCGGATCCGGCCGCGACGGTGATCGTGCCGACCTGACTGGCCGCGGCACATGTACCGCGGCCGGCCTGCGGTTCTCCGCATCGCGGGACCGTAGGGATGAGGGCGACCAGGCCGGGGGGCAGGACGGTGTTGATCGCGCTGAGGTACTGCTGGCCCTCGGGCCGTTCCAGGTTCAGGGTGAAGTTTCCGCTCGCACCCGCCTGTCCCGGTTCGCTTGCGGTGTGCTGCACCGGGGAAAACGGGGGGGCGGGCGGACAGGGTGCGCCGCCGCCGCTGCTGTCGATGGCGAATTCGTTGACCAGCGGAACTGAAGGGTTACCCGAATAGGGGCTGAACGTCGATGCGGTCAGCGCTCTGCCGCAGTCGATCGGATTACCGAGATTCGCGAACAGGCCGGATGTAAACGCCAGCTTGATGTTCCGGAACGGTCCCTGCGGCTGGTCCGCGAAGGTCGCGGTCAGCTGTCCTGTGGTGAGGTCGGGCTGGGTGCTGCCTTCAAGGCGGACGAGCTGTCCGTAGCGAGCCGATTCCACAGCGATGAAGACCTTGTAGGGGGGCCCGGTGATGGGGCCCCCCGATGCCTCGCCGAGGAAAATCTTGCCCTTGAGCGATTCAGGAGGCAGCCCGGGGACGCTCAACACCGCCGTGCCGATCGCCGAGCGAGACGGGCACGACACGGACGTGGCTTCCGTGCCGATCCCGAACTCTTCGGGCGTGCAGGCTTCCAGGCCCGCGGCGGCTGCCGGATTGATGGTCATGCCGGCGGGCAGCGTCACTTGGGAGGTCCTCAGGTCGGAACCTTCGATTTCCGAAGACGATTTGTTGATCGGAAACGCGAGTTCGGCCGTGATGCCGACGGGGGCATCCGACTGGGTCGAGGACGGCACGAGCGAGAAGCCCGGTTCGAATGTGAGGACTTTGCAGTTTTCTTCCGCGGCGGTCGGCGTCGAAGTGTATGCGGAGGTGACGGGCGAGCCAGCGTAGGGTTCCACGCGCAGATGGGTGGTCTGCGGGCCGGGACAGGTCGTGGCTGTGGTGTTCAGACCGGTTCCGGCCGTGCCGTTGAACACTAGGCGCGAGCGAGCGATCGGGATTTCTCCTTCCGAGATGCTCTTGGGGATTTTGAGCTTGAAGTACTCGTGGTAGTCGCCCGACGCGATCCCCTCTTCCGTGGCTTCAGATTCCTTATGCCAGCTCACTCCGCCTTCCAGGAGGGAGTGCAGGTGGAATCCCAGGATCCGGATGTCGATGCCGAACTCGAGGGGCAGGCCATAGGCGGGTTCGAGGTTGAACACCTTTCCCGTCAGCGTCACCAACGTGGGGCCTGCCAAGGTGACGGTGATTTCCTGTATCCCCGCTTCTGAGCTTTTGGGGCAGTGGCTCGGGTCTGCGAATTTGCCTGCGTTGGCTTCGAAGTCCTGCAGCGAGCAGAGCGGCAGCGCTTGGGGGTTGGTGCTGAATCCGACGGGGAGATCCGTGCGTATCGTCTTGACGCCGTCGCCCGCCGTGCCTAATTCGTTGAAGGTGAAGTCGGTGATCCCGAAGTTCGGATGTCCGCCCGCCTGCGTAAAGAGCTTCGACGGAGTGCCTGCGTTACATTCGCCGGGTTCTCCCTCCGGTCCGTTTTCCTTGCAGCTGAGGGCCTGAAAAGCCGTCAGGCCGAACGCGGCATTGGCCACGGGTGCCGAGATCCCAACGATCGCGCCCACTGACAGCGCCAAGACCGATATGCGACTACCAAATCTCATTCAGGTGCGGGTTCATGCTCCCACGGCGTCGCCGGCGTCGCATCCGTAGACGTCCGTAATCTGGCCGACACGCCGACGCGCGGCCGAGCTGGGACCGAATCGTCTAGCTTGCGTGCGGAGTGCGGCGCCGCGGATACGGGGCCACGGGCCGAATGCGCTGTCGATTCGATACTCCCTATGGGCCACCGGACCGCGTCCTCAGCGAGCTGGCGCGGCGCTTCCCCGGCGTCGAGATGGACCTAACCTACGATCTCGAGATGACGCCCGGTGGGGCCGCTCGGTGGCGAGGAGGGCAGCTCGTCGAAAGAGAAGGCGAGGCGGAGCTGTGGCGTCCGTGACGTCGCCTCTGCGTGGGGTATGCCCGATGCCCCACGCAGCGGCGGCATGCCCCTCCGCGGGCAATGGGAATCTCGTAACTGGAAGCGGAGTGGACCACTCGCGACATGGCCGCGCGTTACAAAGCCCTGGTGACCTCTTGTTGAGGGAGCAGGGGGTCACTGGGTTCGATCCCGGTCCGTTGTGTGCGGGGGTCGGGTGCCAGGATGCGATTCGAAAGCCCATCTTCTATTGTCGGGGTCGCACGCTGGTTGGCAGGGTTCTTGCGGCTCCCGTCGTCGGACTGACGCAAGAGAGCATCGTGGTCACGGCATCACACAGTGCTCTGGGTGCATCCTCCGCCGTCACCTTCATCGGAGGGCCGATCCCGGCGAGGCTGAGTTCGGGACGCAGCTCGTCGAGTAGCTGACGCGTGGCGCTCGCGCTCATGTACGCCGAGGACTCTTGAAGGCTGTCGTGTCTCGCGAACCGCATCACCCGGCGCAGCGCTCCGAGCAGTGGGCGCCACTCCCGGTACCCGGGTAGCTCCCGAGACCCGAGGCCGAGTAGTGCTGACCACGCGTTTGTGTCGATCATGTAGCGCAGTTCGCTGCCGGCGGCGGCGACCGCGATCACGTTTGCCTCGACGAGCCCGGCGAGCGCGTCGTGCACGTTGCGCTTGGAGAATGCGCTCGCTCGTGCGAGTTCCTGCGCATTCACCCAGGAGCCGGACTTTCCGAGCATGACCCTTACGACCTCAGCGCGGATGCCGACGCCCAGGATCGCCCGCAGCCGCAGCGCGAGGGCGATCGGCGCGGAGAGGTTCGGGTGGGAGGACTTCCCGGAGCGCCGCAGCGGAGGGCGTGCGAAGCCGGCCGCGGCGAACGACGGGTCGAGATCGTCGATCGGCCCGCCCATGTAGAACAGCGGCTGCAGGCTGCGCCGGTGTTTGATGGCTGTCGTTGGCACTGGTTCACTCGGTCGCTGCCAGGAGAGCCAGGTGTTCGCTGAGCGCACCAGCGCGCGGTCCTCATCGTCGATGCACATTGCGCGCATCCGGCGGACGCTCAGCAACCGCTCGTTGAGCGTCATCCAGTCGAGCGTCTCATCGAACAGTCGCGGATCCATGCGGGCGACCTCGAGCGTCAAGACGATCAGCGCCTCGGGGTCTTGTGCCCAGGGGCTCGCCGAGCCCAGCGGCGCCGCAAGGACACCCAGCTGCGCCCACTCTCCCCAACAGAACGCGAGCAGCTCCTGCTCGAGAGCAGACCTAAGCTCGCGGAGGTCCACCGGGCACTCCCAGGTAGTCGAGCACCCGCAGGAGCACTTCGCGGTATCCCACGGAGGTGTCCTGGGTTTCGCTCCAACGCGCCGCCGCGCGCAGCTCCTCAACGGTCGGGTGAAGTGCCTGCAGGTCGGCGAGATGCTGTCCCGCACCCTGGTCGACAACCGCGTAAAGCTTCAGGTGGATCTGATCAAGCCGAGAGGCGAACCGTACCTCCAAGGCGGGACCATAGCCCCGGCACTCGACGCGCTCCAGGAACCCATCGGGCAGCCCGAAGTCCATCAGCGAAGCGGGGCCCGCATTCAGCCAGTCCACCGGGATCGCAAAGTCGGCGGCGACGACCTCGGCGGCCTTGATCAGCCCCTCGGGGAGCGGCTCCGCTGACACGAGCTCCCCGTCTTGGAGCAGCGCCACTACATCCACATCGCGTGTCCCTCTCGACACGAGCCCAAGCGCCATCAACGCTGAGCCCCCGACCACCACGATCGAGTAGTGCTCGCCGCGTGCCACGAGCTGCTCTCCAACCGCGCCCAGGAGCACGTCGACGTTCTGACGGCTCGAGATCGCGACATTGTCCATCATGGTGCAGGATATTATATATCGCGATCCAGGACTTTCAAAGTCCCGCTGATGCAATCGTGATTCGCGGCCAAAGCGCCCGTTGACCGCTCGAGCCAAACACCCTGAGCCGTCGGGCACAACCGCCTCTTTCTGCCCGGAACGGCCCCTATGGGCACAAGCCCACCGTCAAATGCGAAGCGTCCTGCCCCCAGAATCCGCTCTGCAGCGTCAAATTCAGTGGCCCGACGAGGCGCCCAGAGCAATTTGCAAGCAGGAGGTCACCGGTTCGATCCCGGTTGGCTCCATTTCTGGGGGAGACGAGCGATCGCATTCCAACCCGGGCGCTTCTTTGGTTGCGGTGTCGGGAGTCTTTAGCCGCGAAGAAGGGCCGGCGCCGTGCGGGGTAGCCGCCCGAAGCGGGTGCTCAGTGGTCGCGTGGCACCGAACATGGCTGTGGTAACAGCGCCGGTGCGCATCGGCGCGACGGCGCGGACGGAGATACTGCCGGCGCTTGCGAGCGCCATGCCTCGCAGGGTCGCTCTCGCGCCACGTGTTCGGACCATCCGCTGGCTGGCGCTCGGCGAGGTGGCCACCAGCTCGTACCCGGTCGCTCCGGGGACCGCCTGCCAGCTCACGGTCAGCGTGCCGGCGCGGCGCTTCACACGCAGATGCGCCGGGCGGGCGAGGTGGGCGGAGGGAGGCGTGAAGCTCGCCACGGTGCGCGTCTCGGCCCGGATGCCTTCGAGTGTGAACTGTGCCTCGATGTGCCTGATGTCGCTCCCCGGGGCCGGGGAGAATGCCAGCGAGCCGCGGCCGCCGGTGACGGTCCCGATCGGCTTGCGAAGGGAACCTGCGACTTCGACGAACTGGACCGACTGCCCTGGGCGGCGCAGGACGTTGTAGACCAGTGTGCGCCGGGTCCCGTGGCCGTGGACGCTGGCCTTGACCTGCGCGGGGAGCGGGTCGGTCGCCTCGGAGACCCTGGTGATTGCCGGCGAGTCGGGGAGCGTTTCGATCGTGTAGGTGCCTGCTACCGGGTTGACCAGCCCGACCACGGTCTGGTGCAACTGCTCCGAGCGCATGATCCGCGCGGCCTTTGTGATTGTCAGGCCCGGTCCGGCCGGGGTTTCGACGGGTGTGCCGCCAGGAGTCAGGACCCGTACGCGTGCGGCACTCGAAGCTGAGTCCAGCGCGACGGCCCGACTGCGTTCGCCCCGCCTGACCTGAATGGTGATCGGTCGCCCGGGTCCGGCCGCCCGGGCCGTGAAGACGTTGTCGTCCTTGAAGCGCGACCAACGGCACCCGTCGAAAGGCCAGAGCTTGATGTCGAACGGGCTGTAGACGACCCCGCCGCCGACGTTGTAGGTACCCAGCAATCCCGCGTCGAGCGAGACGCAGCCGCCCACGCCCACGCTCGACAGGTAAGCGATCGCACCAGCGCAGACGACGTCGGCGAGGCAAACTCTTATCTGGCCGCTTAGGTTGAAGCGGCCGTTGGCGGCGTTGAATTCGCCGTCGGCGCGGCCGGCCAGGGAGAGGACATCGAAGAAGTTCGCCTGCACACCGCCGCCGAAGGCGACGTAGCCCGGCGCCTCATAGAGGAAGTAGGCCTTCGCGAGCGGGATCGGTGCCGAGATCAGCGGGACCTTGAGTGACGCATCGGCGCCCACCGCCAGCGTGAAACGTTTGTAGGGACGGGTGTAGAAGTCGGCCGGGAAGTCGTTGCCGTTCTCTTCGCGGGTCAGCGTGAACGGCTTCGCATCGGTCGGCAGCGCAAGCACGAGGGCGCCATTGATCTGGAAGATGCCGAGCGCCGTCAGGCCGGCGCCGCCCAGGAAGCGTGTGGGGTCCAGACCAATCCCGGCGCCGATGCGATTGAGCTGGACGCCCGCAAAGAGCGTGATCCCCGGGTCAGGGAAGTTGAGGTTCGCGTAGGCGCGCACGAGCTGGCCATTGCGAATCACAACCCCGCCGGGCGGGGCCTGGCCAGGGGTTTCGCGTGCGTCGAGGCACACGACGACGACGCACAGTTCCCCCTGACCCCTCCATTCCTGGGTGGCTCGCGTGTAATCGATCTGCAGGCCTTCCACTCCCAACGGCCCGATCGCGGCATCGATCGGGCCGATACGCAGGTCATCGAGGACGATTTCTCCCTCGCCGGTCACGCGCAGCCTGACATCGCCCTGGACATGGATCCCGCCGATTTCAAAGAAGCCGGGAAGCTCGAGATGAGCGCCGATCTCGGCGCCCGCCGGCGCGTCAGGGGTACCGGGCGTGAGGGTCACTTCAACGTTGCCGGCGAGCCCGAATCCGCCGAGCGCGGCGAGGCCGCCAGCGAGGCGTGGGAACGAGCCGAGCGGTATCCGCCCGCCCGCGCTCGGTGTCGTGTCGAGGCTGAAGTTCGTCTGGTCCTGGAGCCTGATCCCGCCCACGGTTGCTGCGGCGTCGGAGCTGAAGACCTTGTAGAAGGACGGGGCGACGATGATGTCGGCGCCGTTGCGTGGCGTGAATCCGACTCCATCGACGGTGACCGGGCCCTTGGCCAAGTAGGAGGTTGAGTCGGCGAGCAGACGCGGTATTTCGCCGACCAGAGTGTGGGTCGGGACCTGCAGCGCACCGGACAGCACCGTGAACAGTCCGCGCTCCGCCGGCGGGACCTCGGCCAGGGTGTGGATTCGGAAGAAGCAGCCGCTGACTTCCAGGCCGCCCACAAGCCCTGAGTGGATCGTCATGTCGTGACAGGTTTCTTCGTAAAGCCTGTTCGCCAGATCCTTGTCGTATACCGCCGTGATGGAGGACAGGTCCGAGGCGTGACCGCATGCCGTAACTGGAGGCCGGCCGGCCACGAGAGCGCGGACGCGCCCATCGACCGCCGAGCCGCCCGGGGCGACGGCAATCGTCTGAGCGAACGCTGCTCCCGTTCCCGCCGGCCCGACCGCCTGGACGGAGATCCGCTCGGAGGCCCCGGCCGGCGCGCGGAAGGTCAGGGTCGTCTGGGAGCCTTCGCAGCCCACGTCGGGCTTGCCATCCCCGTTGATGTCCCAGAGCAGTCGCTGAGCTGACCCGGTGACCACTGCGCTGACCACGGCGGTCTGCCCGCCGGCCATCGGGGAGGCGAGATGGAGGGCGGTGACCTGCGGCGGC
>Ga0075017_100003079_pt1 | contig 10475 bp, 7 predicted proteins | sample AleBraG_ABR_2012_FD_71475 | JGI IMG/M metagenome (GOLD analysis project Ga0075017, IMG submission 71475) | Freshwater sediment microbial communities in response to fracking from Pennsylvania, USA - Alex Branch Run_MetaG_ABR_2012 | ecosystem: Environmental > Aquatic > Freshwater > Creek >... | reverse complement strand
ACTTCGACGTGTTCCTGAGCAGCCTGCCGGAAATCACCGGGCGCATCGGTGAACTGGCGGCGCGCGCCGACAAGCTGCTGTCGGACGAGAACATCGCCACGGCGCAGCGCCTGCTGGCGAATATCGACCGCGCGGGCGGCACGCTGCCGCAGACGGCGCGCGACGTCGGCCAGCTGGTCACCGAACTGCGCAGCGCGACCTCCGAGAGCCGCGATGTCATCGCCCAGCTGCACGCGGCGACGCGCACCGCCGCGCCGGATCTGGCCGCAGGGGTCGCGCGGCTCAAGGTGACCGCCGAGCATCTGGCTTCCGCGAGCGAGCAGCTCGATGGGCTGCTCACCGAGGACCGCGGGGCGCTGCGCGGCTTCATGACCGGTTCGCTGCCGCAGGTCGAAGGCCTGGTGCGCGACAGCCGCGAGGCGGCGCGCGAGTTCGAGCAGCTGTCCAGGAGCCTGCGCGACGACCCCTCGAAGATCCTGTATCAACCCGCCGGCAACGGCGTGGAGATCCCGAGATGAAACGCCTGCTCGCGTTGGCACCGCTGATGCTGCTCGCCAATGGCTGTACCGGCCTGCACAGCAGCCAGGGTGCGACCCAGGTCTACACGCTGGCGCCGGCCTTCGCCGTGGCCGCGGCGCCCGTGGCCGGGGCGACCGTGGCCGGGGCGACCGCGACCGCGACCGCGCCGACGCTGCAGCTGGCGCGGCCGCTGGCCGCGCCGGGCCTCGATACCGAGCGCATCGCCCTGCGCCGCAACGGACAGCGGCTCGATTACTACGCCGCCAGCAGCTGGCCGGTGCCGCTGCCGGAACTGATCCAGTCCCTGGCGACCGACGCCCTGCGCGCGCGCGGCAATTACCGGGCCGTGGCGTCCGAGGCGGCGGCCTTCGCGGCGGATGAGGTCCTGCAGCTCGAGATCCGCCAGTGCCAGGCGGACTACCCTGCCGACGGTCCGCCGACGGTGCACGTGCAGCTGGTGGCGACACTGGCGCGGCGCGGCGATCGCAGCCTGCTGGCCACGGTGAGCGCCGACAGCCGCAGCACGGCCGGGGAAAACCGCATGCAGTCCGTGGTCGCGGCCTTCCAGACGGCCGTCGCGGATGCGCTCGGCCAGCTGGCCGCGCAGCTGCCGACGGCGCCTTAGCGCATCGTCACCAGTTCCTCGGCTGAACTGGGATGGATGGCGACCGTGTCATCCAGGTCGCGCTTGGTCGCCCCCATGCGTACGGCGACGGCGAAGCCCTGCAGCATTTCATCGGCGCCCGGGCCGAAGATGTGGATGCCGGCCACGCGTTCCTCCGTACCCACGGTGACCAGGTTCATGACGGTCTTCGGCTTGCGCGTGGTCATGGCGTGGTACAGCGGCACGAAGCTGCTCGAGTAGACCTTGACCTCGGCGCCATGCCGGCGCTGAGCCTCCGCAGTGCTCAGGCCTACGGTGCCGATCGGCGGATGGCTGAAGATCACGGTCGGAATGTTGTCGTAGTCGAGGCGGCGTTCCTTGTGGCCGCCGAAGACCCGGTCAGCCAGGCGCCGTCCCGCGGCGATCGCCACCGGCGTGAGCGGCGCGCGCCCGGTCGCGTCGCCAATGGCGTAGACGCCGGTGATGTTGGTTTCCTGGTAGGCGTCGGTGCGGATGAAACCGTGGCTGTCGAGCACCACGCGCAGCTCATCGAGTCCCAGGCCGTCGGTCGCCGCGCTGCGCCCGGTCGCCCAGAGCACGCAATCGTAAGGGCCGAGCTGGCGGCCGTCGGCCAGGGCGAGGTGCAGCGCGCCGTCGGCGTCCCGGGTCACGGCGCCGGGCGCCGCCTGGGTGAGGATTTCCACGCCCTCGTCGCGCATGGATTCGTGCAGATGCTCGCCGAGCATGGGCTCGAAAGCCCTGAGCAGCCGCTCGCCCCGCGCGAGCAGCGTGGTATGCGAGCCGAGCGCCGAAAAGACGCCCGCCAGTTCCGCGGCGATGTAGCCGCTGCCGACGATGGCGACGCCCGCCGGCCGCGCCGGCAGTTCAAAGAACCCGTCCGAGGTGATGCCGAGTTCGGCGCCGGGGATCGCGGGCACGCTCGGTTGGCCGCCGCTGGCGATGACCAGGTGCGGTGCGCGGTATTCGCGGCCACCGGCCTGGACCGCCTGCGATGCGGTCAGTCGCGCCCGGGCGCGCAGCAGCGTCACGCCGCGCCGCTCGAGGTTTGCCGCATAGGCGTCGTTGAGCCGTACGATATAGGCATCCCGCCGGCGCTTGAGCTGGCCCCAGTCGTGTCCCCTGAGGGTCAGGTCGAAGCCGTAATCCCGGGCATCGTGCGCGGCGTGCGCCAGCTGCGCCGTGTTCCACATGATCTTCTTGGGCACGCAGCCGACATTGACGCAGGTGCCGCCGAGCCGGTGGGACTCGATCAGCAGCGTGCGCGCGCCATAGTCCGCGGCACGCTGCGCGCAGGCCAGGCCGCCGCTGCCACCGCCGATCACGATCAGGTCGTAGTCCGTCGCCATGTTTGCCGCCGTTCTCCGTCCAGCCCGTCCAGAAGGTCCTCAGGAGTGCTTATTCCCATCCTGCCCGGGCTCTGGCAGTCTAGCTGCATGTCACCCGCCACCCTGCCGGCCGCCCGCCCGGCCGCCCTCGAAGGCAACCCGCTGCTCGCCGAAACCCCGCTGCCGCGGTTCCCGGAAATCCGTCCGGAGCATATCGAACCGGCGATCCGCCGGCTGCTGCAGGACTACCGCGCACGCCTGGCCATCCTGGCCAGGATCCCGCTCCCCACCTTTGCCAGCATGGTCGTGCCGCTCGAAGACATGCGTCATCGCCTGGCGCGCATCTGGTCACCGGTCGGGCACCTCAACGGCGTGATGAATTCGGAGGCCCTGCGCCAAGCCTACAACGCCTGCCTGCCGCTGCTCACGGAGTATTACACCGATCTGTCGCAGAGCGAACCGCTCTACCGCGCATACCTTTATATCCTCGAGCATGAAGGGGCGGGCCTGGACGCGGTACAGCGCGCCGTGCTGGAGCGGGCCCTGAGGGATTTCCGGCTGGCCGGCGTTGCCCTCGACGGGGAACGCAAGGACCGCTTCAAGGCGGTCATGAGCGAGCTGGCGCAGCTGCAGGCCAAGTTCGAGGAAAACGTGCTCGATGCCACCAACGCGTGGACCCACCACGTCACGGACGAGGCCGAACTCGCCGGGGTCAATGCCGGCATCGTCGCCCAGGCTGCGCGCCGCGCCCGCCAGCAGGGGCAGACGGGCTGGCTGTTCGGACTCGACCAGCCGACCTATGTGGCGGTGGTCACGGATGGCGCATCGGCACAGCTGCGGCGCACGTTCTACGAGGCCTGGAGCACGCGCGCTTCCGACCAGGGGCCCACTGCCGGACGTTTTGACAATACGGCGGTGCTGGAACACATCATGCGGCTGCGGCACGAGGCGGCGCGGCTGCTGGATTTCCCCTCCTATGCCGAATATGCGCTGGCCGATCGCATGGCGCACACCGTGCCCGAGGTGATCGGCTTCCTGCGCCAGCTGGCCGCCGCGGCGCGCGCCAGCGCAGCGGCCGAGTTCGCGGAACTCGAGGCTTTCGCCGGCCGCAAGCTCGATGCCTGGGACATCAGCTACTATTCCGAGCGCCTCCAGCAGAACCGCTTCCAGGTCTCGCAGGAGGAGCTGCGCGACTACCTGCCGCTGCCGCGCGTGCTGGCAGGGTTGTTCGAGGTCGCCGAGCGCCTGTACGGCGTGCGGCTGCAGGAACGCTCTGGCGTGCCGGTGTGGCACCCGGACGTGCGCTTCTTCGACGTCCATTCATCCGGCGGCGCCCCCGTGGCGAGCTTCTACCTCGATGCCTGTGCCCGCGCCAACAAGCGCAGCGGGGCCTGGATGGACGATTGCATCGGGCGCAAGCACCTGGGCGGCGAGCTGACGCTGCCGGTGGCCTACCTGGTCTGCAACTCGCTGCCGCCCGAGGGCGACCGCCCGGCGCTGCTCACGCACGACGATGTCGTGACGCTGTTTCACGAGTTTGGCCATGGCCTGCATCACATGCTGACGCGCATCGGGTATCCCAGCGTCGCGGGCATCAACGGCGTCGCCTGGGATGCCGTCGAGCTGCCGAGCCAGTTCATGGAGAACTATGCCTGGCTGCCCGAAGTCCTGGCGCGCGTCAGCGCGCACGTGAGGACGGGTGAGCCGATCCCGGTCTCCAAGCAGCGGCAGCTGATCGCGACGCGCAGTTTCCAGGCCGGCCTGCAGACGCTGCGGCAGGTGGAGTTCGCGCTGTTCGACATGCGGCTGCACGCCGAATACGACCCGGCGCGGGGCGCGCGCGTCTACCCGCTGCTCGCCGAGGTGCGCGCCGAAGTGGCCGTCACGCGCATACCGGACTGGAACCGCTATCCGCACAGCTTCACGCACATCTTCGCCGGTGGCTATGCCGCCGGCTACTACAGCTACAAGTGGGCGGAAGTGCTCGCCGCGGACGCCTTCGCCGCCTTCAGCGGCCCCGGCGCCTTCGACCGTGCCACCGCCGGCCGGTTTCTCGACAGCATCCTGTCGCGGGGCGGCAGCCGTGACGCGCTCGAAGCGTTCATCGAGTTCCGCGGCCACAAGCCCGACATCGGCGCGCTGCTCAGGCTGCACGGCATCGCTCCGCCCGCGGCAGCCTGAGCCGCCGGGGCTGGTCCGCAAGCAAGCCTGGCCACGGTGCGCATCGCAACCTGGAATGTCAATTCGCTGCGCGTGCGCCTGCCGCAGCTGCTCGAGTGGCTGGCCGGCGCCCGGCCGGACGTCGTCGCGCTGCAGGAAACCAAACTGGCCGACGCCGCCTTTCCGGGCGAGGAACTGCGCGCGGCCGGGTACCACAGCGTCTGCAGCGGGCAGAAGACCTACAACGGCGTCGCCATCCTGGCGCGCACGCCGCCCGCCGATGCGCAGCGCGATATGCCCGGCTTCGACGATCCGCAGCGGCGCGTACTCGCGGCCACGGTTGCGGGCATCCGCGTCATCGATCTGTATGTGCCGAACGGGCAGAGTGTCGGCTCGGACAAGTTCCTCTACAAGCTCGGCTGGCTGCGCGCGCTGCGCGGCTGGTTGCGCACCGAGCTGGCGGCGCACCCGCGGCTGGTGGTGCTGGGCGACTTCAACATCGCCCCGGAGGATCGCGATGTCCACGATCCGGCCGCCTGGGCCGGCTCCGTGCATGTCAGTCCGGAGGAACGCGAGGCGCTGCGCGAAACGCTGGCGCTGGGTCTCAGCGACGTGTTTCGCAAGTTCGCCCAGCCGCCGCAGTCCTACAGCTGGTGGGACTATCGCGCCGGCGCGTTCCGCAGGAACCACGGACTGCGCATCGACCTGGTCCTGGCCAGCGCGGACCTGAACGAGCGCTGCACGGCCTGTGACATCGATGTCGAACCGCGCCGTGTCGAGCGGGCCTCCGATCACACGCCGGTCATTGCGACGTTTGACATATAGGACAGCCGGGCCGGCGATCCGGCCACTGGCCAGGCCGCTGACCAGGCCCGGCCGCCGACGGAACTGTGCAGCAGATCGCTGGTGCCGGCGCGCGCCCTGGCCTACACTCCGGCCTGCATGGCAACTGCCGCAAACGAGTCGATGGCCACGCCGCGAGCGACCCCTGGCGTGGTGAACATCCGCCGCAGTGATTTCGACATCACCAACACGGTGCGTGTCAGTTCGCCCGCGGCCGTGCTGCAGGCGGTCGAGCAACTGTTTGCCGGCACCTGGCCCGGTGTCTCCACGGACCCGTTGCGCCGCGCCTTCCAGCAGTTCGACGACATGTTTTCCGGCCGGGTGCCCGGCTACGCCGGCGTCGACACCCTTTATCACGACCGCCAGCATACGCTGGATGTGACGCTGACGATGGCGCGCATCTGCGCCGGCTACGAACGCCAGGTCGAGCCGCTGTGGCAGCTGGGCGCGCAGCGCGCGCTCGCGGGTGTCGTCCTGGCGCTGTTCCACGATGTCGGCTACCTGCGGCGCAGCAGCGACACGACGCAGCGCAACGGCGCCGAATTCACGCGTACGCACATCAGCCGGGGCATCGAATTCCTGCGCGGCTACCTGCCGCACCTGGGCCTCGGCGAGTGGGTCGAGACCGCCAGCCAGGTGCTGCATTTCACCGGCTATGAAAAGCCGTTCAGCGATCTGGTCCTGAACGACGCGCGCGATGTGCGGCTGGGGCACCTGCTGGGCACGGCCGACATGATCACGCAGATGGCGGACCGCTGCTATCTGGAGAAGTGCCGCGACCGGCTCTACCCGGAGTTCGTGCTCGGCGGCATGGCGCTGCCGCTGGCCAACGCCAGCGTCGAACAGGTCCGCTATGCCTCAGGCCTGGACCTGCTGCGCCAGACACCGCAGTTCGTGTCCGAGACGCGGGCCAAGCGCCTCGACGGCGAGTTCAATCGCGCGTACCGCTACCTGGAAATCCTGTTCGACGGCCGCAATCCCTACATGGAGTCGATCGAACGCAACCTGCAGTTCCTGGACCAGGTGCTGCGCAGCGAGAGCTGGCGCATGCTGCGGCGGAACCCGCCGTTGTACGCGGCCAACCCGAATACGCTCACCGACGTACGCGGCCAGATGCTGGGCTACTTCAAGCGGGCCTGGCTGCGCGACTGAGTTCCGCCGCCGCCAGCGCCGCCTCGGGCGGTGCCGCCACGGCGGCGACGTAGCGCTCGAACAGCGCCTCGAGCCGGGGCATGACGGCCTCGTAGCCCTCCAGCAGCGCCCCTTGCCGCGCTGCCCCGGCCAGAGCCTCGGACAGGATCGCGGGGCTCATCGACTGCAGGGCCGGCAGGGCCACCGGAGCGAAGCTCAGGTGCCAGGGTTCGGGCTGGACGCCACCGCGATCCCGGTCGTAGGGGTGGAAGAAGCCGAAGCCGCGGGCGTGCGCAGCCAGCCAGTCGGCCAGCGGGGCGTAACGCCCGCCGGCGGCAAAATCGGCACTCAGCAGCTCCACCTTCGTCGCGGATGCCAGCGCCCGGCGGTCGATGACGTCGCACTCGCTGCCCCAGTGGTGCCGGCTGGCACCGGGCAGTGCCGACCAGATCAGGATTGCGGCGATGCGGTCGGCACCCCGAAGTTCAGCGGAGCGCAGCGGCAGGCTGTTGCGGTCCAGCAGCGGCCGCTCGCCGCGATACTTGGCATTCCAGATGGCGAGCTGGTGGGCAAAGTCGCGGAACCCCGACACCGGCCACAGGTCGAGGCCGTCGCGGGCGGCGGCGGCGCGCATCGCCCGGAGTGCCGCACCCGCCTGCGGATGCAGTACGCAGCGCAGTTCGGCGATTTCCCCGACATGGGTGCGCACCCGACCGGTGAGCTCCACGGCCGAGAGGGGGGCATCTTTCGCCGTCCGATTGGCGGTCTGCTCGCTCATCGGGCATGATTCTAAGCTGCCTGACAGGGGAGAGGTGTGCAGAGTCTGCAGCTCAACAGCCGACGTTTGGCCGCCCTGGCGCTCGCTCTGGCCCTGTGCGGCTGGATCGCCATTGCCGTGTACCGGCCGGCGGCTCCAGGTCCCATGCTCTGGGCCGCCGGGCTGCTGACGCTGACCGGCGCATCCGCGGCGGCGTTCTGGTCGTGGAGCGAACGGCAGCGCATGCAGGATGGGGTCGAGCAGCTCGTGGGCGCGGCCGAGCGACTCGGCCGGGGTGAGTTCTCGCAGCCCATGGACGGCGTGCTGGCCGGCCACCTCGGGCGCCTGCAGCGCGCCTTCGAACGCATGCGCGTCGCGCTGTATGACACCACCTACAACCGCGACTACCTGCACAGCGTGCTCAACAGCATGAGCGACAGCGTATTCGTGGCGGCCCCCGACGGCGTGATCCGCATCGTCAACGACGCCGCGCAGAAGATGACCGGTTACCCGGCCGCCGAACTCGTGGGCATGCGCATCGCGGCGTTGCTGGCCGCCGCGCCCGAGGAAGGCGTGGACCCGCTGGCCGCAGCGCGTGAAGCGGGCGAGACGGTGCTGCGTACGCGCGCCGGGCAGACCATCCCGGTGTCCTTCGTGGTGTCGACGGTGGCCACCGCGGCCGTGCAGTTCGCCGGCGACATCTACGTGGCCCGCGACATCACCGAGCGCAAGCGCGCCGAACGGCGCATCCGCTACCTGGCGCGCTACGACGCGCTCACCAAGATTCCCAACCGCATGCAGTTCCAGCACCTGCTGCAGCAGTCGATCGCGCGCGCGCGCCGCATCGGCCAGGGCGTGGCGCTGCTGTACATCGACATGGACCGCTTCAAGGAAGTCAACGACACCTTCGGGCACGCCTCGGGGGACCGCGTGCTCGAAGTGCTCACCGAACGCCTCACGCATGTGCTGAGCAGCGAAGCGGTGCTGGGCCGGCTGGCCGGCGACGAGTTCGCGCTGTTCGTCGACGGCCTGAGCGCGGATGCGGAGGAGGCCGGCGACCAGGTTTCGCAGCTCGCGCGCACCGTGCTCGATACCGCCGGCGCGGCCTTCCATATCGCGCAGCAGGAGGTCTTCCTGACGGTCAGCATCGGCGTCGCCTTCTGCCCCCGGGATGCCGATAACGTCATCGACCTGATCCGCAATGCCGATGCCGCGATGTACTACTCCAAGCAGAACGGCGGCAACACCTTCGCCTTCTATTCGCAGGAGATGAATGCGGCGGCCGTCGAGCGGCTGATGCTCAAGAGCAAGCTGCGGCGCGCGGTGGAGCGCGACGAATTCGTGGTGCATTACCAGCCCAAGGTGGACCTGGCCGACGGCCGCATCGTCGGCGCCGAGGCGCTGCTGCGCTGGCGGCTGCCGGGCCACGGCGACATTCCGCCGGCGCAGTTCATCCCCATGGCCGAGGAGAACAACCTCATCAGCGCCATCGGCGAATGGGTGCTCGAACGGGTCTGCCTGGACCTGAACCTGCTGCGCCGCTCGGTCAGCAATCCGGGACGCATCGCGCTCAACCTCTCGCTCAAGCAACTGCGCCAGGCCGGGTTCATCCTCAACTGCCGTTCGCTGTTCGAACGGCACAACGTGCCGCCGCAGAGCCTGGAGCTCGAGATCACCGAAACCACGCTGATGGCCGATCCGCGCCGCACGGTGCAGATGCTCGATCAGCTGGCGGCGATGGGCCTGCACCTGTCGATCGACGATTTCGGCACCGGCTATTCTTCGCTGTCGGCGCTGCAGCAGTTTCCGATCGGCACGCTGAAGATCGACCAGTCCTTCGTGCGCGACCTCGCCGACGACCCGGCGGATGCGACGCTGGTGCGCACCATCATCGACATGGGTCACGGCCTCGGGCTGCAGGTGGTGGCCGAGGGGGTCGAGACGATCAGGCAGGTGCCGGCGCTGCGCCAGTGGGGCTGCGATCTGGCGCAGGGCCGGCTGTTCGGCGAAGCCGTCGGCATCCAGGACCTGCTCGGCCAGCTGCTGGCGCAGCAGGCCGGCAAGCCCGCCTTCTCCGCGCTGATCGAGTCCGCGCACGGCCGGGCCATGACGGCCTGACCGGCGAGCCCTGATGCGCTACAGGGAGAACCGGGAACAGACCGCCGAGCTGCTGCGCATGGTGCTGCCGCTGATGTCGCGCCACGCGGCCGGCTTCCATCCGCTCAGCTATGCCGTCTGGTACGAGTACGCGGCCGGCACCAACCAGGCGCTGAAGGCCGCGATTGACAGTTTCGTGGCCGCGGGCACGCGTCTGACCGACAGCGATATCGAGGAGCTGTTCGACCGCCACGTCGCGATGCGCGACATCGAGTCCTCGATGCGGGTGCGCGCGCGCATCCAGGAAGTGGTCGAGCAGGTGACCGAAACCACGCAGCAGGCCAGCGAAGAAGTGGGGCACTATGGCGACGGCCTGTCCGACTACCAGCAGCGGCTGCAGGACAACGTCGACAGGGAAGAGATCGCCGAACTCGTGGTCGGCCTGCTCGGCGAGACCAGCCGCGTGCGCGAACGCACCACCGATCTGCAGCAGAACCTGGAAGCCAATGCGCGCGAGGCGCGGCGCCTGCAGGGTGAGCTGGAGGCGGCGCAGGGCCAGTCACGGACCGATCCGCTCACCGGATTGCTCAATCGCCGCGGCCTCGAACACCGCCTGCGCGATGAGTACCGCGACGGTCTGGCCGCCGGCGCCCTGCTGCGCGTGGACGTCGACCAGTTCGCGCGGCTGGTCGAGACCCATGGGCACCTGCTGGCCGATCGCGTCCTGGCCAGCATTGGCCAGATCATTGCCGCCGCCACCGGAGCCGAATGCCTGAGCGCGCGCATCGGCGGCGAGGCGTTCCTGATCTACGCGGCCGGCGCCCGGCACGCGCGCATGAGCGAACTGGCCGAGGCGATCCGCAGCGGCGCGGAACGCTGCCGGATCCGCCGCCATGACAGCGCCGCCGCCGCCGCCGCTGACGACGACGGGGGCGGCGCCGTTTTTGTCTCGATCGGCGCGGTCCTGATGCCGGAAGGTGAATCGCTCAACGCGGCCAGCGCGCGCGCGGAGCAGGCA
>Ga0075017_100003078_pt1 | contig 10478 bp, 10 predicted proteins | sample AleBraG_ABR_2012_FD_71475 | JGI IMG/M metagenome (GOLD analysis project Ga0075017, IMG submission 71475) | Freshwater sediment microbial communities in response to fracking from Pennsylvania, USA - Alex Branch Run_MetaG_ABR_2012 | ecosystem: Environmental > Aquatic > Freshwater > Creek >... | reverse complement strand
ACTGCCCGAAGTGGAAGATCGACGCGGCCAGCAGGCCGGTCGCCCCGCCCTCGGTCGCCCCCGCGCAAAGATGCTCCAGCGTGCCGACACCACCGCTGGCGATGATCGGCACATCGACCGCCTCACTCACTTCCCGCAGCATCTCGAGGTCGTATCCGACCTTCGTCCCGTCGCGGTCCATCGAAGTGAGCAGCAGCTCACCGGCACCGAGCGCGCACGCGTGCACCGCCCACTCGACCGCGTCGAGCTCGGTCGCGGTGCGGCCGCCGTGCGTCACGACCTGCCAGCCCGCGCCCGGATTCTCCGCGTCGCGCCGGCGGGCGTCGATCGCCACCACGATGCACTGGTTGCCGAACTCGTCGGCGGCGCTGCGCACGAGATCGATGTCGTTGACCGCCGCGGTGTTGAGCGACACCTTGTCGGCTCCCGCGCGCAGCATTCGGCGCACGTCTTCGACGGTACGTATTCCTCCGCCGACGGTGAAGGGAATGAAGACCTCGTCGGCCACGCGCTCCACTACGTGGACCATCGTGTCGCGATCATCCGATGACGCGGTGATGTCGAGGAACACGAGCTCGTCGGCGCCCTCCGCGTCGTAGCGGGCCGCGAGCTCGACCGGGTCGCCGGCATCGCGGATCTCGACGAACCGCACGCCTTTCACCACGCGACCGGCGTCGACGTCGAGGCAGGGAATTACGCGGACGGCGAGCACGCGGCGATCCCTTCGGCAACGGTGAAACGCCCTTCGTAGATCGCAGTGCCTGCAATCGCGCCCGTGAGGCGCCGGCCGTCGATCTCCAGTAGCGCGAGGCGGCGCAGATCGTCGGCACTGCTCACGCCGCCGCTCGCGACGACCGGGACATTCGTGGCGCTCAGCACCACCGAGAGCTGCTCGAGCGACGGACCACCGAGCATCCCGTCCCGATCGATATCGGTGACGATCACCGCTCCGACGCCGGGGATGTCGAAGCGTTTCGCGAGCGCGGCGACATCGGTGCCGGTCGACTCGGCCCAGCCGTGGATCGCCACGTCACGTCCGTGCGCATCGAGCCCGACCGCGACCTGCCCCGGGTGCAGGGCGGCGAGCTCGTCAACGAGCTCCGGGCGCTCGACCGCCGCGCTCCCGATCACGACTCGGGCCACACCCGCGGAAAGCCGATCACCGGCGTCGTCGATCGAACGGACGCCTCCACCGGTCTGGATGCGCACCGAGACGCTCGCGCAGATCGCCTCGATCACGCCGAGGTTCGCACTCACACCGCTGCGAGCGGCGTCGAGATCCACGACGTGGATCCAGCCGACACCTGCGGCCTCGAACCCACGCGCCACCGCGACCGGATCGTCCGAGTACTGCGTCTCGCGCGCGTAGTCGCCCTGTTGGAGCTGGACCACTCGCCCACCGCGAAGATCGATAGCCGGATACAGGTCCATCGCTACGCGGCCGCGGCCTTCACGAAATTGGCGAGGAGCGCCAGGCCGACCGCGCCGCTCTTCTCGGGGTGGAACTGGGTGGCCCAGAGCGGGCCCCGTTCGATCGCGGCCGCGAACCGGCGGCCGTAGTCGCACCATGCGGCGACGTCGGCCTCGTCGGCGGGCTCCGGCGCGTACGTGTGCACGAAGTAGCACCACGCGGGTTCGGGGAGCCCTTCGAGCAATCGGGCGCCCGGCCGCGCCTCGAGGGTGTTCCACCCCATTTGCGGCAACCGCACGGCGGCAGGCAGGCGGGTGATCCGTCCGGCCACGATCCCGAGCCCGACGGCCTCGGGCGACTCGTCACTGCCCTCGAACAGCATCTGCATGCCGACGCAGATCCCGAGAAAGGGCCGGCCGTCGGTGGCGGCGATCCGCGTCGCAGGCTCGAGGCCGCTCGCGTGCAGCGCGCTCATGCACGCGCCGAAATTCCCGACACCGGGAAGCACCACCGCGTCGGCGCCCGTGATGTCGTCGGCACTCGTAGTAAGGCGCGCGTCCGCGCCCAGGTGCTGCAGCGCTTTCTCGGCCGAGCGCAGATTCCCGATTCCGTAGTCGACCACCGCGATCGTCATGGTCAGCTCGACAACGTTCCCTTGGTCGACGGCACGTCGTCGCTCTCGATCTTCACTGCGTCGCGCAGCGCGCGGGCAACGCCCTTGAACGAAGCTTCGATCACGTGGTGGCCGTTCTTGCCCGAGAGGCTGCGGATGTGCAAGGTGACGCGGGCCCCGTCGACGAATCCCTTCCAGAACTCTTCGGCCAGCTGCGGATCGAACGTGCCGATCCACTCGGCCACCGGCTCGACCTCGTATACGAGAAACGGGCGACCCGAGAGGTCGAGCGCGACCTGCACGAGCGCCTCGTCGAGCGGGACGAGTGAATTCGCGAAGCGGCGCACACCGCGCTTCTCGCCGAGCGCCTCGCGCAGCGCCTGACCGAGCACGATGCCCACGTCTTCCACCGTGTGGTGCAAATCGACTTCGAGGTCGCCGCGCGCGTCGATCCCGAGGTTGAAGCCCGCGTGCTTGCCGAGCTGTTCGAGCATGTGATCGAAGAAGGGGATCCCGGTCGAGATCGTCGTGGTGCCGCGCCCGTCGACCACGAGGGCGAGATCGATCCTGGTCTCCTTCGTCTCCCGGAGCAGCTCGGCTTTGCGGTTCACACGACCACCTCCGGCAGGACCGCGCTCAGCGCGGTCAGGAATGCGTCGTTCTCCATCGGCGTCCCGACCGTGATGCGCAGACAGCCCTCGACCCGAGGCCACGACGAGAAGTCGCGCACCAACACACCCTGCTCGAGCAGGCGCTCCCACAGGTCGTGCGCATCACCGTCGACGCGCACGAGCACGAAATTGGCTCCCGACGGGACCGCGGTGAGACCGGGCAGGTCGGCGAGCGCCGCGAACAGCCGGCCGCGCTCCTCCACGAGCCCAGCCACGCGCGCTTCCATCTCGCGTCGGAAATCCAACGCGACGATTCCGGCGATCTGCGTGGGCACCGACAGCGTGTACGGCAGCAACACCTTCTCGAGGTCGGCGATCACCCATTCCGGCGCAACCGCGAATCCGAGGCGCACCGACGCCAGCGACCACACCTTCGAATACGTGCGCACCACGACGAGGGGCCGGTCGTCGGAGATCAGCTCGAGCGCGCTCCACGGCGCGAACTCGCCGTACGCCTCGTCGACCACGAGGAGCGCCCCGATCTCGGACGCGACCGAGAGCAGTCGTTCCACCGTCTCGCGTGGTTCGACAGTGCCGGTCGGGTTGTTGGGGCTGCACACGAACACCACCGAAGGTCGCGTGGCTCGCATCAGCTCCGCGGCCGCGTCGGCGTCGATCGCGTAACCCGGCCCGCGCTCGCCGCTCACGACCTCGGTGGCCGTCGTGCGCGCGATCTGGGCGTGCAACGCGTACGTCGGCTCGAACAGGAGCGCCCGCCGGCCCGATCCGCCGTAAGTGAGAAGCAACGTCTGCAGTACCTCGTTGCTGCCGTTGGCGCAGAGGAGCCGCTCGCTCGGCTGTCCGAGAAACGCGCCGAGGGCGGCCCGGAGATCTCGAGCCCCGCGATCCGGATACCGGTGCCAGTCGACGTCTTGCAGCGCGGCGACGTAACGCGTGACGAATTCCGGCGGTGGCGGATACGGGCTCTCGTTGGTGTTGAGCCGTACCCGCACGTCGACCTGCGGGGAGTGGTACCCGTCGAGCGCCTTGATGTCGTCGCGCGGTTGCAGCCGGCGTTCCGCGGCGGGGCTCACAACGACTCCCGGCGCCGGATGGCGTCGGCGTGCGCGGCGAGCCCTTCGGCCTCCGCCAGCGTCGTCACGAAAGGAGCGAGCGCGTGGAGCGCGCCGGGCTCGAGCGACACGACGTGCATGTGCTTGCGGAAGTCGTCGACGCGCAGGGCATCCGCAAATCGGGCGGTGCCCCCCGTGGGGAGCACGTGGTTCACGCCTGCGACGTAGTCGCCGATCACGGCCGACGCGTCGGCGCCGACGAACACCGCCCCGGCGTTGCGCACGAGCGCGACCAGCTCTTCGGCGCCCGCGCACATCAGCTCGAGGTGCTCGGGCGCGATCAGGTTGACCGCCACGAGGGCCTGCTCGGGACCGTCGACGAGGATCACCCGCCCACCGGCGCGGAGCGCGGCTTCGGTTTCCGCCCCGCGCGGCGCCCCGACGAGCAGCTTCTCCAGCTCGTGCTCGACGTCGGTGCCGACATCCTCCGACCACGTGATGAGCGCGGACGTGCCGCCCGGACCGTGCTCGGCTTGCGCGAGCAGATCGGCCGCGACGAGCACCGGCTCGACGGTCGCGTCGGCCACCACCGCCACCTCCGACGGACCGGCATAGCCGTCGATCCCGACGTCCACGGCCACCTGGCGCTTCGCCTCGGCGACATAGGCGTTACCCGGGCCGACGATGACATCGACTGCGGCGACCGACTCGGTGCCGTACGCCAGCGCGGCGATGGCCTGCGCGCCGCCGATGCGGTACACGACGCTCGCGTCGGCAAGCAGCGCGGCGGCGAGGATCGCGTCGTGGACGGCACCGTCGGGGGCGGGTGGCGAACACAGCGCGACCTGGTCGACGCCGGCGACTCGGGCCGGCAGCGCGGTCATCAATACCGACGATGCGAGCGGGGCCCGGCCGCCGGGCACGTAGCACCCGGCGCGCTCGACCGGAACGAGCAGCTCCCGCACCCGGACACCGGCACGGACGTGCTCCACGCCGTGCCCGGCTTGCGCCTCGTGCCACGCGACAATCTGGTCGCGCGCCACCTCGAGAGCGGCGCGCAGGCCGGGATCGAGGCGCTCGAGCGCGGCTTCCATCTCGGAGCGGGCGACGGCCAGGGTGTCGATCCGACAGCCGTCGAATCGCTCGGTGTACTCGCGGACGGCAACATCCCCGCGCGCTCGGACGTCGGCGATGATCGCGGCGACCGCCGGCCCCACGTCGGCACCGGCCACGGCCGGCCGCGCGAGCGCGCCACGCACGTCGGAGCAACCGCGGAGATCGACACGAGCCAGCATGGGGAGCGGCTCATCGTACTGGCCGGCCCCTCGCGACGGCCCCCGAATTCGGGCTGGCGAATTCGGGCCGGCGAAACGTTCCGCGTGCCATGCTGTGCCGTGAGCACCAGCAGCGACCTCGCCCTCTTGTCGAGCATCGGCTCCCAACTCGAGGAGATCGGCAAGCGGATCACTGAGATGGCAGAGCAATACGGCGCTACCCCCGACTCCGCCGTCGCCGCGGAGCTGTTCGGCGCGGAACGGGGCCTGTTCACCGCGCGTCGCTCCCTCGACCACGCCCGGGCCTATCTCGAGGGTTAGAACTTCCCGGCTGAGGGGCAGATGCCGGCGAGGCCGCACGCGTCGCAGCGCGGCCTGCGGGCATCGCACACCTGACGTCCGTGCTCGATCAGCCGGAGCGAGAGCATCCCCCACTCCGCAGGCGGAACCATCGCGCCGAGGTCGGCTTCGATCTTGACCGGATCGTCCTCCGCCGTGAGGCGCAACCGGTGCGACAACCGCGTCACGTGGGTGTCGACGGGAAGGCCCGGCAGCCCGTACCAGACCGAGCGGACCACGTTGCCGGTCTTGCGGCCCACTCCGGGGAGCGTCACGAAGTCATCGAGATCGGTCGGGATCTCACCACCGAACCGGGCTTCCACTCCCTGCCCCATCCCGATGAGGTTCTTCGCCTTCGAGCGGAAGAACCCGGTCGAGCGGATCAGCTCTTCCAGCTCTTCGGTGTCGGCCCGGGCGAGAGCAGCCGGGGTCGGATACCTGGCGAACACGGCCGGCGTCACGATGTTCACGCGTTCGTCGGTGCACTGCGCGGACAGGATCGTCGCGACCAGCAGCTGGTACGCGTTTTCGTGGGTGAGCGCGCAACGCGCGTCGGGATAGAGGTCGGCCAGCAGGGCAACGACCGCGTCCGCGCGCGCCCGCGCACCTCGGGGACGGGCCACGGGCGAAGGGTACCCTCGAGCGGTGACGACCGATGCGCTCACTCGCGTCGACCCCCCGGACTTCGCGGCGCAACGCGCGGCCGTTGGCGCGCTCGACGCGGCCGCGCGCGCCGTCGACGGCCACAGTTCGCTCGCCGATGCCGTTTGGCGCGACCTCGCGCACCCTGGTCGAGATTCGGTCGGCCTCCTCGTGGACGCGCGGGCGTACCTGCACCTGGCGCGCGCCGACGGGACCGATACCTCGACCTGGACTGCCGGGCTGGTTCGGCTCCCGGAGGCGCGGGAACGGCCGCTCACCCGGGCATTGCTCGACGCGGGCGCGCAACACGTGGCGCACCACGGCGGTGGGCGGCTCACGTGCTGGATCCTCGGCGCGACCGAAGCCGACGACACGACCTTTGCCGGCGCGGGATTCCGACCGACACGAACGTTGCTCGAGATGAGAGCACCGCTCCCCGTGGCCGCGGTTGCGCGCCGGCCCGCCGGCATCGAGGTGCGGAGCTTCGAGCCCGGTCGCGACGAAGCCGCGTGGCTCCGCGTGAACAACCGCGCGTTCGCCGAGCACCAGGATCAGGGCGGCTGGAACGAAGTGACGCTCCGCGGCCGCATGTCCGAGCCGTGGTTCGATCCGGAGCTGTTCTTCCTCGCCTTCGACCGCGAGGGGCTGGCGGGCTTCAACTGGATGAAACAGCACATGGCCCTCGAGCCCGATCCCCCGCTCGGTGAGATCTACGTCATCGGTGTCGATCCCCGCGCGCAGGGCACCGGGCTCGGTCGGGCGCTCGCGCTCACCGGGCTGCACGCGGTGCACGAACGGGGCGCGGTCGAGGGAATGCTCTTCTGCGCGGCCGACAACACCGGCGCGTTCGCGTTGTACCGCTCCCTCGGTTTCGCCGTTCACCGCACCGACCGCGCGTACGAGCGCGTCATCGAGGCGGCATGACGACCCGCTACTCCGCGTCGCGCCCACAGCTTGCCGCGCTCCTCGCCGCCGAGGGCGCGCCGCAGTATCGCGTCGCGCAGCTCTACGACGGTCTCTGGACCCAACGAGCTCCGCTCGACGACCTCACCACCCTCCCGAAGGCGCTCCGGGCCCAACTCGACCGCGCGCTCCCCCTCGCACTCACGCCCGTGGTCGTGCAGACGAGCAGCGACGGCGCGACGAGCAAGTGGCTCTGGCGCACGCACGACGGCGCCCAGGTCGAGACCGTGTTGATGCTGAGCGCAGAGCGCGCGACGGTGTGCGTCTCGTCGCAGGCGGGCTGCGCGATGGGTTGCACCTTCTGCGCGACCGGACAGGCCGGCTTCGAACGCCACCTCGACGCGGGAGAGATCGTCGAGCAGGTCGTGCGGGCGCAACACGCCACGACCCAGCGCGTCTCGCACGTGGTGTTCATGGGGATGGGCGAGCCGCTCGCGAATGTCGACAATGTGTGTGCCGCGCTCGAGCGCCTCAACCGCGACCTCGGCCTGTCGGCGCGTCACCTCACCGTGTCGACCGTTGGTGTCGTGCCGGGCATGCTCCGCCTCGCCCAGCACGAGTTGCCCGTGACCCTCGCGGTCTCGCTCCATGCCCCCGACGACGCGCTCCGCGAGACAATGGTGCCGTTGAACCGCCGGTATCCGATCGCGGCCGTGATCGACGCGGCCCGTGAGTACGCCGCGATCAAGGGACGGCGGGTCACGTTCGAGTACGCGTGCATCGCGGGCGTCAACGATCGTCCCGAGCAAGCCGATCTGCTCGCCCGGCGCCTCAGGGGCCTGCGCGGCGGCGCCCACGTGAACCTCATCCCGTTGAACCCCACCGGAGCATTTGCCGGCGTTCCCCCTGATCGGGAGCGGATCAACCGCTTTGCCGCACATCTGGCGGGTGCCGGTGTGACGGTCACCGTGCGCCGGAATCGGGGGGTCGACATCGACGCGGCCTGCGGCCAGCTCCGGGCGCGCGAGGCCAGCGCGCCCGCGAATCGCGACCCCGGCGCCGGGGTCGGCGGCGGATCCGTAAGAATGGTGCCGTGAACGAGCGCCGCTTCCTCAACCGATCGCAGCCGCAGACCCTCTACATGGCCGTGATCCTCTGCTACATCGACATCGTGTTCAACCTCCTCAGCGGGTTCTTCGGGCTGACGGTGATCGGCATCGTGCTGGCCGTCGGCGCGTACGGGATCGCGAACGAGAAGAAGTGGGGTTACTCGCTCGCAGTCGGTGCGTCGATCCTGCAGGTGCTCCTATTGCTGGGCTACCTCGGCACCGCGACGCTCACCAACCTCGGTGGATTGATCGACCTCATCTTCTACGGCGCGCTGGTCGGGCTGCTGCTGCACCCGATGAGCCGCGACTACCAGCGCATCTGGTTCCGCTAACCGTCGACTGTGTGCGACACGCTGTGCCTGCGCACCCGCGGGGGCATGGTCTTCGCGAAGAACTCCGACCGGCCGCCGGGCGAAGCGCAGGTGGTTCTCGCCCACCGTGCCCGCGAGGCGGGCGCCACGCTGCGCACCCAGTACCTCGAGATCGCCGACGCCGGCGCGTTCGAGCTCGTCGGCTCACACCCGACGTGGCTGTGGGGCCTCGAGCACGGAGTCAACGAGCACGGCGTAGCGGTCGGCAACGAACGGGTCTGGACCATCGACGACCCGCGGGCCCAGACCGCCGGCCTGATCGGCATGGATCTCGTGCGCATCGGTCTCGAGCGGGCGCGCACGGCCGACGACGCGCTCGACGCGATGACCTCGGCACTGACCGCACACGGCCAGGGCGGCAGCGGTGAGCGGGATCACAAGGAGCCGTACTTCTCGTCGTTCCTGATCGCCGACGCGCACGGCGGATGGGTGCTCGAGACCAGCGCGCGCACCTGGGCCGCCAGACCCGTGGGCGACGGATCGGCGATCTCGAATCGGATCTCGCTCACGAACGACTGGACGAAGGCGTCCGCCGACGTGGCGTCCGGCGCAGACTTCGATCATTGGCGATCGCGCACGATCCGCACGTCGATCGCCGACCACCGCCTACGCGCCACACGCGCGTGCGTCACGCAACGAACAGTCCATACCGGTGCACCGGCCGCCGGGGCCAACCCGGTCGCCGCGGTGGTCGCGACCTTGCGCGATCACGGCAACGGGCCGTGGGGCGCGCCCGGCGCTCCGACGCTGCCGGAGCGCGAAAGCGCGGCTCACCCGGTGCCGGCGTTCCACGACGAAAACGACCGCCACGTGACGGTGTGCATGCACCTCCGCAACGATCAGGCCACCACCGCATCGTTCGTCGCCGAGCTACGCGTCGACCAGCCACCGCGCGCGTGGGCGTGCCTCGGCAGTCCGTGTGCGAGCGTGTTCGTCCCGTTCTTCCCGCCGGTGGTACCACCGTTGCTCGGCGACCCAGCTCAGTGGCAGCGGTTCGCGCGGCTGCGCGACCGGGTCGAGGGGGATCCGGACGCCCTGGCGGTCGTGCGGAGCACGCTCGCACCGGTGGAGAACGATCTCTGGGCCGAAGCCGACGCGATCTCCTCCGGCGCCGATCGTTCCCGACGCGAGTACGCGATCCGAGCCGGCCGGCTCGTCGATGCCGCGCTCGTGCGCCTCGGCGTCTGAGAACCCGGGAGGCCGGGAGCCCGTTCGACGCCCGGCTCGCAGCACCACTACGGTCCGCCCCGAGCTCCGAACCGTTCCGGAAGGTTGGACATGGAGTACAACCTCGCCGACTTGTGGGAACGCGTTGCCGACACCGTGCCCGATCACGAGGCGATGGTGTGCGCCGGGCGGCGCTTGACGTTTGCCGAAGCGGACGAGCGCGCGACCCGCTTGGCCAACGCGCTCGCCGATCAGGGAGTGGGCCCCGGCGACCACGTTGCCTGCTACCTCTACAACTCGATCGAATACCTCGAAGTGATGCTGGCCGCGTTCAAGCTGCGCGCGGTCCCCATCAACGTGAACTACCGCTACGTCGAAGACGAGCTCCGCTATCTCCTCGACGACGCCGACGCGCGAGCGGTCGTGTTCCATCGTGAGTTCGCGCCCAAGCTCGCCACGATCGCGCCGTCGCTGCCGGAGCTCGAGACCTACTTCGCGGTCGACGACGGCACCGACCCGGCCCCGGCCGCGTTGGGAGCGGTCGACTACGAGCCGGCCCTGGCCGCCGCGAGCGCGGCGCGCGCCTTCGGTCCCCGATCGGCCGACGACCTGTACATCCTCTACACCGGCGGCACCACCGGGATGCCCAAAGGCGTCATGTGGCGCCACGAAGATGTCTTCTTCGGGGCCATGGGTGGTGCCGGCGGCGGGGGAAAGCCGATCACCTCGCCCGAGGAGATCGCGGAGCGCTGCGTCGCGGCACGCACCAAGTGCGTTCCCGCGTGCCCGTTCATGCATGGTACGGCTCACTGGATGGCCTTCAGTGCGTTGTTCAACGGCGGCGCGGTCGTGATCCCCGCCGAGCACCGACTCGACGCGCTGAAGCTCTGGCAGCTGGTGGAGCGCGAGCAGGCCAACTTCATGGTGATCGTCGGCGACGCCTTCGCGCGCCCAATGCTCGACGC
>Ga0075017_100003076_pt1 | contig 10479 bp, 8 predicted proteins | sample AleBraG_ABR_2012_FD_71475 | JGI IMG/M metagenome (GOLD analysis project Ga0075017, IMG submission 71475) | Freshwater sediment microbial communities in response to fracking from Pennsylvania, USA - Alex Branch Run_MetaG_ABR_2012 | ecosystem: Environmental > Aquatic > Freshwater > Creek >... | reverse complement strand
CGAAGCCCACTCGACGGACTACCAGACGACGCAGGCTCTCAGCGAGCTGGTCGCGGACCACTGGGCGATTCTGAAGGTCGGTCCCGGTCTGACCTTCGCGATGCGTGAAGCGCTTTTCTCCCTCGCGCTGATCGAGGCTGAACTCGTGCCTTCCGACGAGTGCTCGCGGTTGAGTGAAGTCATCGAGCGCCGAATGCTCGAGAACCCGGGTTATTGGGAGAATTACTACGACGGGTCCGCCGACGAGCAGCGGACGGCTCGTCGTTACAGCTACAGCGATCGTCTTCGCTACTACTGGCCAGACGTCGAGGTCGCCGCCGCCGAGGCCCGGCTCTACGACAACCTGACGAACGTCGCCATTCCGCTCCCCATGATCAGTCAGTACCTCCCGGTGCAGTACGCACGGATCCGGTCCGGCACGTTGACCGCGAACCCTCGCGACCTCGTGATCGACAAGATCCGTGATGCTCTGCGGCCCTACGCCATCGCGTGCTCCGGCAACGACGCCACACCCACTTCGAACCACGAGGAGAACCACCGTGTCTGATGTTTCGACCGCATTCCGTTTCGATCCTGACCTGCCCGGCGCCGAGTCGACGACTCGTGAGATCGGTCACCAGTCGGAAGTCTGGGCGGAGGTGGCAGACCTCGTCACAGAGTCGTCCCACCGGCTCGACTCTTTTCTGCGTCCGCTGCTCGGCCGGCCCGAGCTTCGCGTCATCCTCACGGGAGCTGGGACGAGCGCGTTCGTCGGCGAGATCGCCGCTCCTGCGATCTCGACTCGCATCCGACGTCGCGTCGACGCACTAGCGACCACCGATCTCGTCTCCAATCCGAGCGATCACTTCTCGGAGGACGTACCCACCCTTCTGGTCTCGTTCGCCCGCTCTGGCAACAGCCCGGAGAGTGTCGCCGCCACGCGTCTGGCATCGGACCTACTGAGCGACGTCCACCACCTGGTCATCACGTGCGACACCACCGGGGCTCTGGCTCGAGAGCACTCCGACCGGCCGGATTCGTTGGTGTTCCTCATGCCGGAGCGCGCCAACGACCGCGGCTTCGCCATGACGTCGAGTTTCACGTCGATGCTGCTCTCGTCGCTCCTGATCTTCGGTGTCGGAGACACGCGAGTGGTCGAGCACCTCAGCGCGGCGGCGTCGGCACTCTTCGCGGACCGACAAGGAACGCTGCGCGAACTGGCGAGTGCAGGATTCGAACGCGTCGTGTACTTGGGAAGCGGCGCGCTGACGGGACTCGCTCGCGAATCGGCCCTCAAGCTGCTCGAACTTACCGCGGGTCAGGTCATCACCTACTACGACTCGGCGTTGGGTTTCCGGCACGGCCCGAAGGCGGTCGTCAATCCTCACACCCTCGTGATCTCCTACCTGTCGTCTGACCCCTACACGCGCCTCTACGACCTCGACATCGTGGCTGAGCTGCGGCGTACTCAACCGTCAGGAAGTGTTCTGGCGATCTCGTCCATTCCGGTTCCCGGCGGGGGCGACGACTCGTGGGAGCTGACCGGTCTCGAAGATCTGCCGGACGCGTTCGTGGCAGTAGTCTTCGTCTCGGTGGCACAGATGCTCGGTCTGTCGTTTGCGCTCCAGGTCGGAACGACGCCGGACAATCCGTTTCCCGGAGGCACTGTGAACCGCGTCGTCGAAGGCGTTCGCGTGCACCCGTTCGACGGCCGACGCTCCGCCGACGCATGAGCGTCTACCTCGGCGTCGACGGGGGCGGGTCCAAGACGGCTTTCGTCCTGGTCGACGACCGCGGTGCGATTCTCGCCGAGTTCATCGGCGGGTCGAGCTACTACTTCGACATCGGTCTTGACGAAGCCGCTCGCGTCTTGTCGGACGGGGTTGGCACGGTTCTCGCCCTGGCGAGCCTGACCTCGGCCGACGTGACGCACGCGTTCTTCGGAATACCCGGCTACGGCGAGGCGAGCCGCGACATCGCTCTTCTCCGCGGACTTCCGGGCCGCATCCTGGGCCATGATCGCTACGACTGCGACAACGACATGGTCCCGGGTTGGGCAGGGTCGTTGGCGGGCGAGGACGGCATCAACGTCATCTGCGGCACCGGCTCGATGACCTACGGCGAGCGTGCCGGTCGCGGCTGCCGTGTCGGCGGTTGGGGAGAGCTCTTCGGCGACGACGGCTCCGCGTACTGGATCGCCATCCACGGCCTCAATCTCTTCACCAGGATGAGTGACGGACGGCTGCCAAAGGGCCCGCTTCACGGGGCACTGACGCGGCGACTGGGGCTCGACTCCGATCTCGACGTCGTGTCTCTCCTGGCCGAGGGCCGCAACGGTCGTCGGACCGAAGTCGCAGACCTCGCTCGGGTCGTGTCGCAGGCGGCGGACGAAGGCGATGAGGAGGCTCGACGACTCCTCGTGCGGGCGGGTGACGAGTTGGCGCAACTCGTCGTGACGACAGCTGCTCGCCTCGGCTATACCGCCGCAGAGGTCATTCCGGTCTCTTTCTCGGGAGGCGTCTTCGCCAGTGCTGTCGTCCGAGACGCGTTCGCCGACGCGCTGGTCTCGGATCCGGGCGTCTACGACCTGCGGGAACCCCTGCTCGCACCGGTTACCGGGGCGGCATTGCAGGCTGCACGAAAAGCCGGCACGCCGCTCGATGCCGAGTCGATCGGACGACTTGTCAGGCGACGCATTGTCGGCTCGTCAAAACGCGCGTCTGGATTGATCACTTGAGCAGAGCGATTGATCAAGAAAATCACCTGTGGAACAGTGGCCAGACCACGAAGACGGCGACCTGCGTCGACCGGGCCACGACTACGGATCTACCTCACCCAAGCTTCCTAGAGAGGGCAGCGAAATGAATTCAACGACGAAACGTTTGAGGCTGACAGCGATCCTCGCCAGCACCCTGGCGATCGGCCTCGCCGCGACGGGCTGTTCGTCAGGCGCGGGCGGCGGAACGGCCGGTTCCTCGCAGACGAAGGGCGTCACGATCACCGTGGCTTGGAACAACCCGGCTCCTCCGCAGGCGACCCTGGACGCGTTCACCAAGCAGACCGGCATCACCGTCAAGTGGACAAACATCGATTGGGACAGCCTCCAGACGAAGATCTCTGCGGCAGCCACGTCGAAGACGTACTTTGCCGACGCCACCGACGTGGACTGGTCGCGAGTGGGGCAGCTGGGGAAGCTCGGCTGGTTCTACTCCATGGACAAATTCATGGACACGAAATCGCTGGCCAGCGATATGCCTCAGTTGAACGCGTTCGTCTCCGGCGGACAGGTGATCGGCATTCCCTACGACTCCTCCTTCATCGTGACGACCGTGAACAAGGCCATGTTCGCCAAGGCGGGCATCACGACCATGCCGACCACGATCGCGGAATACACGAAAGACCTCCGCACGGTCCAGTCGTCGGGCGTCTCGAAGACCCCTTTGAACATCCCGTTCTCCGCGGCGGAGGGCCTGTCGACCTACTGGTATCAGACCACCGCGGCGTTCGGCGGAACCATCCTCGACGGAAAAGGCAAGCCGCAGTTCGAGTCGAAGGACTCCGCCGGCTACAAAGCCGCCGCTTGGATGGTCGATGCTCTGAAGACCGGTCTTGTTCCCCAGGGAAGCATCAACACGGCCGACAGCCAGGGGCAGCAGACGCTGATGGCCAAAGGTACGGTGGCGAGCACCTTCGCGGACTACTCCGGCAACGTGGGGAGCCTCTACGACGTGCCGGCCTCGTCCAGCGTCGTCGGTCAAGTCCAGTACATCCCCACACCGGGGGCCACCGGAATCGCTCCGAACCTCGGCAACCCCGACGGCATCGGTATTCCCAAGGAGGCCAAGTACCCCAAGGCCGCTGCGGAGTTCATCAAGTGGGTGACGTCGGCGCAGAATCAGGCCGATTTCGCGGGGGCCAGCGGTCCGTCGAAGATCGAGCCCGGCTACTTCACCCCGTCGCGACTGAGCGGCCTCGCCCTGCTCACCTCCCGCGGAAAACTCGCGCAGGGGGCCATCCTCAGCCAGCTGCTGAAAGACCACGCACGGCCCGTCTTCCCGGCCGGAGCCCCGACCTGGTACCCGCAGTTCTCTCGGAGCGTCAACACGGAACTCCACTCCGCGGCAGTCGGCTCCATCACAGTCGATGCCGCCATCAAGGCGATCGCGGCCCAGGCGACGACCCTCTCCAACGGATCATGACGCTGCCCGGCGGATTCCGAGAAGAGAGCTCGGCCCGGTGACTCAGCAACTCGTGGGCGACAGATCATCGCGCCCTTCCGATCAGGAGAGGCCCGTCAGGTCAAGACCACCTCGGCGCCGGAAGGTGGTCGATTGGCTGCCGTATTCGCTGATCGCACCGCTCATGATCTTCATCGTCGGGTTGTCGCTGTTCCCCGCCGGCGTGACGCTCGTCGAATCGTTCTTCAAGATCCAGCCCTTGGATCCTCCGAATAGATTCAACGGCCTGGAGAACTTCACCACCCTCTTCGGTGACCCGGCCGTCCGTTCGAGCATGGCGAACACCGGGCTGTACGTGGTGATCGGTGTGGTTCTGTCCACTGTTCTGGGTGTCGTCATGGCGGTGACTCTCCAGAAGAACTTTCGGGGACGAGCCCTCCTGATCGCCGTCCTCATTCTTCCGTGGGCACTGCCAGGCGTGGTCGAGGGAATCGTGTGGTCCGGCATCTGGGACAGCAACACGGGTCTGTTGAACAGCGTCCTGTCGTCTTTCCACCTGATCAGCAGCTATCAGGTCTTTCTGGGGCAGAAGCAGCTCCTCACGATTTTTCTCATCGAACTCGTGCAGGTCTGGCAGATAACACCGCTGTCCGCCCTTCTGGTGCTGGCTGCGCTGCAGAATATTCCGGGCGAGCTCTACGAGGCGGCAAGCCTCGACGGGGCTTCGCCATGGGCGGCATTCAGGCGCATTACGCTCCCGCTCATTCGACCAGGGATCGCCATCGCCATGGTCCAGGCCGTGATCGCGACACTGAACGTCTTCGACCAGCCCTACGTCCTGAACGGTTCGGCTTCGACGGGAGCGTCGCTCACCATGCAGACATACTTCATCAGCTTCCAGAACCTCAACTTCGGAGAGGGCTACGCCTTGTCGCTCCTGATCACCGTCGCCACCCTGGTGATTTCGCTGGGTGTCGTCAAGTTCGTCTATCGCCCGGTGGAGTTCTGATGAGACAGCGTTCCTGGGCACGTCCGGCCGGTGTCGCCTTCATCCTGCTGTGGTCGTTGGTCCCGCTCTACTGGGTGCTGAACACGAGCCTCCAGACGAACGCGCAGATCGGGACGAAGCCCGCGCACTACCTGCCGCCAACACCCAGCCTGGCGAATTATGTGACGCTACTGAGCGGAGACGGTGAGCTCGCCTCGTCCATCCGGCAGTCCACCGTCAATATCTTCGTCGAGTGCGCGGTGTCGACTCTGGTCACGGTCATCATCGCGACATTGGCGGCGTATGCGTTCGCCCGTATGACGTTTCGAGGCAAGTCGATCCTCTTCTACGCGGTGCTCGCCACGATGGCCTTCCCGGCCTACACGACGCTGATTCCGCTGTACCAGATCATGTCCAGCCTCGGCCTCGTCAACACCTACGCCGGAATCATCCTGGTCTACGTCTCCGGATTCTTGCCTCTCGCGACCTGGATTCTCTACAACTACATGTCGAGCCTTCCGATCGCGCTCGAAGAGGCCGGATACGTGGACGGCGCGGGCAGGATGCAGGTGCTTCGGCACGTCGTCCTCCCGCTCGCGAGACCTGGCATCATCTCCACCGCCATCATCACGTTCTTGTTCGCGTGGGGGCAGTTCCTCTTTCCGCTGGTTCTCTCCAGCGATCTCTCGACGCAACCGCTGACCGTCGTCATCGCCGCGTTGCAGGGGCGCCACGTGGTTCCGTTCTCGCTGATGAGCGCGGCTGGCGTTCTCGCCGTGGGCGTCCCCGCCATCATCGCCGTCGTCTTGAACCGCTACATCGTGAGCGGGCTCCTGACGGGGAGTGTCAAGTAGCAGGCACGCCCAAGGCAGCCCGCAGGAAGGGCGCCGCCGTTTGTCCGAGCGCCTCTGAGCCGAGGCCGGCCTCGAGCCCGTCGGATGGTGTGCTCATGATGTGACCCTATGAGCAGTAGACCGGACACCGGCCTCCCAGACATACGGAGGCGGGTGCTCACCTCTGGGCGACTTCTGGGATCGCCCCCGCTACTTTTCACGCATGCTCGCCCCGCTTCCGAACAAGCGCCGATGACCGGCAGGGTCGTCAGCGCCTCCGAGGCCACAGGCATCCGCCCCGGGCTGCCGTCGGTACCCGCAGTAGCACCAGTTGCAGCAGCAACCGACCAAGCCCACTTCCGCACACCCTGGCGACAGGCGATCACGGGCGCCGTCGCGACGTGGCTTGCGGTGCGGGCTCTCCTGACCGCGTACGCCGTCATCCTGGTGTCGACGCAGCACGTGGCGCCGACCCGCCCGGCTGTTCCTCAGTCGTTCTTCACGCTCTTCTACCGCTGGGACAGCTCGTACTACCTCGAGATCGCCCAGCGCGGGTACTTCTCACCGCTAGGACCGGCCCACCTCGACGCATTCTTGCCCGGATATCCGCTCGCCGCTCGCGTCATGACCGCCGCCCTGTTCCCGGGAACATCGTTCAACGCCCACGACGTAACCGTCGGGCTCTGGGCCGTGTCGGCGATCGCGTCGCTGGTGGGTGCCGTGGGGCTCTGGCGAGTGGCGGCGGATCGGTTCGGTGGGCGTGTCGCCTTCGGGGCGACCGTGCTTCTTCTCGCCGGGCCGTACTCGGTCTTTCTCGCGGCCTCGTACTCCGAGTCGCTCTTTCTGGCCTTCGCCGTGTTCGCCTGGTATCACGCCGCCCGGGGTCGCTGGGTGACATCCGGCCTGCTCGCGGCAGCCGCCTCCTTCACCAGGATCGACGGCCTGTTCCTCGCCGCCGCCCTCGGCGCGCTCTACCTGCATTCGGCCCGGAGCGGAGGGCGAGGGTCCGAGGGCTCAGCGCGCCAGACCCCCGGCCTGCCCTTCCACCTCCGACGGGCGGCCGGGCTGGTCGCGCTCGCTGCCTCGACGGTCGTCGGCTACTTCGTCTACCTCTTCGCCGTCACGTCGGATCCGCTGGCGTGGTTCACGGCCGAGCACGCGGGCTGGCATCGCAGGTTCACGATGCCCTGGCTGTCGGGCGTCGCTACCGCAGCCGGAGCCCTGAATCCGCACGCCGCGTCCGACCACCGCGCTCAGTCGCTCCTCGAGGTGGTCTTTGCCGTGCTCTGCATCGCGGGCGCCATCCTGCTGGCTCGACGCCGGCGGTGGGGCGCAGTCGTGCTCGTCGTCGCCGTCCTGGCGTCGCTCATGACGAGCACGACGTACCTGTCACTCTCGAGGGAGAGCCTCGTCCTCTTTCCGCTCACCGTTCTCGTGGCGAGCCTCCGCGACGTCCCGGCGAAACGCTGGGTCTTCCGGATCGCCGTCGTGGCGAGCCTCGCGCTGTTCGCCTTCAATGCCCACCAGTTCGTGCTCGGGCTCTGGGCGCAGTGATGCCGGTGTCCCGGCGCTTCTGAGCGAGTTCTGAGAAAAGAACGGCTACAACTGCAGGATGCACGTCGGGCACCCTGCGAATCCCCAGCACAGTCGTTCGCGACTTCGGAGCCTTCCCGACGAGGGCCGTCAGGCCGAAGACGGGCAGCAGCCCGTCGAGGGGGTCCGCGGCGAAGGGCTCCTGCGTCGACCAGCATCCGCCACCTCATTCCGGTTCACGATCGGGGCGGCCGTCGTCGTCGGCGTCGTCGCGGCGCTCTTCGCGTGGCTCCGTGTGCCGGCCGCCGATCGTGGCGTGGTTTGGGCTGAAGACGGCCGAATCTTTTTGCAGCAGCGCATCGCCCTCGGCTTCGGCGGGAGCATCCTGCATCCCTACGAGGGGTACCTGCAGTTCGCGCCGCGCCTCCTGACGCAGCTCGCCCTGATCCTGTCGCCGCTGTCGCATTACGCCATGACCGTCTCCGTGTTGACGTGCCTGACCGCCGGGCTCATCGCCACCGCTGTGTTCCTTGCGAGCCGCGACGTCGTGTCGTCGGTCGGCATCAGGATCTGCCTGGGCCTCATCACGGTGCTCGGCCCGACCCTCACCAACGAGGTCCTCGGCAACATGGCCAACATCCACGGACTCTTCCTGTGGCTGACCCCGTGGCTCCTGCTCTTCCGGCCGGCGAAGTGGTGGCAGTCCTGGCTGATCGCCGCCCTCGTGCTCGCCTGCGAGCTGACCGAGATCCAAGCCGTGATCTTTCTCCCGCTGGCGATCCTCGCGATCCGGCACCGGAAGTCTTGGCCAGTGGGCATCGCCCTGGTCGTCGGCACGGCGATGCAGGCGGCCGCCAGCATCATCGCGCCCCGGCAGCCGAGCAACCACCCTTTCCCGAGCATCCTCGACACCCTTCAGGGCTTCGTCGCGAACGTGCTCGTCGCCGGTCTGACCGGGCGCCGCGCCACGACGGTCGCCCTGCTGAACGGCTTCGGAATGGCCGAGTGCGCCCTGCTGTTCGGGATCCCTGTCGCCGCAGCCCTGGTCGTGGTGGCACTCCGGTCGACCAGGCGCGACTACGTGCTCGTGCTGGCGCTCGCCGCAGGAATCACCGTGCCGTGGGTGGCGAGCGTGCTGGCGAACGCGGGCCCGAACGTGTACTACTCGCATCTCACGAACTACGCGGGCTTCAGGATCCTCCGGTACGGCGCCGTGCCCTCCCTTTTCATCATGGCCCTGGGTGTCATCGCCGGAGACAAGCTCCTGGCCGTTCGACAGCTGCCCGGTCGCTTCGTGGGCGTTGTGCTCGTCATCGCGGTCGTGCTCGTCGGTGCCCTGGGATTCCAGTCCGACGAGACCCGACGCACCGGCGGCCCGAACTGGACCAACGCCTACGCACACGCCGTGGTCGGCTGCAAACGGGGGGCGACGGTGGGCGTCATCCCGACGTCGCCGGTCGTGCCGCACTCGACGACGTTCTGGGCGGCGCAACTGCCGTGCGCGGTGATCCTCAGTCGGTGACCGCCGCACTATCGAACTCGCGGACGGTCGCATCGATCATGTCGAGCGAGACGGCGAACGCCGTCGCCGGATCGCGCTCGGCGATGGCCGCGGCGAGTCGATCGTGCCGATCGGCCGAGGCCGGCGTGTAGTCGGTGATGGGGAAGCGGTGCTCGAACGTCCGCGTCCGGAGGACCGCCTCGACGGTGGTCGCGAAGTGCGCGATCACCGAGTTGCCGCACGATCGGAGGATCAGATCGTGGAACTCGACGTCGGCTTCGAGGAACCCGTGCGCGTCGCCGGAGGCCGACGTCGTGACCATGCGGCGGGCCGCCTCGGCCAGCCGGTGAGTGTCGGCTTCAGACATGGCCTGCGCGCTGAGACGAGCGGCCACGGGTTCGATGCCCAGTCGAAGTTCGAGCAGTTCGCGCATCTGTTCGAAGTACCCGGCTCCGCTGCCCCGCCAGAGGATGACCTTCGGGTTGAGGAGGTCCCACTCGCTCCGCGGCAGTACCTGGGTGCCGAGGCGCTGACGCGGCTCGATCATTCCGAGCGACTCCAAGACCCGGAGCGATTCTCGAAGCACCGACCGGCCGACGGAGAACCGCCGGCCGAGCTCTTCGAGGTTCAGGATGGAGCCGGGGGCGAGGCGCCCCTCGACGATCTCGACGCCGAGGGCTGAGGTCACCTGGGCGTGAAGACCGCTCCCCATGCCGGGGTTCCAGAGGGGCATCGCCACCCCGCCTCTCGAGTCGGCACCCGGGGCTCGGGCGCGCAATTGACCTGGCCTCCAGTGTATGACAAAGTGCTGTCCATCTGATTAGTCTGATTAATCGGATTCTCACGCCGAAGTGCCTCTCCGCGCCTCGGCGATCACCACATCGAGAGCGCGAAGCTGCACTCTCCGAAGGGACGACGATGTACCCCCTCCACGCGCTGCTCGCAGCCACCCCCGCACCTCCGATCGTGCCGTCCGGGCCCCCTGGCCAGCTCATCACCGCTGCCCTCATCGGCGTGATCGCGATCATCCTGGTCATCACCCTCCTCAAGGTGCACCCCTTCGTCGCGCTGACGGTGGGCGCGATCGGTGTCGGCATCGGCGCCGGGCTCGCCCCCGGACTCGCGGTCACCAGCTTCGGAACGGGCTTCGGCGCGACCATGGCGAGCGTCGGCGTCCTCGTCGGCCTCGGTGCCGTCTTCGGCAAGCTGCTGGCCGACTCGGGCGGAGCCGACCGGATCGTCGACACTCTCGTCTCGAAGGCCGGGCCGCGGTCGCTGCCGTGGGTGATGGCCCTGGTGGGCGCGCTCATCGGGCTTCCGATGTTCTTCGAGATCGGTCTCGTGCTGCTCATCCCCGTGATCATCCTGGTCGCCAGGCGCACGAAGATGTCGCTGATCAGGATCGCGATCCCCGCGCTCGCCGGCCTCTCGGTCATGCACGGTCTCGTGCCCCCGCACCCGGGCCCA
>Ga0075017_100003075_pt1 | contig 10489 bp, 9 predicted proteins | sample AleBraG_ABR_2012_FD_71475 | JGI IMG/M metagenome (GOLD analysis project Ga0075017, IMG submission 71475) | Freshwater sediment microbial communities in response to fracking from Pennsylvania, USA - Alex Branch Run_MetaG_ABR_2012 | ecosystem: Environmental > Aquatic > Freshwater > Creek >... | reverse complement strand
ACTTCCGGTCACGCCAGACACGGTGCTTGTCCTCGCCTATGCCGGCCCCGTCGCGGTTCCGGGCATGCCCGAGTGGGGCATGATTCCCATTCCGGCAGCGTTGGCAGCCAAGGGCGTGCGTGACATGGTCCGCATTACAGATGCGCGAATGAGCGGTACGTCTTTCGGCACATGCGTACTACATGTCGCACCAGAGGCTGGCATCGGTGGACCACTCGCACTAGTGCAGGACGGCGACCTCATCCATCTCAACGTTGCCGCCGGACGCGTCGACCTACTTATCGACGACGCCGAGTTCGAGCGACGACGGGCTATGTGGCAGGCGCCATCGTCAGCTCATATTCGCGGCTGGCCAGTTCTCTATCGGGCTCACGTCACGCAAGCGGACGAGGGCTGCGACCTGGACTTCCTTCAAGGTCTCTCGGCCGAAGCGCGGGTTTTCGTACCGCCCATCGTCGGGAGATCGTGATGGGGGAGCAGTATCGCAAGATGATTTTCGTCAGCGTTATCCGACAGGCAACAGAAGTCTCCGAGGAGGACACGTGCGCAGAACAGCGATGATCGCAGCCACAGTGTTGGCTGCAGCTGCGGCGCTAACCGCGTGCTCGAGCAGTAGCAGCACCAGCAGTAGCACCAGCCCTGGGGCCTCGGCGGCCCCGGTCACGCTGACGCTCTGGCACAACTACGGCACTGAGCAGAACGCAACCGCGACCGTCAACCTGGTCAAGGCATACGAAGCACTACACAAGAACGTCACGATCAAGGTCGTCAGCCAACCGGCCGCGAACTACTTCGCGCAGTTGCAAGCTGCAGCAGTGTCGAAGACTGGACCCGACATCGCCGTGATGTGGACCGGTCTATTCACACTTCAGAACAAGTCGTATCTCAGCGACCTCAAGCCACTCATTCCGGCCGCCAGTTTGTCGAAAGTGCAGGGCCTGCAGTGGGGATCGGCTGGGCTCAACGCCGCAAACGCCACTTACGTGATGCCTCTTGAGAAGCAGTTCTACATCGGCTTCTACAACAAGAAGGACTTCGCGAAGGCGGGCGTGACGTCCATGCCACAGAACTGGAACCAGTTGTACGCGGCGTGCACCAAGTTGAAGGCTGCCGGATTTACGCCGATGGTTTACGGCAACGGTGGTCAAGGTTTGGGTGCCGAGTTCTACCCGTGGTATGACGCCAGTTACCAGATGATTGGCATGTACAGCGTCTCGCAGTGGCTTGGTCTGTACTCAGGTTCGATCCCGTGGAACTCGGCGGCCAACATCGCCTCGTACCAGAAGTGGGCTGACCTCAAGACCAAGGGTTGCACCAACGCTGACGTTCTCACGAAGACGGACAACTTGACGGACTTCACGTCCGGCAAGGCCGCCATGATGATTGATGGAACGTGGGACACCCAGAAGTTCACCGACGCCCTAGGAACCAACGTGGCCTCCTTCATCCCGCCGTTCACGGACACCAAGATGAAGGGCGTCGTCGAGTACCCAGGCGATGGCTTCTCGGTGATGAGTTACTCCAAGCACCAGCAGGCGGCTGCTGACTTCTTGACGTTCCTCACCACCCCTGCTGCGGCACAAATCATCAACGCTGCTGGTCTGATCCCGGACCTCAATGGCACGACGACGACGAACCCGGTCAACCAGCAGATGTTGAGTTACGCCGAGACGCAGGGTTACACGCGTTACCCGATGCTCGACAACGTCACGCAAGGCAACGTGGTCAATACGGGCAACACAACCTTGCCTTCGATCTTGGACGGCAAGATTTCACCAACCGCAGGTCTGGGTTCGATGAACACGACCTGGCAGCAGCTCCCAGCTGCGCAACGCGGGTCGAGTTACCAGTAGGCCCAACGTGTTGGGGGTCAGTGGCGAGCACCGCTGGCCCCCAACCGTCCGTCAGTGAGCCAGGAGTGAGTACGTGAGTATCGCGCCCATCGAACTTGAGGAAGTCGATCGACTTCCGCAAGCCTCTCGCGCCTTACGCCCAAAGAAGACCGGTCTCGTTCGACGTCGATCGCGGACCGGACTTTTGATGACGGCGCCAGCGTTCATTCTCGTTACGGCGTTGCTCGGCATTCCGATCGTCCAGGCGTTCTACTACTCGTTCACCGACTGGAGTGGCGGGCTACAGCCCACTCACTGGATCGGCATCCAGACATACATCACTGAATTCAAAGACCCGCAGTTCTGGCGGGTGCTCGAAAACAATGCGCTGCTGCTTCTTACGATTCCGTTCGCCATCGGTATTCCGTTGGGCATCGCCTTCTTACTGAACGAGCGCGTACCTGGCTGGCGGTTCTTCCGCACGGTGTACTTCCTGCCCACGGCGATCTCGTGGGTCGTCATCGGCATGGTGGCCCTGCGGTTCTTCGCGACGGACGGCCTTCTCAACCACATGCTCGCCGGCGTGGGCTTGGGTTCGATCCAAACCGACTTTTTGGCGAACGAATATCAGGCGTTGATGGCCGTGGGCATCACGTTCGTGTGGTCAATGATCGGCACGAACACCATCATCTTCTTAACTGGCATGGCGACCCTCGACCTCAGTTTGGCCGAGGCCGCTCGTGTCGACGGTGCGACAACGAGCCAGATCTTCTGGCACATCACGATGCCGCAGCTCAAACGATTCATTCAATTCGCCGTCATCATGACTCTCATCAGCGCCTTCACCGCGCTCTTCAGCCTCATCTTCGTCATGACCGGCGGTGGTCCTGGCTTCGGTACCACGACGCTTGAGTTCTTCGTGTACCAAGAGGGCTTCGGGCCTTCCGGGTTGTTCGCGACCGGCGCCCTACTCGGCATCATCTTGTTCGTCATCATGGCCATCGTTGGCTTGGCCCAAGTTCGACTACTTCGGTCAAAGGACTAGAGCGCCATGACAATTACCGCGCCGCCGGCACCTCCGACAACAACACCGCCGCCCCCACTTCGCAACCGCTCGGCACGCCCACCCGCCGGCCGTGTGGTCAAGAACGTCGGCCTCTTCGTCGTGATGTCGATCGTTGCGATCGTCATGCTGTACCCGTTCTACTTCATGATCGATACGTCGCTGAAGAGCGATTCGCAGTTCATCAGTGGCCACGGACATTCTTTCGCCAGTTGGATCAAACTCAACAGCGAGATTCCTTGGGCACACGAGTTGCTCAACTCGACGATCGTGTGCGTCTGCGCCATCGCGATCATTCTGGTCGTCAGCACGATGGCAGGCTTCGCGTTCGCGAAGTTGAACTATCGGCGACAGACCTTCATCTTCCTGGCGATCATCGCTGCGTTGCTCATTCCGATGCAGTCCATCATCATTCCGGCGTTCTACAACCTGTCGAAGGTGAACGTCGGCAACTTCAACTTGCTCCAGAGTTACGGCGCCGCAATCTTGATGTATTCGGCACTAGGCACGCCGTTCGCAACGTTCCTCATGACGGCGTATTTCCGCGGGCTGCCCGACGACGTCATCGAGGCAGGCATCATCGACGGGTTGAGTTACGGAGCCATCTTTCGGCGCATCGGACTGCCCATGGCCGTGCCGGCCATCGTCACCGTCGTCGTCTTGCAGTTCATTCAGATTTGGGACGACCTGCTCATTGGCTTGCTGTTCTTGCAGAACACGGATCAGCGCACCATCACCGTGGGCTTGGGCGTGTTGGCGTCTGGTCGCACGACCGACTTCCCCGTTCTCATGGCTGGGTCGATCCTCAGTGCGCTGCCAGCGATCATCGTGTTCTTGGTCTTCCAACGCTTCCTTATCAATGGCCTCACCGCCGGTATCGGCAAGTAAGACTCGCAGCGAGAGAAGGACGACCTCCTGACATGGCTACCGTGCGTTTTGATCAGGCCACCCGTGTGTACGCCGCTAACCACGTGCCCGCGGTAAATGGGCTGAACCTCGACATTGCCGATGGCGAGATGTGCGTCCTGGTCGGCCCAAGTGGCTCCGGCAAATCCACTGCGTTGCGCATGCTGGCTGGTCTTGAACCCGTTGACGGTGGTGCGATCTTTATCGGAGACCGCGATGTTACGGACCTCGAGCCGAAGCGGCGCGACATCGCCATGGTCTTCCAGAACTACGCGCTGTACCCGCACATGACCGTCCGCCAGAACATGGGATTCGCACTCAAAATGGCCGGACGGAACAAGGCCGACACCGCGGCTCGCGTCGACGAAGCGGCGCAACTCCTCGAACTGGAGCAGTACCTCGATCGTCGTCCGAAGCAACTCTCCGGCGGACAACGTCAACGTGTCGCAATGGGACGCGCGATCGTCCGCGAGCCGCAGGTGTTCCTCATGGACGAACCGTTGTCGAACTTGGACGCCAAGCTCCGCGTATCGACGCGCACCCAGATCGCGTCCTTGCAGCGTCGCCTTGGCATCACGACGGTTTACGTCACACACGACCAGGTTGAGGCCATGACGATGGGCGACCGGGTTGCTGTTCTTAAAGACGGACTCCTGCAGCAGTTCGACACACCTATTGGTTTGTACGACAGGCCTGCCAATGTCTTTGTTGCCGGTTTCATCGGTAGTCCAGCGATGAACCTCTTGGCGGGTAATGCAGTCGCCGGCGGAGTTGTGGCCGAAGGCGTCACGGTTCCGACACCGCAACTTGCTGGCGTCAGCTCCGGCGGTCGCGTCGTACTTGGCATCCGATCCGAGGACCTGATCGTCGACTCTTCGGCGCCGGCCGGTGAGGCGCTCACGCTCAACGTCGACTTGGTTGAGGAACTAGGTTCAGATGCGTACGTGTACGGCACAATCGCAGGCACCGACAAACGTCTGGTGGCACGCACACCCGGCCGTCGCGCCCCTTCCCGCGACGAGCAGGTCAAAGTACGCGTTCAGCCCGATCACGTCCACGTTTTCGACGAAGCCACCGGGGTCAGGCTCTGACTCCCGCACGATAGCGAGTTCGCATGCCTGACCAGTCGATCGATCCACGAACGGGAACTCCCTTCGGACCGATTCTTCCCGAGACCACCGATGCAGAATTTGAAGCCGTACTTGCTGCAGCCGATGCCGCGTTTCCGCCGTGGTCGTCCATGTCGCGTGCAGCGCGAGCGCGAGCGATCACGGCGGCGGCCGACGCACTCGATGCGGCGTCCGATGAACTCGTCCCGCTTGCTGATCGAGAGTCGGGGCTGGGGCTGCCGCGTCTTACTGGCGAGCTCGCGCGCACAACATTCCAACTGCGGACGTTTGCTGCGGAACTTGAAGCAGGCGACTACCTCGGTGTCGTTATTGACCACGTCAATTCCGAGCCACTGCCGGTTGGGCATCCCGACCTACGTCGCATGTTGGTTCCCCTCGGACCCGTCGGAGTTTTTGGCGCGAGCAACTTTCCTTTCGCATTTTCGGTCGCCGGCGGCGACACCGCGTCAGCACTAGCTGCGGGCTGCACAGTTGTTGTGAAGGCGCATCCTGGACATCCGCAACTCTCTGATGCGGTCGGACGAATTCTGCACGACGCACTTGTGTCAGCGGGCGCGCCAGACGGCGTCTTTGGACTTGTCCGCGGATTCGACGCTGGCAAGAATTTGGTTACTGATCCGCGCATCAAGGCCGTCGGCTTCACTGGATCGCAGGGCGCGGGCCGCGCCTTGTTTGATCTCGCTGTGTCGCGGCCAGAGCCGATTCCGTTCTACGGCGAACTCGGAAGCGTCAACCCGGTCTTCGTGACGCGGCAGGCCGCCAGCCGCCCGAGCTTGGCGAGCGACTACCTCGACTCGCTACTGCTTGGCGTTGGTCAGTTCTGCACAAACCCTGGTGTCATCGTCGTTCCGCGAGACTCCGATCTGGCTGACCGCATCGCGGCGGACATCGCCGAGCGCAACGGCGGCCCGATGCTGAACCAGTCCGTCCGTGACTTGTATCTGCGCCACGTCGATGAATTGACGAGCAAACCCGGCGTTCGCGTGATTGCCACCGGTGCTCCCGCTGACCCGAACGGTTTCGCGGCCGGCCCAACACTGGCAGCGACTACTGCTAGTGAAGTTTTTGCAGATCCGAGCATCGTGACCGTTGAGTGTTTTGGACCGGCGGGCTTGGTTGTCACCTATGACACCGACGACGAAGCGCGTGCGCTCGCGTCGGTGTTTCCCGGATCGCTCGTCGCCTGCTTGCATGCGGACGACGACGAAGAACTCGCACTCGCGTTGCTGCCGATCTTGGCGGCTCGTACCGGACGTGTCGTATGGAACGGTTGGCCTACTGGCGTCGCCGTTACTAAGGCGCAGCAACATGGCGGACCATTCCCGGCTGCAACAACGTCGATGCACACCTCCGTCGGCGCCACTGCGATTCGACGCTTCTTGCGTCCAGTCGCGTTCCAAAGCGTGCCGCTAGCGCTGTTGCCAGAAGAATTGCGGGATTGAGTGCTCACCGAAATTCCCTGTCGCATGATCTAGCCTGATCTCCACTGCATCGCGAGCGGACAGGAACCTAGGCGGGCGAACGCGCATGAGTGGCGAGGTTGCGTGGGACGACAGTTCGACGCAACAGTCGTGGATGCGCGCCTGGCGCATCGCGCTCACCGCAGCGCTCGTCGGTCTCTTGTTCGTCATGGTCGCTGTCGTTTGGCTGCTGACCGGGCCAACGACACCGACGACCGCAAAGCGCGCGCACGTGTCGTGGTTGCCGTTAATCGTTTTGCTTGTTGGTCTTGTCGCACTCGGTTACGGCTTGCGCTATCTCGTATTGCTTGCCCGCACCCAAAGTGTTCTGCGGCGCTATCCCTGGAAGCAGACGGTGGCCACCGTCGAACTCGTCAGTGATTGGTACCGCCGTGAACCCCAGACCGTCCTCATTCTGCGCGACGAACCAGCGACGCCAATCTTGCAACCGGGCTACAGCACTGTGCGTCGCGCAAATCCGGACGGCACCGCGCTCCTGCAAGTGATCATTGCCGGATCGGCTGCTGCCGTCTTCGGCGCAGGTTTGCGCTTCCCGCGTCGCGCCAGACTCGTCACGCGTGATCGCCGGCGAGCTCGAGTCTTGAAGAGTTCGTATCGGGTGCCCCGAGGCTGACGTTCGGCACGCACGGACCGCCTCGGCCGCGCCCACTTGTGGGCGATAGGAGGCGCGGGTCAGCGAGAGCCCGGCCTCCTATCGCTGCCCTATCTGACCACGATCTGCCGAAGGTGGCTTCAGGTATTCGGACGAGTTTCCCGTCGAAAGCCCGATGTGACGCCCCGGATCACCCGATATACCGGGACAGACGGCTTCGGTCGTCACGTGCTGCGCCCGTCCGAATCACCGCCGGCCGGACACGGCGGACCGCCCGAGCACCACAGGTCCATGTCCGACCAGGGCCCACTTGGCCGCTGACCACTGGGAGTCTCACGTGTGGCGTGATGTTGAGAGCAGGCCTCGCCGCCATGCTCTCCGGACGACGCAGCGGCGCCTCCTTGCCACGGTGGCCACCCTCGGTCTCGCATGCGCCGGGTTCGTAGGCCTGGCACCCGCCGCGCACGCAACCGTCGTCTCCGGGTGCAATGCATTTAGTGGCGCAACTGCACTCGGCGCGACGTATCACGACGGCGATGTTGTTGTGGCCGCCTGCGGTCCGCGTCCGGCCTTCGGCGGTACGACGCGTCCGATCTACGCGTACCCAGGCGCACTGTCGAACCCCGGCTACCAGTGCGCCGAATTCGTGGCTCGCTATTTGTACGTCAAGTTCGGCCTAACGATGGGCATCTCGACGAACGGCGATCAGGAAGTTGACCACTACGTCGCGAAGTACCCGAAGCAATTCACGTCGATACGCAACGGCATGCTCGACCAAGCGCCGACACAAGGCGATGTCATAAGTTTCTCTGCGAGCTCGAATTTCCATTCAGCAAGTGGCGGTCACACTGGAGTTGTCCAGTCAAGCTCGGTCGACGTGAATGGCAACGGATCCATCACCGTCATAGAAGAGAACTGGTCGGCCACCGGAGCGCGAGTCATTCCGGTGAGCAACTGGTCCGTTCAACTCAATGGGTTTCCGTACATCAAGTGGATGCACCCACTTGGCTTCAACTCAAGTGTTCTACAAGCCACACCGGTTGAGACTGATGCCCCCAACGGACTGTTCACGAACGTTCCGATCCGACACTTCATTGCCGTGACCAACCTCAAATCCTCGGCATTAACCGTCCAGGCGTTGGTGTTTGGCATCCGCGATCCGCAAGGCAATGTCTCGACCGAGGTGTGCGCTACCAACCTGGTGTTGGCCGCTGGCGAACTCGACAACTGCGCTGGGTCATCTAGTTGGACGCTTCCTGGAACATACGAAGTGTGGCCAGAGTGGCAAGACGCAGCAGGCAATTGGTACAGCGGTCAGCTCGGGGGCATAACGACTTTCACGCTCACCGCCGGTGGCGCACCGGCGGCTCCGCCGAGTGTGTCTGCGGTTGTCGCGTCGAACGCAGTGCAGGTGTCTTGGGCCGCGCCGTTCAACACGAATGGGCCACCGCTTTCCGGTTACCTTGTGACAACAACGCCAGCCACCGCGAAGACAACCGTTCCTCCCGATGCTGTGTCGATGTCCTTAAACGGACTGAAACCAAACGTCACGTACACGATTGCTGTCCGGGCGCTGAACGCCATCGGAGCTTCGCCACCGACCACGACAGTTCTCGATGGTTCTGTTCTTACGTTGCAGCCTCGTCCGGCACCGGTTGATTACAACGGTGTCGTGACCTTGCAAGGTTCGCTGCTCAGCGCCGAAGGGGCTGCCCGTGTCGCTGCGCCACTCGATGTGTGGTCGAGTACCGACGGAGTGCAATGGACTGACATTGCACAACTTCAGACCGATGCGAACGGCGCCTTCTCCTACAACGTCACGCCGCTCGTGACGACGTCTTATCGCGTCACGTGGACCGGAACCGATCAATTCCGTCCGATTACTTCGCGCGTGAGTGCCGTGGTCGTCCGGCCGCGCGTGACGTTGTCACTTCAACACAGCAGTGCGCACCTTCGGCATTCCGTGAACTACTCCGGCACGTACGTGCCCAACGCCGGTGGCGTGACGCTGCAGGTGCAGCGACTCGTCCGTGGCACCTGGGGAACGATCGCCACCGTGACAACGTCGGCCGCCGGTTCGTTCTCCGGTCGGTGGACCCCCAAGCAGGTGGGCAACTACAGCTTGCGTGTCCTGAGCCCGGCGAGCGCCACGTTAGGCGTCGGTAGTTCCCCCGTTCGGACGGTTCGCATCGTCCGATAGGCGCCGGATCATCGTCCGGTCGGTCGCTAGGGTCCTCGCGGGGTTGTTGCGCGGGTCACAGTTGAAGTCTGGAATATTGACATGTCAACAACTGTTGCAGGAGGTGTCAGGTAAGAACTCCGCCGAAAGGACCCTCCGGTGACCGCCATCTACGAGCCAACCGACGCGCTCGTCCTCGACTCAACTGCTCAAGACCTGTTGTTCCGCGAGGCCCGGACGGCCAACGCGTTCACGTCAGAACCCGTGACCGACGAACAACTTGCGGCTATTTACGAGTTGGTCAAGTGGGGTCCGACGGCTATCAACGCCCAGCCGCTGCGCATCGTCGCCGTCCGCTCGGACGAGGCTAAGGAGCGCCTGGTTTCGCACCTCAGCCCCGGCAACCAGGACAAGACGCGCAAAGCGCCGCTCACCGTGATCCTCGCGGCCGACACCGACTTCCACGAAACGCTGCCCGAGGTCTTCCCACACATGCCGGGTGCCAAGGACGGCTTCGCCGAACTTGAGCGCCGCACGAACTTCAGCATCAACAACACCTGGTTGCAGGCGGGCTACTTCATCGTCGGAGTGCGGGCAGCCGGTTTGGCCGCCGGCCCGATGGGCGGATTTGACGCCGCGGGAATCGACGCTGACCTGCTTGCCGGAACGTCGCTGCGTTCAGTGCTCGTGGTGAACATCGGGCACCCGGGTGACGATGCTTGGTTCCCACGCAACCCGCGCCTCGAAGTTGAGCGCGTCGTGACGTCGCTGTAAGACCAACACCACCGGACGGTGGGCGTAAGCAGTCTTCGCTTACGCTCGCCGTCCGTTGTCATGTCCAGTCAGAGTGCGTTCGGGTAGCGCGCGAGTTCCCATTCCGTGACGGATCCGCGCCACCACGCATCAAACGCGTGCACTTCGGCACGGCGCGTTGCCGCAAACGCTGCAACGAAGGGGGAGCCGAGGTAATCGTGTGCGATTGCTGATGCTTCGAACACTGCAACTGCCTTGCGCAGTTCGTCTGGAAGTTCGGCACCGGACGTTGCAAGGTCAGCGCCTGGTTCAAGTGCCGGGCCGGGGTCTAGGTGTTCGCGCAAACCATGCAGACCGCCGGCCAACATCCCAGCGGCAACGAGATATGGGTTGGCGTCGGCGCCGGGTCGACGATTCTCGATTCTGGCTGCTGACGGTTCGACGTTAAGGATCGCGCGGCAGGCCGCGTTTCGTGTGTCTTTGCCCCACGTCGCTCGGGTTGCCACAAACAGGTTTGGGTCGAGTCGTTTGTAAGAATTGATCAGTGGATTGA
>Ga0075017_100003074_pt1 | contig 10492 bp, 11 predicted proteins | sample AleBraG_ABR_2012_FD_71475 | JGI IMG/M metagenome (GOLD analysis project Ga0075017, IMG submission 71475) | Freshwater sediment microbial communities in response to fracking from Pennsylvania, USA - Alex Branch Run_MetaG_ABR_2012 | ecosystem: Environmental > Aquatic > Freshwater > Creek >... | reverse complement strand
GCGGAGAAGACGCGGCCGGTCGAGACCCACTCCATCGCCCGGCTGATGCCGACGACACGAGGAAGGAACCAGCTCGAGCAGGCCTCGGGGATGATCCCACGGCGCGCGAAGACGAAGCCCAGCTTGGCGTCCTCGGCCGCCAGGCGCACGTCCATCGGCAGCGTCATCGTCGCGCCGACGCCGACCGCCGGTCCGTTGATGGCCGCGATGACCGGCTTCCTGGAGTCGAAGACCCGGAGCGTGAACTCGCCGCCGCCGTCGCGGCCGGCCACGCCGGCGGTATCGCGCTTGCTGTAGTCGAACGTGTCGCCGCCGGCCTCGAGATCGGCGCCGGCGCAGAACCCGCGTCCGGCCCCGGTGACGATGACGACCCGGACGTCGTCGTCGTCGTCGGCGATGTCGAAGGCGCCCCGCAGCTCTTCCCCCATCCGCCCGGTCCAGGCGTTCAGGCGCTCGGGCCGGTTGAGGGTGATCGTGAGGATGCCCTCCGAGGTCTCTGTGGTGATCTGCTCGAAGTCCATGGCCGCGGATCCTCTCACTTCTGCGCCGGATGCAGGTCGCGGGCCTCGAGCTGCCGGCCGTAGGGGCCGCAGCCCGTCAGGCAGCATGCGCCACAGCGGGCGGCCAGGGCCAGCCCGTCGGCGAACGCCATCCCGGCGCCGAGGCCGAACGTGAACCCGGCGGCGAACGAGTCCCCGCAGCCATAGGAGTCGGCGAGCGGACCCGGCAGCGGGCTCGCCGGCCAGCGCCCCTCCGCGCCCGAGGCCAGCCGCCAGCTCCCGCCCCGCTCGCCTTCGGTGCGGAGCACCACCTCCGCCTCGCCGACGGCCCGAGCGCTCTCGCGGAGCTCGATCTCGTCGTCACCGCTGAGGACGAGGGCGTCCAGCCGGACGCCGCCGAGCGCCTCCCGCGCGCGGGGACTGGCCACCAGGATCCGCGAACCCTCGCGGGCGAGAGCCAGGGCGTCGGCGTCGCCGGCCGTGAAGTAGACGGCGTCCAGCCCAGTCAGCTCCTGCCAGCCAAGCGAGCTGTCGGCCCCGATCGGATCCAGACGCGGGCCGAACGTCGTGATCGTGCGCTCGCCGCGATCGTCCAGCAGCGTCACGGCCCGCCGGGTGGGCCGGGCGCTGAAGCTGGCCCGGACCTCCACGCCGAGCTCGGTGAGGCGGGCGAGAGCCCGGCGCCCCAGCTCGTCGTCGCCGAGCGCGGTGAACAGCGTGCAGGCACCCGCCAGGCGGGCCAGCTGGACGGCGGCCACCGCCCCGCCTCCGGCGGGCTCCTCGAAGGGGTCGCGGGCATGGAGCACCTCGCCGGCCCGCGGCACCCGCTCGACGTGCGCGAACTGGACCCACTCGACGTGGCCGAGGACCGCGACCCTGACCGGTGAGCCCGACACCGACGCCAGTCTCACACACCGCCCGTGGCCCCGAGCGCCCGGTCTCGGCGGCTCGGCGTAGGATGCGCCGATGAGCGACGTCCTGCACTACGAGCAGCCCGCCCGTCATGTCGTGCGACTGACCCTCAACCGTCCCGACGCGCTGAACGCGATGACCTCCGAGCTGTGCGAGGCCCTGCATGAGCAGCTGCGCGAGCTGCGCGATGACCGCGGCTGCCGCGCGGTGATCCTGACGGGTGCCGGCCGCGCCTTCTGTGCCGGCCTCGACCTCCACGGCTACGGCGAGGCTCCCGGCAACACCGGAAGCGACGTGTCACGCGATCGTCTGGCCAACCAGCGGCACATGTCGAGCCTCGTCCTCGCCCTACGCGCCCTGCCCCAGCCGGTGATCGCGGCGGTCAACGGGCCCGCGGCCGGCTTCGGCCTTGCGCTGGCGCTCGGCTGCGACATCCGCTTCGCCGCCACCGAGGCGGTCCTCCGGGCGGCCTTCATCAACATCGGCGTCTCCAACTGCGACATGGCGACCAGCTGGCTGTTGCCACGCCTGATCGGGGCCTCGCGCTCGCACGAGCTGATGCTGACCGGACGCCGCTTCGACGCCGAGGAGGCGCTGCGGATCGGACTCGTGGCCGATGTCGTCGAGCGGGGGCTGCTGGCGGGGCGGGCCCTCGAGGCGGCCGAGCAGATCTCCGCGCTGGCGCCCTGGGGGGTGCAGCTGACCAAGCAGGGCATGTGGTCGGCGCTTGAGATCCCCGGCGAGCAGACGGCCGTCGAGTACGAGGACCGCCAGCAGATCATGGCCACCTTCGGGACGGCTCCGCCCGAGGCAATCGACGCCTTCCTCGAGAAGCGCCCGGCGGAATTCGCCGACTGACGATGAGCGGGCTGTTCGACGTCTCGGGCAAGACGGCCCTCGTCACGGGAGGCTCGCGCGGGATCGGCCGGATGATCGCCGCCGGCCTGGTGGAGGCCGGTGCCAGGGTGATCGTCTCCTCACGCAAGCGGGACGATGTCGAGGCGGCCGCCGCCGAGCTAGCCGGAGGGGGCGAGTGCAGCGCGATCGCCGCCGACGTCTCGAGCCCCGAGGGCGCAGCCGAGCTGGCGGGTGCCGTGAGCGAGCGCTTTCCGGCGCTGGATATCCTCGTCAACAACGCCGGCGCCGCCTGGGGCGCACCGCTGGAGGAGTTCCCGGCGAGCGCCTGGGACCGAACGATGCATACCAACGTCGAGGGCGTATTCCACCTGACGGTCGGGCTGCTGGGCCCGCTGCGGGCGGCCGCCAGGCGAGATGACCCGGCGCGGGTGATCAACATCGGCTCGATCGACGGGCTGCGGACGCCGTTGTTCGAGAACTACAGCTACTCGGCCAGCAAGGCGGCCGTGCACATGCTGACCCGCCACCTCGCCAAGCGCCTGGCGGGCGACTCGATCACGGTCAACGCGATCGCACCCGGCCCGTTCGAAAGCAAGATGATGGCCGTCCCGCTCGGCGACCCCGAGACGCGTGCGACGATCGAGCAGAGCGTTCCGCTCGGGCGGATCGGCCGGCCCGAGGACGTCGCCGGGCTGACGCTGTTCCTCGCCTCGCGAGCCGGGGCCTACCTGACGGGCACGGTGATCCCGCTCGACGGCGGCATCACGGGCTGCGGCTGAGGCGGGCCGGTCAAGGTGCGCCTCGACCTCTGCGGAGTCCGCGGCTCGACCGCAGCCCCCGGCGCGGACTTCCTGCGCTACGGGGGCCACACATCCTGCGTCGCGCTCACCCGCGACGGAGCCGACGGGCCGTCGCTGATCCTCGATGCGGGCACCGGCATCCGCACGGCCAGCGCGCTGTGTGGCGGCGGGGCCTTCAGCGGCACGATCCTGATGACCCACCTGCACTGGGACCACGTCCAGGGCCTGCCCTTCTTCGCCGCCGGCGACAACGTGGACTCCCATGTCGAGCTGCTGCTGCCCGAGCAGCCCGACGGCGCGGATGCCGTCTCGGTCCTCACCCGGGCCATGTCGCCGCCGCACTTCCCGATGGAGCCGACGCAGATGCGCGGGGACTGGAGCTTCGCCTCGATCACGACCGGCGAGCGCCAGATCGCCGGCTACAGGGTCCTGGCCCGCGAAGTCCCGCACAAGGGCGGACGCACATTCGGCTACAGGATCAGCGACGAGCGCTCGACGCTGACCTACATCCCCGACCACCGGCCGACCGCCCTCGGCCCCGGGCCCGAGGGCTTCGGCGAGTACCACGAGGCCGCCCTCGAGCTGGCGGCAGACAGCGACCTGCTGATCCATGACGCGCAGCTGACGGGCGAGGAGCTCCCAGCCGAGCAGCTGTTCGGCCACTCCTGCGGCGAGTACGCCCTGGGCCTGGCACGCGAGGCCGGCTGCCGCGGCGTGCTCCTGTTCCACCACCGCCCCGACCGGACCGACGCGGCCCTCGACGAGATCGCGCGGCGCTTCGCGGACGCCCCGGAGGTGACGCTCGCCGCACAGGGCGCCGTCGTGATGCTGTGAGCGGCTCGTCCAAACCCGGCTGGGATGTGGTACGGCCTACTGAGTGAGCGGCCACGGATTGGTGGCCGATTTCCAAGGCTCTTGCGACCAGTCCGAATAGGCCTCGTCGGGCACATCGGTGGTGGTTGATGACGAGGCGTCGTACTTGGCGGCAACCTCGCTGACCGGGTAGTGGCACTCGTCAACGCGCCGCGAGCCAATCATCAGAACGGCGCAAGGACCGTCGCCCGCGCCGACGAAGACGTGCTCGACGCCCGCCGGGCAGTGGAAGAAGTCCCACTGCTTGAGCGGGCGTTCCTCGCCGTCGATGATCGCGATGCACTCACCGTGCAGCACCAGGAAGTCCTCCTGCACGGCCTCGGAGTGGTAGCGGCAGTTGGGCTGCCCCGGCTGCATGACCTGGACGTTGACGCCGGTGTCCGGCCAAGGAGCATCCTCAGGCTCCCAGTCGATTTGCGTTGCTCGACGGGAGTGGCTTACGGCAGGCGCGTCGGCCAGGTTGACGATCACGGTCCGGTCCACGCCCGCCACCATAACGGGCGAGGGTCTGAAACCGACGCTACAGCCAGGCTCTCGAACCTGTCGCCGTGTGGGTCAGGCGCGCCGGCGAGAGTCGTCCGGGCTTGCGCCCACCGGGTGCGTCAAGCTCACTTGGATGGCGCGCATCGCCGAGATCCGTCGCGTGCTCAGACACCGCGACTTCCGCTTCCTGTGGCTGGCCTCCTCCTCGAGCGTGATCGGCGACTACCTGGTTACGGTAGCCCTGGCGCTGTTCGTGATCGACCGGACCGGCAGCGCGACCGACCTCGGGTTCGTGCTCGCGGCCAAGGCCCTGCCGCTGATCATCCTCCTGCTCGTCGGGGGCGTCTGGGCCGACCGCCTGCCACGCCACCGGGTGATGATCGCGACCGACCTCGTCTGCTGCTCGCTCCACGGGCTGCTCGCCGTCCTGATCTTCGCGGGCAAGGTCCCCCTCTGGCAGATCGTCGCGATCGAGGTCGGCTTCGGCAGCGCCGAGGCGTTCTTCCGTCCGGCCGCCGACGGCCTGCTGCCCCAGACGGTGCCCGAGGAGGACATCCAGCAGGCCCGGGCCCTGACCGCGATGTCCAACAACATCGCCGAATTCGCCGGCCCTGCGCTGGCCACGGTACTCGTGCTCGGCGCCGGCGCAGGCTGGGCCTTCGCGCTTGACGCCGCGACCTTCCTGATGAGCGCCGCCCTGTTGACCCGCGTCCGCCCGCGGCGACGCGGCGCGGCCGTCCCGGCCCCGCGGGCGGGGGAGCCCAAACGTAGCCTGTGGGCCGAGATCCGCGCCGGTTCGGCCGAGGTCTGGGCCCGGACCTGGGTCTGGGCGACGCTGTTCTCGTTCTGCGCGGCCCTCTTCTTCGGCCTGGCCCCCTGGTTCGTGCTCGGGCCGCTGATCGCCCGCAGTCGGTACGGGCACCTGTCGGTCTACGGCATCCTCGAGGCGACGATCGGCCTCGGCACGATCGTCGGCGCGCTCGTCGGAATCGGCTGGCGTCCGCGCTTCCCGATGCGGGCGGCGATGCTCGCGATCACGGCCTGGCCGGTGGCCGCGATCCTCTACGCCTCGGGCGTGACCCTGTTCGTGGTCCTCCCGGTGACGCTCGCCGCGGGCGTCGGGATCGCCGTCTTCGACGTCCTCTGGAGCACCGCGCTGGCCGAGCGGATCCCACCGGCGAGCCTGTCGCGGGTCAGCTCCTACGACTGGATGATCTCTGGTGGGCTGCTGCCGTTGGGCTACGCCATCGCCGGCCCGCTGGCCGCGGCGCTCGGGCCCGTCGAGGTGATGCTCGGCGGATCCTGTCTGGCCCTCGTCGCATTCGGCGGCGGCCTGGTGCCGCGCGAGACCCGGATGCTCGAGCGACTCGCCCGGGGCCAAACGGCCGCCCGCGCCGAGGAGCCGGTCCTCGGCCTGACCCACCGCCATTGAGAGCGGCGCGGATCGCACGGGCCGGGGGGCCCGATGCACCTCGCCGCGCGCACGTGAGAGGATTTCCGACGCTCGACCGACCGTCGCAAACGCCGATCAAGGAGACACGCCACATGCCCGACATCGAGTTCCCCACCAGTGCCGGCAGCGCACCCGGCTACCTGGCCAAGCCCGATGGCGAGCAGGGCCCCGCGGCGATCGTCCTGCAGGAGTGGTGGGGCCTGGACGAGCACATCCGTTCGGTCTGCGACCGCCTCGCCGCAGAGGGATTCTTCGCCCTCGCCCCAGACCTCTACCGTGGCGAGACGACCGCCCAGCCCAGCGAGGCCGAACAGAAGATGATGGCCCTCTCGATGGACCAGGCCGAGCAGGACATGTGCGGCGCCGCCGAGTACCTGCGCGGCCTGCCCGGCGTCACGAGCGCGGGCGTCGGCTCGATCGGCTTCTGTCTCGGCGGCGGCCTCTCGATCTGGGCCGCGGCCACCTGCCCCAACATCGCCGCCACCGTCAGCTACTACTACGTCATGCCCCACGGCAAGCCCGACTTCACGGGCATCAAGGGGCCCGTCCTGATGCACTTCGGCACGGGGGACGCCTTCATCCCCGTCGAGGACGCGAAGCGGCTCGCCGCCGAACTTGAGCAGGCCGGCGTCAGCGTGAAGGCCGAGTTCTACGAGAACCAGGGACACGCCTTCTTCAACGACACGAACCGGCTCGGGACGTTCGACGCGGCCGCCGCCCAGCTCTCCTGGCAGCGGACCGTCGAGTTCCTGCGCTCGGCCCTCTCCTGATAATCCCCGTCCAACTGGCCCGGCTCTCGGCGGCGGCCCTTGCCGCCGGCGCCGCCGCGATCCCCGTCTGGGCCGGAGGCCCCGGAGCGCCGGTCGCGGGGCGCTGGTCGGCGCCCGCCGGGCTCAGCGCCTGTCGCGCCACCGGCCCGCCCTTCGTCCTGTTCCCCGCCGAAGGCCCCGACCTCGCGACGGGTGCCGGAGCCGTCGTCTGGGCCGCGGCGGCCGGCTGCCAGTCCGGCGCCGGCGCCGAGGTCGACCCGGTCGGCGCCGGCGGCGATCCCGAACCTGCGTTCCCGCCGCGCGCACCGGACGGGCGGGCGCCCGGGCCGCTGGGGCCGCTGCTGGCCGCCGCCGGCCCGCACGGGCAGATCGCGATCGCCGGGAGCGACCCCCGCAGGCGCTCGGCCGGCCTGCTCGTCCAGGGGTCCGCCGGCGGCCCCCTGGCGGTCCTCGCCACCGGCGGCCCGGCATCCGAGGCGGGCGTCCTCGCGACCGGCTACCTTGGTGATCTGGCTGTCCTGGCCACCGGACCGGACGGGCTGAGCCTCCAGCTGGAGCGGCACTACGCCGCCGCGGCGACCCGCCGCGTCCTGCTCCGCGGAGTCGCTGCGACCGGCGCCCGCCCGGAGGCGCTGGCGCTCGACTACCGCAGCGACGCCCTCGCCCTGTGGGCCCGGAAGGGCTCGCTCTATGCCTGCGAGGTGCCGGCCTCGGGGCGCCCCGGCCGCCCCCAGCGGCTCGGCCCGGCCGGCGGGGATACGCATGTCGCTGCCCTGCTCAGCGATGACGGCCGGGCGATCGTCCTGTGGTCGCTCGACGCCGGCGGGGAGAGCAGGGTCTACCTCGACCAATCCGCCATCGGTGTCCGTTTCGGCCCGCCACGGGTGCTGGAGAGCTTCGCCGATCCCGGCGCGGGCGCCGCCCCGGCCGGATCGCCCCAGCTCGTCAGGCTGAGCTCCGAGAGCGTCATGAGCGCCTGGGCGGGCTCGCAAGCCGGGCGGTGGGTGATCCGCGTCGCCCCGATCGACCAGCGCGGCCTGCGCATCCGCTCGACGATCACGGCCCCCGGCTCCGATGCGCTGCTGGACGCCCTCGCGCCGGGGCCCCGCGGCGAGGCCGTGATCCTCTGGAACCAGCCGGCGACCTCGCCCTCCGGCTGGCCCGAAGCCTCGCGCCAGACCCTCGAGGCCGCCCGCGGCATCGAGGCCGCTCCCGGCATCGCCCGCTTCGGCGAAGCCGAAACCGTGGCTGGCGAAGGGGCGATCTCGGGCGCCACCGTCGCGATCGATCCACGGAGCGATCGGGCCCTCGCCGCATGGCTCGGCGCGGACGGCTCGATCCGCTGGTCCTCGCGCGCTCCCGCACCCCCGGAATGACCGCGCGCGGTGGGCGCAAGGCGCGGAGGGGCACCTTTAGGAAAAGATGGTCCACCGATGGACCGTGACTACGAGCTTCAGACGCACCAGGTGGAGGACCGACATTGGTGGTATCGCGGACGCCGCACGGTGATCGAGCGGGTCGTCGACGACCTCGATCTGCCGTCCGGGGCGCGCATCCTCGACGCCGGCTGCGGCAGCGGGCGCAACATGGTCGAGCTCGCCCGCCGCGGCACCGTCACCGGCATCGAGCTCTCACAGACCAGCGTCGAGCTCGCCCGCGGCCGGAACGCCGGCGAGGTGATCGCCGGCTCGGTGCTCGAGATGCCCTTCGCCGAGGACAGCTTCGAGTTCGCCGTCAGCCTCGATGTGATCGAGCATCTCGAGGACGACCTCCGAGCCCTGCAGGAGCTGCGGCGGACCGTGGCCCCCGGCGGGGCCCTGCTCGTCACCGTCCCCGCCTACCAGTGGCTGTGGAGCGGGCACGACGAGATCAACCACCACCACCGCCGCTACACCCGCCGTTCGCTGCGCGCCGTCGCCGAGCAGGCCGGCTGGAAGCAGGTCAGGACGACCTACTTCAACTCGCTGCTGCTGCCCGTCGCGATCCTGCTGCGCGTCCTCGAGCGGTTCAACACCAAGACAACCGAGTCGAGCCTCGACCTGTGGGTCCCGCCCGAACCGGTCAACTGGCTGCTCGAGCGGCCGCTGGCCCTCGAGGCGGCGATGATCGGCGCCGGCGGCAGGATCCCCGCCGGGCTCTCCCTGCTGGCCGTCTTCCGCTGACCGGCGGCCCGCCGGCCCGAGGGCGGGGTGCCGATGAGCGGCCGGCCCGGAACGGCCTCGGCGCAGGCGGGCTCGTGTCCCGGGTCAGGCCGAGAGCGAGGAGGCGTCGGTGCGGAACGTCCAGGCCCGGTTCACCAGGAACGTCGTCACCGTCACGACCGCCGTCGCAAAGGCCTGCGCCAGGAGCTTGTCGAGGCGTGCACCGTCGACGAACAGGTAGAGCAGCAGCTCGTTGATGCCCAGGCCGCCGCCCTGGACGATCGCCCAGCGGACAGGGGTCAGCGAGTCGCCGACGTGATCGGCGAAGGTCCATTTCCGGTTCAGGATGAAGCCGTTGGTGGCCCCGACGATGAAGCCGACCGCCGAGGCGGCGAGGTAGAAGACGCCGAAGACCTTCAGCAGCAGGGTGTAGACGATGAACGTCAGCAGCGTGTTGGAGATGCCGACGATCCCGAACTTGATGAACTGGACCAGGACCGGGGCCCGCAGGCGGGATGCCAGGCCCGCTACCCTTCTCGGAGGTCCCTGCCGCGGGGTCTGCTCGGAGTTCATTGCTCGAAGGATGAACGATCGGTTGAGCTGCGGCTTAGGACGCCCGTCGAAGATGGACGCCGGCGGAGAACCCCGAGCCCCGCCGAACCGAGAAGCCGATGTCGCACGAACCCCTTCGCACCCCGACCCTGCTGAGCGTAGTGGCCCCCGTCTATGACGAGGAGGAGCTCGTCGAGCAGTTCGTCGCACGGGCCACCGCCGCCATCGCCGACTACGACTTCGAGCTCGTCCTGGTCAACGACGGCTCCAAGGACCGCACGCCCGAGCTGCTCGACAAGATCGCCGCCGGGGACCCCCGCGTCCGGGTCATCCACCTGTCGCGCAACTTCGGCCACCAGGCCGCCCTGACCGCCGGCCTCGAGCACGCCGTCGGGGACGTCGTGGCGATGATCGACGCCGACCTTCAGGATCCGCCCGAGCTGATCCCCGAGATGATCGCCCAGTGGAGCCAGGGAGCCGACGTCGTCTACGCGGTGCGCAAGCAGCGCGAAGGCGAGACCGCCTTCAAGCTCGCCACCGCCTCCTGGTTCTACAAGCTCTTCGACAAGCTCGCCCAGGTCGACCTCGAGCCCAACTCGGGCGACTTCCGGCTGCTCGACCGGCGCGCCCTGAACGCCCTCCTGGCGATGACCGAGCGCTCGCGCTTCCTGCGCGGCATGACCGTCTGGATCGGCTTCACGCAGACGGCCGTCCCCTACCAGCGCGACGCCCGCCACGCCGGCGAGACCAAGTACACCCTGCGCAAGATGCTGCGCTTCTCACTGGACGCGATCGCCTCCTTCTCGCACCTGCCGCTGCAGCTTGCGACCTACGTCGGGATCCTCTCGGCCGGACTGGCCTTCATCGCGATCCCCGTCGTCATCGCTCTGCGGATCGCCGGGTCCTACCTGCCGGGGTTCGGCTCGCTGACGATCGCCATCCTGCTGCTCGGCGGCGTCCAGCTGATTGCGATCGGCGTGATCGGCGAGTACGTCGGACGGATCTACGACGAGGTCAAGCACCGTCCGCTCTACATCGTCCGTGAGGAGCTCAACCACCCCTCCGCCTCGGGCCGGGCGACGATCGTCGGGCCGGCCCGGGCCGGCCTTCCGGCGCGGCATCCCGAGCACATCGTCTGAGTCCCGGCGGC
>Ga0075017_100003072_pt1 | contig 10500 bp, 9 predicted proteins | sample AleBraG_ABR_2012_FD_71475 | JGI IMG/M metagenome (GOLD analysis project Ga0075017, IMG submission 71475) | Freshwater sediment microbial communities in response to fracking from Pennsylvania, USA - Alex Branch Run_MetaG_ABR_2012 | ecosystem: Environmental > Aquatic > Freshwater > Creek >... | reverse complement strand
GCCATCACGCAGAGCGGCGGCTGGTCGGAAGACGTCTCCGACGCGGAAGTCGTGGAAGGCATCCAATTGCTCGCCGAAACCGAAGGCGTGTTCACCGAGACCGCCGGCGGAGTAACCGTTGGCGTCGCTCGCAAACTATACGAACAAGGCCGCATTTCGCCGGACGAAACTACCGTGCTCTGCATCACCGGCAACGGGTTAAAGACGACCGACGTTTTGGCCGATAAATACGAAACGGCAGTTCCTATCCCGCCCAAAATCGCGGAGTTCGAAAAGTACTTGCACGAATCTTACGAAGCACGGGAAACCGTGGAGGCTTGAGATGACAGTGACAGTTCAGATCCCAACCGCACTGCGCCGCCATACATCCGGCACAGATCGAATTACATGCTCGCCCACAAACCTGAACGAATTGTTCACAACCCTGGACGAGAAGTTCCCCGATCTGAAGCCCCATCTCCGTGATGAGGCTGGGCAGATACGGCGGTTCCTGAACGTCTACGTCAACGAAGAAGATATCCGCTTCCTGGGTGGCCCCACCTACGCCTTCCAGGACGGAGACGAAGTCCTCCTGGTGCCCTCGATCGCTGGCGGTGCTCCGGGAGGAAAGAAATCGGGGCGACCATGTCTAAGAAGCAGCTGAGCATCGGACTTTTGGGTTGTGGCACGGTTGGCGGCGGTCTGGTTGAATTGGTTAACCGCAACCGCGAGTTACTGCGCGAACGCTCCGGCGTCGAACTCACCATCAAGAAAATCCTCGTACGTGATCCGAAGAAACACCGTCCTGGCGTAGATCCTGATCTCATCACTACGCATCCTGAAAAAGTCATCAAGAACGGCTGTGACATGGTGGTCGAACTGGTGGGCGGCATTGAGCCGGCCCGCAGCTTCATCCACACCGCTCTCGCCGGACGCAAGCACGTGGTCACCGCGAACAAAGCGCTTCTCGCCACCGACGGCTACAGCCTGCTTCAGGCCGCGGCCCAGCAGAAAGTGCGCTTCGGATTCGAAGCCAGCGTCTGTGGCGGCATTCCCATCATCCGCGCCCTGCGCAGCGGCCTGGTCGGCAACCAGATTCACAGCCTGACCGGCATCCTCAACGGCACCTGCAACTACATCCTCACCCGCATGGAAGAAGACCGCGCGGAGTTCAGCGAGGCCCTCTCGCAGGCCCAGAAGAAGGGCTTCGCCGAGGAAGATCCCACGCTCGACATCGACGGCCACGACGCCGCCCAGAAGCTGAAGATCCTGGCCGAGCTTGCCTTCAACGCTCGCGTGTCTGCCGAGCAGATGAGCGTGCAGGGTATTCGCGACATCACCGCCGACGATCTGCGCATGGCCGAAGAACTCAACTGCGTGATCCGCCACGTCGCCACCGCTGAAATGGCCGGTGACGCCGTCACACTGCGCGTCGAGCCAGTGCTCTTGCCAAGCACGCACCAGCTTTCCAGCGTTCGCGACGAGAACAACGCCGTCCTCGTCCGCGGAGACGCCGTCGGCGAAATGCTCTTCCACGGCAAAGGCGCGGGCTCACTGCCCACCGCCAGCGCCGTGCTCTCGGACATCGTCGACATCGCCTGCAACAAGACGGGCCGCTCGCCGCTCTCCAAGCGCACCATGGACACGAAGACGCCCAACATCGTCAGCCGTCGCTACCTGCGATTCCCGGTGAACGAGCCGAGCGCGATCGGTCCGATCACGACTGTGCTCGAGCGCAACGGAATCACGGTGCAGCGTGCCGCCGCCACCTGGGCCAAGAACGGCAACGACCGCAGCCAGGTCAAAATTCTGACCCAGAGCTGTCCGGCGGAATCGCTCGACCGGGCGCTCGATGAGATTTCCCGGATGGAAGCTCTGCAAGGGAAGAGTCTGGTGCTGCGGTTCGCAGAGTAATCGCTCGCGAGGAATCCCCGTTCAAGCTTGGCTTGGGCGGGGATCCGCTTTTTCATGGCGAAGAGTAGCAACGGCCGAACCCGAACCCGAAACTGAGAACTTGGGACCACCGTGGAAGAGCGGCCCTCCAGGGCCGCGGAAGGTTGATCTTCTTATCGATCGCGCGAGGGAGTGCAGCGGAGGAAGCTCGGCGACTTCTAAATCTCTGCATCCCGAGCCGAGTCGAGAGCCTGCCCTGAGCGAACCCGCGCGTGGCGAGGGGAGTCGAATGGGGGCCTGCTTTTGACGTCCCAACCTTGCGCGGATTGCGATGATCCGAAAACGACGAAAGGCAGGAACACCGGGCCTGAAGGCCTCTCTCGGCGTGCGCTAACGCGGCCCTGAAGGGCCGCTCTTCCACGTGGTACCAACTTTCTTTTCATCATTCGCGCGAGGGAGCGTAGAGGAGGGAGCGCGGCGACTTCTATTGTTTGTCATCCCACGTCAAGAGTTTCAAGGTTTCGATCCCGCGCCTCTATGGCACGTTCTGGCCATTGTTCGCTGCAAATCGTCGTGTAGCATTGCCGCCGAATCACAGACCACAAAACGAATCGGCTTGACCCCGAGCTGTTCAGTCGGGGGTAGTCTCAACTAACAAATTGTTTCCGAAGTAGCCAGGAGTATCTCCGGGAGCCCAGGCTTGCGCTGAGCTACGTTGGCGCACAGCCCATTCTGGTTTGTAGATATATCAGTCGACAACCGAACGAAGAATCCGAGGAGAACCATGTCACGAAACCGTCTCACCCTGTTCCGGCTCGTTTCAGTCATTGTTGTGCTGGCTGGAATGTGTCCACTCCACGCGTACGCGCAATTTGTGTACGTCAACGACAACAACTTCAACAGCGGGGCGAATACTGCAACCGGCTACAAGGTCGTACCCGGACCGGCTCTCTCCATTATTGCGGGATCGCCTTATGCCACCTTTGGCACCGGGCTGGGAAAGTTCTTTGCGCCACTTCAGGAAGTGGCGATCGCGTACGGCACGAACTTCAAGAACTGTCTGTTTGTTTCCGATCCGCTGGTGACTTCGTCTTTTCCGAACGGTGATATTGCCGCTTACAAGATTAATGCCGGCACTGGGGTTCTCACCTACGTTGGGAACTTTGTGGACCCGACCGACACCAGCGGCGCGAATAATCTGGGGATTCCTCTCGCCATAGACCGGCGCGTGGGCTTCCCGTACCTCTTTGCCGGTTTCACGGGGGAAAGCAAGATCGCCTATTTCAAGGTGAATCCCGGAAACTGCAAGTTGACCTGGGTGTCTTCCACACCTGCGGTTGGCATCTCCGGCAGCGCCCCGCCTCAGGGGATGGCCGTTACCAAGACAGGTCCTCACGTCGTGGTGGTGAGTTACGGCGATGGCTCCGTTCAAACCTTTAAGATTGTGGGCGCGAGTCTGGTCCCGAAGCCACTGGTGACCTCCACCGGCTTCATCAACCAGAGCGCAATTCCTGAGGGAGTAGATATCACCGCGAATGGAAAATATGCGGTCTTCGGGGATAATCAGCCTCTCGGTACTGAAGTCGAGGTTGCCAAAATCCTGCCCAGCGGGGCGCTCAGCACGACCGTAGACTACGGAGGACCGGCGAATGCGTCGGGGGTGAATCTGGGACCTGGCGTGAACTCGCAAAACGTGTGGATCAGCCCGGGCTTCATCTCGGGGAAGAACTACCTCTACATCAGCAACGACTATTCCAGTCAGGTGACTACCGCAAGACTCTCCGGCTTGGGGATTGTGTCGGCGATCCCGAGCACGGGCTGTACGGGGGTCTTCACCAACCCAACCACGCTTAATCCCGGAACGTGGAGTTTCCCGGCGGGATTGCATACGGTCAAGACGACACCAAGCGGGACCGGGCTGGTGGTAGGCGAGTTTGGTGGCCCGTCTTCGGTGGCGCTGCTGAGAATCCAGAACACCAGCGGATGCACAAAAGAAGTTACAGGCTCACCGTTCGCCGATCCCAACAGCAATTTCGGGGTGTTTTCGCTCGACGTTTTTCCCTCCAGGCCATTCTGAAGGGTAGCCACCAAGGGCACAGGCTGAGCGCTTGTGCCCTTTTTTTTCTTCGGGCCGCGGGATTGTTGTCAAAGTTGGAGTCTGCGGCACGAGGTTGGCGGCCTTTGGCGTTTAAGGAGCTTGGACCGCGCGTCGCCCGGCTCGCCTCCCCAAGTTCAGCCCGCCGGCTCGGAATGATGAGAGCTTTCCCGGCACGGAAGCGCCGGGTTTTACATACTTCTTAAACGTTTTCAGTGCCGATACGTCTGTCTAAGGTCGGGGAGACACATGGATCGCCGAGAATTCGTAAGAAATGCATTACTAACAGCCGCCGCCACGGGACTGTCGTCGATATCATGGCCGGCCCTAGCCAGCAGCAACCCTAAGCGGATTTTGGTGCTTGGCGGAACCTTCTTCTTGGGCCCGGCTGTCGTCGAGGCCGTCCTGGCCGACGGACATGAAGTAACCCTGCTCAATCGTGGGATCACGAATCCGGACCTGTTTCCGCGCCTCGAGAAATTGCGAGGCTTTCGCAGCAGCGATGCCAACGATCAGGACCTCTCGGCGTTAACTCGGAGGCACTTCGACATGGTAATCGATGTCTGGCCGAACGACCCTGCCATCGTTGCCTCGGCGGCTGAACTTCTCAAGGATCGCGCACAGCATTACCTCTATGTCTCTTCGGTGGGCGCCTACGACTCCAAGGAGTTCGCGAAGTCGGGAGTTACCGAGGATGCTCCGATGGAGCCGTGGAATGGCCAGGGGCGGAAATACAACCGAAACAAGGCCGAGAGCGAACGCAGGCTGCACACGATATTGGGCGAGAGGCTCACGATCGTGAGGCCGGGTCCCATCAAGGGCCGGCGCGACGACACACCCGATCTGCTGACCTGGCTGCTTCGCGCTCAGGATGGAGCTGAGCACATTGCACCCGGTGACGGCAGTGACCCGGTCGAACTCGTCGACGTGAAGGATGTTGCCCGATTTCTGGCGATGGCGGTAAGTAGGTCGCTTTATGGGACATTCAATCTGACGGGAAGGTCGATGACATTCCGTGAATTTCTCGAAGCTTGCAAGAGCACAACCCGATCGGAGGCGAAGTTTAGCTGGATACCTCAGGACTTCCTCCACCAGCACGGTCTTGAGACCGATGCAGCGTTACACACCTTCGCGGGTAATTTCCCTTTCTGGCGCCCTGATCCAGCGTCAAAGGGCCTTTACGAGATCAGCAGTGAGAAAGCATTCCGCGCCGGCTGGCGGACCCGGTCATTTGAGGAGACCGCTCAGGATTGTCTGACTGACTTTTACAGTTTCCAGGTCATGAATCGCCCCAACTATCTGTCGCCGGAAAAGGAGAAAGAGGTCCTCGAGGCGTGGACGCGGCGCTCGTCTTGATTATGAAAGCAGGCTCGCCTCCGCAAGTTCGGCTGGCCAAGGATAGGTGCCCAGCCGGTCCTAACAGCCTCATTTTCCGCGGCTTCTTCGCGCGTCCGTGAACTTGCGAATCCTTGTCCCTTCTGGCATAATCTAACTAACTAGTTAATTAAGTGGAGGCGGCTAGTTACGGGCAACGCGCTATTTGGCCGCGTGCCGCCGAGACACCCGGAGCCCATTTACCTATGAAATCCGCCACGCTCAAGCCGCGTCTGGGATCACGCGGACAACCCGAGGAAAGCCGCGCCGCCATCTTGAAGGCTGCAAGCCGCGAGTTCGCCGAGCACGGCATCGCCGGCGCCCGCACCGACTCGATTGCGCAGGCCGCCCACGTCAACAAAGCGCTGCTCTATTACTACTTTGAAGACAAGGAAACGCTCTACGCGGCCGTCCTCGACGACGCCTTCAGCGGCCTGCTGCAAACTGTCCTGACCGCCCTTAAAACCGACGGCACGCCGCGGGCAAAGATCCTGGCCTATATAGGTTCCTATTTCGACTTTATCGCCACACATCCCCTTTATCCCCGGCTCGTACAGCGGGAAATGATGCGCGCCGGACGAGGTGAGTCACCACAGCTTCAGCACATCGTCAAAGATTATTTCCGCCCCATATACGAGCGGCTCACGGAGGTTATTGCGGAAGGAATCGCGATCGGCGAATTCCGGGCCGTCGACCCGCTGCATTTCATTCCGTCGATGGTCGCGGTCATCGTTTTTTATTTCAGCAGCGCCCCGGTGATGCAGGCCATGACAAACGTTAATCCGATGCTGCCAGCGAGAGTAGCGGAGCGCCGCGAAGCTGTGATCGATTTCATATCGGCCGCCCTGTTCCAGCATCCTCTTAAACCTGGAGAACGCGCTTGAACCCTCGCAATAAATTTCTGATCCTGCTCAGCGTGGTCTGCCTGATCGCAGTTACGTATTACTTCATCTCCACGCCGAGCACGAAGGATCTGGTTTTGATTGGGACTGTCGACGCCAACCAGGTGATCGTCAGCCCGCAGATTCAGGGACGCATCTCGCGCCTGCTGGTAGACGAAGGCACGCCCGTCAAGACCGGCGACCTGATCGCAACGCTTGATCCCTCCGAACTGGAAGCGGAAGAGCGCGCGGCCGCTGCCACGTTGTCCAGTCTCCGTTCGAAGGTCACGGAAACCGAGCACACACAGGAGTCGACTAAAGGCTCGACGTCGGGCGACGTCGCCAACTCCCAGGCACGTTTGCAGTCTGTTCGCGCGCAACTGGTGCAGGCGGAAGCTACGCTCCAGCGCACCGAGAGCGACAGTCGCCGCATAATCGAACTCGCGAAAGCCGGCGTAGCTTCGGATCAGGACCGCGTGACTGCCGAGATGAATTTGAAGGCAGCGCAGGCTAACGTCCAGTCTTTGCGGGACCAGGTGACAGCCGCGCAGGCCGATCTCGATTCCGCAGTTGCGCGCACGCATCAGGCTGCCGCGGCGCTTAACACCGTTGCGTCGACTCGCGCTCAACTCGACAACGCGGAAGAGATGTTGAAACAGGCCGAAGTACGGCTGGGCTACACGAAGATTTATGCACCGGTCACAGGCACCGTTTCGGTCCGCGCCGCACGCGAAGGCGAAGTGGTGAATCCCGGCAGCCCGATCGTGACCATCGTCGATTTCACTGACACATGGGTTCGCGCGGCCATTCCGGAAACCTATGCCGATCACATCGGCATCGGTGACGCCTTGCGTGTCGAACTTCCGGGAGGGACGATCACGACGGGAAAGGTTTTTTTCAAAGCTGCCGAGGCGGACTTCGCCACGCAGCGCGACGTGAGCCGCCGCAAGCGGGATATCAAGACTATCGTGCTTAAAGTGCGGCTCAACAATCCCAAGGGTGCGTACGTCCCCGGGATGACCGCGAACGTTCTGGTTTCTCCCGACCAGATCAGCGGCAAGGTCAACAAGCAGGTCGCGGCGGAGCAGCCCTGATGTCGAATCCAACGCCAGGCGGTCCAGTGCAGGCTGCCCGTCCCGTCAGCGGGGCTGTGCCACGCGAAGGGATTACCGATACCAACGCCATCGAAGTCGACCACATCGTCAAAAAGTACGGCGACTTCACCGCCGTCGACGACGTTTCTTTCTTCGTGAAGGAAGGCGAGATTTTTGGACTGCTCGGGCCGAATGGCGCCGGCAAATCCACGCTCATCCGGATGATGACTACCCTCATCCCGATCACGTCCGGAACCGCCTGCATCGCGGGGCATAATGTCGCGAAGCATCCCGATGCCGTTCGCCGGGTGATCGGTGTCATCCCTCAGGCGCTGACCAGCGATCTCGATCTTACCGTAAACGAAAATCTGAGCATTTACGCCAAGCTCTACGACGTTTCTGCCGCGAAACGTAAGGCAGCAATCGACGAGCTTCTGGAACTCGTTGACCTCACGAAGTGGCGTGACGCTCAGACCAAAACTCTTTCCGGCGGCATGCGCCGGCGGCTCGAGATCGCACGCGGACTCGTACACAGCCCGCGCATCTTTTTTCTCGACGAGCCGACGACGGGCCTTGATCCCGTCTCTCGAGTTGCTGTGTGGGAGATGCTCACCAACATCAAGAGCCAGCGCCAGCTCACAATCCTGATCACCACCCACTACATGGACGAAGCCGACCGGCTCTGCGACCGCATCGCCATTGTCGATCACGGCAAGCTGGTTGCGCTCGATACGCCTGCAGCATTGAAGGCCAGCGTCCCCGGCTCGAATGTGATTGAAGTGCAATTCGACAAAGTGCCCTCCGGATGGGAAGAGCGGCTGCATGGCCTGACGGGCGTCACCTCGGTGCAGCACGAGGCGGCCAGCATGTACCGCATCCTGACGGGCAACGGCTCGCGGACTACTACAGAGCTCGTCGAGATGGCTGTGCAGGCGGGACTGGAAGTGCGGTCGCTTTCGGTTCAGAACACCACGCTCGACGACGTGTTCGTTCACTACACGGGACGCCAGCTCCGCGACGAGCTGGTCAAAGCCTACGGCTTCGTGATGCCGCAGAGACCAGGACTTCAGCCATGAATCGCATGTTTGCCATCGTCGAGCGTGAAATGCGTAAATTCTTCCGCTCCCCCGCCCTCATGATGGCCTCCATGGTTTTTCCTTTGGTGCAGCTCATCATTCTGGGCAACGCGTTCGGGGGCAAGATTCGCGACGCGAAACTGGGCATCGTCGATCAGGATGGCGGCACGCAGGCTCTGAAAATCCGCGAGGCTTTCGATTCGGTCCGCGCCAACATGCGCACTTTCGAGCCCATCTATTACGACAACGACCGGCAGGCCATGGAGGACGTGCGCAACGGCAAGATTCAGGGCGCGGTCATCATTCCCCCGCAGTACTCGCGGCGTGTGTATGAAGAGAACCATCCCCAGGTCGCGCTCGTGGTCGATAACAGCGACAACTTCATGAGTTCAACACTGGAGGACGAACTTACAAGCCTGACCAACGCGCTGAACCAGCCAACGGTAGAGCCCCGTATCCTGCAGCAGACCGCCCTCCAGGTGGTGGAACTCTATCCGTATATCGAGTACATGAAATATCTGCTACCCGGGTCGATTACTCTGGCGATGTTCGTGTCCGTGATGATCGGCGGGGGCATGTTGTATATCGACGACAAGGCCCGAGGTGTGCACGAAGGCTATCTGGTCACGCCGATCACGAAGACAGAACTGGTGTTTGGGCTAAATACTGCGGGAGCGATCAAAGCGGTACTGACGGGCGTTGTGATCACGCTGATTGGATCGTTGCTGGCAGGCGTGAGCACGATTTTCAATCCGTTGACGATTCTCGGCTTGCTGGCGATGATCCTGCTCACTTCGGTGGCCTTCAACACCATGATGTTTCTGCTCATGGTGCGGATCGAAGATCCGCTGGTGCCTCGTGCAATGTTCGGCATCCTGAACACGCTGCTCTTTTTCCCCAGCGGATCGATTTACCCCATTCAGGCCTTCCCTCCCTGGCTGCGTGCTATCGCGAAAGCGGACCCTTTCACTTACGCTGTGCACGGTTTCAAATCGCTCCTGCTGAAGGAGGCGGGACTGGCGGCGATCTGGCCAGACATTATTTATCTTTCAATCTTCGCAGTGATCACGCTGAGCATCGCGACGCCGCTGTTCAAGAGAACGCTGTGAGGATCGAGTCATTGGAAAATTCAGTAATCGGGTAATTTGAACCCGTCAGGCCCCCCTCCCCTCTCATGGAAATTGGTCGATTACTAAATTTCTCAACTACGCAGGTCTGGCTGGTGGTTCATTTGAAACACTCCGCGCCAGATCCCTCACCCCGCTGGCGAAAACGCGGGGTCTCGGGATGACGTGCTCTGGAACAAGAATGAAACTCCGACACCATCGAAACTTTCTGGATTCCGGCGGTTTCCATTATGCTAGACAAGTATGACTTTGCTTGACGCCCAGGTGTACGACGAGGCCGCTGCGCGCCGTCGGCGCAACCGCAAGATCACCGCTGCCGTCATCGCCGTGGTTGTCATTACTCTGACGTGGATGTACCGCAACTGGCCAGAGGAGCGCATCGTCGATCACTTCTTCGGCGCGCTGCAGAATAAAGAATACGAAACTGCCTATGGCATCTGGATGCACGATCCCGACTGGAGACAACATCCGGACCGCTATTCGAAAAAATATCCGTTCAATGAGTTCTATCGTGATTGGGGGCCGGGAGGCGATTGGGGATTGATCAAGTCGCACAAGATCTATGCGTCCGGCGCGCCGCCGGGAGGCGGCAGCGGGATTGTGGTGGAAGTGATCGTCAACGACCGCGCCGAGCACGCGCACGTCTGGGTGCAGAAATCGGATAAGACGTTGAGCTTCTCGCCGTATTAGAAACGGCCCCAGGGGCTGAAGCCCGGCGTGAGTCCAGAACGCCGACGCGTCCTGAAGGGCCGCTCTTCCATGATGATCCGAACACTACTTTCTATCTCGTCGAGAAAAAGCAGGTCCCTCGACTCCGCGTGAAGTTCGCTTCGCGAACTTCACACTACGCTCGGGATGACAAAATTGTTGAGTTATGCGAAGAGAAGATGCTCCCGCTCACGCCCTTGCGCCCGCTAGTTGCTCCAGCGTTTTCTTCAGAGAGGCTTCATCGCTCACGTTGACGCACTTCTTTGACCGGTC